>ORMF010632788.1_pt1 | contig 61512 bp, 52 predicted proteins | sample 1779871 | NCBI WGS metagenome assembly ORMF01 (sample SAMEA104232316, study PRJEB22302) | groundwater metagenome | biome: forest; feature: aquifer; material: groundwater | place: USA | collected 2011-08-07 | depth 5.4 m | reverse complement strand
GTGTTGTGCATCTCCCACAGCCGCTCGAACTCGGGACTCGACCACCCACCACGGTTCGATCCGTTGTAGCGATTCGCCACTGTGGGGATGGCGGCGGTGCTCGCGAGCACCAACGACGGAGCGGTCCCCGTGCCCGTCGCCGTGAAGTACATCCCCTTGAATGACGATCGGAACTGGCCATCGCGGAGCTGCGCAGGCGCAACGTATGTTGCCCGCGTTTCGAGGCCTGCTTGCCGCCAGCCACCCGAAACGGCGCCATGATCCAGCTCGAACTGTGGTCCCACGTCTCCCCAGAACTCGGTCGAGAATCGCTCGCCAGCCTCGCTGGTATAGAAGCCGTCTGAGCCCTTGACGTAGCCGACCTCGGCCATCAGTTGCTCGGTCTGTCGAAGATCGTACGGATACCTCGTGACGGAGCGCTCGATCTCGGCGTAGTCCGGCACGCCGCGGTAGAGGAACGTGTCCGCGCCAGCGGGCTCGCCGTCGAACAGCGTTTCGTTCAGCGACTTCTTGTCGATCGCGTGGGCGAAGGCACGACGCGTCCGCACGTCCAGCATGGCTCTCGGCTGCGCGACTTCCGGGCGAAGCTGAACCTGGATGAACCGCGGCTGGATCGGGATGAACACCACGAGACCTCGCTGATTCGACGACCAGTCCCGCTTCAGGTTCTTGCCATCCTCGAACCGCAGGCCCTTGGGCGCGAAGTGAATCTCGCCTGCGAGGACGTTGGTGAAGATGGCGCTCTCCTCCGCGATGAGCTTGATGAGCACTCGCGCGCTCTTCGGCTTGCCGAGGGCGTGGCCGTCGAAGGCTGCGCCCTCGATGAAGGACCCGGGCTCCCACCGGACGAGCTTGAAGGGACCGAGACCTACGTATTCCACGGTCCAATAGGCGTGATTGACGAGACCGTCGTGGTCGCCATCGCGGAGGTATTGTCCAAGGATGTGGCGCGGCAGCGCCTGGAACGTCTCGAAGAGCGCGTCGGCCTCGGGGTAGGAGCTGCGCCAGCGGATGACGACGGTGCGATTATCCGGAGCGAGCACCTCTTCCATTTGCTTGATCGAGATGGAGGTCGTCGCAAACTCGGGTGTGCTGTAGACCTGCCAGGCGAACACGAAGTCCTCGGCGGCAAGCGGCGTGCCGTCGTGCCAGGTCAAATTCGGACGGAGCTGATAGCGTGTCTCCATGCGGCCATCGGGGAATACTTGCCACGTATCGGTATTGAGGCGAGGATTGGCCTCCGCCAGGTAGGGATGCGCGTTCCCAACCGCGTCCTGGAGCTGCAGCTCGGCATTGAACAGCCGCGTCGCGGCCCTCACGCTGTTGCCGCTATCGCGGACGGGGACAGACGCCAGGCCGGCGGGCTCGCCCCAAGAGCCAATAACCAGCGTCCGCTGCGGCTCTGGACTCTGAGCGCTTGGGTTCTGCCCGGTTGTGGACGGGGCTCCCGCGGACGAGGCGCATGCGACGAGGATGGCTGCAAGCGATAGGGCAAGGACCCCGCGCGCATCTCGCCTCTGCCATCTGAACCAACCCATCACTAGCCTCCCCTTCGAGCTGCGCCCTCACCCTAACCCTCTCCCAGAGGGAGAAGGGACGCCGCTTGCGACCCAAATCAGGGCACAGTATAGTCGCGCGAGACTCGTTTGGGAGGCAGGCCCGTTGATCGAGACCCTCAGTGAGGAAGAGCTGGACTTCGTTCACACCGGCCCCGGAACGGTGGCCGGCAGCTATCTTCGGATGTACTGGCAGCCGATCTACCGTGCGTCCGACCTCCCAACTGGCAAAACGATTCCCATCCGCATTATGAGCGAGGACCTCACCCTCTACCGCGGTGAGACGGGCGACATCCACCTCGTGGCGTTCCGCTGCGCCCACCGCGGAACGCAGCTCAGCGTTGGCTGGGTCGAGGGTGACTGCATTCGCTGTCGGTACCACGGCTGGATGTACGACGCGACCGGCCAGTGCGTGGAGCAGCCAGGCGAGGACCCCGCGTTCGCCTCGAAGGTGCGGATTCGGAGCTACCCGACACAGGTGTACCTAGGGCTCGTTTTTGCTTACATGAGTGAAGGTGAGCCGCCCCCCATGCGCAGGTATCCAGGGCACGAGCGCCCTGGCATCCTGGAGACGACAACGCCGGAGATCGCCCCCTGCAACTTCTTCAATCGGATCGAGAATTTACCGGATCACGTGCCCTACACGCATCGTGAATCGACGATCCGACGGTCCGGGGAGACCGTGTCGTACCGGACGATCTATGCGGAGCTGCGGGACTACGGCGTGGAGGTTGGCTCCAAGGAAGAGGGCCCGACCGAGTACTACTACATGCCGAACGCGGATCAGCACAACTCGGGGGCCAGCGACTCCACTGACGATCGCGCCCCTCGCGAGCGCCTCGCCTGGAACGTGCCGATCGACGATGCCACCAGCTATCGCTTCCGTGTAGACCTGGTTCCCTTGGTCGGCGCCGCCGCTGACGAGTATCGGTCCAAGCTCGCGCGACCGACACAGCAGGCGGTATCTGTCCCCGAAGTGCGCAACGAGGTGGCGGAGTCGATCCTCCAGGGCAAGATGGCGATCGAGGACATGGACAAATCGACGCTGATCTACAACCTCTTCCGAATCGAGGACTACTGCACGCAGGTAGGCCAGGGCGCGATTGCCGACCGCAAGTACGAGCACCTCGGACGGAACGACGTCGCCACGATCGCGATCCGCAGGCTCTGGCTGCGAGAGCTCGCCTCAGTCGCGGCGGGTCGCTCGCTGACGGATTGGCGCATGCCCGACCATCTAGAGCTCGCCGAAGCCGGCCCGCGGAAAGAGCATCCCTTCTAGATCAACGTTAGGTGGCGGCGGCTGGCGAGCCGGTTGCGGATGACCTTTCCGGGGCGTGTGCCTGTGTGCTCCCCCTTCTCCACCACTACTTCGCCATTGACGATTGTGGCTTCAATCCCGTGGGCCTTCTGGACATAGCGGCGCTGGCCCAGGGGCATGTCGTGGGCCCACATGAGTTCGCCGCAGCCAACGCGGTCGGGATCGAAGAGCACGAGATCCGCGACGTAACCCGGGCGTACGAGGCCGCGATCGGGAAGCTCCCAAAGCGACGCGACGACCCAGGTGAGGCGGTGTACGGCTTCCTCGAGCGTCATGAGCTGCTTCTCGCGTACCCAGTGCCCGAGGGTGAGGGTGCAGAAGCCGTAGCCTGCGTGCTCGGTGGCGTGGGCGCCCGCGTCGGAGATGCCGATGATGACGTTAGGGTTGCGGAGCATTTCGGCGGTCGCCTCGGGGTCGCCCTGAATCGGCGCGGTTTCTATGCGCGCCTCCAGGTCCTCTTCGAGCGAGATGTCGAGGAACGTGTCCAGCACGTCCTTGCCCTGGATCGCGGCGATCTCCGCGATGCTCTTTCCTAGGAACTGCTGGTGCTTCGGCAGCTTCACGCCCGTGAGCATAACGAGGTCCCAGCGACGGCTGAAGTTGCTCAGCGTGGTGTCCTCGACCGCTTCGAAGTGGAGCTTCTTTCGAATCTCCGGATCCGCGAAGGCGCGCTTGCGCTCCTCGAGCGGGAGGCGGAAGACCTCGGCCCACGTGGGTAGGTCCTCGAACTCATCGGGCTCGGCGAGCGTCGTGAAGCTCAAGAGTGGGTGGGACGGCGTGAGCGTGTACGCCCTCGCACCCTGGGCGATGTGGATGTCCACCTGGTCGAGAAATGCGCGCCAGATGTCCGGCCGACGCCATGCTTTCTGGGCGACACCCCAAATCACGGGTCGACCGCTGCGTCGTGAAAGCTCGGCGTGCCAGTTGGCCTCCTCGACGGGCTGGCTCATGCCCTTGCTCGGCGTCTGGATCAGCCCGGTGCCGAAGCGGCCCATCTCTTCGGCCAGGCCGAACAGCTCGTCATCCGCGGCGTATGCGCTGGGGACGGGCGAGCCGTCCTCGCGGACGTGGCGCGGGAGCTGGTTGAGCGAGAGGCCGATGGCGCCGGCGCGGAGCGCAGTGCGGACTTCAGCCTGCATCGCGCGGATCTCCTTTGGTTTGGCGGCCCGTGCGTAGTCCGTGCCCATCACGTACTGGCGGACCGCGTTGTGCCCGATGTGGCAGGCCACGTTGAGGCCCAACGGCTGGCGATCGACGGCGTCGAGGTACTCGCCGAAGGTCTCCCAGCCCCATGGCACACCCTTTTCGAGGACCTCGCGGGACATGGCTTCGACTCGAATAAAGTTCTTGAGCGTCTCGTCGTGGTGATCGGGCCGACACGGGGCAAAGGTGATGCCGCAGTTGCCCATCACGAGGCTCGTGGTGCCGTGAATGGTGGACGCGGACGCGCCCGGATCCCAGAAGATCTGCGCGTCCATGTGAGTGTGGTGGTCGATGAATCCTGGGGAAAGCGCCAACCCGTCCGCGTCGATCACGCGCTTGGCCGAATCGTTCGACCTGCCGACGAGCGCAATGCGACCGTTCTTGATCGCCACGTCGCCGTTGAACGAGGCGGACCCCGAGCCATCGATCACTCGGGCATTCTTGATGACCATGTCGTATGCCATGTGTGGACTGACTCCTCACGCTGCTGGGCTTCGCAACCCGCGGCCAACTGTGTTCTTTGCAGCCCTGGATCGGGGCGCTTAGGGTACGGCTACCTGCTCCGGGGTCGCTGCGCGATCGGGCATTCGCCAGCTCGTCAGGGGACGCCCCTCCGCCAGGGCCTGAAGCTCTCGCCGCCAGATCTGGCGCCGAAGGGCGGTACCAGCGTCGATGCGCCCGAGATGATCGTTCGACCGATCCGCGATTCGTCCCTGGCCGACCTGGGTCGCGTAGTCCTCGATGCGAAAGAGGTTGTACTGGTTGATCCCTTGCTCGACGTCCTCGATGCTGCGTGTTCCTGCCACCACCTGACGCGCGATCTCATCTCGCCATGCGGCCGTGCCCTCGGCGGGGTGGGCTTGTCGCACGCGCTGCTCGTAGGCCGCGGCGGCATCGCCCTCGAGCGGTACCAGGTCTACGCGGAAGGATACCCGCGTCTCATCATCGATCGGGACCGTCCACGACAAGCGCTCCCGCGGAACCTCATCCGAAACCGATTCGCTGGAGCCGGAGTTGTGCTGGTCCGCGTTCGGGAGATAGTAGTAGTTCCGCTGAAGCCGTCCCGTTGGATGCACCACGTCGACCACGAAGCCAAAGTCCGTCTCGTGTGCAGAGACGGACGTCGGGGCGGCGCCGGCCTGGCGCGATCCGCCGCGGACTAGCGACTCGTGATGCGTCCACGGTACGTGGGATGGGTCGTTTTCCAGGCGATTGAAGTAGTTCGCGGGCATGATCTCCGGCGCGGCGATCTCGAGGATGCCCGGGCGGTCGTGGTTTGGGAACCGGCGCAACGGTGGCGCTTCGCCGTCACCCAGGTACGCAAAGATCAGGCCGAGATACTCTTCGGTCGGGTAGGTGCGGATCCTCACCTTTGAGGCAAACGCGGGATCCTCACCCGGCTGCTCGACGCACTGACCGGTGCCATCGTACATCCACCCGTGGTAGCGACAGCGAATGCAGTCGCCCTCGACCCAGCCGACGTTGAGCTGCGTCCCCCGATGCGCGCAGCGGAAAGCTACGACGTGACTGTCACCCGTCTCTCCGCGGTAGAGGGTGAAGTCTTCGCTCATGATCCGTACGGGGATGGCTTTGCCCGCGGTCAAGTCCTCAGCTCGGAACACGGGCTGCCAAAAGGACCGCATGTAGCGACCGGCGAGCGTGCCCGGTCCCGTGTGCTCAAAGTCGTCGTAATCGTGAACAGCCATCGATGTTACCTCTCGTTGACGTCCCATTGATACGCGTTCCAGGTTTGGAGCGAGTTTGCTGACTTGGTGGTGACGTTTACGAGCCGATTGCCGATGAGGTACGGGTCGACGCGATAGTACAGCGGGATGATGGGCAACTGATCCGCGATGTGCTCCAGGATCACGCCGAGCTGCTGTCGTCGTTCTGCCTGCGGAATGGTGACGACGTACCGATCGACAAGCGCATCAAACTCCGGGCTGATGTAGCGCGAGTGGTTGTTACCCGAGTAGTTGCTGTCCAGCGTCGGCGCGTTGGAGCTATGGAAGGTGACTACGCCCTTCACATCGCTCGTGCCGCCGATCAGGTAGAAGCCCTTACGCTCGGCGACGTAGCCCCGCTCGGCGAGGCGAACGGCGGATACGTACGCCTGAGTCACACCTACGCCGCTGCGCTGCCAGAAGTCCGAGGTAGCGCCCATGACCTTTTCGGCTCGGGCATCGCCCGCGATAACGAGGATTTCCACCTGGAGTCGCTCCTGCGCTGCGTCGCGGAAGGATCCGTCGGGACCTCTCGTGTATCCGAGGCTCTCGATGATCTGCATGGCTCGATTCGGATCGTACTCGTACGTTCGCACGCGGGATTCGAGGTCGCGGTGTTGAGGCTGATTCGGAGCCAGGAAGCTGATCGGCGGGGTGGTGAGCCCGCCCTCGAGCGCGTTGATGATCTCCTGCCGATCCATGGCGTGCATCATCGCCCGACGAAACTGAACGTTCCCAATGATGGCTGGCGAGGGGTTGAGGAGCTGTGGGTGCAGACGCTGCAAGGTATTTGGCGCGACGACGACTTTGCCATCGCGCCACTGTCCGCGTACGTCCAGCGCCTGATCGATCGATAGTGCGTTGCCGATGGTCATCTCGACCGCCCCGGCGAGTACGTTCGCAACCAGCGCGGCCGAATCGGGAATGAACTTCACCTCCACGATATCGACCGTTGGACGACCCAGCACGTACCCGTCGAACGACTGCAGGGCCACGTAACTGCCCCGCGCAAACTCCTTGACCCTGAATGGGCCGCTGCTGATGAACTCGTCGCTCCAGTGGGGGAGGTCCGAGAACGTGCCTTTCGCTTCGGCGTACGGCTTTTCTAGGAGATGCTTCGGCAGGGGAAGTCCCAGCTCGCCCGTGAACAGCGTGTCCGCTGCGATGAACGGTTGCGACCAGGTGGCCTTTACCGTCCGCTCGTCGACCGCCTCCACCTGGTCCAGGAAGCGGTAGTTCGGGTTGGCGAAGGTGGGGAGGTCTGGATCTCGCCCCACCAGAGCCGTAAAGACGAGGTCGTCGGACGTGAGGGGCGCCCCGTCGTGCCAGCGCGCGTTGGCACGAATCTTCCAGGTGGTTTCCATGCGGCCATTCGGAAACAGGACCCAGAGACCATTGTCGATCGACGGGACGGCTTCGGCCAGCTCGGGAATCAGCTCGCCCTCGTTGTCCAGGCGCGCGAGCCCAGCGTTCACCAGGTTTTCGACCTCGTCGATCCCTGGGACCGTCTTCACGCTCCGCACGGCGAGGCGATAGAACGCGGGCAATTCGCCCCGGATCGCGATGGTCATCCGCTTGGCATTGCCGCTTCCCGTGGCCGTGGACGACGCTGGCGCGTCGGTCCTTGTGGGCGATGGCTGCGAGCCCGCGCACGCTGTGAGAGTTACCGCAAGCAGCAGCCAGGTCAAAGACCGTTGGGCACGACGTGCAAGGTCTGTTGCTGCACGTGGAGATGCCATCAAACGCGACTCCTGCCACCGCCGCCTGACTAGAATGGCGGCCACCACGTGCCACGGTACTGATTGGGCAGGAGCTCTGTCAACCGGCCGTCAGGCGTCGCGGGCAACGGCCCAGATCACGGACGATTGCCCCGTCAAGCGAACGCGCCCGTGCTCACTCCAGCTTCGTATAGGGGAAGCCGCCCGGCCTGATGTGGTGAGCAAAGAAGGTGCCCTTCGACGGCGCCGCTTCGAAGTCCGCGAACAGCGAAGCAGGCACCATGAAGTAGCGATAGACGTGGCCGCTATGAAACTCAACGTCGAGCGTCGCCTCTTCGGCGTCGTAACCGAACGAGGCTATAGCTTCGGACTCGACGGGCATTCGATTCATTGAAGTCTCCGACTCCTGAACCGTTAGCGGTTCGTCGCCTCTGAGGCCTCCCAAATTATTACAGCAACCTGGCCGTCATATTGGTGAGTGACGTGGCCATCGGGCTCGAGCTCCATCGATTGTTCCACGATAGACCGCGCGATCTCCCAGTCGCTCTCGGATCGGTCTTCCGATGGCAGGCAGATCATGGCGGCCGCGTCGATGCTCGGAAAGCGGTAGGTTCTCGGAACGTCGAGGATTTCCACGCGCGCCATCACTCCGAGGAGCCCCAGCCCGGCCACGAGGAGCCCGTGATTCGATCCCTTCCTGTACCGCTCGGCGCCGAACTGTTGCATTGCGTCAGGTGGCGGCGCGGGGTTTGCGCCGACGCTCACGACGATGATCCCGCGTCGCGTCGCACACTCGACCATCTTGGACAGGGCGGCGCGCGGATGCCACAATCGATAGAGCGAATTGATTGACAGAACGATGTCGTGAGGCGAGACGTCTGCATCCTCCCACTCGGCCACGATGGACGTGACGTTGGCGATGCCCTCCGCATAGAGCTTTCGTCGCATCTCCTTAAGCATGTGGGCGGACAGATCGATCGCCGTGACGCGTTCGGCGACCCGCGCGACAGGCAGGGTGAACTCGCCGGTTCCCGGTCCGATCTCGAGCACGGTCGCGCCAGGCGGTACGAGATTGACCACGTGCTGGACGACGGTGGGGGCGGCCCGGGCGAGCGATCCGACCTCATCGTAGGTGGCAGCCCGCTGCTCCCAGAAGTAGCGCTCGCCGACGAGCGTACCGCGTGCGGACTTCGCCGCGAACATCGCTTCGCGCCCGCGCCACCACTCGAAGAAGTCCACGTGGCTCATTGGACGCACGGATCGAGACGGTTCATACTCCACCTCTGAACGGACGCGGCGAGCGAATGCCCGCGTGCATTTTGCACGACGGGCTGCAAGACGCGACGGCCGGTTCGATCGGGAGAATACTATGACCGTTGTCGACTGCGACGCGCACGTCGAGGAGAGCGTCGCGACGTGGAGTTTCCTCGAGCCCGAGTTCTACAAGCTTCGGCCGCTGCCGGTTGTGTTTCCGGAAGACACGTGCTTTGGAAGCCACAACGCCGCGTGGGTGATCGACTACAAGCTCCGCTTCTTCGCCGCGAATCCGACGAGCATGAAGCGGGCCTCGGAGAAAGGCATCTCCATCCCGATCCAGGAGCTGTCCGACGTGCCGGCCCGTGTGGCCGCGGCGGACGAGCTCGGCATCGACAAGCAGGTCATCTTTCCGTCGATCTGGCTTGGCACGCTGGCCGAGAACGTGGAGCTCGAGGCGGCGCTGGCCCGCAGCTACAACACCTACATGGCAACGCAGTGCAATCAATCGGGTGGCCGACTCTGGTACGCCGCCGTTGTTCCCTGGCGCCGGCCCGATCTTGCGGAAGGCGAGATCCAGCGGGTTAAGGGCATGGGCTCTGCCGCGGGGATCTTCGCCCGAGGGATCGAGTGGGACATGCCGCTCACGCATCCGTTGTTCCGTTCGATCTTCGGCGCCGCGGCAGAGCACGACCTGCCGATCACGGTGCACGTCGGCAATGGGTCGAGCCCCACCATCAGCCGCATGCTGGAGGGTGTGCCGCGCCCGCACATGGACGACTTTCCCCACATCCATCCGCTCGGGGCGGGGATCGTCAGCGGACCCTACGTCCTGTATGCGTTCCAACAGATCCTTTCTTCCGACCTGCTGGACGAGTTCCCCAACCTTCGCGTTGGCTTCATGGAGGCCGGGTCCGAGTGGGCGCCGCGCATTCTGAAGAACATCAGCAGCCGCCAGCGGAGCAAGGCTCAGGGGTGGTTGGGCGAGCGCGTGTTTGTCTCGTGTCGGCTGGACGAGGACTTGCCCTACCTGATCTCGCGCCTCGGAGAGGACTGGATCGTCACCGCGACCGATTATCCCCATGGCGACGCCTTTCGGCAGGATCGGCTGGCGGATGGTCTGATGCGCCAGAGTGGTCTCGGTGAGGCCACGGCCGAGCGGATCCTCTCGGACAATCCATCGAGGCTCTTCCATCTATAGGATGGTGCGTAGAATCGCCGGACCGCGTGAGCGGCTCGGCCCAAGGAGAATTGACCGATGAGGGTCATTGACGCCGACGCGCACGTGGAGGAGAGCACGGCCACGTGGGAGCACATTGAGCCGGAGTTCTACGAAAGGCGACCGGTTCCATTGGAGCTGCCGCAAGACACGAGCTGGGGTGAGCACAACGCCGTTTGGTTCATCGACTACAAGGCGCGGAAGTTCGCCGCCAGCCCAACCCTCATGCGACGCGCCCACCGCCGCGACGTAAAGATCCCCTCGCAGGAGCTGACCGACGTGTCGGCGCGCCTCGCCGACCTGGACAAGTACGGCATCGAGAAGCAGGTGATCTATCCTTCCACCTGGCTGGGGTGCCTGGCCGAGGACCTCGACCTCGAGAAGGCGCTGACACGAAGCTACAACACGTACATGGCGACCCAATGCAACCAATCGGGCGGACGGCTGCACTACGTCGCCGTGATTCCGTTCCGCGACCCAGCGGCCGCCGCCGAGGAGATCCGCCGCGTCAAGTCGCTAGGCAGCGCGGTCGCGCTCTTCGTCCGCGGAATGGAGTGGGACCTGCCCATCACGCACCCGATGTTTCGGCCGATCTACGAGGAGGCGCAGGCGCAGGACCTGGTCATGGGCCTCCACATCGGATTCGGCAGCCCGACCATCAATCGCATGTTCGAGGGAATGCCCCGCGTGAAGCCTGATCCTTTCCCGCACATCCATCCGCTCTCCCGCAACCTGCTGAGCGGCCTGCTGGTCCAGTACGCATTCGGCGGTCTCATCGCCAGCGCTGTCCTGCAGGACTTCCCCCGCCTCCGCTGGGTGATCCTCGAGACAGGCTGCGAATGGCTCGTCCCTGCTATCCGCGCCCACAACCAGCGAACCGGAAAGGATGCGAGCAGCTACTTCCGCGAGGGCCAGATCTCCGTCTCCTGCGAGCCTTTCGAGGATCTCGCCCACGTCGCCGCCTGTCTCGGCGACGACTGCTTCGTGGTCGCAAGCGACATGCCCCACGGCGATGACTTCAGCCACGATCGCGTAGAGGAAGCATTTCGGGAGCGTGGCGATCTCTCGGAGCCTGTACTGGAGAAGATCCTTTGGAGGAATGCAAGTCGTTTGTATGGAATCTGATCCACTGGATCGAATTCCTGCGGCCATTGGTGCGTCCCGACAAGGTGCCACGCCTCATCGAGCTGGATCAAATCGACCGATAGGAGTCATCTGACCACCAAGCCAAGGGCAGGTGCTTCCGAATCGCCTCATCTTTTGTGACGAGGGCCAATCCCATTACGCTGGCGTGCGCAGCGAGGAGCCGGTCGAATGGATCGCGTGTCCACGTGAGACCGAGGGCCGCGATACAAACGGCGGCCGCACCGGCGTCGACAATTGTGAGCTCCAACCGTGTGCTCAGCTCGTCGATCACCGCCGGTGCGGGCACTCTGACGCGGCCGACCTCGTAGAGGTAGGCGAGCTCCAGTTGAACAAAAGGGGAGACGGCGAGCCGCTCGCGATTCAATCGATCCTGGACCCCGACTGGAATGAGACCTCGGTGGCCACCGTAGAGCCAGACCAGGATATGGGTATCGAGCAGGATCAAGGGCGCCACTCGCTCGACCAGTCCATATGTACCAGCGCCTCTGGATCGCCCACGATGTAGTCTTCGTGTTCGATCAACCTGTCGAGCTTTGGTGGTGCATCGACCGAAGTCACACGCAGGCGATGCCCGTTGCGTTCGATTTCGAGTGGCACTCCACTCTCAATGACTTGGTCGAGCAAGCGATAGATGTTCTGTCGCAACTCGGACGCGGTTATGCTCATGCCGATCCTCCAGATACGTACGATAAGACTATATCGCACGTACGCTCGCTCGGTGGAGGGCACGTCGAGCAGCGCCACAAGGCGCGCTCGAGGAAACTATTTTTTGTCCGGCCCCGTCGCAGTAATACGCCTGAAACTGATTCGTACCGAACGATCGGTACAGGCCGGGCGGCCCGAGAAGGCGTCTCTCTCAAGCCCACCAACCAGTCACCGTACAACCGACGACGGCAACCCAGGTCGGTTCAAAAGGCCGTCACGGTACGCACCGCCCTATGCCTTACCCGCCTGCTGGATGGCCACACGGTGGTCGTTGCGCACATAGTCGGGAAGCTGATCGTCCGAGATCCCGTAAAAGGCCCGTGCGTTGCTGTCGACGATCTTTTTCTTGGCCTGGTCGCTCACGTCACTTCGCTCGATGAACGTCTGCAGCGCCCGTACGTTGCTGAACGGATCGGTGTGGCCGTAGTCGGTGCCGATAACCAGATTGTCCTCGCCGACGTGAGGCAGCAGGTAGTCGAGGTGGTCTTCGTACTCGCAGGTGACCCAGACTCGACGGCTTGCGAGCACCTCGGACATGCGGTGCCGAGGGACGTTCAGCCCGCGCGCCGCGCCCTCCAGTACCCAGACGAGCCATTGCGCGCCGGTTTCGATGAACCCCACACGCAGCGTCGGAAACAGGTCGGGCACTTCGCTGACGAGATATGAATGGCAGGAGGCCACCGTCGGGATGCGGAACTGCCAGAACCGGCTGTGTCGGACGAGGTTGACGTTGGCCGGGTTGCCGTTGGCGATGTGCACCGTGATGGGGATGTTCAGCCGCTGTGCTTCGTCATACAGCGGATAGAAGTAGGGATCGACGAGGTGCCGGTCGCCTTCCAAGGGCCGTAGACAGATACCCACCGCGCCGTGTTGGCGGCACCACCGAACTTCCTCGATTGCCTCGGCCATGTCCAGCGTGGGAGGGAGGCACGTCCAGAGCAGGCGGCCGTCGCTGTTGGCCCAAGCGTCGGCCAGCCACCGGTTGTAGCTCCGGCACAGCGCGACCTCGGCTCGGGCGCGGTCGGTGACCTGTGAGATCCAGAGCGTGTTGTGCATGACGGCGATGTCGACTCCGGTTTGATCCATATGCTGGAGCCGCAGCTCCACCTTCCCCAGCTCGCGCGACTCCGCGGTCGTATTCATGTCCCGGCCTGTCTGCTCGGACAGCGCGTCCAGCTCCTGGGCGGTCAGGTTTGGAAATCGGAACCCGATGATCTTGTCGTCCAGAACCCAGTACTGATGCGTCGGGTCTTCGTCCGAGCGCATCAGCAGCGGGCGGTACTTTTCCTCGCTCGGTTCCAGGTATCCCCAGGTGTTCTCTGACTCGATGACGTGTGCGTCAGAATCGATCGCCAGGACTTGTTCGCCGCCTATAGTGAGCATCGATATCCCTCATCCGCCTTGGTATGACGCATGGAACCGAGTGCCAGATGACTCGGAGTCGATCGGGTCCAGTATATTCCCCTTCCCTCTGCCCGCAAGCGAGCGGAATACCTCAGCGCTATGCTGCCAGATGCAGAGATCGACGGCGAAGGCTAGCACTTGCAGTAGTATTTAGAGGTTTCGAACGGCTCAGAGGACGGCGAACGGCGATAGGGAAAGCTACGACCGCGCGTTCATCTGGCGACCACTTTTGTTCAGGTGCATCGATCCACAGGTCACCAGCCAGAGTGGCGGCGAACTCAAGAAACGCTCGCAGGAGAAACGTGATGCTTGGAACTCGTCTTACACTGTTGCTGATCGCGATCCTGGCCATCAACCTGTTCCCGTTAAGCGCGTGGATACCGCCCGCTGTCGCCCAGGGGGAACAGCGCACCTTTGTAGGACGGGTCGCAGGGACAGAAGCCTTTGTCGGCATCGTAACGGATGGGAACTGGCTCATCGCGTACCTCTGTGATGGCCCGCACCACGAGCTCGGCGATTTCTACAGCGGCCCGGTGGGTGAGGCGCGCGATGGGGTACTCACGCTCGCCACCGAGGACTCGGAGGACCTGCTCCTGGTGTACATCGACGCAGGGAGTCTGGCTGGGGTGTTGCGCTCCGGGGGGAATCTCGACGGTGAGTTCCTCACTCCGGATCGGGTGAGCTTCTCGTTCACAGCCGAGCCAGCGAGGGGACCTGGCGCCTTCTACCGCATGGACGAGACACTACCGGACGGCACCGAAGTGGAAGGGGGCTGGGTCGTGCTCAACACCGGCGAGATCCGCGGCCAATTTCACCCGGCCCCGGATGTCACGGTCACCCAGCAAGACGCTAATACGTGGGATGCGAAACTGCGGCGCGCGGGTCGGCTCACAGAGTGCCTCTACGATACTAGAACCAGCACATGGACGAACGCGTTCACCTCCGGTGACCTGCTTGAACCCGATGCTCCCTGCCCCGCGGAGCTTTTGTCCCTCCTGCCGAGCGATCCGAGAACTCTGGCGAACCAAATGCAACAGACTCCGTCAGCAAGTCAGAACGTCCCGGTCCAGGGCCAGAACGGGCAGCAGATGACGGTGCAAGCGAATCATGCTGACCTGTGCCTCCACGGGCCGGCCGCGAATCAGCGGCCTGGGACTCCTGGCACCTCAAGTCAGTCCGCCGGTTGTCCGAGATAATCGCGCGGTGGTCGTTTGCCCACCATGAGATATCAGCGTTACGGCGCGACAGGCATTGACCCGACCCGAGCGCCCGTGGCGATCCGAACTCCCCGTCCACGACGGTGATAAAAATACCGCTATCTGCCAAGTGGTGACAGATAGCGGTATTAGCAAATTGGTGGAGACGGGGGGGGGAGGCGATCTACACCACCCGAAACTCATCGCGCTTGCGGCAGCGAGGATTACTGGCTGTAGTCTTCGCAGACCCGTGTGTAGTCGGTCGACGGATCGTTGGCACGTCATCATAGGCATGCATGTTCGATAACACAAAACAGTTGGCCTCGGATCTGACTTTCGTCAGGCGATCTCACTAGCTCAATCCTGATGACGGTGCGAGTTCACGACGCCCCTATCTCAGCTAACGTGGCGCGGAAAACTTGGAAGCTGCCAGACCGGTTGAAGGGCGGATCCATCTCCGCCGCAATGAGTCGCGCGGCCTCCCCCTTGCGCAACCCTGTCCTGAAGTATCCGGCCTTCCTAAGAATCCGCTCGAATGCTTCCCATGTACCTCCGGCGATCGCGTCTGGAACTCGATACTTCGCCTGACGAGGGACGTGGGGCGAGACGCGAGGGTAGACCTCCCTCACTGCCCCCCAGTCTCCGAAATACCATGCCTCCAACTCTTCGATCGCCAGGCGATTGACAATTGCGTATGGCGCCCCCCTTGCCGAAGTCCGAGTCACGAGTCCCGTCCCACGCGCGAGGTGTTCGAGCGTCGATTTCAACGCTGTGCAATCATCATCGTCGCGGTCAACTATCACGAGAATACGCCACGAGGGCGGCAGCCAGTGGGCGTAACCCTCTAGTCGCTGCGCCAGCCGTTGGAGAAGGTCTCCTTTCCCTTGATGCGAATAGATCTGGAATGACACCACTGGTTGCAGCTTCGGAAGCAGCGTGCGAAGGAATGCCTCCATGGACGGTTCTTCCACCAGTACTTCCAAATGCTCCACGCTCACGAACTAGCGACTCCTGGAAGTGGTTCACCCGCGTTCACCAACGGGTCCCCAACGTTGAGGTGCCCTTCGATCCAAAGACTTCCCAGCGAGGCGCCAGCCACAATGAATTCTGGGACGCCTTGGATTTCCGACGCGCGCACCGCCTTTGTGTAGCCTAGCTCATCGCGGAAGAGAACCCGAACTTCTTCCGGGCGAGCGACGTTAAGAAAGAATGGAGAGTGGGTCGTTATCAGCAACTGCGACCTCTCGGTTGCTGCCCGACACTCTTCACCGAGTTCAGAAAGAAGCCGCGGGTGAAGAAAGTTTTCAGGCTCTTCAATCCCGATAAACGGTGGAGGATTCGGATCATAGAGCACAATCAGATAAGCAAGGAGCTTCAGAGTCCCGTCGGAAGCGAATCGAGCTAGCACTGGACGGTCGAAAGGCGCGTCTTTGATCTCTAGCAGCAATCGGCCGTCAGGCATTGGTTCGGCGAGAACCGCCTCGAGACGCGGCACGCGGCTCCGAAGCACCTTGAAGATTTCGTCTAAACGGTCCTGATGCTGCTCTTTTAGATACTGGATGACATTAGCTAAGTTGTCGCCGGTCTTGCTAAGCCGCTCTTGAGGTCCTGCCTCCGGTTGCCCGCGTGTGTCCTCCACAGACAGGTAAGAGACGTACCACCCCGTTATGAATTCGCGCAGAGCGGCCACTCTTGGATGCTGTGCGAACTGTCCGAGAGTATTTACAGCGATGAGGTCGGGTGAGCGAAGCGGCGACTCGACACGAGTGTCCGTCTCGTCAGGTGACTCCCCGCTGGCTGCGCGGCCGATGCCCTCTCGAAATTCGAGAAAACGAAATGGGCGGCCACGCTCACCACGCCTCCACTGAAGCCATTCTTCGACGACAACCGGCCCTCGTTTTCCTTCATCAATCGCGAGGTGATACGTGATAAGCGGCTGTCTTGGCCGTTCTCGATACTTCAGCTCGATGACGATAGGGCCGTCCTGTCCTCGTGTCCGGAGTTCATGGGCACGGCCGCGTCGATCCCAGGCATGGCGAAGCCCGAACTGGAAGCATTCGGATAGAAAGTTGAAAACATCGAACAAGGTGGATTTGCCACTGCCATTTGGACCCAGTAGAACGGTCAGCGGCGTGACCTCTTTCAGTTCCACCGAGCGGAGGGCACGATAGTTCTGAACGCGCAAATACTCGATCCGAGATGGCTCCGCTCCCTGCATCCAGGAAGCACTACCCCGGCCTGGTGCCATCACCGTTCGTCCTCCCCCCGCGACCGTGCCCTTCCAGTCTTTTCATCTAACGAAGCCCAATTCTGCGACCAATTGTAGAACGAGGCAGGTCTCTTCTTTCTTGGCGGCCCGCTTTGATACGCGACCGTCGCGTACTGATACATTGTGGGTCAAGAACATCTCACGCCCAGAATTTGAATGATCGAGGCAGAAGCACGAATGAGTCGCCCGCCTGATGACCGGGCAATTGATTCTCCCGGTCTCGGCGCCGCGGACTCAACGGACGCGCGGGAGGCCGTTCGTGTCCTCGAAGCCGAGAATGAGCGCCTTCGGAAGAGAATTCGGCGTCTCGAAGATCGAGCGACTGCTTCCACCGATTCAGTTGGACCAGTCCCAAGCGGCGTCTCGTTGGGCATCGACGTCTCCGCGGGCTCAGATGCTGAACTCAAGGTCCTCCTGTTTGCCAACCTCTTTCGCGGCCGCGAGGATGTCTTTGCGACACGCTGGGAGAACCCTGACGGACGCTCGGGATATTCGCCTTCGCTGCGCCCAGGTGTCCCACGGAAGAAGGCGATCAGCTACCAGGCCAGCGACTACCTCCCGTTGACACCAGAGGTGCTGCGAAGCCATCTGTCCGGCAAGCTCACCGTCGGGGTCTATCCGTTGCTGCTCAACGAGACATGCTGGTTCCTGGCCATGGACTTCGACAAGAAGGGGTGGCGGCAAGATGCTTTGGCTGTTCTCGAAGCGTGCGGGTCCCTTGGGATCCCGGGTTCCCTCGAGCGTTCCCGATCCGGCCAGGGGGCTCACCTGTGGATCTTTTTCAGCGCTGCGGTCCGCGCTTCCCTCGCGAGGAATCTCGGTACCGCGTTGCTGACCAAGGCATTAGACCGGAGATACCAGATCGGGCTCGACTCCTACGATCGGCTGTTCCCCAGTCAGGATACGATGCCGAAGGGAGGATTCGGCAACTTGATCGCCCTGCCGCTCCAGGGGGCCAGCCGCCGCGTTGGCAATACCGTGTTCCTCGATTCGAAGCTTGAACCAATCATTGACCAGTGGCGCTTTCTGTCATCTATCAAAAGACTGGCCCCCGCTGAAGTCGAGGCAATCGTTGGCACGTCCGGCCAAGACTCCAGACGACGCCCATCAGGTTCGATGTCGGTCGAAGCGGACGCAGAGCAAATCCGCAAACCCTGGACGATGGCTCCTTCACGTCGGCGGAAGGAGACGCCAATCCCTGAGCCGCTGCCGCTCTCCGTCAACGCGGTCCTGGCCAGTCGGCTTTTCATCGAAAAGAAAGACCTGCCGCCCGCCTTGATCAACCGCCTGCACCGCCTCGCGGCCTTTCAGAATCCAGACTTCTATCGCGCCCAGGCGATGCGCCTATCCACATTTGATAAGCCTCGTTTCATCGATTGCGCTGAGGATTTTCTCGAACACCTGGCTTTACCCCGTGGATGTTGGCCCGAAGTAGAACGGCTCTTGCAGACCAATCGTGTGTCGCTCGTGTTGACGGACGAACGGTTCCCGGGAACAGCGATCGCCGCCGATTTCCTCGGCGACCTCACTGAAAGCCAGCTGGAGGCGGCAACAGCGCTCTCCAAATATGAATTCGGCGTGCTGTCCGCCCCGACGGGATTTGGCAAGACCGTCATTGGCGCCTGGCTCATCGCGCAACGCCGCGTAAACACACTGGTCCTCGTCCACCGCCAGCAGCTCCTTGACCAATGGCGTGAGCGACTCGCGACGTTCCTCGACCTGGACCCAAAGGCCATTGGCCAGTTCGGCGGAGGAAGACACCGTGCGACTGGAATCGTGGATGTCGCGTTGCTCCAGAGCCTGAGCCGCAAAGGGGAGGTGAATGACCTGGTGGCTGGCTATGGGCAGGTCATCGTGGACGAGTGTCACCACGTACCCGCCTTCAACTTTGAGCGAGTCCTTGCGGAGGCCCGTGCCAGATTCGTCGTAGGGTTGACGGCCACACCAATTCGGAAGGACGGTCACGAGCCCATCATCACGTTTCAGTGCGGACCGATTCGATCAAAGGTCGACGCCAAGGAGCAAGCAGCAGCACGCCCATTTGATCACGAAGTCGTCGTGCACACGACCGACTTCCATCTCGCCGAAGGGGCAGCGACGGAGCCAGGGATACAAGAGGTCTACTCACTGCTGATCGCCGACGAGGCACGGACTCGTCTTATTGTTGATGACGTGCTGAAGGCAGTCCGAGACGGCAAATCGCCCCTGGTGCTAACGGAACGCACCGAGCATCTGGAACGAATGGCAGCGCTGCTCACCGATCAAGGTTTTCGCGTTGTGACGCTCCGTGGCGGGACCAGCGCAAAGCAGCGGAGACTTGTCGCCGAAACGATTCAATCGATTCCCGACGAGGAGCCGCGGGTCTTGCTCGCAACCGGCCGCTACATCGGAGAGGGTTTCGACGATGCGCGGCTCGACACCCTGTTCCTGACCCTGCCTGTTTCCTGGAGAGGAACGATCCAGCAGTACGCGGGCCGCCTCCATCGACTGCACGCGAACAAGCAAGTGGTACAGGTCTTCGATTATGTCGACGTCCATGTTCCGATGCTCCTCCGGATGTTGAAGCGGCGGATTCGTGGATACGAAGACATCGGATACGTCGTCAGGTATGGATCTTGACTCACCATGGTGACAAGGGAGCGGCGACTGTTATTGCTTCGCGTTCAAGATGCCATTGGCATGCAACCACCGAGGATCCGCAGAAGCGATCTCCCGTCAACCGCAGTGATAGCAAAATGCCGCTAACTGCCCAGTAATGACAGATAGAGGCGGTGGTGGAGACGGGGGGGAATCGAACCCCCCGTCCAGAGCGAGTGAATTGGCGATGTACTCCAGGCGTAGTCGACTCTTTGTTTCCTCGCCTTAGACCCCCTGTCGACCGGGTGCCATCGGGCCAGTCGGTCTTAGCTTACTCGCGCTCCACACCGACAGCAGAACGCGCAGCATCTCGACTTAGTTGCGCTCTAAATCGGCCCGCCGAGCTGGGGCCGACAAGAACGGTCGCTGCTTACGCAGCGGCAGCGTATGCGTAGTTGCCATTTACTGGCTTGCCCCATTTTTACGAGTTGAGACGAACTCGGCCTGCAATCGCCTAATTGCCTCCCCTGTCGAGACCTAGCGTCCCCATATGTTCGCGCGGCTGCCCGCCCGTTCGTGCTGTGCAGCGCGCTTACTAAGCATAACGCAGATCGATGGTCCGGTATTCCTTGCCGGAGGTCTCCGAGCCAGAACCGAGTTGCTGGCGTCGGCGTCTAGAACAGGTCTCGCTTCACCGCTCGGTCCATCTCGCGCTTGGCGTCGCGCTCCGCGATGGCCGCTCGTTTGTCGTAGCTGTGCTTGCCGCGGGCGAGGGCGAGCTGGACCTTGACGTGCCCGCGCTTGTCATACACGCGCAGCGGGATCAGGGTGTTGCCAGACTCCTTGGCAGCCTTCGCGAGCTTCGCGATCTCGCGGGTGTGGGCCAGAAGCTTCCGCGGTCGAATTGGATCGTGGTTGAAGCGGTTGCCGGCGTCGTATGGCGAGATGTGCGCGTTGTGGAGCCAAAGCTCGCCGCGCTCGACTCGCGCGTACGCCTCGCGGAGGTTGACTTTTCCCTGGCGAACGGACTTGATCTCGGTCCCCGTAAGGGCGATGCCCACCTCGAGCGATTCAAGGATGGTGTATTCGTAAAAGGCTCGACGATTGGTCGCGTAGACCCGCTCTTGCGTAGGGGCTTCCTGACGCATTACACGAGTTCCGGGCTGCCGAGCGTCTGTTGCTCCGACGCGTCGAGGATGCTCGCCTCTGTCCAGGGGGGCGTCCGCGGCTGTGAGACTCGTGGCGCCTCCTCGAATGGGGCTGGTCGCGACGCCTGCCTTCGGCTGGTGGGCGAGGACGCGCTGGCGGGCTGCTGGAGCACGAACTCCGCGGCTTGATCGAGGGCTGTCCCGGCCCCAGCTTCCGCCAGGAGCTTGATCTCGGGCGCCAGGCCAATTCCCTGGATCGGGTCGCCGTTGGGGGTCAGCCACCGCGCGACGGTGAGGCGAAGGGCGCCCCCGTCACTCAGGCTGTGGACGATCTGGACGGTGCCTTTTCCATACGTTTGCTCGCCGATGATCGTCGCGCGGCCGTGGTCGCGCAGCGCAGCGGCGACGATCTCCGCGGCGCTCGCGGTGCCACGATCGACCATCACGGCCATCGGCCCGCTCGGCGCTCGGGCGCGACCGCGGGTGCGAATCTCCTCGCGGTCGTTGCTGCGACGGTCCTCGTAGAGCACGATTCTGTCGGAGACGAACTGGCTGGTGACAGCCACGGCGCCGTCGAGATAGCCGCCAGGGTTTCCACGCAGGTCCAGGACCCAACCACGGGGCTCGCGCTGGTTGAGCTGGTCGAGGACCTCGCGAAGGTCAGCTCCGACGCGCAGGGAGAAGGTGGAGATTCGGATGTAGGCGATGCCATCGGGCCGAACCTCGCCCCGAACGGCGGGGACTCGGATCTCCTCGCGCGGCACGGAAACCTCGAACGGCTCGCCGCCGTTCCTGACGATCATCAGCTTGACAGAAGAGCCGCGCGGGCCACGGATCATCTGGATCGCCTCGAGCAGGCTCACGCCGCGCACCTCGGTCCCATCAACCTGGGTAATGACATCGCCCGAGCGCAGGCCGGCCCGCAAACCGGGCGAGCCTTCGAGCGGGGAGACGATCCTCAGCCGCTCGTCTTCCATCTCGACCTGGACGCCGATGCCCTCGAATGCGCCGCGAAGGTCGGCGTCGGTGATCTGGCGATGCGTTGGGTCGAGGTACAGCGTGTGCGGGTCCTGCAGGGAGGCGAGCATGCCGCGGATCGCACCGCGGGAGAGCCTGTGTGGCTCTATCGACTCTCCGTCGTAGAAGTCACGGCCGATGTAGCCCCACGTCTCCCAGAAGGGGTGGAACACGTCGTCCAGCTCTGGCGATGGCGCAGGGACTGGGGCTCGATCTGTCCGGGGGCTCGAGATGCCCGCGCGGGCGAGCCACGACTCGACAGGCGTTCGCGACGGTCCGATGCCATCAGCGCGCCCGATGAGGTATCCCGCGGTGAAGGGCGCCATCGCCAGCACGACCAACACGATGAGGATCGATGCAGTTAGGCGGGCTCGACGCAACCCGGGGACCTCCAGCGCGTCTCGCCGCCAGTGCGACGGACTATTAAGGGAAGGTACTGGATTGTAGCATCGAACCCGCGCGTTCCTACTCGTCCTGCGGCTCGCCCGGTGCGCGGCGCCGATGAAGCCGCTCGGCCATCTCTTCTGCGCTCAGGCTGTAGCGGTCGAACGCGTCGCGCAGGTGCTGCACCTCGTAGTGGGCGTAAATCTTCTTCGTCGTCTCAGGGCTCGCGTGGCCGAGAATGTCCTGCACCTCGGAGAGCTTGGCGCCCTGGTTGAGCAGCACCGTAGCTTTGGCATGGCGAAAGTCGTGGGTGGTGGCGGGCACGTCCGCCAGGAGGCTGATCTTCTTCACCGTCTTCCAGACTGATAGGGGCGAGAGACGATAGTTGCCGCCGCGCCCCCGTGCGCGGCCCCGGGCCCGATCGTGGCGGATGAAGGCGGGCACGTATTGATCATTGCGCGCCTCGAAGTAGGCGCGCAGGGCCGTAAGCGCCTCGTCCGAGAAGAAGACCACGCGCTCGCGGTCGCCCTTTCCACGAATGATCGCCTGGTTCGACCAGCCGTCATCCACGTCGGCGCGGTCAAGGCGCGATGCCTCCTCCCGTCGCATCCCCGTGGCGAACAGCGTCAGGATCATGGCGCGATCGCGCAACACCTCGATGTGGGCCTGTTTGAACCGCACGGGGTCGGGTAGGGGAATTGACTTTACATAAAGCACGAGGTGCGGGAGGCGGCTGTCGACGCGAGGGGAGCGGTAGGATGCACGGCCCATGCCAGCGCGCGCCTGCTCCTGGATCGCCTCGAAAGTCGTGTCCGGCTTCAAGAGATGTCGTCGCGACAGGAACCGGAGAAACGCGCGTGTGCCGGCGACGTACGTTGAAATGGTAGAGCGATCGTCGCGACCGTACGAGCGGATGAGCCACGTCTGAAAGTCTTCGAGGGCTGACTCGCCAAGCTCGGCAGTGGTGAGCGCCTCGGGCTTGAGCTTGCGCTCGCGGAGGTGCTCGTTCCAGCGACGCAGCGAGCTAGCGTAGGTGGCCACGGTTCGCGGCGACTTGCCGATCAGCGAATCGAGAAAGGCGCTCTGCGCCTCAATGAGGGTCGGAGAGGGGAGCATGGTGTCGGTCGCGGGAGGGTCCTGGATCATCGCCGGATTCCAAACGCGTGCGTCGTTGCCCGAATGCTAGCACGCGCTATGGCGCATTCCGCGGCCCTTCGGCCACTTGTGTCCCGCCTGTAACCGTGTCCGGTCTAATGGCTCGCGTGCTCCGCTGCTCACTCGAAGCTCACCAGGCGGCCACCAACGCGTTGTACCGGGAGTGTGCCGCGGCTCCGTACTCGTGGCCGAGCGCCGCGTAGAGCTGAAGTTCGGGATCTGAAATCGGGTTGAGAACCTGGAATCCCAACCGACGAAGTCGCGGCGCCCCGATAGAGACAAGCAGCGCTGGAACGGACTCGACTCCGTCTGCCAGATCCCGCAGGCCAGTCTCGACCAGGTCTCCGCCCGGGAGGTGCTGCATGACCCCAGTATAGACGGTCAGGTACGTCCCAACGGGCGACTCACCTCACGCGGGGTGAGTGCGGTTGTTGGCGGTGGCACGCAATGTGACCACGTCGTGATCGTTTTTGCGCAGATCAGCCCCTACCATTGCCTGAAGTCGGCCGTGCAAATTTGACAGGACTTGGCGCTTTCCAGACACGTTCTGGCACTTTAGGCGGCCTAGACTGCAGACAGCGCAGCGCACGAGTGGGGAGGCGAATGGTATGGCGGTTGGATTCCTGACACCGGTGGTCCGTCGGTTCGTACTTCAGTGGTTCATGGCGAGCCACGGCATGTCGTTCACCAGCGCGTACCTCGAGCGGGTCTATCGCATCTATCTGAACCACGCCAAGGTCGTCCACTGGCGGGATGGCTACCCGGTGTACTCGCTGTCCACTCCAGCCCTCTTCAGCAAGCCCGCGGCGAACTTCCTGGCGCGCACCATCTACCGGTCGATCCAGAACCGGAACATCCCCAACATCATGAGCTTCGCGGTCAACGACGAGTGCAACGCCCGCTGCGGCCATTGCAGCTTCTACGAGGGGGTGGACAACAAGGCGCGCGAGGTGCTCTCGCTGGACCAGGCATGCCAGGTCATTCGAGACGCCCAGGACCTCGGCGTCTCCGTGTTCAACTTCGTCGGAGGCGAGCCGCTACTGCGGCGCGACTTGCCGGACATCATTCGCTCCGTGGACAAGGACCTGGCAACGACCGTGCTGTTCACCAACGGCGCGTACCTCCGAGACCAGGCACGCTCGCTCAGGCGGGCAGGGCTGGACAGCGTCTACGTCAGCATCGACTCGGCCGACGCCGAGAAGCACGACCGCTTCCGCGGCACGCCAGGACTGTTCGAGAAGGCGGTCGACGGTATTGCCGCGGCGAAGGCGGCGGGGCTATCGACGGGCATCTCCTGCTCCGTCACGCCGGAAGCGTTCGGCAGCGGTGAGATGCACCGCGTCGTCGAGCTGGGCAAGCGGCTCGGCGTCCACGAGGTGATCGTCTTCGACACCATGCCGACCGGTCGCTTCAAGTGGCGGACCGACCTCTACCAGGATGGGGACTGGGTCCAGGCCATGATCCGCAGCGCCCGGCCGTTCAACGACGATACCCGATACCCGGGCGTCGTGGTGTGGGCATACGTTACCAGCCACGAGGCAGTTGGGTGCTCCTGCGGGACGAACTTCTTCTACATGTCGCCCTACGGCGACGTGATGTCCTGCGACTTCAACCATCGATCGTTCGGCAACGTTCTCGAGGAACCCCTCTACCGCATCTGGGATCAGCTCAGCTCAATGGACGACTTCTCGCACTCGAAGTGGGGGGGCTGCAAGATCAAAGACCCCGACTTCGTCGCGAGGCAGGCCGTGTCGCCTGGATTGAGTGTCGCGGCACCCCAGCTTGTGGCAATCGAAGGGAGGGCGTGAACGTGTCGGAAGAGGTGCTGCAGCGCTTGGCTCACCAGTTCGATAAGGAGCCAACTCCAGCCATCATCGCGTTCGAGATCGTCGTACTGCTTGGCACCGTTGCCCTCTTGTGGCTGCTCTCCCGTCGTCAGCACAACATTCTCAAGCACTACCTCGTGGTTGCCGTGGGCGTCCTCATCTTCGAGGTGTTCACGGCGCCCATGTGGGACAACCACAAGCTCGGGGTGTGGGCCTACCTTTATAAGGACGTGAGCTGGGTCCTGACGCTCGGATGGTCCTCATTGGTGCTGGGAACTGTGTTCCTCGTGGACTGGTGGTCAGCCAACGCGCGGGCCTGGCAGCGATTCCTGGTGTACCTCGGGATTCTGACGGTGCTCACGGCCGTGGCGGAGGCGGTGGTTGTCGGCCTCGGGATTCGGAGCTACGCGCCGGAGATCATGGCGGTGCTCGCCGGCTCGTATATCCCCGGCACCCCGATCTCGCTGCATCTGCTGTACTACGTCCCGGTATTCCTCTCGCTCGTCATCTGCGTCTACAAGTACTGGGCCCCGCTGCTCGACGGCACGCCGATCCCTGAGCCGACGGGGCAGAATTGGCTCCGGAGCCTGGCGCTGGGGTTCGTCGGGGTCTTCTTCTTCGAGCTCATGATCGAGCCGATGGTGGACAACCGCGGGTTCCCAAGCTGGTCCTACGTCTACCGGGACATCAGCGTTCTGATGACGGGCTTCTGGCTAGCTCTCATCGTCCTCACCACCAATTTCATCGATCGCCTGCTGCCCCGTCTCGACGCGGTGTACCGGTTCGCGCTGTACTTGGTGGTCCTGTGTATCGTCGCGACGCCGATCGAAGGCTGGCTCATCAATAGCGGGATGCGGATGTACGGACCCAGCGCAACCGCGAACTTCAGCGGCATCCGCACCATGCTCGGCGACCTGCCGATCGAGGTGGTGGCCGCCATTCCGCTGTATTTGGCGCTGGTCATCTGCTTCATCCGCTATTGGGAACGCATCACCGCGCCGGACCTCCAGCTTGGCTTCTCGGCCCCCGCGCTGGCGCCGACCGCCGAGGCAGCAGGGTCGTGAACGTGAATGCGCGATCCAATGAGTGCGTGCTGATCACCGGGGCGAGCGGCCTGGTCGGTGGGGACGTGCTGCGGCTACTTCAAATGCACTCGCAACCCGGAGACCGCTTCACCGCACTGGTCCGTCGGCCCGACTGGGAGCCTCCTCAGCCCGATCGCGGGTGTGGCGGTAGGGTCGAAGTCTTGCGCGGGGACGTCACTTTGCCGCATCTGGGCCTCGGCGAAGATGAATGGTCGGAGCTACGGGCCTCTCTGACAGGAATCCTGCACTGCGCTGCGACAACCAGGTTCTCGACGCCGATGGAGGAGGCTGCCCGAGTCAATGTCGAGGGCACCCGCCGCGTTGTAGAGCTTGCCGAACATGCCCCACGTCTTCGCAGATTCGGACACGTCAGCACGACGTACGTCGCCGGTTGCCGTGCCGGGACGATCCGGGAAACCGAGCTGGAGCATTGCGCCGGTTTCGTGAACGCCTACGAGTGGTCGAAGTATGAGGCGGAGCGGCTCATTCGGGGGACCGACCTTCCATGGTCCATCTATCGGCTCGGCGCCATACTCGGGAGCGCCGAGACGGGCCTCGTTCGCCAGATCAATGGCGTCTACTGCGTCATCCGCTACTTCTACCAGGGTCTGGTGCCGGTTCTCGCCGGCTACGCCGACACACTGGTCGACCTCATCCCCGACGAGTTCGCGGCGGCCGCGCTCCATCGCCTCTATGAGGACTTCGTGCCCGGCGCCACGTATCAGTTGTGCGCGGGCGCTGAGAATGCCGTGACCGTACGGGAGTTCTTCGAGCTTTCGTCTCGGGGATTCGCGTGCGTCGAGCCGCGGTGGCCCGAGCGCGGCATCTGCCCGCCTCGAATGGTCGACAGCCCGGGCTACACAGCGTATGAGCAGGCCGCGCGGGCGGCTGGAGATCGAGGGCGAGCACGGGCTGCAGATGCATTGAAGCACTTCGTGCCGCAACTGCTGTACCCAAAGGCCTTTGACCACACTGCTTGTGATGGAGCCTTGAGTGGCACGGACATTGCCTGCCCGCCGGTGGCGAGCTATTTGCCACGCGTCGCCGGGCGCTACGCGGAGCGCGGCCCGAAAGCTGAAATCCGCGTAGAGGGAAGCCATGGCTGCACAAGCGCTGTCTGATGACCAGATAAGTGAGATGCGGTCGATCATCCAGGAGAATCCCACCATCTCGCTTCGAGACGCCGTGATGTCATGGAGAGGGCGCGCCGGTCAACCCATGAATGAGGCATTGCTCACACACCTGTCCCGTGTGTACGAGGACGAGCGTCATCGGGTCGTGGCTTTGAGGTTTACGAGTCTCACGCCAATGCCCAAACCCCGGATTGGCGACGAGTTTTCGAAGAGGCCCATCGCCGTCATTCGGACCTTGGCGATCGGTTTGCTCGCCATCGTTGGCAACACGGTCGTTGGTCTCGGGGCCGCCATGGCGGTGTTATCGATCCTCTTTACTCCCCAGGGTGCGCTGGGCATCGTTTTCGTTGCGTTTTTTTGCACTGCCGGTGTGTCCACGGTGTTGATTCTTCCACTTGCCTGCCTTCTCGGTTGGGCAATGACGTCCCTCGCACGTGTGGTGTTCAACGCAACAGTGCGGGCTTACCGGTGAGACCTTCAGAGGACACGCCCCGTCTGCTGTACGGGATGTTGGCATGGAGGGGCACAGGAGGGAAGCAAAGGCCGGTAGCGTGGCGGCCAGCCAGGCTACACAAAACGACTGTGCGGGGCATCGTGAAGGCCGACCCATACATTTCGTCGAGGACTCGGTGCTCAAATGGCGAGTGCTTGCGGGCCGCCAAGTGGACGAGCGGTCCTCGAAGCGATTCTCTTGGCTCGACCAGTGGCCGTCGGCTGGAAGGGCGGCCTCGATCGCCAGCTCCATTCTGTCCCGGATGGCGGAGTAGCGTGAGAAGGCGACGTGCAGGAAGGGAGGCGACATGAAAGCACAGGCGTGGTCCGAGCTCGATGTTCGCAACGTGATGCAATCGATCGTCGAGAAGGAGCCCACCATTTCCCTGAGCGACGCAGTGGTCATGTGGAAGTGGCAAATGGGTCCGGAGGTCGATGAGTCGTTGCTGTCACGACTCACGAATGCCTATAGGCTCTTCAAGCCCGTGGTCGTTCCAGCGGTAGGAGCGCCCCGGGCGCGGACTGGACCCGCGAGGCAGACCAAGCCCCGGCGTTCCGGGCTGGACCAAGAGGATCCCGGTTGGATCTGGTTCTTGTGGCTCGTAGGGAACACAATCATTGGCTTCAGCGTGGCGATGGGCGTGTTCTCGATGCTCTTCACGCTGCAGAACGCTGTGTCCATCCTCTTCTTGGCTGTCGCTTGCACAGCCGGCGTCTCGCTGGTCGGCATTCTGCCTCTTTCTTGGCTCATCGGCTGGGGCGTGACCTCGGGCATTCGCTTGGTCTTCAGCGCCGTAAGAGACGCTTCGTGAGCGCGATCAACAGTGCCAACGCTCGCGAACCGCGGCGGCGCCAACCGAGTCTCGCCGCCCTCCAATCGGATCCTGTGGGCGTCCGTCTCGTCATCTTCGTCCGAGAGCGGTTCCCGCTCCTCGCCTACGGGCCGCTGATCGTGGCCTTCGTCTCGTGCGGTTGGATCGCCGCGGCGCGCGGCGCGGGCGATGCGCCATCTCTCGGCTGGCAGACGGTGGTCACCCTCCTGGTGGTGACGCTTGTGTTTTTCCGCCTCCGGGTGGCGGACGAGATCAAGGACGCAGATGTGGATCGCGTAGGGCGACCAGATCGGCCGCTGCCGCGTGGACTGGTGACGAAAACCGAGCTCGAGCGGGTTCTCGTCGCCTGCGCGGTCGTGGAGATTGCGCTCGCCACGATCCTGGGCGCGTCTGTAGTCGTCGCCTACTGCGTCGTTCTGGCTTTCACGATCCTGGCGGCCAACGATTTCATGACACCTGGCCTGCGAGGAAATGTGCTTGCCTACGCCGTCGCGCATGCGCCGATTGTGGCGCTGCTGCTCGTGTTCGTGTGGTGGGCGCATCCGAGCGCAACCTGGAGCGGGACGCTCTCGAGCGCCGCGGTCCTGGCATCGTGCGCGTCCTTCGCTCTCGAGATCGGGCGTAAGACGATGGCGCCGTCTGAGGAGCGGCCGTCCGTCCAGACCTACTCTGCGGAGATTGGCCTCGCACCTGCAGTGACGATCGCAACGCTCGTGCTCGTGGCAGGCACTCTGGCTGGTGTTGTGTATGGCCAGATGACCCATGCGCCGGATGGCGCGCTCGTCATGGCATTGGCCGTGGGAGCCAGCACCACGGTCGTCGGGGTTGGGGCAATGCACGCAGGTCGAGCCGCGGCCTGGCGGCCCTACGTGGGAGCTGTCGCGCTTGGCCTGCTGTGCTGGCCGGCGGCGCTCGAGCTCGTGCGAGCGTGGGCGCTGTGGTAGCGGCGATCGACAGGTGCCACCTAATTTGGGTCGGCGTCGGTGCTGATGAGCCACCGGCCGATTGCGGAGCCAAGGCCGGTGGGCTGGTCACGATCGCGGCGGCTGGGTTGAGGACGGAGGCGTGGTTCGTCGTGCGCTCAGCGGCGATTCGAGACCTCCTGGATCGGGGTGCGAGCTCCGAGGCCGCCCGGGCCGTCGCCGACGCCTGTCGAATGATCGGTCTGTGTGACGGTGGCAGCCTGGCCGTTCGATCCTCGGCGCGTGATGAGGATGGCTCGACCGCCTCGTTCGCCGGCCAGTACCGCACGGTCCTCGACGTCGTCGGTACGGACGCGGTGCTCGCCGCCATTGTGAGGTGCGCGACCGGCTTGCGGGATCAAGATCGGTATAGGCTGGCCCTGGGCCTACCCGCGTTAACAGAGCCGATCGCGGTCATCGTCCAGAAAATGGTGATGGCGCAGTCGTCTGGCGTGGCGTTCAGTCGTGGGCCAGACGGTGATCCTGGAGTGGTGATCGCCGCGACTCGGGGGCTTGGCGACCGGCTGGTCGCGGGGCTGGTCGACGGGGACGAGTATCGCGTCTCGATAGACGGTGCGGTGAGCGTTACACGGATCGATCCAACGCCAGCCGATCTGGTGTCCAAGGCGCCCGTGAGCGGGCGGTGCATGTCCAACGAGCAGGCGCGCGAGGTGGCGGAGGCGGCTCGACGGCTGGAACGGCATTGTGGCTGTCCGCAAGACGTCGAGTGGGCCTTCGACGCGGATGGCGAGCTGGTCGTGCTACAGACGCGGCCGATCACCACGCTGCAGACCGACCCTTGCGATGAGAACCTCAGGGTGTGGGACAACGCCAACATCGTGGAGAGCTATCCAGGCCTTACCACCCCGCTCACGTTCTCCGTCGCCAGGGAAGCGTACGCGTCCGTGTACCGCCAGGCGTGTTTGGCGCTTGGCGTGCGGCCCAACATCGTGGCGGCGAAGGAGCCAGTCTTCGAGCAGATGATCGGTTTGATCGACGGGCGGGTCTACTACAACCTGAACAGTTGGCACCGCGTGCTGGCGCTGCTGCCGGGGTTTCGCCACAACCAGGCCTTCATGGAGCGCATGATGGGCGCTCGGCGGCCGGACGGGCCGACCGATACCGCTGTTGCTAGTCGGCCACGACCTCCGTTCCGCGAGTCGGTCTGGATGGGGCTGACCCTGGCGCGGCGATGGATGACGTTGGAGCGGGAGTGTCGGCGCTTCCTCGTCGCGGTTGAGGCGCTCAGATCCGACTTTCGCGCAGGCCCGGTCGGGGCGTGCGGCGCGGATGCGCTGCTCGACCAGTACGAAGAGCTGCGGATGCGCGCCCTCGGCTCGTGGCGGGCGCCGATCATGAATGACCTGGCGCTCATGGTCGCCCATGGCGCGCTGCGCCGCGCGGCCGAGCGCTGGCTCGGCGACGACGCGAACGCGGTCGTGAACGACTTGCTCCGGACGGGAAACGTGGCGAGTCTCGACCCCGCGCGCTCTGTGGCGGAGATCGCTGCGAAGATCCGTGCGCACCCCGCGATGTGCGATGCGTTTCTCGGTTGTGTCGAGGCCAGCCTCGCCGAGGACGTCCGTCATCTCCCTGCTCTCGACCCGATCCGCCAGTGGTTGGAGTCGTACCTGGAGCGTTGGGGCGCGCGTTGTCCCGGCGAGCTCCAGCTCGATAGAACGACCTATGCGGAGGACGCGACCCCGCTCCTTCGGGCGGTCCGAGACGCCGTGGAACGGGAACCTGGATGGTTGGACGATGGAGTGCGCTCCGCGGACCGGGGTCTGAGAATCGATCGACGGCTCTCAAGCTCCAATCCGGTGGTCAGCGCACTCCGGAGATGGGCGTTCGGGGTCCTGCTCAGTCGAACACGTTGGCACCTGGCACGGCGCGAGGCGATGCGGTTCGCGCGTGGCGAGGTGTTCGCGATCGTTCGCCGTATCTTCAACGCCCTCGGGGAGGATCTCGCGGCTCGCCGGGTTCTGGCCGCGGGCGCCGATGTCCATTATTTGGACGTTCGTGAAGTGCGGGCCCTGGTTCACGGCACTGGGTTCGTCGGCGACCCGCGGGCGCTGGTGTCGGCCCGCCGTGCTGCATACGAGGCCTACCGAGCGGCGCCGTCAGCGCCAGGACGTTTCGAGACGCGGGGGCCGGTCGTGCTCGGAGGTCGGCGTTCGATGCACTCCACCGTGGCGGCGACCGGGTGTGGGGCGGTGCTCCGAGGAACGGGCGCTGCGCCCGGGATGGCTCGCGGGCCAGCCATCCTCGTGGAGGAGCCGAATCAGGCGCCGAGCATCGACGGCCGCATCGTGGTGGCGCGGTCTACTGATCCCGGGTGGATACCACTCCTGATGTCGGCGGCGGGGCTCCTCGTGGAGCGTGGCAGCGTGCTCTCACACTCCGCCATCGTCGCCCGCGAACTAGGGATTCCGACGATTGTGGGGATCCCGGGTCTCATGGAGTCGATCGCCCCTGGTCAGGTCGTCTCGATGAATGGGTCGAGCGGAGAAGTGATCCTGGAGGATGCCAGTGTCCGTTGAGTCCGGCCGCGAGGGACGCCTGCGCTATAGCCAGTGCTGGGAGGACGTCGACTGCGCCCGGGCGGCCCTCGAGATTCGCCCTGGCAATACGGTTTTGGCGATCGGCGCGGCCGGCGACAACGTGCTGGCCATGCTCCAAGACGAGCCCGGACGCATCATTGCCGTCGACTCGGAACCGGCGCAGTGCGCCCTGATCAAGCTGAAGCTTGCCGCGGCGCGCGTGCTCGATCCCGACGAGGTGGCTCCTTTTCTATGCGAAGGCGACGCCGCGGCGGCACGGTACGCGCGAATTCGTCCCCAGATTGGGGCCTCGGCACAGCGCTATTGGGAGCAGCACAGCACGGGTCTGGAACGGGGCGTGATCCACACGGGGCGCTTCGAGCGGTATCTGGCGCTCTTCCGTCGCTGGTTGCTGCGTTGGGTTCCCGGGGGCAACGTTGTTCGCGCCATGCTCGCCGCGTCATCGGTGGAGGAACAACAGCGGATCTACCGGATGCAGTGGGATTCCGCCCTGTGGCGAGGCCTGTTTTGCGCGTTCTTCAGCCGCCGTTTCATGGCGCTGCGTGGGAGAGATCCAGCGTATTTCACCCACTCCGAGGTGCACGATGTGGCCGAGCACTACCGGAAGCGGGCGCGGCTCGCTCTCACGGCGCTGCCGCTCAGCACCAATTCGTACGTGACCTACATCCTCTCCGGCCGATACGACACGGCCGCGCGCACGCCCGCGTACCTGCTGCCCGAGGTAGTGGAACAGATTCGCCCGCGACTCGACCGTGTCGAGGTTCGGAACGCCTCAGTGACGGCCGTGCTTCGTGACTGCCCGGATGCGACCGTCGATGCCTTCTACCTGTCTGACGTCTTCGAGCTGTTCGACGAAGAGGCGTACGCGGAGACCCTCGCCGAGGTCGCGCGGGTCGGGCGACCGGGGGCGAGGATCTGCTACTGGAACAACCTGGTTTCTCGTCAACGCCCTGAGCGATTGTCCGCGGCCATCTGCTCGCATGCCGATCTGGGGGAGCGGCTCTACCAAGGGGACCGAAGCTTCCTTTACTCCCGATTTGTGGTCGAGTCCGTAAAGGGGAGGGCGTCGTGAACCCACTCGAGTCGTTCGCTCAGCCCGACGTGCTCTTCCGCATGTTGGCTGTCGGAGTCGGCTACGCTGCTCTGTTCGGTGCATGTGAGGGTGCAGGGCAGGTCTGGCGTCTCGCGCCCGAGCTGACGCGAAAGATCGCCCACGTGGTGGGAGGGGCCATTGCCCTGGGTTTTCCGCTGGTTTTTGATTCCCCTTGGCCGGTGATTGCGCTGGCGGTCTTGTTCGTGGTGCTCCTCGCCGTCACGGCCAGGCTGGGCCTGCTCGGTTCGATTCATGGGGTGGACCGTGCAACCATCGGCGCCATTCTGTACCCGGTTGGGGTGGCCATCGCTTTGGTGGGCGCGCAACACCATGCTGCGTGGTACTCGGTGGCGATCCTCTCCCTCAGTCTCGGCGACGCCGCGGCGGGTGTGGTTGGAAGCAGATGGGGCCGCCTGCGATTTTGCGTGTGGCGCTCCGCGAGATCAGTCGAAGGGTCATTGGCTGCCTTTGGTGTTTCCGCGGCAGCGACGGCGCTCGTGCTCTCGGCAACTGGAAGCGCTGCTCCGCTTATCGGGGCGCTCCTCGTGGGGGCCGCCGTCGCCGTCGTGGAAGCGGTTTCTCCTGGCGGAACTGACAACGTCACGGTGCCCGTCGTCGCGCTGATAGCCGTCGCCAGTCCCTCAACCGCAGCTGCGGTGGTCGTCGCGTCGATCTGCCTGCTGGTACTGGGTGTTTCCGTGCCGAGGTCGGTGTCCCTGTCGGAAACCGGTCTGGGCCCTTCCCACCCATGACGCGGGTCGAGATCGCTGAGCTCGAACCCGGTAGCGCCGTTGGGACGATGGACTCCCTGGCCCCCGTTGCCCCGACAAGCTGGGAACGGTCGCTCCTGCGGCCCCATCACCCGTTTCTCGAATACGGCTCCTGGCGGCTGTTCCTCGTGATCCGTGATGGCCGACCGGCCGCGCGGGCGATCGCGGCCGTGGATTCGAGGCAGACGAGCGGCGCTGGCCAGGTTGGGACGATCGGGTTTCTGGCCCACGACGGCGATCTCGGCGGGCTCGAACTTGCGATCGGGAGGGCCGAGGCGTGGCTCGCGGAGAGCGGCGCGCGAGTGGGACGGTGCCCCGTGCAGTTCTCGACGTGGTTTGGGCATCGTCTAGGGCTGGATGGGATCGCCGATTCGAGTTGCTTCGCCATGGAGCCCGCGCCCGCGCCGGAGGTGGCGGAGTTGCTGGAGCGCCGAGGGTACGTCGCCGCGCACCGCGCCGTCTCGCACCTAGTGTCCAACGACCGCGCAATAGCTGGCGCGCGGCGCGGGCCGCGGCGCCTGCAGGTGAGCGGTTTTAGAGAGCGCGCGCTCGACCGCGACGGTCTGGAGGCGGATGTTGACGCCATCTACCGAGTCGCGACGGCCGCCTTTCGCACGAGTTGGGGGAATAGCGAGATCTCCCCGTGCGAGTTCAGGGCGCTGTACCTGCCGGTCGCCCGCGCGGCTGATCCCGAGCTCGTGCGTCTCATCGAGAGCCCTCTGGGAGAGGTGGTTGGTTTTGCGTTCGCCTTCGGGGAGCGTGTTGCTGGGCGTTCTTGCCGAGCTGGGGATGGCGCACCACGCTCGACACCAGGTCGCCCGCCCCATGCGCTGGAGGCAGCCGCAACCATCGAGCCGACCGACATCGTTGATGCCGCCAGACTCAGGCGGGATGAAGTTGACATAATGGATACGACGACGGTGGGGGAGGACGGAGACAGCCGGAGGCGGGAGAGCGGCTTCGTACTAAAGAGCCTTGCGGTGACGCCGCGGGTGGCAGCGGAAACACCGGGTCTCGGTCTCGCGCTCGTCGCTCGACTGCACGAGCTGGCGGAGGAGCGCGGCTGGCACTTCGGGATCCACGCGCTCACGACGCAAGGATCCTCAACTCACAAGGTCTCCGCGCGGTGGGGGAAGCAGATCAGAAGCTACGCGACGTTCGAGCGAGCGCTGTCGGGTGGGCGGCCATGACCATCCTGCTACAGAACGACGAGCTCGGCGTGAGACTGCGTGCCAGCGACCGCAATGTCGCGAGCTGCACCAACACCACGCAGCTCTTCTTCGACGCGTCGTGTCGCCGGGCGGCTGATCCCGCGGTAATCGCGCCGGATGGTCGCTGCCTGTGGACTTTTGAAGAGCTGGCACGAAGCGCCGCCAGTCTGGCCTCGGAGCTGATCAGGCGCGGGGTTGCTCCAGGAGATCGAGTCCTCGCGCTCCCTGTGGGCCAACGGGAGGCGATACGCGCCGCCGCGGCTGTGCTGTGGGCGGGCGCAACGCTCGTCATTCCGCCAACGTCGCTCGGCCTCCGCCGTGCGCTGCGGGCCGCGGTGGATGCCAAACCCCGAGCCGTGATGGTTGAGCCCAGGGCATGGATGCTCGCGGCCGTCGAGCCTCGACTGCTGGCCATCCCGATTCGCGTAGCGACGAGCCGAAGCCTCGGATCCAGCATGCCCGGGCTGCGGGGCTTGGGCGATCTGATGCCACCCGTCGCATGCAGCCCTCAGCAACCAGCGGTCGTCAGCTTCACCACGGGAACGACGGGTCCTCCAAAAGCGATCGTCAAGTCGCATGCAGTCCTCACGGCGCAGCATCGGGCGCTCCATCGCCTTTGCGGGGGTCGACCCGACGACGTCGATCTGGCGGGCGTGCCGCTCCTCGTCCTGCACAACCTCGCCCGCGGTGTGACGAGCGTTCTCCCGCCCCCGGGCAGCACGCAATCGCTCGGCTTTGGCCGGGCGACTGCGGCAGCGATCGAGTGCTGCGGCGTCACCACCATGGCAGGATTCCCGAGCCTGTTCGAGGCGCTGGCGCGCGAAACTTCGCCAGGACAGCTCAGCGGACTCCGTTCAATGCACGTCGGCGGCGCTCACGTTCGCTCAGCACTCGTCCGCGATCTGCTGGATCGAGCACCGAACGCCGAGGTCAGCGTCGTCTACGGCTCGACGGAAGCCGAGCCCATCTCGTCGATCGGCGCCCACGAGTACCTAGCCTGCGAGCCTGAGCTCCTCGCGGGTCGTGGGATCTGCGTTGGCCGCCCCGTCGCCGAAGTCACGATAGGGTACTCTAAGTTGACAGAACGTATGATTGGGGCGGGCAGTGATACTGGACCCATCCTGGTGAGGGGACCACAGGTCGTCGCCTCCAATCCATGCAGCGTCCTGGACACCGGTGACGTCGGACGGCTCGACGAATGTGGTCGCCTCTGGCTCATGGGCCGAGCCGCGAACGTCGGGCCGGGCCCGTTGTACCCGGCTCAGGTCGAGCCAAGCGTCGCCGCGCTGCCGTGGGTCCGAGCGGCTGCGCTCTTCAACGATGCCCGCAGCGGCGGAGTTCGCGCAGCCCTCGCGGTCGAGACCGGCGCTCGTATCACTCGCTCCCAACGCGCACAGCGCCTCTCGGAGCTGCAGGTCCTCGTGGCCTCCCGCGGCTGGCCCATCTCCGATCTGCTACTGCTCCGTCGGCTTCCGCGTGACCACCGCAGCGGCTCGAAGATGGATTACGAGCGCCTCAAGTCCTCTCTAGGAAGAAGATAGAGATAATGTGAATTATCTTTAGCATCAATAGCCGTGGCCTTCCCGGCGAGGAGGACGTCGTCCTGCAGGGTCTCCTGTGACTATAATAGTCACATCCGAGGGATAGAGGTGGCCATGAGGCAAGTGGGCGTTGCACAACTCAAGGCGTCGCTGAGCAAGTACCTCTCCATGGTCAAGGACGGCGAGGAGCTATTGATTACCGATCGCGGAAATCCGGTCGCTCGCATCGTTCCATCTGCACCGACCGACGACATGCCGGCTCATCTCCGCAAGCTTGCGCGGGAGGGTCGGGTCAAACTGCCTTCGAGGCAGCCTACCAAAGAGTTCTGGGACGAGTTCTTCGCTCTGCCAAAACCCTCGGATCCTGAGGGGCTCGTCCTCAAGGCTCTTCTAGAAGAGCGAGAGGAAGGCTGGTGAGCTTTTGGGACGCTTCCGCAGTAGTGCCACTGTGTCTCGCGACCGCGCCGGTCGAGCTCGGGGCACTCGCCGCGCAGGAGACAGATGCGAGCCATTGGTGGGCGACACGTGTTGAGTGCGTTTCGGCCTTCGCGCACCGAACGCGTGAGGGACAATTGACTCCTCCGTCGCTGCTCAAGGCCGACCGTGCGCTCGAGACACTGCTTTCCGCCTGGACGGAGATTGAGCCGACAGATTCAATACGCGACCGAGCTGAGCGCCTGTTGCGACTTCATCCACTACGGGCCGCTGACGCACTTCAACTGGCGGCCGCACTCGATGCGACCGATGGCGCGCCCGGTGGCTGGGGGTTCGTAAGCCTGGATAACCGCCTGAGAGCCGCTGCCGCCAAGGAGGGCTTCACCATCCTGCCTGCGACGGTCTGATACACTTCTCATTGAAATGGGCCTGCGATCTCGTCCCTGAGCGGGCGAGATTCTTTATGTAAATCGCTTCCCTACCCGAGGTTTCACCTTTGTACAAGCCCGTCCCGTCGAAGGCGGATTTTCCCGCCCTCGAGCATGAGATCCTCCGTTTCTGGAAGGAGCACAGCGTCTTCGAGACGCTCGTGGAGCGCAATCGCGGCAACGAGCGCTACTCCTTCATTGACGGGCCCATCACGGCCAACAACCCCATGGGCGTCCACCATGCGTGGGGCCGTACCTATAAGGACGTTTACCAGCGCTTCTGGGCGATGCGGGGGCGGGACGAGCGCTACCAGAACGGCTTCGACTGCCAGGGTCTCTGGGTCGAGGTCGAGGTGGAGAAGGCGCTGGGCTTGAACTCCAAGAAGCAGATCGAGGAGTACGGCCTCGACCGCTTCGCCGAGAAGTGTCGCGAGCGCGTCCTCCAGTACGCCGGCGTGATCACCCAGCAATCCATTCGCCTCGGCCAATGGATGGACTGGGACCACTCCTACTACACCATGTCTGACAACAACATCGAGCACATCTGGCACTTCTTGAAGCGCTGCCAGGACAACGGCTGGCTCTACAAGGGCTGGCGGACGATGCCGTGGTGCACCCGGTGCGGTACGTCCCTCTCGCAGCACGAGCTGATCGGCACGGACTCGTACCGCGAAGTCATCCATCCCTCGCTTTATGTAAAGTTTCCCCTACTGGACCGCCCTGGTGAGTCGCTGATGGTGTGGACGACCACTCCCTGGACCCTCCCTGCGAACGTCGCCGCCGCCGTCCACCCAGAGCGCGACTACGTCCGCGTGCGCGTGGGCGATGAGACGTTGATCCTGTCGCCGAAGACGCTCGGCCAGGTGTTCGGCAAGCACACCACCGTCCAGTCGTCCGGCAGCGATCCGCTCGTCGGTTGGACGTACCAGGGCGGCACGCCCCCCGAGGTGGTCGAGACGATCCGCGGCAGCGAGCTCGTCGGCCTGCGCTACAAGGGGCCCTTCGACGAGTTGCCCGCGCAGCAGGGCGTCGAGCACCGCGTCATCCCATGGGAGGACGTGGGCGAGGAAGAGGGCACGGGCATCGTCCACATCGCACCGGGCTGCGGCGCAGAGGACTTCGCACTTGGCCAGGCGCTCGGCCTGCCTGTTCTGGTCCCGATCGACGATAACGGCGACTTCGTGCCCGGCTATGGCCAGCTCGTCGGGACCAACGTCCACGACGTGAAGGACGCCGTCGTCGTCTCACTCGACGCGAAGAAGGTCCTCCACAAAGTTGCAAAGATCCAGCACCGCTATCCCACGTGCTGGCGTTGCGGTGAAGAGATCGTGTTCCGCGGCGTGTCGGAGTGGTTCGTCTCTGCGCAGGAGATCCGCCCCCGCATGATCCGCGCCGCCCGCACCGTCGAGTGGACCCCCTCCTATGCCGGGAAGCGGATGGAGGACTGGCTCAATAACATGCAGGACTGGTGCATCTCCCGGAAGCGCTACTGGGGGTTGCCGTTGCCCTTCTATCCGTGCGAGCAGTGCGAGAAGCTCACTGTGGTCAGGTCGGTCGAAGAGCTGCGAAGTCTCGCGGTCGATCCGGCGGTGCTGGACGGCGTGCGCGAGCTGCACCGTCCGTGGATCGACGCCGTCAAGATCCGCTGCCCTGGCTGCGGCTCCGAGGTCGGTCGCGTCACCGACGTCGGCGATTGCTGGCTGGACGCTGGCATCGTGCCGTTCTCGACGCTCGGCCCTGGCGCGCTGAAAGACCCCGAAGAATGGGCAAAGTGGTACCCGGCGGATTGGGTCTCCGAGATGCGCGAGCAGATCCGCCTGTGGTTCTACAGCATGCTCTTCATGAGCGTAACGCTGGAGGACCGGGCGCCCTACAAGGCTGTGCTGGTCTACGAGAAGCTCATGGACGAGACGGGCCAGCCGATGCACAAGAGCCACGGCAATGCCATCTGGTTCGAGGAGGCCGCGGAGCGCATGGGCGCCGACGTGATGCGCTGGCTCTACGCGGGTCAGAGCCTCCAGAGCAACCTGCTCTTCGGCTACGGTCCCGCCGAAGAGGTGCGCCGCAAGCTCCTCGTCCTGTGGAACGTCTATAGCTTCTTCGTCGGCCGCGCAATGTCGGAGGGTTTCCGACCGGTGGCGGAGCCTTCTGGCAGTTCCGTCTTTCCCCTTGGAGGGGAGGCCCCTCCTATTGTCCGTGGTGCGGGGGAGGGCACTTCCCCCTCCCCCCTTGTGGGGGAGGGTTGGGGTGAGGGGTGGACCCTCGCGTCCGGCGGCGGCCCAGGGGAAGTTGCGCGCACGCGCATGGATCGGTGGATCCTCTCGCAGCTCGACGCCCTCGTAGCCGTGGCGAACACGCGCCTCGAAGCGTACGACGTTGCGGCGGTCGTCGACGCGGCGGATCGCTTCGTGGACGATCTGTCCACCTGGTACCTGCGCCGCGGTCGTGCGCGTTTCTCGCGGGCCGCGGACCCGGCGGATCGAGACGCCGCGTTTGCCACGTTGCACGAGAGTCTCGTGCTCCTCGCCCGGATCATTGCGCCGATCATGCCGTTCATGGCAGAGGAGATGTATCAAAACCTGGTCCGCTCCTGGGATCGCGAGGCGCCCGACAGCGTTCACCTCACGCCCTATCCCGCGAGCGACCAATCGCGGCGCCAGCCCGACCTCGACTCTGAGATGGAGCTCGCCCGCGAGGTGGTTACCCTCGGGCGATCGGCTCGAAGCGAGGCCGGCATCCGCGTGCGCCAGCCCCTTCCTTCCATAACGATCGCCAGCGAGTCCGCGAGCCTCCAGCTCTCCGACGAGCTGCGCCGCGAGATCGCCGACGAGCTGAACGTGAAGTCGGTGCTCATCGCTGAGAACTTCGACGCCTTCGCGCGGCGTGTGGTGCGGCCCAACCCTCGATTGCTGGGTCCAAAGCTGGGCAAGCAGTTCCCCGAGGTTAACCAGGCGCTCCAGGCGGGCGACTACACCATCGAGTCCGATGGCTCCGTCTCAGTTCGTGGCCACACCCTTTCACCCGAAGAAGTAAACGTGAGCCTCGAGCCGCGAGAGAACCAGTCCGTCGCCCAGGACCTGCGGTTCCGCGGGGGCATCGCCGTGGCGCTCGATCAGAACGTGACGCCCGAGCTGCGTAACGAGGGCCGTGTCCGTGAAGTGGTGCACCGCGTGCAGACCATGCGAAAGGATGCTGGGCTGAACGTCGACGATCGCATCGTGCTCGGGTACGAGGGGTCCGGCTCGTGGGACCAGCTTTTCTCCGAGTATCGTGATCAGATCTTGAGCGCCGTTGGAGCTGAGGATCTTCAACCCGTGGGCTCCGTGAGCACCAACGGGGATGGCAGTCACTCCTGGAGCGGAAACCTGGACGACGAGGAGATCGGGCTCGCGCTCCGGCGGGCCGGTGACTGAGCAGTCGCCGACGCGCAATGTGGAGTACGGCCTGCGGACAGGCAACCCCGAGCCGCTGCTGCCGGCAACCCACTCCGGCCTGCGGGCGAGAACGTCCCGCGTCGCGTTGCTGCGGCGGCTCGTCGGCTCCTCGCTCGTCGGCGGGTTCGTGCTCGCCGCGGACCAGATCACCAAGGCGCTCGCCGAGCGATTCCTGCTGGGCCATCCCGATCAATCCATGCACGTCATCAGCGACTTTGCGCGGCTCACCTACGTGTCGAATCGGGGCGCCGCTTTTGGGATTCTCCAGGATCGCACTGAGTTCTTCGTCGTCGTCGGGCTGGTGGTCGTCGGCGTCATCCTGGCGAGCTACTGGTACTTCCCCGTCACGAGCGGCGTGCTGAATCTTGCGCTCGGGCTCCAGCTCGGGGGCGCGGTGGGCAACCTGATCGACCGGGTGCGTTTTGGGTACGTCGTGGATTTCATCGACCTCGGCGTTTGGCCCGTGTTCAACCTCGCGGACTCGGCGATCGTCGTCGGCGTCGGCATCCTTGCGTTCCATCTTCTCCGGTCGTCCGATGGCCGCACGACCTAGCGCCGCCGCGTCCACCTTGCATACCGTTGAGTCCGATGGCGCGGGCATGCGATTGGATGCGTACCTGTCGCGCTACCTCGGCGAGCATTCGCGCTCGGAATGGCAACGCTTGCTCGAATCTGGCTCCGTTACGTTGGACGGTGCGCAGTCCAAGCCCGCCCAGCGGCTCACCGGTGGCGAGACCGTGGAGGTCCACCCCGTGGCCGACGTGCCCCTCCTCGAGCCCGATCCGTCAATCCACCTGGACGTCGTCTACGAGGATGACGCCATCGTCGTCATCGACAAACCGGCCGGCCTAGTCGTCCACCCGGCGCCTGGCCACGAGACCGGAACCCTAGTGCACGCGCTCTTAGCCCGCTTCCCTGCGCTTCGGGACCCGACCGGCGAGATGCGGCCAGGTATCGTCCATCGGCTGGACAAGGACACGTCCGGCCTCATGGTCGTCGGGAAGACGGCGCCGGTCGTGGCGGAGCTGCAGCGGCAGATGCGAGAAGGTGGTGTGCAAAAGCGATATCGATTGCTCGTCGCCGGCGTCATTCAGGAGAATCGCGGCACTATCGAGGCGCCGATCGGCCGCGATCGCATGCATCGCCAGCGCATGTCCGTCCGACCCGATGGCCGCGCTTCGCTCACGGAGTTCTGGGTGCTGGAGCGCTTTGCGCGCTACACGTTCGTGGATGCGGCGCTTCCCAGCGGCCGCACCCATCAGCTCCGCGTGCACTTCAGCTCCATCGGCCATCCCGTCGCCGCCGACCGGACGTATGGAAGCGGGCGAGCGCCCGGCGGCCTGATGCGCCAGTTCGTTCACTCGGCCCAGCTCAGCTTGACCTCGCCTGCAACGGGGCGGACGGAGCAGTTCAGCGCCCCGCTACCCGCCGATCTGGAGCGAGCCCTCTCCGCCCTTCGAGGCGCTGAGCGGGTGGCAGCGCCTGTTGAGAGCGCCTGGTGACAGAAACCGCCATCGACCGACCGGTGCGCGTGCGCATCGCGCCGAGCCCGACGGGCTACCCGCACATCGGCACGTTCCGCACCTTCCTGTTCAACTGGCTCTTCGCCCGTAAGCACGGGGGGAAGTTCGTCATTCGCATCGAGGACACGGATCGCGAGCGCCTGATTCCCGATGCCGTCGAGGCGCTGGTGGAGGCGGTGAAATGGTTCGGTCTGGACTGGGACGAGGGGCCGCGGGTTGGCGGCGACTTCGGACCGTACGTGCAATCCGAGCGGCTGCCCATCTACCACGAGCACCTCGAGCGACTGCTCGCGGAGGGTAAGGCGTACCGATGCTACTGCTCGCCCGAACGCCTGCAAGCGCTACGCGAGGAGCAGCAGGCGCGCAAGGAGCCGCCCGGCTACGACCGTCTGTGCCGAAATTTGAAAGCCGAGGAGCGCGCCGAGCGAGAGGCATCCGGCGCCCCTTCCGTCGTTCGGTTCGCCGTGCCGCTCGAGGGATCCACGACCTTTCAGGACGTGATCCATGGCGACGTTACCTGGGAGAACCGGGTGCTGGATGACTTCATCATCCTCAAGTCCGATGGGTACCCGACCTACCACCTGGCCCACCTGGTGGACGACCATCTAATGGAGATATCGCACGTGCTGCGAGGCGACGAATGGATCTCGAGCACACCGCGCCACGTGCTGCTGTACCAGGCGTTTGGCTGGACGCCGCCCGTGTTCGCCCACCTGCCAGCGATCCTGGGTCCCGATCGCAAGAAGCTCAGCAAGCGTCACGGGCCGACGGGAATCGCCGCTTTCCAGGAAGCGGGCTACCTGCCCGAGGCCATGCTCAACTATTTGGCGCTCTGTGGCTGGTCCTCGGGCGATGACGACGAGGTTCTCTCGCTCAACGAGCTCGTCAAGCGATTTACCTTGGATCGAGTGAACAAGACCGGCGCGATCTTCGACCACGCCAAGCTCGACTGGTTCAACGGCATCTACATGCGCTCGCTAACGCCGAGCGATCTGGCGAAGCGGATTCGCCCGTTCCTCGGCTCGCTGGCCGAAGGCGTGGACGAAACCTACCTCACGCAAGTAGCTGCCCTGATCCAGGACCGGCTCCGGACCCTATCCGACGCACCCGAGCTCTCGGAGTTCTTTCTGTCCGACGAGCTCGAATACGACGCAGCCCTGTTGGTGAGGCCTGGCACGACGGCTGAAACGACTCGTGAGGCGCTCGTCCGCGCCGAAGCACTCGCCTCCCAGGTCACACCCTTCGAGTACCAGGTGCTCGAAGCCGCCTACCGCGAGCTAGCGACGGAGCTTGGCCTCAAGACGAACCAACTCTTTATGTCAATCCGCGTGGCCTGCACCGGTCGCACCGCCACGCCTCCCCTCTTCGAGACGATGGAGGTTCTGGGCCGCGATCGCGTCGTCCGCCGACTCCACGCCGCGGTGGAGCGCCTCGGCTAGCCGGGCCTAGCTCGCGAGCTCACGGCTCCGCGCGGCGGTGAAGACCCTCAGCTAGCCGGGTCTCACCTCGCAAGTGCACGCCGCAGGCCTAAGCCGCGATGTGAACCTCGTCCGCAGCGGGGAACCGCGAAACCACAACGCCGCGCTCGGCCAACATCGCCGCGAGTAGCCGCGCGTCCTGGACAGCGCACGCGTGCGCATCGTTGTTGAAGAAGACGTACGCGTCGCCGTCTCCGCCCCACCGGTCCATGATGCGATCTGCCCACGCTTGCAGCGCCGCATCGCCGTAGCACGGGTTCGGCCAAGCGGTTCCCTCGTGGAGACGGACGTAGCCCCACTCCGTCGTCTGATCCATCGGCGGCCTGACGTGCCCCTTACGATCCGCGATGCAGAGCGCCGCGTGGTGTTCGGACAGCATTTGTTGGGTCTCTCGGCCATACCACGAGTCGTGCCGAAACTCGACCGCGACGCGTATGCTCGGCGGGAATGCCTCGAGGGTCGCCCCAAGGCTCGGCAGGTCGCGCTGCAAACTCGGCGGGAGCTGCAACAGCACCGGACCCAGTTTCGGCCCAAGCTCCGTCGCCACATCCACGAATCGCTCGACAGGCTCCTTCGGGTCTTTCAGGCGCTTGATGTGCGTCACGTACCGCGTCATCTTCATCGCGAAGAGGAAGTCGGGCGGCGTCGCCTCGGCCCACCGCCGCACGGTTTCGTGCGTCGGGAGCTGGTAGAAGCTGTTGTTCACCTCGACGACTTGGAAGCGCTCCGCGAAGTAGGACAACCACGTCCGCAGCGGCAGCTTCGGCGGGTAGAACGCCGGCCGCCAATCCTTGTATTGCCAACCCGAGGTCCCGACGTAAATGGTCACCGCTTGGCCCATCTTTCAGCGCATGGAGGTGATGGTCTCTTCCACCCTACCATGTCCGCTGACTCTGGATCAGTTCATCAAGATTCGAGTCTCTGGCGGGGCACTCGTCGACGCGACGGCGCGCCCACGGAGGCGGTGTGCGGGAGGGGGTATGGTATCATCCAAGTCGTCCAGCCGATGCGGGATCGTTCAATGGTAGGACGGCTGACTCTGGATCAGTTAATCAAGGTTCGAGTCCTTGTCCCGCAGCCCCTCAGGCCCGTGCAATTAGGCACGGGCCTTCGTCATTACTGGTCGCGCTGGTCTTCCATGATCTGGTCGATATCCGTGAGGCTGGCCTGCATCTGATCGAGGGCGCGCATGATCGGTCGCCTCGTAGCCGTCCATTTCCGGCGGGCCGTCAAGTCAAGTTTGGGGTGTTTCCGTAAAACGCAGCCAGACGCTGGGGCGCGCTCCAGATAGCACATCGTTGAATAGCCCAGTGATACGTGTTCCATCATCGAACACAAGAGTGCATGGCTGCTCTAGCATCGGGAATGGTGGCTCGTAGCCGTCCACCCACTGGATGTACTGCAAGCGAATGACGGTCTGGTCATGAGACCCAGTCGCTTCGCTCTTTATTTCACAACGGCCACGGCCGATGAGCCGTTTCTTCAGATAGATCGCAACCTGTTCGTCGCGGTCGCTTGCTACCCCGTTCGCGTCAGACATGAAACTCCGCTCCAGGGCGACAGTTCGCCTCAGACGATGCGATTCTCACATCGTCTGAGGCGTGCGAAGTGCGCTGGTCAACAGAAGTCAGCGCCCCGATCTACGCCGCGTGCCAGATCAATCTTCCGTGGCGGGTCAGGGTCTGGTAGAAGAGCGACTTCGGGCGCACGCCCACACGAGGCACGGTATAGCCGATCTCGCGCAGCGCCGAGAGGAATGGCTGCATAGAGCGTCTTTGCGCGGTACTGGATTGACGCGGAGCCGAGCGGCCCTCGCCGAGCATTGAACGGATGAGTTCTTTCATAGTCGTTAGCAATAGAAATCTCCTCTGATTTTATCGGGACCGCAATGCGGTCGTACTCACTGATGTGCTCCAGTCAAGCCACATGCCTCGAGGCGACGTCTCTGAATCGGCCCCGGGCCCGAAAAAACCTGACCAGCGGTCTGATTAGTTCTCATTCACGGAGGGAGAGAGCTCTCGCCAAAACGGGACCGGCCGCGGAAGTGAACGCCGGTCTCTTGGCTGCCTCGGTGGGGTTCGAGGCCAGCGACCAATCAGGACGGCCTGTGCGCCATCCCACACAGTGTAACAGGTCGAAGGGGACAAAGAGCAAATATGAACAAACGGTGCATGATGAATCCCTCATGACAGCACGCGATATATCACGCACCATTACGAGCATGCCGCGGGATTTGGAGCGACGCGAATGCCACGTATCAACACCCATTACGTTTCCGGGTCTTTCGACGAGCCTGTCTATCGGGCCGCCGACGCGGCGGAGATGCCGGCAAGTGTCAGCTCCGGGTTCGACCGCGGGGCGTTTGTCTGGCGATGGGCGAGTCCGCCTAAAGAAGGCGGAAAGATGTGCGAAGTGCTCCTCCGCCTAGGTCCTGCGTCGGCTGGCTCACTGAACGCCGAAGTTGGCGTGCTGGCGAGTACCGCGTCGCTAGTCCCGCACCCTCCCAAGTGGCGTTCAATCTCCCAGAGCACATTTCTCACGGCGGTCGGGATCGATGAAGAATGGCTGGCCGAGCATCTGGGCCTTGCTCGCAAGTTGGCACTCACTCTCCAGTAAGGACAGAAATGAGCTCTCCTAATGACAAACGCGTTTTGGAACGCTGCTAGCGCCGCACGGGCGCTCTGGAACGCATCGCCCGATGCCATGGCGCTGACGGACGCGGCCGGCGTCGTGGTCGCGGCGAATCCAGCGTATTGCGCCCTCCACGGATTCTCGCCGACGGACTTGGTTGGCCAGAGCCTGGCTGTCACCTTCCCAGAAGCGGCACGACCCTCTGCAATGGAGCATTACCGAGCGGTCTTCGAGAGCCGGAGCGACCCGCACATGTACCCGGCGGCAGTTCAGTGGCGGGATGAGAGAGGACGTTTCGTCGAATCCCGGATTGACTTCGTCACTCAGGGCAATCGGCGGTCGTCCATGATGTCCTCAGTCCGCGTCGTAGCGGAATCCGCAACAGGGGGCTCCATCACGTTCGACGTCGGTGACCGCCGAGTTTTCAGCCAAGGCATTGAAGGCCCAAGCAATGACGTTGCGCCCCTGGCGTCTAGTCCCAAAAGTACGAGCCAGACGACGCCTGAGGTTCTGATCGACGCCATCCAGAAATGGGGGCTCGAAATCGTTTTAGGGCTGCCTGAGTCGCCCGGCTCTGTCGGGTCGAACCTCGACTCGCCGGCTGAGCGATGAGGGATTCCTCATGCCTGCACCTGCCATGTCGTGGCAAGATTGAACTAAACTCACCCATGCATGCCGTCATTCTCGGCGGACGGGCAGTAAGGGCACGAATCTCATGAGCATCCGAGAGCTGACCCCTCGGCAGAATCTCGCGCGTTGGGCTGCGGATCGCGACCACCCGGCCCTCAGGTTTCGGCTCTTCCCACGACGTGGCGAGGAGGCGTGGATCGCCTCCGGCCCACCGTCGTGGGAGCGCTTTCTGGCGACGGCGCACGATACCGAGGTCGTACTCGCCGTTGAGGCTGCCCGCGAGAAAGACAGGCACTAGTCCGATTTGGGCATTCATATGGAGGCAGGGTGAGCGTTGCATCGGTTGTCCTGGTTAGTCAAGACCCACTGTTCGAGGAATATGCATCGGCGCTCCGTGCAGCAGGACTCGCCTGCCAGATCGTCGGTTCGGTCCCGCAGTTGTCCGGTTTCCTGGATCGTGTGCGGTCTGGAGAGGGGATAGGCGGCACTGGCCAGCTCACGGCCATTGTGGACGGTGATCTCCCGGAAAACGGGGCGCCTGAAGCCTTGAGGCTGTTGCGCTCGGCTCCAAACGTACCGACGCTGACGCTGGTCTCCGGGGAGGAGCATCGTCACATCGCTGTGGACGCTCACCGTCCGGCGTTGGACCAATACGCGTCGAAGCCGGTCGGGATCGGCGAGCTACTGCTCCGGGCCAAGGCGATGATGAGTCGCTCGGGCTATGACTTCCCGAGCGACGATGAGGATTTCTCTTCTAGCGGGCCCGAAGGCATTCATCACGGCCAGGTCGTCGTCCTCTTTTCTCCGAAAGGCGGGATTGGGAAGAGCCCCCTCGCCGTGAACCTCGCGGTCGGGCTCACCCGGTTCTTCGGCTTCAAGACCTTGTTGGTCGACGCGGACCTGTGGTTCGGTGACGTTGGGGTTCTCCTGAACGTGGCGTCGCGCCGGAGCTTGCTGGACATCCCGCCCCAGGAGGAGCCCAGCCTCTCCATCCTTCAGAAACTGCTGGTCCAGCACAGCTCCGGGATCCACCTACTGCTGCGGCCCCCGGATCTTGCTTCGGCGGAGAAGGTGCCCACCGAGGGCGTCGTTTCGGCGATTGCATCGTACAAAGCGCTGTTCGACTTTGTGATCGTCGACACACACCCATCTTTGGACGAGCTGAACCTGCGAATCCTCGACGTTGCGGACCGTGTCCTCGTCGTCACGACGCCGGAGATCACGGCAAGCCACCACACGATCCGGTTTCTCGACGTCTCTGGAAACATCGGGATCGGCAACAAACTCGCGCTGGTTCTCAACCGAGCAAACAGTGGGATACGCGTTGAATCAATCGAGAGTCAGTTGAACATGCCCATCTCGGCGACCGTTGTGAGCGCTGGACGTGCTGTGGTGCAGGCGGCGAGCCACGGCGTGTCACTCTTCGACCAGGACCCTGAGCTCACAACCGAGGTGACCCGCGACCTGGCTCGGCTTGTGGAGTTCGTGGCCGGTCGGCCCCGTCCCACTCGGGGCGAGAGTACAGATCAGGCTCTAGCAGTTGGCGTGTCCAAGGAAGCGCGACCAGCGCATGGCCGGCCCACGCGCGGCTCGCGCTGAGTCTCCCAGGGCGGGTCCCCAGTAAGTTTCATCCTGCCGGGGCCTACTCCCGCGCTGGACCCGTGCGCATGAGGAATACCTCATGACTCCGCGCGCCCAATCGGGCATGATCCGGTCAATGATTCCTACTCTGAAAGTAGGGATTCCGCTGTTCGAAAAGGTTCAGCGAGCTCCAAGAGCTGAAAGGAACTACGAATGCCGGCAAAGCAGCTGGAATTTAGCGAAGAGGCACGTCGCTCACTGCGGCAAGGGATTGACGGACTGGCGAATGCCGTAAAGACAACCCTCGGGCCGCGGGGCCGACACGTTGCGCTCGATATGAGGTTTGGCGCTCCCAACGTTACCCACGACGGTGTGACCGTAGCGAGAGAGATCGAGCTTGCGGACCCGTTCGCGAACATGGGCGCTCAACTCGTCAAGGAAGCTGCGACCAAAACCAACGACGTGGCCGGCGATGGTACGACCACCGCAACGGTGCTGGCTCAGGCCATCGTCCACGAAGGGTTCAAGAACGTCGCGGCCGGCGCAAATCCCATGGCTGTCCGCCGGGGTTTGGAGAAGAGCCTGGCGTTCGTCGTCGACTTCATCAAAGAGAGCGCCACGCCGGTGAATGGCCGCGACGATATCGCGCATATCGCGAGTATTTCGGCGGCGGATCTTGAGATCGGCAACATCCTGGCGGACATCTTCGACAAGGTCGGCAAAGACGGCGTGATCACGGTCGAAGAAGGCAAGGGACTGGCCATCGAGGTCGAGTACACCGAGGGCATGAAGTTTGACCGCGGTTACATCAGCCCGTATTTTGTCACCGCTGTCGAGCGAATGGAGTCGGCTCTCGAGGAGCCGTACATCTTGATAACCGATCGGAAGGTCAGCTCCCTCGTAGACCTTCTACCCGTGCTCGAGAAGGTGCTGCAAACCGGGAAGAAAGAGCTGCTGATCGTTGCGGAGGATGTCGACAGCGACGCGCTCGCCGCGCTGGTTGTAAACATGCTGCGCGGCACGATCTCCGTTCTGGCCGTCAAGGCGCCCGGTTTCGGCGACCGCCGCAAGGAAATGCTTCAGGATCTGGCAGCCGTGACGGGCGCAACGCTCATCTCTGACGAGATTGGTCGCAAGCTCGATAGCACCACGATCGAAGATCTCGGTCGGGCGCGTCGCGTGGTTGCCAACAAGGATGAAACGACGATCGTCGAAGGCCACGGATCGCCTGAAAGCATCCAGGCGAGGATCGGCCAGATCAAGGCCCAAATTGAGCTCACGACCTCCGACTACGATAAGGAAAAGCTTCAGGAACGACTTGCCAAGCTCACCGGCGGAGTTGCGGTCATCAAGATCGGCGCCGCCACGGAGGTCGAGCTCAAACTGCGTAAGTCGCGGGTTGAAGATGCCATCGCCGCCACCAGGGCCGCTTCGGAAGAGGGGGTCGTTCCCGGCGGGGGCGTCGTGCTGGTCAACGCTGCCGAAAAGCTGGGAAGCCTCAAACTCGAGGGGGATGAGGCGGTTGGCGTTCGCGCCCTTCGTCGAGCCCTGGAGGAGCCGCTTCGCCAGATCGCCGAGAACGCGGGTCTCGAAGGCTCAGTGGTCGTCGGCGAGGTCCGTCGGCAGCAGCGCGAGCAGAAGAGCCTGAACGTGGGCTTTGACGTCGCTACCGAGCAGTACACCGATATGCTCAAGCAGGGCATTATCGATCCGGCGAAGGTCACCCGCTCCGCCTGTGAGAACGCGGTTTCCGCTGCCAGCATGATCCTCACCATCGAGACCCTGGTGACTGACTCTGAAGACCATGACCATCAGAGTCCGGGCATGCCACAGTACTAAAGTGGATCGCTGGTCCCCCAGCCGAGGCCGCCTTCTCGGGCGCCTCGGCTGGCGGACCATGTTTCAGTAGCACTCAATACGGTTGGTCGTGGCAGCGTCACCGTCGGCACCCGCAACGTCACGGTCGGGAGTGGGACCGTGGGGAGCGGAATTGTCAGGGTCGGTAGTACGAGCGTCGGGATGGGTACCGTTACCGTCGGCAGCCCGATCGTCGGAAGCGGCACTGTGATCGTTGGCAGGACTACTGTGGGGACCGGAATTGTTACTGTCGGCGATGCCACGGTCGGTATGGGAAGAGTTGGCGTCGCAAGGGGGAGGGTTACCGTAGGCAAGCCGATGGTGACGGATGGGAGCGGGATGGGAGGCGTTGAGATCGGCAGAGTCGGTGTTGGTGCTACTGTCAAAGTAGGCAGCTGCAGCAGCGGGGTCGGCGTGGGAGTTGAGGGCACGGCGCCCGTCGGGCTGGGTCCAGACGTGAGGAGCGTGGCGGCGGGTGCGCCCCCCAGTTGAGCGAGAATGATTGTTGGCCTGGACGACGGGGTGGGCAAACTAGTTCCCGCCGCAGGCGACGGAATCTGCTGGCGTGTTGGCGTCTGGCTTGCCGCGATAGGCGTTCGGAAAACGGTTGGCGTCACCGAAGGAGTAGCGGCGAACGAAGCGCTGGGTTGATCCGTCGGTGTTGCTGATCCGCTCGTCGGGCTTGTGGTCGCCACGTCCGTCGCGGTAGCGGGCGCTTGAACTGACGTCGTCGGCTCCGACCCTCGAGATTGGCTCTGGTTCCCCGCGGCCCCTCCCACTATTGGCTGGCTCGCCTGATTTTGCAGCGTAGCAGTAACGCTTGTCGCGCGAATGGATAGGGGCGTCGGTGTCCCAATGATCCTAGTCAGGGTAATGATTGGATTTGGGGGGGACGCAGTAGACGTTGTGGCCGTTGCGGACACGGCCAGGGAGCCCGGGGCGAGATCGCTCGTCGGATCCACCGTCGGTCCCAATGGAATTGCTAGCCCCAGAATGGGCGGGGACTCCGTCGGTGCATCCTGGCCGGAGGGACTTGCTGTAGTCGTCGAGGTGGTCGGGGCAATCGGCCCGACGACAGAGATCGAAACATCGTCGGAAGCAGTCTCCACGACGATGTCAGGTGCAGAAATCACGGCCGCGTCGGCTGCCGCTTGCCCGGCGGCAAGAGCCAGCTGATCAGAAGCGGCGAGTACTGCTTGGCCGTCGGTGGGCCCCGCCTTAGCCACGCGGGCAGCTTCCGCTGGTGCAATGGCGGCTTCGGTGAATCGGCCTGTGAGCCGTTCGATGATCGGCCCCGCGACCTGGCGCAACACTTCACCCGACGGGCTCAGCATCAGCACCGTGACCAGAAGCGCAGCCCCGACCCCGCCACCGCCCAGGTAGATGAGGCCGGCGAAGCGTGCCCGTTCACGTGTAGCTGATCGATTCGGATCCTGATTCGAAGTCGATGACTGCTTCATTCGTTTGGATCCCCTTCGCTTGCCAGGTCAGCTTGAGACTGACGGTCGTGCCCTCATTCAACTTGCTCTCGACGAGAATCTTACTGCTCTGGGCCTGTCGCAACCTCCGATACTGCTCCGTCCTCACAAGCCGTCAGGTTCAACAGGAGCTAGGAGGCTCCCATCCAGTCTCCATTGCAAGCCGACGGAGCGCGTTCATCACGACGCGCGTCTCAGGCGAGACCGTACGGTACGCGTCCTCCGGCCATTGACGTGCCCACATGTCGAGCCCCTCCGAGAGATCGACGCTGTCCTTGGCGGCATATAGGCCGTAGAGGACAGCCCAGGCCGCGCTCAGCAGGTCCGCGTACTTGTCGGGGTGCCGCTCATCGTATTCGAACACCTCGATGGATCATCCCCGTCTTGACCCTCGTTTCCACTGCGCTGACCCCATGGGACAATCAGCCCTCATCCGCACAAGCGCTTGTAGCGACAATCACGGTCGGGTTCTCTCCCCTCGGCGTCGGCGTGAACCCCACGACGAACCGCATCTACGTTGGAAATCAGAACGACACTGTCGTTTCGGTTATCGACGGGTGCGAACAACACGACGTTTCCCGCGATTTCCGTCGGACCCGGACCGCAATGGGTGGCAGTGAACCCGACTTCGAACCGGATCTACGTGGTCACCGCTGACAGTTTCCTCCGCATCATCGACGGAACAACAAACGCGGTGGTGGCGTCGGTGCCCGTGCCGAACACGTGCTGCGGCTTCAAGATCGCGGTGAACCAATCGACCAATCGCGTATACGTGGTAAGCGGCCTTACGAATGCCCTGACCGTGATCGATGGGCTGAGCGGCGCCATCCTGGCCTCGCCGACTCTCTCTCCTCTGCTGTTTTCTGTGGCCGTCAACTCGACTAACAATCGAGTCTACGTGCTCACGGACAGTAGCATCCTGACACTCGACGGAGCCACGAATACAGTCCTCAGTACGCTACCGCTGAGTGTCGAGCCGGGTACGTTGGCTATCAATCCGAACACTAATCGACTGTACGTCACGCAGCGTAGTGGCCCCGGCCTGCTCGTCGTCGACACGGTGAGCAATAGCGTGGTGACTTCGATCGCCGGTGGCGCCGCGGTGAATGCCAGAGATGTGAGCGTCAACCCCACGACCAATCGCGTGTACACCCCGGGGATTAATGGCGGAATCTCTATCATCAGCGGCGCGTCCAACACCGTTGTCGCGAATGTGAGCTTGCCGGTGCCGATCGTCGGGATTGGGGTAAATCCGGTTACGAACCGCGTCTACGCGTCGGACGCCAATAGCTCGCGCGTCTTTGCCATCGATGATAGTCCGCTCGTTCCGACCGCGACGGCCACCCCGACCAGTGTGACGCCGATCGCTACGGCCACGCGAAGCCCAACGCCCACGAATGAGCCCCCGGCGGCGACGGCCACGCCAACTCCAACCGGAGGAGTGGCAGGAAAAAGCTTTGGGCTCAGCTCCGATGCCAGCGGCGTGCACCTGAGCTGGCAGACGGGGTCTGGTCAAGCCGGTTACAGCGTTGCCCGCCTAGCAAATGGCGTCTGGAGCTTCCTCCCCGCGGCCGGACTTGGCGCAAATGAAACGAGCTTCGTCGATACCTCTCCACCGCCTGGCCTCGTTTGCTATGCGCTGTTGATCGCAGGCACGAATCCGCAGAAGTACTCCGATGCATTCTGCGCGCTGGTCGGATTCCGTACGCCGACCGGCTCGCCGCAGATCTTCACCGCGCGCTTGAACCAATCGAATACGGCTTCGCTGACCTGGAGCCCGCCTCCGGGCGGCGGTCAAGACAGCTACTTGCTGGTGACGCTCGGTGGGACTGCTCAGACACTCCCCGGCACGACGACGAGCATTTCCCTCCCCGCGAATGGCCTGACGTGCTATGCTCTCGGCGCTCGGCAGAATGAAGTGCTGATGGGCTACGCGGACATCGTCTGTGGGCTGACCGGCTTCTCGAATCTGGGCCCAACTTCAGGATGATTGGCGGAAACTAGACCCAAGAGTGGAGAAGCCGGGCTGCCCGCAGAGAATGTCCGCGTAGCCCATCAGCGCTCCCCCGCTCTGTGCCCCCACCGCGAAGCACGTGAACCCATTCGCCGGAAGGCTCACGTTGGTGGTCGTGCCGGGGATCGTCTGGGGACTTCCCCCCAGCGTGATCAGTAGGTAGCTGTCTTGACCGCCGCCAGCAGGAGGGGCCCAGCTCAGCGTTGCGGTGCTCGATTGGTCGAGGCGTAGGGTGAAGTTTTCCGGCGAGCCTACCGCCGAACGGAAGCCCACGAGCGCACATTCCAGGTCGGAGCGTGCATTCGTTCCCTGCGGCAGCACGACATAGCAATCGAGGCCTGGCGGCGCCGTAGCATCGGTGAAGAAGGTGGCTGTGGGGCCCAGTGGCCCTTCCAATGGGAGGAGGGTCAGCACGCCTCCTGCAAGCCGCGCAACCAGGTACCCGGCTTGCCCGACCCCAGCCTGCCAGTTCAATGACACCCCGCTGCCACCACTGCTGATGGCTAACGCACGACCGCCTGGCCCCCCGCTTACGGGTGTTGTCGCAGTCGGGGTTCTCGTGCGAGTGGGAGTCGCCGTAAGCGAAGGGGTTGGAGTCAACGTATGAGTCGTAAGGAATGGAGTAAACGTTGGCCCGATCCCGGAGGTCGGTGTAGGAGGTCGAGTTGGGGGTGGCGGGCACCCGCCGGCCGGGCTCAGCGCGAGCTGCCAGTAATCGCCCAGGAACTGCGCGCCAGCCGGGCTTCGGCTGATCCCTCCATGAATGACCATTCTCCCCTTACCGGGACACGTTGGATCTGGATGAAACCAGGCTACGTGAAAATCCCGCGCCGGTGCCGGCCCGCTGGTCTGCACCTGAGTGAAGGTGATTGTCGGTCCCGCGGCGGCCTGGGCCGACGTTTGCCCGCTTCCATCAGAGGCGGTGATGTCCCAGGTACCGTCCAGGCTCGTCCCGTTCCCATCTCCGCCGCTGAGAGTGGTGCATACACGCCTATCTGGTGCGTTGTGCTCCAAGGTGATCACACAGGGCCTCATGACCATGGCAGGCGCCTGCAGCGGTGGGGGCCGGGTTCCACCGACGATCTCCGTGATGGTGTTCGTCAATAGGTCGATGGCCCACGACCGATCCGTCACGTTGAACGACGTGTCCACACCATAAATAACGCCGATATACCGCCCGAATGCAAACGCTACGCCGTCCGCCGTGCCGGGCCAGGCTGGCCCGGACAGGTTGAGTTTGGTCCACACGCCAGTGCGCGGGTTGAAGCACCAGATCTCGTTGAGTACCTGGAATGACGAATTGATTCCGCCTATCCGGTAGAAGTTTCCGTCGAGTGGGCTCCACACGCACATGGTCCCATTTACAGGTGTCGGCTGAATCCCCGTCCCGGGCAGGAGTGTGAACCCTGTCGACGGCGTCCACGTATAGATGCTAGTGAGTGGACGGCCGGGCACAAAATAGGTGACGGGAATTGTCGTCTGGTCAGGCAATGGAAAGAGGCCCGGGGTTGAACAACCACGAGTATTCGGGGGCGGTCCCCCGGGATCAATGATGCTCGTGACCGTGCCTGTATTTGAGTCCCTCGAGACCGTCTCACCGTGCAGGGTGGGGGTGAAGTCGATCCCGCCAAAGAACACGTCGTGGCCTTCCGCTGCATCGATGAGGCTCAACGCCCGGTGCCCGGAGCGCACACGATCCGCTGTCGGATTGAAGTCAATAAGATTCGACCACACCGCGGTCGCAGCATCGTCGCGCGCCCCCACGTGCCGCCGCCGTGCGTCCTCGTCGCCGGATGACGGGAGTGCAGTCTGTGCAGAAACACCCATCATTGGGAGGAGGATCACGACCAGACCTGAGGTGAGGATCAAGATAAGAGATCGCATGGCACCTCCTCCGTCAATGCGCGCGAGTAACATTTTTGGGCGACGATGGGACACCCGCGGTCAGCTACCATCGGACGGCTCTCAGCATTGGTCGGGATCCTCCAGGAGGCGCCTCGGCCCGCTATTGTACGGTCACAACTGCCATGTTGCTAACGCCGCCACATTGGTGCGCGATCGCACATGATCTTCTACGGGCTACGGCTTGGGAGGCTCCCACCCGGTCTCCAGTGCGAGCCGGCGGAGCGTGTCCATCACAACACGTGTCTCAGGCGAGACCGTCCGGTACGCGTCCTCCGGCCATTGGCGGGCCCACATGTCGAGCCCGTTCGGGAGATCGACGCTATCCTTCGCGGCGTATAGACCGTACAGGACTGCCCAGGCCGCGCTCAGCAGGTCCGCGTACTTGTCTGGATGCCGCTCATCGTATTCGAACACCTCGAGGTCGCCCGTTGGCATGGCGGTCACCTCTGCTAATTTTGTGATTCACTAACCTGCATAGCTTACGGTGATAGAATCGCGGAAACGCGCCCAACGATTAGGAGGAAAGTCGGTGCTCGAAGATCAGCGGCCCGGAACCATCTACTGGATCGATCACTATGCCGTCGGTACCAACAATCTGCCAGTCTGGGTGGACTTCCACGAGCGGGTCCTCGGGGCGAAGACGACGCCCCCCGGCCGCCCGAACCCGATGAACATCTTCCAGGAGCTGTCCAGCGGTCGCCACGGTGGATTCGTCCAGCAGGAAACGCTTCCAAGGAGCGAGGGGCCCGGCAAAGGCCTGCCGCGATATGGCTTCTTCATTCGAACGGAGGACGTCGACCAGCATCTGCGCCACCTGGACGCAAACAACGTGCCGCACACGGATCCTGTTAGAACGTCAGCCGATGGCGAGGATGGCACGGCCATCTACTGGGATGACCCAGACGGCAACCCGTTCGAATTCTGGGCACCCTCCTATCTGCCCGCGGGGGCCATGGACAATTACGGTCCGCTGAAGATCGGGCGCATCAGCCACGGCGTCTTCGAGTCGCGCGACCTCCAACGTACTGCGGACTTCTTCGATCGCTATTGCGCGCTGACCCCGCTCGTCAGCGCCGACGTCGCCGCCGACACCCTGGTGCTCCCGCTCGCTGCTGGCGGTCGGCTTGTGTTCAAGAAGACCGAGTCTCCAGGTATCCGAACGACCGGCCGCGGCGTCCTGCGCGACGTGCACACGGCTCTGGTTGTGCGGCCCGAGGACTTCTGGCCGAGCTACGAGCGCATGTGGGCGGAGCTCCCGGAGTGGGAGTTCGACGCCGAGCGAGACGGTATCTACGCCGGCGACTGGCAGAGCCTGCCGGCGCGGACGGCGCTGCACCCAAGCCCCGCGGGTCGCGCCTGGCACGCGGCGTGGGGTCGGGGCGACGATTGGATCGACCCGGACACGAACCTCTTCCATTTCTTCGGCGGCGAGCCAGTCGGTGGAAGCATGGTCAAGTACGAGGGGCACTCGATCGACGATTACGCCCAGTCGTATCTCGAGGCCCACGGGCTCCAGTGGCAGAGGGGTCGCACCTAGCCCAGCCGTCAAACAATCGAATCCCGTGTCGTCGACGCGGCAGGTTGAATCCCCGCGAGACTATCCCGCCCAAACCTAATCGTGGATGTTCCAGCTCACGTCCTCGGCAATCGCGAAATCCACAGGCGGGAGGGTCCCGCGCCGACCGATCTTGCGGTACTCTGTGTCCAACACCGCAACGCTGGAACGACACGGAAAGCGAGGAAACAGGATGACCGCGACGCAAGAGAGCAGCCTGATCAAGACCGGCGACCAGTCATACCTCCAGGTGGCCGATCATGACTATCGCAGCAAGCTGAACTTCGAGAATGAAGGCTGGCAGGTGGGTAACGTCGAGAAAGCGGCGAGATTCGACAGCCCCACCGGGGTCCAGCGGGTCACTGTCACCAAGTATCGGGACTGCGAAGTGGCAATCAACTGCTACGAGCCCGGCGCCCACGACGAGATGCATTGCCATCCAGGTGGCGACCACGCATTCCTCATCTGGCAAGGCAAGCTCCACATCACTGGCGTCGAAAGCGGCGAAGACCTCGTCGTCGGCCCTGGTGACGTCGTGCACATCAAAGGTGGCTATTACTACAAGCTCCACAACCCTGGGCCAGAGCAGGCGATCTACTGCAACTTCCAGCCGACGCCGCCCCGCAAGGTGAAGCGGCACACCGTGCTGTACGTCGAATCCGCCCGTGGTAAGCGCGAGGACGCTGCAACTTCGAGCTGATCGCAGGGTTCTCCCCCCGACGGCGGCCGGGCCACTGAGCTGACCGCGATAAGAAGGACGACGACGATCGAAGGCCCGGCAACCAGCGGGGCCAGGGGCGAGGTGGCCCGGCCTAGGGCTCCCCTACTCGAGGCCGCGAGCTACACTGCATTCGTGGATATCCTCTCCCTCGTCGGCAACACACCCCTCGTCGAGCTGAAAAGCTGCTCGCCGAAACCCGGGATCCGCCTCTTCGCGAAGCTCGAGGGTCAAAACCCGACCGGCTCCATCAAGGACCGGATCGTCGCCCACATGATCCGGGTGGCGAGGGCCGAAGGCGCCCTCCGCCCCGGTCAGGAGATCGTCGAGGCTACGACGGGCAATACGGGCCTCGCGCTGGCGATGGTTGGCCGGCGGCTCGGCCACCTCGTACGGCTCGTGGTTCCGGACACGGTGTTCCCGGGGATGCTTCCCGCTCTCGAGTTCTATGGCGCGCAGACCGTGTCTGTGGCGGCGGGCGTTGGGATCAAGAGCGCGATCGACGTCGCGCGCGAGATCGCCGATCGCGACCACGCGTTTCTCCTAAACCAGTTCGGGTCGGCGGAGAATCCACGGTGTCACTACGAGACGACCGGGCCCGAGATCATTGCCGCGTGTCCGGACGTCGACGTCCTCGTATGCGGCCTCGGCACGGGCGGAACGATCACGGGCACCGGGCAGCGCTTGAGAGAGCACAATCCGGACGTCCGTCTCATCGCCGCCGAGCCTCACCCGGGCAGCCAGCTCCCAGGTCTTCGCAGCCTTGCGCAAGGCTTCGTTCCTCCGATCCTCGACTTGTCGCTCCTGGATGGGAAGATCCTGGTGCGGAGCTCGAGCGCCTTCCGCGCCGTTCGAGAGCTGCTCATGCGGGAGGGCGTGCTGGTAGGTCCATCGTCCGGCGCAGTCATGCACGCGGCGCTGAAATGGGCCCAGCGCATGGAGTCCGGGACGATGGTTCTGGTCTTCGCGGACTCGGGGTGGAAATACCTCGGCGCCGAACCACTCCACGTCGCCCAGAGCCACACCGAAGACGAGGAGTTGGACGACGTGCTGTGGTGGTAGGGCAGAAGGGTCAAATTGCCAGCCTGGATCATTTTTCGCGCTGGCGTGCTCGCCGTGCAGGGCTCGGTGCTGGTACTCCTACAGGATTCTCGCCCGCCTTCATTGTCGGCATCGCTACTGGGGAAACACGTAATCTTGTAAGAGAACTATCGCCGTTCCTTCGATCGATGAGATTGGCTCCATCCGCTGTCTTTCAACGATGCGGACTACAGACGGCGGGGTAGCCTGAGCTGTAAGGCGACAATGATGACTGCATTGCGACTGACTCGCGAGGTCCGAGAGCGATATGGCGTGACGGCTACCGAGCTGCCAGGCCAGATGTCCGAGATTCGACGGCTCGTTGCCGCGCTTGACGGCGAGCACAAGCCTGTTGGGCCTCTGCGCACCGTCCACGCAGGCCAGCTCGAGGCCGCGTCGCTGATCAACGAGGCGATTTCCCTGGTCATCGAGCGCTTTCGCGACGAAGTCGGTCCGGATGTCTTTGACGAGGCGTTGGACCAGATCGAGGCGTCGCTCGGCCCACGCAACGTACGAGCGGTGGAACGGATATACGCCGAAGCATTCGGGACGGGGAATGTCCGCACGCCGTCCCAGCGGGTGAAATCGCTCGAGGAGCTGCTCCTCGTCTGGCTTGCAAACGTCAACCCGGCGTTTGGCCCGATGCGGGAGCTGTTCGCCGATGCTGCTCTTCGATCCGTCGATGGCTACGAGCGAATCATCACCACCCTGACCGGCTACTTCGACAGCAAGCCGCCATTCGGGCCGGACCATCAGCCACTCATCGCGATGCTCCGAAGCCCGGCTGTCGCATTTCCCGATTCGCTGCAGGGCCAACTGGCGTTTATTCGCGAGCGCTGGGGCCCGCTCCTCGGCGATTTCCTCGATCGTCTGCTGATCGGGATTGACATCCTGTCCGAAGAGGAGCGCGCCTGGTGGCTCCGCTTCCAGCATGCCCTCTCTGCCGATGGAAGGACCGCCGCGGAGGGCCGCCACGGCGGCGGCTCGACGGCCGTCTACGATTTCCGTGCCTACGAGGGTGAACCCGAAGCCTTCACCCCAGACCGGGACTGGCACCCAAGGCTCGTTCTGATCGCAAAGAGTGTGTACGTGTGGCTCGACCAGCTCTCTCGAAAGTACGGCTACGAGATCCGACGGTTGGATCAAGTTCCGGACGAAGAGCTGGATCGAATGGCCTCTTGGGGCATGACGGGTCTCTGGCTCATCGGCATCTGGCAGCGCAGCCGGGCGTCCGAACAGATCAAACGACTGCGTGGGAAGACGGATGCCGCGGCTTCCGCCTATTCGCTCGACGACTATCGCGTAGCCGATGACCTCGGCGGTGACGAGGCGTGGCTCGCGCTCAGCGAGCGTGCCGGCCAGCGCGGCTTGAAGCTGGCAGCGGACATGGTACCCAACCACATGGGAGTCGATTCCGAATGGGTCATCCAACATCCTGAGCGGTTCCTGTCCCTTTCCGAGCCGCCGTACCCTGGGTACTCGTTCAACGGCCCCGAGCTTTCCCCCGACTCGAATGTCAGCATCGTGATCGAGGATCACTATTGGAATGACAGCGATGCCGCGGTCGTTTTCCGACGCCAGGACCGCGGTTCCGGGGACACGCGATACATCTACCACGGCAACGACGGTACGGTCATGCCGTGGAACGACACGGCCCAGCTCAACTACATCGACGCCAACGTCCGCGAGCAAGTCATCCAGACAATTCTCAATGTGGCGCGTCGGTTCCCGGTCATTCGGTTCGACGCTGCGATGGTGCTCACGCGGCAGCACATTCGGCGACTCTGGTGGCCCCAGCCGGGCTCCGGCGGCGGAGCCATCCCTTCCCGAGCCGAGCACGCGATCTCTCAGCCGGCGTTCGACCAGGCCATGCCCGCCGAGTTCTGGCGGGAGGTCGTGGATCGAGTCGCCGCGGAAGGGCTCGACACGTTACTGTTGGCGGAGGCCTTCTGGCTGCTCGAGGGCTACTTCGTGCGAACCTTGGGCATGCATCGCGTGTACAACTCCGCGTTCATGCATATGCTGCGCGACGAGCGGAACGAGGAGTACCACCTCGTCATGCGCAACACCATGGAGTTCGATCCCGAAGTGCTGAAGCGCTACGTGAACTTCATGAGCAATCCAGACGAAGACACAGCGGTAGAGCAGTTCGGGAAAGACGACAAATACATCGGGATCTGCACGCTGCTGGCGACGATGCCCGGCCTCCCGATGTTTGCCCACGGTCAGGTCGAGGGGTTTGGCGAGAAGTACGGAATGGAGTAC
>ORMF010396486.1_pt1 | contig 61590 bp, 49 predicted proteins | sample 1779871 | NCBI WGS metagenome assembly ORMF01 (sample SAMEA104232316, study PRJEB22302) | groundwater metagenome | biome: forest; feature: aquifer; material: groundwater | place: USA | collected 2011-08-07 | depth 5.4 m | reverse complement strand
GCGAGCGTGAGGGCGGGGGCGATGCGGGAGTGGAGTGGGTCGAGGGGCTGGACGCTATCGGGGTCGAAGAGGGCGCGCTCGACGTCGCTGTTCCACGGGAAGACGCCTCCGCGGCTCTGTGCGACGAGGGCGGCGTCGCCGGCGAAGGCGATGAGCGCCGTGGAGGTCTTTCCGCCGTGCCTGAGGAGCTCGTCGTCGAGGCCGCGGGGGCGGTCGCCAGCGCCGAGGAGGCGCTCGATGGCGGGCTGCTGCGGCTCGGGGGTGGGAGGCGCATGTCGCAGCGCGTCGAGGACCTCGCGTGCCTCTGACACGGCGCGCTCGCGCTCGGCGCGTGGGAGGCTCTCGGAGACGTCGATGAGGAGGATGAGGGCCTTCTCCTCCTGGAGGTCTCGTCGGACCTCAGGGAGGGCGAGGGCCAGGAGGCAGAGGAGGAGGACGGCGGAGCGCAGGGCCCACGACACGGCGCGGCGCCCCCACGAGGGGAGCGCGCGGCTCCAGGCCATCGCGAGGACGAGGAGGGCGAGGAGCGGGAGGGCGTAGACCTTCAGGTCCGGTCGGGCGAAGTCAAACATCGCGGGGGCATTCTACCGGCCGCCTCGGCCCGCGCCAAGCCGAAGTGCTGGAAATGACGACACCTCGTCGGCGGGGCGCACGGCCGGTGTGGTGTTCGCGACCGTGCTGAGGCCCTGCCGAACCGCCCTGCGGGTAGGTGTGGTCTGCCGAACGGATGCGGTCGCCCTGCCAAACTCATCCAGATCTGGCGAATCTCAGCGCAGAGCGGCATGCTCGAACCCGTTACCCTTCAATGGCGTCCGTCCGCCCGATGCACGGACGAGTATCTTGACGGTACGGGGTCGCCGGCCCATGGGCCCGCCGCGTCGACCAACTCCTGCGGAGAGGCGTCGAGTACGACGCGCGAACGTGACCGCTTCGTCAAACGAGGACGATGTCCGCATGCACGCCGGCGGCCTCGGCCAGGGCCTTCAAGTCCCGCGGATCGGATGTGAGGATGACGTCACCGTCCGCAGCCAGCACAACGACGGCCGCATCGATGACGTCGCTCTTCCGCGCGCGCCCCAGAAGCGCCCCCGCGCGCCGCCCCATGGTCTCGTCGAGCGCCACAATGTCGAGCGCGGGCAGGAGGCGAGCCAGCCTTGCCTGGCGACCCGATCCCCCACGCCACGCCTGGCCCACGACCCCTCCGTGGGTCAGCGGGACGCGTTGAGCGAGCAGCTCTTGCTTGAGCAGCGCAATCGTGTCCCGATCGCCCCGCTCCACGGCGAGCAACGCACCGGTGTCCAGCACCAGGCTCATGCGCGCCTCCCACTGTCTGTCTTGCGACGCGGCAGTCCACGGGCGACGAGTGCGCGGGAACGCGTCCGGCGACTTGCGGCGCGAATCTCCTCCGGCGCGATGACCCCGTGCTCGGCCTCGTACGAGGCGATGAACTCCGAGAGCGCCTCCAATCGGCGCTCACGCTCGAGTTTGAGGCGCATGGCGTCGTTCAACCAAGCGCTCACCGTGGTTGCCTCTCCGCGTCGAACGGCTCGCTCGGCGGCCTCGAGCAAGTCCGCGTCAACCGTGGCCGATACCCGTTGCTTCTTGCTCATGTAATCATGCTATCAGAATGCCACTGAGATGGCATGGCTATCAAAGGGCCCCGACTTCGTCCTTCTGGTGCTCGAAGAACGCCGGCAGGCCCTCGTCCCTGAACGCGCACTGCCACTGGACCCAGCATCGCGAGGGGGCGAGCGAGAGGCGACGCTCCCACCGCGACGGTCGTGACGGTGATCATCTCGCTCGCCATCTTCGTCGCGAGTCCCTGGAAGTCGGCGGGCGGCGTGAAGCCGTCGGAGAGCAGCACGACGTGCTTCACCTGCGCGTCGACGGAGTTCAGCACCTTGCGGCCCGCCGCGAGCACCGGGAAGATGTCGGTCCCGCCCCCCACGCGGATTCGCGAGATCAGGTCGGCGATGTACTCGCGCTTCCCCGCCTTGAGGACGCGCTCCTGGAAGACCCAGCGCGGCTCCTCGTCGAAGGCGAGCACGCAGACGAGGTCGTCGTCCGCGAGGGCCTCGCAGGCCGCGATCGCCGCCTCGGAGGCGAGCTTGATCTAGTCCCCCGCCATGCTCCCCGAGCGGTCGATGAGGAGCATCAGCGCGACGCCGGGGACCTCGACCTCGGCCTTCTGCGGGTTCTTGGGCGGATCGGGCTTCGGGGGCTCCGGCTGCGGTGGGTCAGGCTTGGGCGGCTTCAGCCGCGTCCACGGGCCAGTTGGCGGTGATGAAGCTCGCCTTCCTCAGTCCGGTTGCTGGGAAGTCCGGGTGACTGGGATCCACGCGAAAGTGGAGCGCGGGATCCAAGAGATCCATGGCCGCGGAAATGGGCAGCATGCGCCATCTTCCGGAGTCCGCCTGCTCGACGACGAGCCAGGGGCGTCGGTCCTGCGAGTGGCCGAGGGCCAGGGTTGCCGCGAAGATCTCGAGCGGCTGGGGCGTCAATCGCCCTTCCCCTGTCCCTGGCTGGGCGTCTTGGCGATCTCGTCGACCCAGGCGGACTCGTCGGGGAAGTGCCAGCCAATCGCCTTCAACTGCTCAGGGCTCATGCGCGCCAGTTCTTCAGCGTCATGAACTGGCCGACCCTTCCACTGCTCGATCGGGGGCGCGGGGGGTGGTGATGTCGCCGGCACGATTCGGGCCACCTCACCCTGGGGGCCGGTGATCACGATGGTCTCGCGACTTGCGCATGCCTCCCCCACGGCGTCCTTGAGGGTGCGCTTTGCAGCTTCGTCGAGCGTGATTCTGGTCATGTCCTGCTTCCCTGCTTCTGACATCCTACGTCCGCGCCGGTATGCAGGCAAGTGGCATTCCCTCGACGGTATCGAGCGACGGAGTCGTGCAGTTCCTCGGCCCAGGCGGAAGACTCGCCGACGGATGCCGACCAGGAGCCGACCTACGAGGCCGACCTTCCTCCCGACGACGAGCCGATCGGGGGCGCCCGCGAAGCGGGCCGGCGCGTAGACGCCCGACGGACGACGCCTTCGACAACGCGCGCGCGAGGGGTTCACGGGGATGCTCTGTCCCGCGAGCGCCCGTCGACGTCTGCCGCCCGAGTTCCGCGGCTCGACTCTTGCGGTCGACCGCCGCGAGGGGTACGACTCGGTGTCGCGCCAGGCGCGCGGAAGCGACGGGCCCCGGGCGAGTGCCTCGGCCATCGCGATCACCCTCACGCGGAACGAAGAGACATCGTCGCCAGACCGCGAGTCGATCAGCCCCAGGCGCAGAGCCTCCGGTAGGATTCGAGACTCCGCCCATGATGTGCGGCGCGGAACTCCTCAGCTACCGCAGGAGCACCCAAGCGCCCCACGTCGAGGGGCGAAAGACCTTCCGCTCACGGTCCTCCAAGAGCATGCGGAGTTGCGTGGCGCGGAGGGCCTCCTCCGGCGTCTCCGACTTCTCCCACAGTCCCTGGTAGAACCCATCCATCAGTTTGCTCGTTTCGTCGTCTGGTACCTTCCAGAGGGACAGCATGAATCCCCTCGCCCCCGCGACGGAGAGCGCTCGCGAGAGCCCCAGGACTCCCTCGCCTGCCGCCAGCTCGCCGCGGCCCGTTTCGCATGCGGAGAGCACGACCAGATCGACGCCCGATAGGTCCAGGCCCTGCAGCTCCTCGGCCGTGAGCCAACCGTCCGACTGTGAGGCGGCGACGGCAGACGAAGCCCCCCGATCCGAACGTGCGAGCACGATCCCAGAGAGGAGCAGCGGGTTCCACTCGCCGATGCCTTTCTTGGGGGCAGAGACCCATTCGAGGGGCGCGGAGATCTTCCCGCCCTTGAGTCCACGCGTAGTCCCGCCCAGGGCGGCGGCCAGGTGCTCGAGGTCGAAGAAGCCGTGCGTGGCCACGTGGACGTAGCGCGCCTTCTCAGCCTCGGCAACGAAGGCAGCCTTCGACGCCTCCTTTCCCGTCAGCACACGGCATGGGGAATCCGCCTCGTGCGCCCGGAAGCGCATCGCGATCTGCTCGACCTCCGCCTTCGTCGCGGGCAGCGGGGGGACCACGCGATCGAGGCCCGAGTAGTCCACGTCGCCGAACGCGAGCAGGCCATCGCCTGTCTCGCCGCGCTTCGACCTGGCTGCCATCACCATCGCAGCGCCTCCGTTGACGCTGACGATCGGCAGGCGCTCGATGAGGAACCCGTCTCCCTCCGGCAGGAGGGCCCACGGGATCGTCGCGAGCACACCGTCGGGAGAGAGGTAGAGCGTCTTCGCCTTGCCACCGCTCCCCTCCGGCACGTTCTCGGGATCGGGCCCATCGAGCGCGGGCTTCAGGACGACGTCGAGCCTCGCCCGAAGCGCAGCTCCCGCCTTCTTCCACGCCTCCTCGTCGTCCCTCTCGAGTGCCTCGCGGAACTCCTGCGCCAGCGGCGCGAAGTCGCTGGACTTCCCCATCGCGGCGGTCGCGATCGCGCCGCGGCGGACGACCCACGCGTAGAGAGTGCCAGCGTTCTCGAGCGTGTCGAGCAGCACGGCCCCCTCGGGAATCGTACGCATCACTTCCTCGACTTCCACGTCGAGGAAGGCGCGGGAGGCGAATTCGGGGAGCCACCCTGCGAGCCTTCGTTCCAGCCCCTCCACACGCGTGCGCAGAGCGTCGAACCGCTCTGCGTTGCTTGGCTCGCCTGCCCTCGGCATGGGAGGGGACACGGTGAGCCTGGCCAGCTCGCCGCGGGCCTCGGCCAGGTCATTCGCGGCGCGCCGCGCCTCCTGGGAAGCGTCGGCGGGAAGACGGGTCGACGCTGAGCTCGCTCGCAACGCCGCGCCCTTCCACGCACAGGCGGCCTCGTACGTCTTCGTCGCGTCGTCGACGTTGGCGGCCAGGAAGGAGCCGAGCTGCGGCGAGCGGTCCATCAAGATGGCAAACCGTTCCCGAGAGGAGAGGACCGGCAGGAGCAGGTGCAAGGCCTCGCGATTCAACTTCCACGCGCGCTCCCGGAACGGCCTCGCCGCTTCCACGTCTCCCATTCCCTGGAGCAGGTCCGCGAGGTTGTTCATGCTCTTCGTCGTATTCGAGTGGTTCGGGCCCAGGGCCTTCTCGCAGGCAGCGAGCGCGCGCTCCAGCAGCGGCCTCGCCGCTCGCAGGTCCCCCACGCCACGGAGCGCCGTCGCCAGACTGTTCAGGCTATGGGCCGTCGCCGGGTGGTCTGGACCGAGGACCTTCTCCCGTATGGCGAGGGAGCGCTCGAGAAGCGGCCTCGCCCCGGCCCGGTCCCCCGACTCCAGGAGAAGCAGCCCGAGATTGCACAGGGTTGTGGCCGTCTCGGGATGATTCGGGCCGAGCGACCTCTCGCGGATGGCCAGGGCGCGGTCGAAGAGTTGCCTTGCCCGGTTCAAGTCTCCCATCTGCTGCAGCAACAGCGCCAGATTGTGGAGCGTCTTGGCCGTTTCCGGGTGGTCCGGGCCAAGGGCTTTCTCGCGGACGGCCAGCGCACGTTCGAGGAGCGGCCGGGCACCCGCCCTGTCCCCCATCTCATCGAGCAACGAGGCCAGTTGGTTGAGACTCCCCGCCGTCAACGGGTGATCGGGGCCAAGGGCCTTCTCGCGGATCGCCAGCGCACGCTCGAAGAGCGGTCTCGATCCCCCCCAGGTCCCCCATCGCCTGGAGCACGACCGCCAGATTGTTCAGGGCAGTGGCCGTATCCGGGTGATCCGGGCCCGCCGTCTTCTCGCTGCTGGCCAGTGCGCGATCGAGGAGCGATTGCGCCTCCCGCAGGGCCCCCAGCTCCTTCAGCACCATCGCCAGGTTGCTCTGGGCCGTGGTCAGGTGTCCCGCGCTCGTCCCCGGTGTCTTTTCGTAGATGGCCAGCGTGCGTTCGAAGAGCGATCTCGCCCCCTTCGGGTCTCCCATCGCCAGGAGAAGCGCACCCAGGTTGTTGAGACACTTGGCCGTCTCCAGGTGGTCCGGGCCCAGGACCTTCTCACGGATCGCGAGCGCGCGTTGGACGAGCGGCTTCGCCCCCTGGAGGTCGCCCATGAGCTGGTGCATCGCCGCCACGTTGATCAGGCACGTCGAAGTCGTGGGGTCTTCCGGTCCGAAGCTCTCCTCCGCGATCTTGAGCGCATCCTCGCCGGCGGAGCGCGCGTCGGCATACTTCCCTTCCTGGTAGAGCCGGGTCAACTTCGCCGTGAGCTGGCTGATCTGCGCGCCGGCCTCCGCCTGCTTCGTGTCATCCTGCGCGAACAGCGGGACGGTCGAGAGAAGAAACGGGCCGAGCAAGAAGGTGAGGGTGCGCATCGTGCGAGTCTCCAGAGGGTGCGACGCACGTCCGAGGGTGCGGAGATGCTACGCCTCGAGACTTGAAGGAGTCAACGATGGACCCGCCAGCGCGCATGCGCAGTCTCGTTGCAGATCGCCTCCTTGACCTCGGCGATCTTCTTCGCGACGGGGTTGCGCTTCGCGTCCCCTCCTCTCCGGCATCGTCCTCGCGCTTTCGAAGGAGGCAAACGGCTGGCTGACCGCCGAGGAACTCCAGGACCTGGACCTGCGCGGCGTCGAGCTCGTCGTCCTCTCCGCGTGCGACACCGGGCGAGGCGAGTTGGCCGCGGGCGAGGGGATCCTCGGAATCTCGCGGGCGCTCCTGATCGCGGGGGCGATGCGGGAGTGGAGCGGGTCGAGGGGCTGGACGCTGTCGGGGTCGAAGAGGGCGCGCTCGACGTCGCTGTTCCACGGGAAGACGCCTCCGCGGCTCTGTGCGACGAGGGCGGCGTCGCCGGCGAAGGCGATGAGCGCCGTGGAGGTCCTTCCGCCGTGCCTGAGGAGCTCGTCGTCGAGGCCGCCGGAGCGTAGGACCCACGACACGGCGCGGCGCGCCCACGAGGAGAGCGCGCGGCCCCAGGCCATCGCGAGCACGAGGAGGGCGAGTCTCAGCGCAACGCGGCATGCTCGACCCCGTGGCCCGTCAATGGCTTCCGTCCGCCCCACGCACGGACGATTATCTTGACGGTACAGGTTCCGCCCGCTGGAATCGCGCGAGGTCTTCCGCGAGCGACTCCGCAGTCGAGTAGCGCATGTCCGGCTCTGGCTCCAGGCACCTGAGGCAGATCCTCCCCAGGCCCGGCGACGATCCTGGACGCGCGATTCCAGGCGCAACGATCCGCCCCGCCATGACGTGCCGGGAGATTTGGGGCCACGCGTCCCCGGGGTGCGGCGGAAACCCCGTCAGGACCTGGTACAGGATCCCCCCCAGCCCGTAGACGTCAGTCCGTGCGTCCCAGCGGTCGGTCTCCCCTCGCGCCTGCTCCGGGGCCATGTAGTTCCAGGTCCCCATCCGGCCTCTCTCCACGCCCCCCCCGCCCGGCCTCCCCACCTCGCGCGCGATTCCGAAATCGATCACCTGCGGCTCCCCGTCCGCCCTCACCAGCACGTTGTCGGGCTTCAGATCCAGATGGAGGATCCCGTTCGTGTGCGCGAAATGAACGGCCCGCGCGACCTTCTCCACGAGGGCCGCCGCATCCTGGGGCGCGTACTCGTGCTCGCGGAGGAGCCTCGTGAGGGACTTCCCCTCCACGAACTCCATCGCGTAGTAGGCGAGGTTGCCCTCCCCGGCGAAGTGGTAGACCTCGACGATGTTCGGGTGCCTTCCCATCTTCTGGACCGCCGAAGCCTCGAGTCGGAAGCGCTCGAGTTCTTCGGGCGAGGCGTGTTCCCCGGCGATCAGGACCTTCACGGCGGCCGGAGTTCCGAGCTCCCCGTGGCGCGCCCTGAAGACGACCCCTCTGCCGCCGTGTCCCAGCGGCTCCAGCAGGTCGTAGGAGCCGAGCCTGCGCGGGACCTCGGTCCCCCATTCTGCGGGCATCGGCGGCGACTCGGGGGGGGGGGGGGAGATGAGGGGGACCGGCGCTCGGAGCATCGCCTGCACGAGCGCCTCGTAGCGCGCCATGTCGGGCGTCGAGCCCTCGTCGTGGCGCACGATTTGGACGAGGTCATGAAAGGCCGGCCCGGCGATGCCCGCCAAGTCAGCGAGGCGCTCGGCCTCCCTCGGCGCCGAGCCCTGATCGAGCCCATCCAACGCCCGCCGCGCGGCCTCGGGCGTGATCACTCCGAACCGCACGCCCAGGTCGATCGCCGTGCGCCAATCGTCCTGCTCATTGGACATGTCGGGCCCAAGCGTATGCGGGGGAGGCCGTGCCCGTCAATCCCCAAGGGAATTCTGTGGGGTATCCGTTGACTGCTGCGTGGGAGATGCACTACTCTACACGCTCCACGACAACGAGATGTGGCAGTTCTGGCCCGAATGGGAGAAAAACGATGGGATACGTTCTGCTCGTGAGCGCCGTGCTCGTGGTCCTGCTCGCCAAGAACGCCCGCGCCGATGAGACCACGGCTCGTCCCAAGACTCCGGTGTGCGCCTCCGAAGAGCCGTCCGACTTCGCGCTGCTCGAGCCGATTTCCCAGGCACAGAAGGATCAGATCCGCGGCCAGGTCGTCCCAGGACTCGCGTCCTACAGCGCCCGGCTCGCCTCCGCCCTCGCGACCGCGCGGTCCTACCTCGCCTTCTATCGAATCGGCTGCATCGGAACCATCAACCGAGCCCCAAATGGCACCTTCTTCCTGACCCTTCCGCCGGGGTGCGGCACCCCTCCATAGGGAGGTGACCCCCGGGGTTCCAAGACAGACCTCCGCCCCGATGTGACCGGATGGCGCGACGCGTGATGCCCATGGCTGCGCGTCAACGGGACGTAGCGGCGAACGCCCTTCGGGTGCTGAATTGCCTGCGGCGACACGACCTACACACGATTGTCCGCGACATCATTGGGCACCTCGTACATCGCGAAGGCCGGACTCAGACAGAGTGTGGCCTTGCGCCGCCACCATGATCGCTGCCAGGCAGTCGCGGTGGCCCCTGGCGAGGAGCGCGTCCGACCCCCACGAAGCAGTAGCCAAGTCGCAGAACTCGCATGTCGAGCGGAGGCCCGTCGTCCTTACCAGGACGGCGCCGCGAACTCGAAGTGGACGTTGTGCGAGGCGAGCGCGGAGAGGAGCGCGTGCACGTCCCGGAGCGTGACGTTCGCGTCGTAGTCAACGATGAGGTTCGCCTTTCCACCCCCCTCCTTCGCCGCATGGTAGGCCTTCGCGGAGGCCTCGGCCACCGCGGCGATCCTCTCGGGCGTGGCGACGGCCTCGTCGGCAACAACGGGCGCCGCGCCGTTCCAGCACCAGCCCTGTTCCTCGACTGGCGTCGTGGCGGAGTGGCGGATGTGCTCCGATGACGGGACGTGCGTGACGGGATTGCCGACGCCGCACAGGTTGACGCGGATCTCCAAGGGCGGCTCGGACCGCTTGACGCCCGGCTTCTCCACGCCCTCGGGGTCGATTTCGACGAGGTCCAGGTGGGAGTCCGTGGGCAGGTGGATCGGGAGGCTCTTCCCCTCGACCACGAGCTGGTATTCCGCCACGCCTGCCCTGGCCCCTGCCTCGAGCAGATCGGACAGGCATCGCGCGGGGGCGAGGCCGTCGGAGCGGATCTCGACGGACATCTTCGCGATCGGCCCGTCGTGCCCGGCCTTCGAGGCCGCGTCCGCGATCGTCCTCGTCACCAGGAGGATCTCCGCGGCCTGCCCATCAAGGATGTAGGTCCCGTCCTTCTGGACGGAGACGACGACGACCTGCTCGGCGCAGGCAGGCACGACGAGCAGGACGAACAGCGCGATCGAACGAAACACGGGTCTACCTCCCTTGGGGTGTGATGATCGGCGCGGCGAACACCTGTCAGGACGACAACTCTCGTGATAATCAGGGGTCAGCTTGCCGACAGGAATCCGCGTCGAGGTTGAGTTGGGGATGGGCCGGCGTGGGGACCATAGCATCATACGACCGGTCCCCGCTGCGCCCGGGGCCCTACCTCTCCGCCGTCTTCCTCGCGGTCTCCAGCTCCTCGTCCGTCATCTGCACGACAGAGCCGCTGAACAGGAGGACGTTCCGCTTGCCGGCGTGCGCGGCCTTCCTGTCCCAGACGATGGGGTCCTCCGGGTGCGTGATGGCATCGCTGATTACCAGCTCGGTGACCTCGTACCCCCCGGCGTCGTAGTCCCCGCCCTTGACCTTCTCGAGGGCCTCGTCATCCCCGCAACAGGGGCACACCAGCAGATCCTCCCGTCCCCGGGCAATCGCCCGCTTCCGGTCGGGGTTCCCGACAAGGTCGGCGAAGAGCTTCGCCCCCGGGCCGGGGTAATCGCGGTCGTTGCCGAACCTCGACACCCACATCACGATGTACGAGCCGATCAGCTGCAGGTTGTTGACGCAGACGCGATCCGGAATCGGGGTCTTCTCCGGTTCCACGCCGGCGGCCTTCAGCTCCGCGGCCACCACGGAGTCGGCTTCCACCCAGCCGGCCTTCGTCGGGTCCTCGCCCGGCCATGCCTCGCAGCTCCCGCCCGCGCCGAGGTCCTTCGCGTACACCACCCCCTCCTCGTTCAGGATGAACGTCATCTTCCCGCCCTTCCCGTACTCTGCGGGCCAGGCGCGAAAGCCGTACTTCGCGGGGTTCGTCTCGCTCGCTCCGTCGCCGTCGGCGTCCTGGCAATACGGGGTGGCCGTCTCGTCCTTCTTCAACGCGCCGAGCCAGTACCCCTTCGAGGCCTCCGCCCTGCCAACCGAGGGGTATCGCGCGGCTCCCTCCAGGTCCGCCCTTGCGTCCGTGCTCACGATCAAATTCAGCGGCTTTCCGGACTCGTCCGTCCGCGCGTAGAAGCCGGCCACGTCGAGCGTCCAGTAGTCCTGCGCGCCGTTCTCGTCTGCGTCGGCAAGCTGCCAGGTGGACTCGAGGGAGACGAGACGATTCATGGACGCCAGCGCGTGCGCCTCGTGTCCCGCGAGAGTCCGCAGCGTCTCCCGCGCATCGACCGCCGGTGGCTTGCCGACGCCGAGCAGCGCCCCGAGCCAGGCCTCCTGGTCGACGCGCTCGATGGGCAACGCGCTGTAGGAAACCTCGACGACCAGGTTCCCGACGCGCCCCACGGTCGAGCGGACGAAGAGCTCCTGCCCCGCGACCTCGAGCCTCTTCTCCGCGCAGATCCCCTCGTCGAGGCCGGGCGTCGCGAGCTTGTCGTAGGTCGCGGACCTGATGAGGATCTGCCCGGTCTTGAAGGCCTCGTCCCGCGCCCTCATCACCCTGTCCTCGATTCCCATGAAGCGACCCGCCCCCTCCCCGTCGGCGAACTCGAGGACGGCGCAGATCACCTGATGCCCCTCCATGGAGGTGGCCGCGAATACCCATGCCCCGCGGAGGCTGGAGACCACCGCGGCGACCTCGTCCGCGCCGACGCCTGTCAACGTGCCGCGGAGGTCGACCCCCGAGAGCGCTTGCGACACCACCTGGTAGTCGGGCGCAGGGTAGCGCTCCCCGAGCGGCGCGACGATCGCCTTGAAGTCGCGCGTGGCCGTGGGCGCCGTCACGGTCCCGAGATACTCGCCGATGTTCACCATCGCCGACCGGCTCTTGGGCGGGTCCTTCGCCAGCGCCGCGAAGGTGGGCAGCTTCTCCGCCTTCTCGAGCTGCTCAAAGAAGCGGAGGCCGTCCTCGTAGGCAAAGAGGAGGCGCGCGCCCATCAGCTTCGCGACGAACTTCGTCCCCTCGTCCATGCCCGGCAGGCCCGTCGAGATGTTCCTGCACAACTCGTCGAACCACTCGCCCTTCCCCTGCTTCACGAGGATTGCGCGCGTGACGAACTGGGCATGTCCCTCCAGGAGGGCGTTGACCACCTCGATCTTCTCCTGGTCGTCGGCGCGCCGTACCAGGGCGCCGAGGTCCCCCTCCTGGTCGTCGTGGGCGTGCACCAGCTCGTGGGTCACCATCGCCCGCAGCATCTCGGGATCGAGCAGCTTCGGGTTCTTGAGGGCCTCCGACATCGATTTGAAGTTCTCGGGGACGAGGTAGATCGTCTTCTTCTCCCAACCGTACTTGCAGAGGAGGGACTGCGAGTGGACTGCGACGATCTGATCGAGGAGGGCCACTGCGACCTCGGGCGACTGCCCGGCCGCGAGGACCTTCATCTGCGGCGCCAGCTCCTCCTTCAGGACTCCGGTAACCTCGTCGCGCGACACGATTCGGACCACGGGCGGCTTGGCGAAGGGCTTCCCCTCCGCCTTCTCCACGAGTGCCGCGCAGGCGGCGGTCAGGTCCTGGACCTGTTTCTCGTCCTCGCAGGCGAGGGGCTTCGCGTCCTGCGAACGCGCGATCTGCGCGACGGCGAGGGCAAGCAGGGTGTGGACCAGCAGAGTGCGTGGCGAACAGCGCATGGTGACCTCGAATTGCCCCGAATACCAAGCGGACAGGCCCGCGCGGGCGGCCCCACTACACCACCGGCCCCCTCGTCTCCCTGGCCCGCACCGGCGTCGCCACAGGCGCCGCGCCGCGGAGCTGGATCAACTCCGCGAGGATTGCCAAGGCCACCTCGCCCGGCGTCCTGTCCCCCATCTTCAGCCCGATCGGCGCGTGCATCCGCGGGTCCGCCGCCGCCAGCCCCGTCCGCTGCAGGTCGCGAAACGTCAGCTCCACTCGCTTGCGGCTTCCGATCATCCCGATGCAGGCGGCCCCCGTTGCCAGCGCCGAGGAGGCGCTCGATGGCGGGCTGCGGCGGCTCGGGGGGAGGTGTCCCAGCGCGTCGAGGACCTCCTGGGCCTCCGAGACGGCGCCCTCGCGCTCGGCGCGTGGGAGGCTCTCGGAGACGTCGAGGAGGAGGATGCGGGCCTTCTCCTCCTGGATGTCGCGTCGGACTTCAGGGAGGGCGAGGGCGAGGGCGAGGGCGAGGAGGCACAGCAGGAGGACGGCGGAGCGCAGGGCCCACGACACGGCGCGGCGCCCCCACGAGGGGAGAGCGCGGCCCCAGGCCATCGCGAGCACGAGGAGGGCGAGGAGCGGGAGGGCGTAGACGTTCAGGTCCGGTCTGGCGAAGTCAAACATCGCGGGAGCATTCTACCGGCCGCGCCGGCCCCGCGCCAAGCCGAAGTGCTGGAAGTGACGACACGGCATCGGCGGACTCGTCAGAGTCGCGGTCCCTTCGCAGCATGCCCGCGCAGGAGAAACGTCTTCGGGCATCTCCCCTCGCCGCAGATCTTGAACGAGCCAAAGTCCTTGTAACCAGGCCCCTCAGGCGCGTCTGGACCGGTCTCACGCCAGAGCTTCAGCGCGTACAGGTCCTCTGCCGAGATTCGCCGCTGGCGCACGCGTTCGAAGAGGTGGTCGCGAAGGGCGGGCGGCAGGTCGGTCCACAGGATCTTCGGCATCACTCGCCGAACGTGATGCGAGCCAGCTCGGCCTTGAGCTGTGCCTTCTCGGCCGGATCCCTCGATTGTGCCAGGCGCTCGACGAGCTGCAGGAACTGCTGCTTCTCCCTGTCCTTCGTCTCGCGCTTTAACTCAGCAGCCCTTAGGCGGTTCCCAGAGCTCGATGCGGTTGCCTTCGCCGTCCTTGATCCAGGCAAACTTGCCGTATTCGGAGGCCTCGATCCCCTTCGGGTCGATCCAGACGCCTTCCTTCTTCAGGGCCGCGAGCACCCGTTTCAGGCTGGCGACGCGATAGTTGACCATGTGGCCCTGCTTGCCGGCGCCAAAGTACTTGGTGTCGGAGTCAAACGGACTCCAGACGGTCGAGCCCTTCTTCTTCGGGTTCTTCGCGTCGCGCCACGGAAACGAACAACCGCCCCACCCCTCGACCGGCAGCCCGAGGTGCTTTTTGTACCAGGCCCCCAGTTTCGCGGGATTCTTCGCCTTGAAGAAGACCCCGCCCAGACCCGTGACGCGTGGTGTTTTCATGAGACGGAGCTAACCACGAATGGCACAGATCTTCACGGATAAGTTGGTCTGATTGTAGGGCGCCCCCTCGCCGCGCAGGTCCATCGCGAGGACCGCCGTCCGCCCCAGCCCCGCGCGCTCCTCGAGGCGTCCGTCGGTCCAGACGAGCACGCGGCGCTCTGCGACGCCTGGGAAGAGGGAGGCAGCGAGCGTGAGGGCGGGGGCGATGCGGGAGTGAAGCGGGTCGAGGGGCTGGACGCTGTCGGGGTCGAAGAGGGCGCGCTCGACGTCGCCGTTCCACGGGAAGACGCCGCCGCGGCTCTGTGCGACGTGGGCGGCGACGCCGACGAAGGCGATGAGCGCCGTGGAGGTCCTTCCGCCGTGCCTGAGGAGCACGGCGTCGAAGCCGATCCTGATGAAGTGGAACTGCCTCCGGGGGTCTCCCAGGCGATTCCGTGCCAGCCTGCCCGCTTCGAGGACCGTCCGACCGAGGAAGAACTGACCGGTAACCAGGTCGATGGCCGCCACCTGGCCTCTCGCGCGCCTGCCGGCCGCTCGCTGGACGCTCCGGACGAGTGCAGCCGGGGCATGGAGCATAGCCCGCCGTGCCGAACCCATGGCCCGTCGGGGGCTTCCGTACGCCCAACGCACGGAAGAGTATCTTGACGGTGCGAGGCCGCGCGGAAGGGGCCCGCCCCTTGCGAGGCGGGCCCCGTTCGTCGATCGCGCGGGCTACATCGGCTTGCCCGTCGGATAGTCGGAGGGTCTCAGCGGAGCCGCCCCCTTCGACTCCGCATGCCCCGCGCCCTGCGTCTGGTCGGACTTCTTCCCGCCGTCCGGGAACAGGCCGGGGTTCTTCTCCACATGCCGCTTCCGCGCCCGGTTCGTCGCGTCGCCTGCGTCCTGGTGCGCGGACTGCACACTCGGAGCCGCTTGCGCGCCGCCGGCGATGTCGAGCGCCCCCACGAACCCGCTGGCCCACGGCGTCGGGACCTCCACCCCCTCGACACCCGTCGCGGTGCTGACGTGGGTGCGATCGGCGGCCCACGCCGCGTAGACGTTCGTGGGAAGGTTCCCCTTCCCGTCCGCGCCCCTCCACCCGTCGAAGTACCGCTCCGCCCAGCAGGCGTCCATCTGCACGATGAGGCCCGTCGTCACGCCCGCCTTCTCGAGCTTCGCCAGCGCCTGGCCTAGGGCTTTGAGCTTCTCGTGCAGTTCGAACGTGTAGAGGAGCCCCTTGTCCGCGTTGCAGGCATCGGCGTCGCGGGCCCAGAATGCCACCGGCACTTTCTCCCCCTTCGGCTGCGTGGCGCCCTTCACGCCGTCCTTCATCTTGGTCGGGTCGCCCATCTGCGTCGAGTGCCCCTGGATGTGCACCACGACGATGTAGGCCTCGATGCCCGCCGGGGCAGCGGCGTTCGCGTTCGCGATGAGCCTGTCCAGCTCGGACAGGATGTTCGCCTTCGTGCCGGCTGCGTTGATGAGCTGCTTGATGTCCAGCTTCGCGAATCCCCACCCCCCTTGCAGGGCGGTCGACATCGCACTCACGCTCTCGGCGGAGATCGCCTGATCCGTCGTGAAGTGCCCGACGCCCACGAGCAGCGCCTCCTTCACGGCCCGCTTGACCTTCTTCGCGTCATCGACGTTGGACCAGGTCGGCGGCCACTCCTCGGGCGCATGCTGCGCGTCGGGCTCGGGCGCCATCGCCCCTTCGCCGTCGGGGAAGAAGAACGTCGGAGGCTGCGGATCCGGCTCGCTGAACCCAAGGCCGAATCCAAACCCGCCCCGTTCCTCGTCCCGGCCGTCGCACGGCGCCGGCTCGAATCGCTCGCAGGGTCCCCCCCACTCCTCGCGGTCGTGCCGGCGATCCCGATCGTCGCCGGAGCCGTAGGAGAAGCCGAAGCCCCACCCCTCCGCGCCCACGAGCGACGGCAGTGCGAGCAACAGTCCGATCGCAAACGTCAGCGCTGCCTGTCTGTGCCGCATGGTCCGACTCCTGTCGGCTGGTATCCCCCCGTGTGGGGCGAGGGGAAGCGCAAAGCACGAGCCGAACAGGCGGGAAATCGCGAAGAGACGGATGAGGCTGCGGCGAAAGGCTCTGCGTCGAGCTGGGGAACCCGTCGGCGATCGCACACCGGCTCGCCAGCGAGTCGAGTAGCTCACGGGCGAGCCAGGTGACCAGCCAGGGAGCTCGACCGCCACGGCCACGAGTCTCTTGACGGTACGGGACGCGCCTCCCGAGGACGAGTCGCTCGGGGCATCCATTGCCGAGAGGCCGTCCTGGCGTACAATGGCCGCGAGAGCGTCAACCTCGATGGGCGGCTCGGGGCCGGCCCGCTCGCGGAGCCGCTTTCGCGACATGCGGGAGGCGTGGGAGGATGAGCAGCCACGGGAGAGCCGTAGAGCGGGCCCTGTCGCTCGCCCTGTTCGGTCTTGCGTTGTTCCCCACAGAGTCTCCCGGGGAGGATGCGCCATGCACCGTCGTCCTCGCGATCGAGGACGGCGTGCCCGCGGTGCGGTCGGCACCCCGGTCGCTCGACATGGTGACGGGCTGGAAGTACCCCTGCACCCTCGAGGTCGTAAACGAGGACGAGACCGAAATCCAAGTGACCTTCCGCGTGGAGGGCCGCACCCGGCTCATCGCCAATCAGACCGGGCTCGCGATCCAGGCGAATGAGAAGCTGGCGATTCCCGTCCTTCTGCAGACCCTCAGTCCGGACGCGCATCGCTTCGAGCTCGTCGTGACGTGCGGACAACGGGAAGCGCGCGCCCCGATCGACGTCGTCACGCGCCTCGAGCGCGACAGAGTGGCGTTCGGAATGGTGGAGCACTTCGAGTACCAGGGCTCCATCGACTCCGCCCGCCGAGCGGGCCCGCCTCCGAAGGGGCCGAAGAAGCCGCCCCAGAAGGACCCCAAGGAGAAGGACGTGAGCCACCTGACGGTGGCGCCGGACCGGGAAGCCGGCGAAAGGGTCCTGGCGGACATGCGGGTCCTGCAGGACGCGGGCTGCCAGGTCTTCCGCGCCGATCTGTCCTGGAGGATTATCGAATACGAGGAGGGGACGTTCCGGTGGGACCGGGCCGACTGGATCGTCCGGTCCCTGCGGTCGCCCGAGGGAGGAGGCTGCAGGCTGGTGGCCCAGATCGGCTATCAGCCGACCTGGCTGCCCGTCGACTTCCCTCGCACCGAAGCGGGGCTGAAGGCCTGGTCGAGATGGGTGGAGGCCGTCGTCACGAGGTACGCCAAGGACGTCGACGCCTGGGAGATCTGGAACGAGCCCGAGGTATTCTGGTTCCGCCCCGGCAAGGACATCGCCAGGGCCGGGAAGTCCACGCCGGAGGAGAAGAAGCTCATCGAGGACTACGCCGAGATGATCCTGACGGTCGTCCGCACCGCCACCGGGATCATCCGCAAGGCCGACCCCGATGCGATGATCCTTTCCCCGGGTTTCGTTGACCCGCTTCCCGGGTCTGACGCGTTCGTGAACGCGCTCCACAGGGAGGTCCTGGACAGGGGGATCCTGGAGCAGGTCGACGCGTTCTGCTATCACAACTATCCGCTCGGGTTCCCGAGCGGAAAGGTGCCGCTGTCGGACCCCGAGGCCTGGCGGGCATTCGATCGCTCGGCGGACTCCCGGGATCTCATCGACCTCCTCGAGTCGCATGGAGGGAAGCCGCTGTACTGCACCGAATTCGGGGGGTACAGGCTGCCCGCGGCCACCGAGGGGCCCGAGGAGACGCCCGCGGCGCTCGCGACGCTGAGGAACGGCTGCATCCTGGCCCACCAGGGGTACCGCGGGATCGCCTACTTCGAGCTCTTCGACTGGGGCGGCGCCACCACCTACCTCGTGCGCCACGCCGACGCGCACCGGACCCGGGGATTCGAGGCCTTTCGGCGGCTTAGCGAGGCGCTGACCGGCTCCGTCCCCCGGGAATCGCCCCGGATCCCACTGTCCCGGATTCGCGACTGCGACTACGACGGACTGGTCGTGAAGGCGTTCAGCCGGGGGTCCGAGGACATCCTCTGCATCTGGAACAACGACACTCGGCGACACACGCTGGGATTGCGGCCGCAGGCGCCTCCCCAACGGGCGAACGAGGTGTGCTTCTGGGAGCATGCCCGATTCGCCCTCAAGGGCGAGTTCGTCACGGAGGAGAAGCTCGTCATCGAAGACCGATCTGCCGAGGACCTCGAGGTCGCTGTCGAGCCGTTCGAGTTCCACATCTTCTCCCGCCTCGGTCCCCGTCCCGAGTTCGGATGGCTGGAGAGTTCAACCGTCCGCTGAGGGGCATCGCTGCGACCCAGGCGCCCGGATGGCGGGCAGGCGGTTGAAGAGGTCGGAGTTGCCCAGCCCTCTACCGCCCCGAGGCGTCGAGTTCGATGTACGGCCGCTCCGTCCCGCCTCCCACGACGACGCGCCGGCTGACCCCGCCGAGGACCACCTCGTACTCCCCCTCGGGCAGCCCCTCGACCGCGAACCGCCCCTCCGCGTCCGTGACCGCGGTGAACTCTCCCCAGCGCGCCGAGCGGACCGTCACCGATGCGTGCGAGACCCCGGAGGGCCCCTCCTGCACCCGTCCGCCGACACTCGGCGTCGAGCCGAGTCGCAATGACGTCGGCCGGGGCTCCCCGCTCCCGACCTCCACGAGCGCCGCGGCCGCCCGAGTGAGCCCCGGCCGCACGACCGTGGCCGTCAGCGCGCAGGTGCCCTTCCAATCCACGTCGAAGGCGTACCTCGGCTCCTCCGCCGCTTCCACCCAGTGCGCGTCGGTCCCCTCCGGGTTCGTCAGCCGCACCGTCGCGCCGCTCCGATCCGTCACGCGCCCCGAAACCACCGCGCCCTCGATCAGGTGAAGGTCCATGTGGACCTCTTCGCTTCCGCGGAGCTGGATCGGGGCGACGGCCGGGGCAAAGTCCGGCGCGTCCGCCGACACGACCGCGTCGTCCGGGTCGATGATCAGGCGATAGCGACCGTCGGACCCTGAGAAGACGCCGGTCTCCGTCGAGTCTCCCACGTGCTCGAAGTCGTAGTGGCTCGAGACGGTCGCTCCCTCGACCGGGGCGTGCCACGGGTCGAGGACGTATCCCCAGACCGTCACGCCTAGCTCGAGGTCGACCTCGTACGTCCCGTCCTCCGTGGCGTAGAGGTGGACCTGGCTCGGGACGCCGGCCTGCGCCCCCCTCTCGGCGTGGACGATCCAGGACCCCTCGGGCAGGGGCAGCTCGTACGCCCCGTCCGTCGTGCTCCACGCCGTGCGTGTCGGCAAGCTCGCGTCGTGCGCGTCGCGTGCGACGACCTGGGCGACGCACGGGCGGCGCGCCGAGCCCGTGACGTGGCCCGCCACGCGCACCTCCGTCGCGGTCTCGGTACGGAGCAACGCGCATGCCAGCGCCGCCCCGGTCGGACCCGCCGGGTCTGTGCGCAACCACGCCCCCACTCGGGGATTCGAATGGACGGTGAGATGCCCCCAGTCAGGGGCGGCGGAGATGTAAGGAGTTGAGCATCGACGATGTTCTGCGGCTCGACGGGCCTGCCGGGGGGCCCTCCTGAATCCCTCGGGCATCCTCCTCGCGGTGGTCGACGGACCCGAGAGGGCTACTCCGAGTGCCACCATGGCGGACCCTCGGGGAGAGCCCGTTGTTCATCGAATGACCGGGGTCGAACGTCCGTGCGCCCACGCACGGACGAGTGGCTTGACAGTACGGGGGCTCCTATCGCGGGGCCTCTGCCGACGCAACGCAGCCGGCAGGGCCCGCCGGCACCTCCGCGTCGACGACCTCCCGCCACCCGTAGATCGCCTGCAGTCGCTCCACGTCGGCGGCCGACGGGGCCGTGGCCGTGCTCGGGTACACGAAACACATGACCGAGTCGGGGGAGTCGTTGTCCCACAACCCCAGAACATGCCCCAGCTCGTGGAGGGCGACGCCGTAGAGGCTCACCGTATGTCCCGTCGGCTCTCCAGGACCGTCCGTGAATCGGGTCGCTCCCTCGTTGAACTGGAGCGTCTGGTTCCGCCGCGGGTCCGGTGCGTAGCAGTCCACCCGCCCGAGGGTCCCCTCCCCCAGGCCGGTCTGAACGAAGGAGATGTCGAGGTTCACCGCCTGGCCGACTTCGGCCTCCTCGAAGTCCACCGGGTTCGTGGAGCAGCTCTGCAGGAGCTTCTCCCACGTCTCCATCGCCTTCAGGATCTCCTTCCGCTGGTTCTCCGACGGCATCGACGTTCCGTAGGAGCTGATCTTCCATGCGACACGGCTCGGGTAGACGGGGCATTTCGGTCGGGAGGCGCACCCGAGGACGAGGGTCACGATGGCGAGGGCCAGCAAGGCTCGCATGCTCCAGCCTCCACATCGAGGTCCGCAGGGGACTACGTGACGCCGATTCGGGGCCCTCCCTCATGGACCCTATCGACAGGCCCTCCTGTGAAGATTGAACGAAGCCACCGATGCTCCCTTCCGAGGGGGGGCAGTGAGGCGGCCGTGCGATTCGGCTTGCTGTCGCTCTATCTCTCGAGCGTCGTCGTGGGACAGGGGAACTCGGGCATGATTCAGCAGCGGCCTGATTCGGGTAACACTCGGACACACTCCATCGTCGTACTCGTACTCGTACTCGTGCTCGTGCTCGATTGGGTGGGGCCAGGTTACGAATACGAGCACGAGTACGAGTACGAGTACGAACGGGCACGGAGTGTTACCCAGGTCTGAACCATGCCGGAACTCGACTTGGACACGCCACGAGGTCGGCGGCGGCCTCATCCTGCGGATCGACGCCGGCCCCTCCTACCTCTCGTCGCGGTTCGCCGTGAGTCCCAACGGTCGTGTCTACTCCGTGGTCGACCCGACGGGTGCTTCGTCGCCGCGGCGCGGTCCTTCGCAGCCTGCCCGGCAAACGCGCGCGCTGCCGGGCGGCGTGGCCAGCGATGAGTCCGGCCGCGCCGAGGTCTTGAGCGCATCTGCCGTGGCGCACCTCGAGGAGGAGATCGGCATGGTTCAGCAGCGGCCTGATTCGGGTAACACTCGGACACACTCCATCGTCGTACTCGTACTCGTACTCGTGCTCGTGCTCGATTGGGTGGGGCCAGGTTACGAGTACGAGCACGAGTACGAGTACGAGTACGAACGGGCACGGAGTGTTACCCAGGTCTGAACCATGCCAGGAGATCCAAGGGAAGGCGTTCGTGGAAGACTCCCACTACGACACGCTCATTCTGATTCGGTCGGAGCCCGCGCGCGTCATAACTCGTTGGCTTCCTTGCTTCTGCGCCCTGGCGCGCGCCTTGCTGATCCATTACCAGAACAGAGGTTTTCAATCGAGAAGGAGGCAGTCATGAAGGACTTCGGCATGCTTCGTCTGGCGGTCATCCTGGCCGTGGGGCTGGGAGCCTCGCAGGTGTTTGCCCAAGACGATTGGGAGACGGAAGACCGAGGCCGGGAGGGAGGGGTTCAGGATGCTCACTCCGGCGGGACCGTAGACAATCCCTGGGGGACCAGCAACGGGTCTGGCGGTTCGGGCGCGGCGGGCGGCGGGAGCGGCGCGGCCTCCGGCGGCGGGGCCAGCAGGACACGCTCGCGCAGTACGACCACGACGGGCAGCAGGACCGCGACGCGCTCGTCGTCCGGAAGCAGGACCACGCGGTCCTCGGCGGGCAGCAGCACGACCGCGAACCCCACGACGGGGATCAGCGATCCGACCCGACTGACGATCGACGTGTATGGCAAGAGCCTCAGTGATGCCTACTACCATGGGTGGATCGTCACGGGTCGCGCGGGCGGTGGCGGGCAGCCGGGCCAGTGGATCTACTTCCGCCGGGTCCTGAGCTGGAGGGGGACGTCCACCAACTCCGCCGGACAGATCGATGCGGCGGTGATTACGTTCGGACCCGAGGAGTGGGTGTACTACCCGTAGGCCGGACTCGCCCTCCGAGGCTGGCGGCGCCCATTCGGCGACTCGACGCTTGCGGTCGGCGGCGGCGCGGGGATACGATCGGATGTCGTTCGGCGCTCCGCGGGCGCCCGCGGAGCCGGCCGGGCGGCGGAGGCGGTGGCCCGGCCGCGATCCTCGTTGCCCGCCCATCCAGGTTCTTGTTGCCAACCCATGTCTGTCTTCGCGTCCATTCTCGCAACCGAGCGCCGGCTCCAGGAGCCAATCTGCTCCTTCACGCCGGGCGAGGGCTACACGGTCTACCAGAGTGAGCGCTATCCCCGCTTTTGTGGCGGCAACGGAATCGAGATCGATGACCCGCGAGACCGTTCGCTGGCCGACTGGGAAGAGCTGTTCGTCCGCTACTTTCAGGCTGGCCAGTACGAGCACAAGACCTTCACCTATCCGGATGCGCCGCCGTTCGCGCGCATCACTGAGGAGGCCCGCGCGGGCGGCTACCACGTCACCAGCGACATCTTCCTGGCGCTGGACCACACGCGGCTGTGCCGGGGTGTGCCCGAGGGATATGAGGTCGGCCAGGTGAGAGACGAGGGTGGATACGCTCGCATCATGGCGGGCCTTGAGATCGCCTTCTGTGGCGAGGACTGGTACACGCCGGGCGCGGCCGCACGCCTCTTCACGAAAACCCGCCATGTCTCCGATGACACCGGCATGGAGTGGTGGTACCTGCGGCCCCGAGACAAGGAGGACTTCGCGGCGTGGCTGGCGATCTTCTGCCATCAGGGCGTGGGCCGGGTCGAGGATGTCGCCACGCTCCCCTCGTACCGCAGGCGCGGTCTCGCCGGCGCCCTGGTCAGCTTCGCCGTACGCCGCCTCCTGGAGAACATGGGGGCAAAGGTCGTGGCCCTCGATGCCGACGAGGACTATCACGCCATCGAACTCTACCGCAAGCTCGGCTTCGCCGAAGTCGGCCGCAGGGTTGCCCTGATGAAGTACCCTGTGCAGAACCCGGCCCCGCCAGGTGGCTCATCGGGGACACCCGCGAGTCCGGCAGCTTCGGCTTTCCCGGCTGAGTGAGGGCCGGCGTCGGCGATTTGTCCACCCGAGGCATCCACGATGGAAGCGAAGCCCGAGTCAGAACGACCGCACACCGCGAAGTCGATCATCACCCAGGTCGCCAGGCCCGGCTGCGAGCAGGCCTTCGAAGGGTGGCTCCACGAGATTGCCCAGGTCACCGCAAAGGCCCCAGGCCACCAGTCCGTCACCATCTTCCGCCCCTCGCCGGGCGGGCGGGAGTACACCATCGTCCTCCACTTCGATCGGCAGGAGAACCTCGATCGCTGGCTTGGCACCGACACCCGCCGCGAATGGGTCGCGCGAGGAGCCCTCCTCACCGAGGTCCCCGAACGCCGCGCCGAGGTCTCCGGCATCGAGCACTGGTTCACGCTCCCAGGGAGACCCGAGCCCCTTCGCCCGCACCGGCTCAAGATGGCCCTCCTCACCATCCTCGCCGTCTACCCCACCATCGTCTGCCTCACGCACGGGCTCTCGCCCGTCCTCCGCCGAGTCCCGCCTCTCCTCGCACCCCTCCTCGTCACCGTGTGCCTCACGCTCCTCCTCACCTACGTCCTCCTGCCGACCGTGACCCGCGTGTTCCACCGGTGGCTCTACCCGATCCGCGAACCGAATCCCTGACAGTGGCGAGCGCGTGAACGCGCAGGCCCGCCACATGCACACTTGCCACCGGGGCCGCCGGTGGGTCACACTGTACTCGCACGAGGGGGTGAGTTCCGGAGGTTTCCATGCGCCATTCCACGTTGGCAGCGGCCGTCCTGGCGGTTCTGGGCTGCGTCCCGTTGTGGGCGGACATCGTGCAGCTCAAGAAGGGCGGGACCGTGGAGGGAATCGTCACCGAGGAGAAGGACGTCTACGTCGTCGAGACCGCCTACGGGATCACGCGGATTCGGAAGGAAGAGGTCGAGACGGTCATCCTGCAGAAGTCGGCGCTCGCGACGTACCGCGAGCGGGCCGCCGCCCTCCAGCCTGGGGACGCCGCGGGTTGGCACGACCTGGCGCGATGGGCGCGGGGCGAGGACCTGACGCCGCAGGCAGACGAGGCGTACCAGAACGTGCTGGCCATCGACCCGGACCACGCCCAGGCGCGGGAGGCGCTCGGGTTCGTCCAGCACGAGGGGCGGTGGATGACCCGCGACGAGCAGATGGAAGCGAAGGGCTGGATCCAGGTGGAAGGAAAGTGGATGTCTCCCGAGGCCGCCACGTTGCAGCGTGCGCTCGCGGAGAAGGCGTCGCTCGAGGCGCAGGCGCGCAGCGCGGAAGCGGAGGCCCGCACGGCGGAGGCCCGGGCGCGCGAGGAGGAGGCGAGCGCTGCGAAGGCGGACAGGCTCGCGGAGGCGAAGGCGGCCGAGGCGGCAACGGCGCAGGCCCGCGCCGCGGCAGCGCGGGAGGAGGCCGACCGCGCCCGCGCGCTCAGGGAGGCCCGGTGGGCGGAGCTCGAGATCGAGCGGCTTCGGCATGCCCACTGCCCCGCCTGCGGCGGGCACCCTCCCCGGTAGTCTCACGGGCCAGGGGCCGCGCCTCCAACTTCTCGTCAACCGCGACCCGGGCAGGCCGGTCAGTGACACGAGGACCGTCGCTCGTAGTCATGCCGGCCGGCTTGCCAGACCTGGCTCCCATGGAGGACCCCTGCGATGCTCTCCCCCCGCCACATCGCCTCGTCCGGCCGCACTGCGACGATGCTCGCAGTCGCGGCCAGCCTGCTCGCGGCACTCTCCGCCAGCGCCTGCTGCCCCGCCCCTCCCCCGGGTTCCATCGTCCAGATCGCCGATCAGGAGATCCTGATCGTCTGGGACCCGGCGACGAAGATGGAGCACTTCATCCGTCGCGCCTCCTTCTCCACGAAGGTCGCCTCGTTCGGCTTCCTCGTCCCGACGCCCACCGTGCCGGTGCTGGCGGAGGCCTCCGACCAGCTCTTCGTCCAACTGGCCCAGGCGATCAAGCCGAAGCACGTGGAGGAGACACGCTGGAAGCTGGGCTGGGTGTTGTTCCGCAAGCTCAACTTCCTGTTCACGGGTTCCGTGAAGTCGCTGGACGAGGGGAGCGTCCATGTCCTTCTCGAGCAGCGCGTTGCCGGCTACGATGCGGTCGTCCTCGACGCCGACGATCCGGAGGCGCTGGCCCGGTGGCTCCAGGAGCACGGCTACGACTCCCGCCCCGCCCTCGTCGAGTGGCTCCGCCCCTACGTCGCGTTGAAGTGGAAGATCACGGCGTTCAAGCTGGCGGCGCCGGACGAGGGCCGCACCTCCGCCAATGAGACCCGGTACGCCGTGCGGATGTCGTTCCAGACCGAGAGGGCGCTGTTCCCGTTTCGCACCCCGTCGGACCAGCAGGGGACGAATCCCCAGATGGGGAGTGGCTCCCTGCTGCGCGTCTACTTCGTCGGCCCGGAGAAGGCCCTCGGCTCGTTCCGCGGCCAGGCCTGGGATGCGAGTGTCCGCTATGCCGAAAAGCGCGCCGACCTCGTGAGCCTGATCTCCGGCGGCGTCCCCCAAGGCGGCGCCCCCGCGTCGGGCTGGCTCACGGTCTTCGAGGACCATCGCTGGCCGCGGGCCGCAGGCGACGACCTCTACTTCGATGCGGCCTCCGACTCGACTGCGGTCGTCCCTCCCCCGATCGTGCACGTCCGGTTCCAGGTCATCCCGATCGAGGGGCTCGGAGCGGTCGCGATCGCGGCCATCTTCCTCGTCCGTTGGCGCCGCAGCCGGCGCCCGACCGCAGCGTAGCCGCGAGGCGCCGGGCGCGTCGCCACTGCAGGTCCACCTTCGCGCGTTCGATGTGGGCTTCCTCCGAGCGCCCCACGGCCGTCCGCGCGGAGGCCCTCTCCGTCCTCCGTCGCATGAGCGGCGTGGACCCCGCACTCGACCCCGTCGTGGAGCGCTTCACGACCGTCCTGGCCTCGGGAGAGGTGGACCTACATGTGATCCTGGACGAAGCGGCCCGCCTCGAATCGGCTGCTTTCCTGCCGATGACCCCCGTCCGCGAGCACGCCCCCTGCTGCGAGGGCCACGAGTAGTGCGGGGCTGCGCCTGGCGCGTCACTTCCCCTCCTCGACCGTCACTTCGACGTCCGCCGTCTGCCCCGCGACCACCTCGAACTCGAAGTACCCTCGCCCCTTCGCCGAGGCCGCCTCGCCGAGGTAGGAGCCGGGCGCGAGGCCCCCTCGCGACACGATGCCGTCTGCCCCCGACTGCGAGGTGCTCACGTCGTCGAACTCCGTCGGCCCTGGGTCGATCGGCAGCCCCTGCGCGTCGCGCAGCACCAGCACGGCGTGCTCGACCGGCGCCCCCGTCGTGTCGCGCACCGTCGCGCGCACACGGGCCTCGGCGGCGAGGCGGAACACGACCGACCCGCCCGCCTCGGTCACCGTCACCGCGCGCGTCTCCTTCGCGAACCCCGCGGCGTGCGCCGTCACGAGGACGTCGCCGATCGGCACGCCGAGGAAGTGGACGTCCCCGCGCACATCGCTGCGCGGCGCCGTGCCCTGTCCGAGCAACGGTGCCCGCGTCCGCGCCTCCCGGATGGTGAGAGACGCACCCTCGATGGCGGCTCCCCGGTCGTCGAGCACCTGCCCGCAGAGTTCCGCGCCCGCGACGAGGTAGAGATCGACCGCGTCGGCTCCTCCGCCCTCGGGCAGGTCGACCGGCTGCCGCGCCTCGGGCAGGAACCCGCGTTGAGAGGCCTGCACGTGGTACGCGCCGCCCGTGAGTCCCGAGATCGTGAACCTCCCCTGCTCGTCCGTCCGCGCCGTCCCCGCGAAGCGCGAGGCCATCTGTCCGCTGTCCAGGACGGGCTCCCCCACGTGATAGGCCGCCACGTCGATGCCCGAGAGCGGCGCGCGCGTCCTCCCGTCGTAGACGTGCCCCGAGATCACGCCGACGGGGAGGTCGATGTCCTGCCGCAGCTCCTCGATGCCCGTCGGTATCTGGAACCGCACGCAGAGCGCGCCGATGCACACGCGCAGGAGGCCCGGCTGCACGCCGCGGACCTCGTACGCCCCCAGGTCGTTCGTGCGGGCGAACGTGACCGGGGCGTCCGCCCCCTGCTCCGGGCCGAAGGCGATCTGCGTGTCCGTCAGCGCCCGTCCTCCGCGCCGGATCGTCCCGTACAGCCGCACGCCGGAGGCGAACGAGAAGTCGACCTCCTTCTCCTCTGCGATCGCGAGCGCGACGCGCCGTGTGAAGAGCGCCTGCTTCTCGACGACGCAGGCGACCGTGTACGTCCCTGCGACGAGGTGCTCCGCGGCGAATCCGCCCTGCGCATCGAGCTTCTGGTCGACCCCGTCGCCCGGGCCCTCGCGACGGACGGAGACCAGGATGTCGCGCGCGGGGAGTCCGTCCTTGTCGAGGACGTGGCCGAAGATCCTCCCCGTCCCCTGGGGCGTGGCGTCGATCATGGCCTCAGTGTCCGTCCCGGACGGCGACTCATTTGATCGGGGAGCCGCCCCCTCTGCGCGTCCTGTGCCGCCCAAGGGCGCCCCCGTCGGACTCGTGGCGTCGGGATGCCCGCCACGTGCCGCAGCGGCCTCCGCCAGCGTCCTGGGGGCGGTTGCAGAAGGAGCCCCCCCCGTCGTCGCGCCGGCGGGCGCCTCGTGCCCCTTTGCATCCGGCGCCCACGTGTCAGGGACCCCCGCCGCATCCGCCGCGGGCCGCTCCTCGGGCTTCCCTCCGGTCCCCTGCGTCGCGTGCGAGGCCGGCCGCGTCCCATCGCGCGTCGCCAGTCGCGCCACGGCGAGGGCCGCCGCGATCACGGCCGCAATCCCGATTCCTATCGCAAGCCATCGCACGCGGGCATTCTACCGGCGGCCACGGCCCCGCGCCAAGCCGAAGGTTCGTGCGGGCAGGACTTCATTGACACACGAAGTCGGGTGGGCGTAGGCTGCTCTCACCTGTGGGCAATGCAGCTACGTGGAGGTGTCCATGAGACTGGCTCTGGTAAGTGCGGCGTTGATCTCGTGCCTGGCCGGCAACCTCTGGGCCGACGGCTGCCAGTTCGAAGGCCAGTACGACGGCGGCAGCGGGGCGAACGGGTACTACAGCCACGGCTACGGCTGTCCGGGACACTACAACTCGGGGTACTACTCCGACGCGACCTCGAGGTATCGCTCCACCAGCGGCACGATGCCCTACGTGACCGGCTCCGGCGGCGGATACAACTTCGGCACCTCCGTCCCCAGCGGCTACTTCGGGCACACCACCAGCGAGTGGAGGACCTCCAGCGACAACGGCTTCTCGGGGTCCTACTCGGGCGGCGGGAACTGGGGCGGAAGCTGGTCGTCCGGCGGCGGGAGCACCTTCTCCTTCGGTCATCGCTAGTCCCCGCGCGGAGACCTCCTGACCCTGGAGGTGTTCGCGGACCGTCAGCCTACGAGTTCAACGTCGAGCCCGACGCCCCGTCGGCGGGCCTCTTCGTACACGACGCGGGCGAGCGCGAGGTCCTGGAGGGCCAGGCCGGTCGAGTCGAAGACCGTGATCTCGTCCCCGCGGCGGCCGGGCTTCCTGCCCGCGACCACCTCGCCGAGGGTCCCCTCGATCTGCTCGCGGCGATACTCTCCGTCGTGGAGCGGGACGTTGACCTCGCCGCTCGCGGTGGCCTGCTCCATGTCGTCGAGGAAGACCCGCGCGTCCTGCAGGATCCGCGCCTCCAGCTCCTGCTTGCCGTGCGCGTCCGCGCCCATGGCGTTGATGTGCGTCCCCGTCCGAATCCAGTCGCGCCTCACGACCGGCGTGCGCGAGGGCGTCATCGTGCAGACGATCTCACAGCCGGAGGCCTCCTCGACGGTCGCGACCTGCGCGCCGGTCTCCGCCGCGAATCGCTCCGCCGCCTCGCGAGAGGCGTCCGCGGCCAGGACGCGGGGGACCTCGTACAGTGCGCGGTGCGCCGACAGCAGCACCCGCGCCTGCACCCCGCAGCCGATCAGGCCGAGCGTCCGAGGGGAGCGCGCGCCGAGGAACTTCGAGGCCACGCCCCCGGCCGCGCCGGTGCGGAAGGCCGTCAGGAGCGTCCCGTCCATCACCGCCAGGGGGAGCGCCGTCGCGGCGTCGCTGAGGATGTAGACTCCCACGACGGACGGGAGCTTGTGCCGCTGTGGGTTCTCCGGGTGCGAGTTGACCCACTTCACCCCCGCGATCCCCTCCATGTACGAGGGCATCGCGCGGAAGTCCCCCGCGTACTGCGGGAGCGAGAGGTACACCTTCGGCGGCATCTGGGCCTCCCCTCGCCCGTGGACGGCGAAGGCGTGTTCCACCGCGGCGAGGGCCATCTCCATCGTGAGGATCTTCTGGAGGTCGGCTCGGGACAGGATCAAGGTCTTCATCGGCGAATTCCGGATGGCAGGGCCGCGGATTCTACCCGCCTCGGACGGATCCTGCGACGAGAACTCCCGAGGCCTTGCTCGACGGCATGACGGCCCCCTCCGCTACTCGGACGCGCACCAGTCCGCTATGATCGGATCGCCGGCCGGCCACTGGTCGATGTACTTGGGCAGGTCTCCCGCTTCGTCGCGGGCCGGTCACTTGAGCGTATCGAGCTGCTCGCGCGCAGCGGAGGCTGAGGCCGACCTGGCGTATTTCTCCAGGACTTCTTTGAAGGCCGCGCGCGCCTCCTCCTTCCTTCCCGCCGCAAGCTGGAATTCGCCCAGGTAGAGGCGATCCAGGGCCTCGCGCTCCAGCGCGGGGATCTTCAGAAATCTCTCCTGCGCGGGAATGGCGCCCGCCATCGGCTTCCGGTCAGGACCGATCGGCGGCCACGCGAGCCTCCCGAAGAAGGCGGGCTTCGCCTTGAGGTAGAGAGAGTCCGGCAGCTTGTGGTCCGCGATCTTCGGATCCCACTGGGTCCGCTTGCTCACGTAGTCGAAATTGCCGTGACGTATCAGCGTCTCGGCCACCCTCGGGTCGCCGGGATGCCCCAGGCTCCACACGAGCGGCGTCGTGAAGTCCGGCTCCTCCTCGCTCTCCACCTGCCCGGCCACGCCTTCGTGGCCCAGCACGTTGCCCAGCGCGTTGTTGTAGTAGCTGCGCTTGTCGAGCCGGATCGCGACGATGTTCCGGGTCATCTGCTTCCCATCGACGCGCGGGTTCAGCATGTCGACGGCGTTTCGGAAGAGGGTGTTGTGGCTGGAGGAGCCCCAGTAGAAATCGAAGCACACGGTCCCGACGACGTTCCCCTCGAAGAGGGTCAGGAACGGGTGGGCCGCGTGTTGGCTCAGGCCGAAGTGCGCCCAGTCTGTCTGCGGGTAGTCGCGGCCGAACGTGCGGAACTCGTAGTTGTAGGAGATGACGTTCCCGGGCCCGCAGCACGCCGTCTGCGGTCCGGTGTTCAGGTAGTAGCAGGTGTTGTTCTCCACGAGCGTATCGGTGCTCTGCGCCGTGACGAGGACGCCATACCCGTGCCCCGATCCGTAGGCGTGCGCATGGTGGAAGTAGCAGTCCCGCACCTCGCAGCCGAGGCTCTTCTTCAGCGTGACGTGCCCGTCGAACCAGCAGCGGCTCGACTCCACGTTCTTCACCCAGCAGTGGATCGTGTTCCAGAGCTTGATGGAGGCTCCCTCGTCGGTGCGGGGCTTCGTGGTCTCGAAGTAGAAGTCCTCCAGGCCTGCGCGCCGGATGACCTTGTCCGAGGTCCGCACGACCTGGGGCGCGAGGGACTTCTTGAACGTGATCGCGAGCGGGCGGCTGGTCGTGAGGGTGCTCCCGTCCTTCTTCACCAGCTCGACGAGCTGGCCCATGGCCCGCTTGCCATCCTCGCGTCCGGCCCAGCGGCAGAGCCCGCCTTCGCCCTGGATCTCCACGAGGTCCGGGTCGTTGAGCTGGTCCACGAGCAGAAGGTCGCCGGCGCGGAGGCGCGAGGCGTCGGAGACGGTGATGGATGTCGAGCCCTTCTCCGAGCCCTTGAGGACGTCCAGGACGATCTCGTTGTCGAAGTTGCACAGCGAGATGCCGTGCCCGGCCGTCGCCTCGTTGATCAGGCGCGTCTCCGCGGGGCCCTCGCCGCGCAGTACGATCCCCTTCGAGATCTTCAGCGTCGCGGTCAGGCGGTAGGTCCCCGCGGGCACAAGAACGGCCTTGCCCTCGGGGCAGTCGTCCAGCGCCTTCTGGATCGCCGCCGTGTCGTCAGCCTTCCCATCCCCCTTCGCGCGGTACGGCGCGGACTTCACGTTCGCGAAAGCGGCGTACCCGGGGATCCCTCCCGGGATGCCCGGCCTCCAGTCCATGCGGCGGTCCTTCGTGAGGACCGTGGCCCCGGCGCCCTGCGCGGAGGCGAGAGAAGGCGCCAGCACGAGGAGGACGAGTCCCACGATCGTACGCACGCGATTTGCCGGACGCCGCTTCATGATCAATCGCTCCCCGCTTCCCCCGTGAGTTCGCGCGGCGAATCAGGGCTGATCACTGTAGGACGACCGAATGTGGGCGGGCAAGGGAATCCGAACCGGTCGCGGGTGCATGACCGCTCGTGATCTTCCGCTCCTCCCTTTCCCCTTCCCGTTCCCGTTCCCCTTCCCAGCGGGTTGAGTAGCCTGGGAAAGGGAAGGGGAGGGGGAAGGGGAAGGGGTCGATTCGCAGAGGCGGTCATGCACCCTCCGAGCGCCCAGAGCTTGACGAGAACAGGGCGCAGTTGGTGAGGATCCCCGCGGGCGACGCGGGCGCGGCCTTCGACGTCACCGAGGACGGCCGGAACTGGTGCGAGGTCGAGACGCCGCCGTACGGGGCGTTCGACAAATAGTGCGGGAGGTGTCTCAAGATCGTTGGCATACTTCTGACCCGATCTCTCCCATCTGGAGGTCCCATGCGCTTCTTCTCTCTCGTCTCCGTCGCCGTGCTCGGCACTACGCTCTTCGCCGAGGACCTGCTTCCCGGCTACAGGGACGTAAAGGAGGGGGAGGTCTTCGTCATCAGCACCGCGACGAAGACGGGCGACACGACGAGCGTGGAGACGCGCATGGAACTCCACGTCGACAAGATCGACAGGACGGCGAAGACGCTGACCTACTCGAGGACCATGGTCACCATCCTGCCCGGGATGGACCCAATCAGGAGCACGATGCCGCCCGAGACCGTCCCGATGGCCGCGGCGCCCGTCCCCGCCCTTTCGGATCCCCCCCCGAACGTCGATGCGCCCAAGACCGACTCAGTCGAGCTTCCGGTCAAGGGGCTCGACGGCAAGGAGCTGATCCTGAAGTGCACCCACGGCAAGACCGAGGTGAACGGCGTCACCTCGGAGTTCTGGTACTCCACGGACAGCGTCGACGCGGGCGTCAAATGCGGCGACCGCACCCTGCAGGTCCACGCCCTCTACTCCAAGTTCGTGTCCGACGTCCCCGGCGTCGGGGGCGCGGCCGCCATGCACAGCGTCCAGGAGACCTGGACGGCCACCGACGACCTCCCCATGTTCGCCGCGGTGCTCCACTCCCGCTGCATCATCGAGGGCCCCAGCCCGGCGGACACCACCACGAAGCTCCTCGAAATCCGCATGCCGTAGCTCCTCGCGTCGAGGGATGCCGCCGGTCCAGCCCCCCTACCTGGCGAATACGCGACGGGCACGACTGCGAAACTGGTGGCGAGCACACTTGGTGCAGGTGGCTGGTACCCGTGAGGCCGTCGCCTACGCCGAACGGCTGTCAAATCCCCGTCCGCAGGCGACCGATGGCGCTTATCTCTTCCGCGTGAGCTGAAGGGTGAATTCGAGGCGGCTCCCACGTTCGTCGGGGCCGGCCGCCGCTCGCTCCCACTGGACGGTGCCGTTCATCGTGTCGAGCACCGCCGGCACCAGGGTCCAGGTCATGAGGATCGTCTGGCCCCCCTCCTGGTGCCGGAATGATACGTTGAAGCCGTTCTCGACGACCTGAACGGGGGTGCCCTCGCCCCTCCCCGTGTCCGCCGCGACCCAGAGCGTCCCGTCCGCGCGGCGCGTGAACACGGAATGGCACGTTCCCCTCTCCCCGACCCGGGTGCTGGAATTCTCGGAGAGCGTGCATACCATCTTGCCATCCCAGGTCCCCTCGTAGCCCGAGGTGGCCTGGGGAGGCGGGCTCGTGGGGTCCGGCGGGTTCGTCGGGTCCGGTGGCTCCTCCGGGGGAGGCGGCATGATCGGACCTGGCGGGCGCGCCGGGTCCGGCGGGGCCTCCGTATCTGGCGGGCCAGACACCGGGTTACCTGACTCGTCCACGTAGTAGCGCAGGATGACGATCGACCCGCGTCTCACTTGAACGCCGCCCTCCGGGTCCTGCGAGAATACACCGAAGACGAACGTGTTGGTGAAGAGGACCGGCTCAAGCACGGGATCGAGGTCCGAACCCCTCAACATGGCGCAGGCGTTATCCACCTCCAGCTCGGTCACGGCCGGCACTGTCACGAGGTCATCCGCGCCCACGCCGAATTTGGAGTAGATGGAGACGCGGACGACGTCGCCCTCGGCCGCGCGCGAGCCCGCCGCGGGGTCCTGGCGCTCGCAGGTGGACTGCGCTTCCAGGGTCGGCGGCTGTTTCGAGGAGCGGACATAGGAGCAGACCAACCCAGCCGCGCTCAGCGTCACGAAGGCATCCACCGGGATCATCCCGACGACGTCGGGGACGACAATGCCGTTCGACGTCGATGGGCCGGGCGCCTGGGCCGGCGGACTCGGCCCGCCCTGCGGGGCCGGGACCGAGCGGAATCGCGTCAGGGCCTGTCGCGCCAGCTCGAGCTGATGGAACGCCTCATCCAAGATGTACTCTGCGATCTGCGATTTCAGCACGATTTCATCCCGCGCCAGGTCCGCGCGAGCCCTCACCTCGGCTGCGTCCGTCCCCAATCGATCGAGCGCCGCATCGGCGTCCTTGAGGAAGTTCGCGGCCTCCGTCGCGCCGAGCGGGGTGTTCACTTCCGCAGGCACCTCCAATCCCATCAGGAGTCTCTCCGCGAGGGCGATCAGTCCCAGCGCGCGCTCGTCCGACGGGAACTTCGCCAGGGCCTCCTTCACGCGCCGCGGCACGCTTCGGAGCCGCGTGGCCAGGCCCTCCGCCCTGCCGCGGGCGGAACCTGCCGCGTTCACCGCGTCGCTGACCGCGCCCAGCGAGCGAGCGATCGGATCCAGCCCTTCGAGGGCGGCGGCCCCCTGGCTCGCTGCTGTGGCGGCGACACGCAGCTCGTCGAGCTTCGCTATGGAATTGTCCGTCTGCTTGTGCTGGCCGACGGCATTGTGGAGCGTGGACTCGGCATCACGGAATAGGCGGAACGCCTCGGCACGGAGTTTCGCAATCTCGTCTCGAGACGTGCTCTCGTCAGCGCGGACCGCCAGCTCCTCGATCCTGCCCGCCGCGGCCGCCGCAGCGTCCATCGCCGCGGTGAGGGCCGGTTCGACCGCATCGAACTGGGCGGCCCGACGGCGGACGTCGGCGATCGTCGACTGGAGGCGCTTCAGCAGGTCGGGCAGAGCCTGGGTCGAATGGAGCGCAGGAAGCAGCGATCGAGCCGTGAACACGGCAATGTCGGTCTCGCGCTGGAGAATGCTCCGCTGGGTCCGGACATCGCTGAGCTCTGCGTCCACGTCCGCCCGCAGCTTCTTCCCCTCCTCGAGGATCGCCCGCGCGGCGGCTTCGGCCTTCGCCCAATCGTCCTCGGGCGCGTCTGTCGGCTTCGTCTTTCGCCAGACGACCGCCGGAGCGAACACCTTCGTCGTGAACCGACCGTACATCTGGGCGAGGGTGTCTCCCAGGAAGAGGCCTCCGGCCTTGCCGTCCGTATGCAGCGGAAGCTCGTTCGTGGAGCGAGAGCGACCTGACTCACCCTCCACTTGGATGAAGTGATCGATCCTCCCGTAGTCGCTCACGTACCCCGAGTGGTCGGGCATGGGCCCGATCACAATCGCGTCACGAGGCTTGAGTCTCTCGGACGTCTTTGGGTCGTCCGCCTCCTCCCTCGAGCCAACCGTGAAGGCACGCTCGTATCCAAGTCGCTTGAGACGAGCTTCCAGCCCCTCCGTCCCCTCGACTCTTACGTTGTTGTCGTCCACGCCGGTGACCCGGTAGTACGTGTAGTCGTGACAGTGGGTAATCGCCCCCGCCGGCGTGGGCGCGAGGAAGCAGCAGAGCAGGGCCAGTCCCAGAACGAGCCTGGCGGAGGGGGCAGTGCGCGTACCACGGGGCATGGGGTGCCTCCCGGGCGGCGGTGGCGGGCGCGCGCGACCTCGGACGTCGGAGGCGATTCTATTCGCGTGGCTCAGACCCTGTCAATGTGGGGGTGAATCGAGCTTGACGCGCGGGTTCGAGGGTCCCTACGATCGCGACGCAACGCCTCCCCGCCGCCCATCGAGGCCTCGCCCATGCATCGCCTCCTCGCTCTCCTCCTCCTGGCCCCGCTTGCCTTCGCGCAGGGCCCAGGCGACGGTGCAGAGGACCCCTCCCTTCCGCTGCGCGACGTGGCGACCCTCTCCCGCCTGCTGGCGGAGCGCGACGCGGCGGGCGACGTCGAGGGGGCGAAGGCGCTCCGAGTGGAGCTGGCCGCGCGCTTCGCCAGGACACCCGATGGGATCGAGGCGCGGCGCGCGCTCGACGAGCAGTTGCGCGTCGCACGCGAGGAGCGCGCGAAGGAGTATCGCGCGGAGGCGGACCGTCTCCTCGCTGTCCGCACCCGACTGAAGCAGTGGGTGGAACAGGAGCAGGCGAGGCAGGCCGCCGTGGCGGCCCCCCCGCCGGAATTGCCCCCTCAGCCTGCCGGGGGTCCGACGCCGCCCGTGGACACCCCTCCCGCGACGCCCCCCGGCGAGGCGGAGCCGGAGGTCTGCATCCTCGATTTTGAGGGGGTCCCCGAGGCGAGGCTGGGCGAGGACTCCGATACGGTCCTGGACCGCATTGGGAAGCCGTCGTGCGTAAACGAACGCCAGGAGGACGGGGTCGCCGAGTGGGTCTACGCCTCCCGAGGCCTCCTCGTGGTCGTGGAAGTCACCTCGCTACGGGTGATCGGAGTGCAGGCGCTCGGCGACCGGACGCTCGTCCCCGAGTCCGCGCGGGCCGACTTCCACGCCTACGTCGGCAAGACGGCGAAGGGGATCGGCCTCGGCGCCGAGAAATCCGCCGTCCTGGGAGCCTACGGCCGCGCGAGGATGTCGGGGAAGCGCTTCGAAGAGGGGTCAGGCCTCGCCTACGTCAAGGACGACGTCGAGATGACCTTCTCCGGCCGCGGATCGGCCGTCTCCCGCATCACGATCGAGCGGAAGCGATGATCGAGGCGCCGCGTCAGCGCCCGATGAACGCCAGGAGCTCCCGGGCGAAGTTGATCGGAATGATGTAGCTCAGGCCAGGCTGCACCACCGTGGTCGTCTCGCCGCCCGAGTCGCTCAGCACCACGGCCATCGTGCTCACGGCGACGCCGACGATCTCGCCGTTCGCGTTCGCGATCGGCCCGCCCGAGTTCCCCGGGTGGAGCGACGCGTCGATCTGCACATGCCCCCGATCGCCGTCCAGGCGGGAGACACGCCCCGTCGTCACCGAGAACTGCAGTCCGCGCGGATGCCCGATGACCACGACGAGCTGCCCCCGCTGGAGCGTCTCGGAGTCCCCGATCTTCACCGGAAGGAAGGCCCCGGCCGCCCCAGGGCCGGGCAGCGCCGCCTTCACCAGCGCCAGGTCGAGGTCGGCGTCGGACTTGATGATCTCGCCGGGGAACTCCTTCCCGTCGAACGTGCGGATCGTGATCCCGGTGACCGAGCCGTTCGGCACGACGACGTGCCGGTTCGTGATGAGGTGCCCCTTGTCGCTCACGAAGAAGCCCGTGCCCAGGTAGTCTCCCTCCCCCGTGCGGACGGAGAGGAAGACGACGGACCTCTCCAGCCCCTTCACGACCTGCTCGACGTCATCTCCGCCGGAGCCGTTCGGACCGGGCCCGGGCAGGGGGATGGGCGGGATCGGCTGCCCGGGCAGCCTCCCGATCGCCCGCCCTTCCTCGCCCGGCGGGATCAGGAGGTACTCCACGGCATTCCCCGCGATCATCCCCGGCGCGAGCGCCAGGTCGCCGCAGACCCGCTTCTTCACCGCGCCGCCGTCCTTCCCGAGCGCATCCCAGATCGCCTGGTCAAGGCGGTAGATGTCCCCCTTGACGAGCAGGTCGAGCTGCAGCGTCCGCTGGCCGGCGTCGTAGACGCGCTTGACGTCGCCCACGCCCTCGGTCCCCTTCACGGTCTGCTCGAAGAGGAGCCCGGCGGGATCGAAGCGATCCGGCGCGAGGCCCCGAAGTCGCACGGAGGCGCGCATCCGCTCCCCGAGCGCGGAGAGGAAGTAGTACGAGGGGCGATTCGCGACGAAGTCCCCCGGCGCGAGCGTGGCGAGCCCGTCCGTCGCGGCCGCGACGCGCTGGATCTCCGCGTCGAGCTGGAACGGCGTCCCGTCGTACTTCAGGCGGAACTCCGTGACGGCCCCGTCGCGCTCCACCCCCTTTTCCACCTCGGTGACGCCCGGGGTCGATTGGAGCAGGTCGTTGAACGCCCTCGCCTGCTCCGGCGAGGCGCCCGTCAGGCTCAGCACGACCTTCCCGGGCTCCCCCGCACGGCCGCGGAAGAGGTATCGGATCGTCGACTCGTCGCTCCGGCCCATCGCGAGCTCTTCGAACCCCGGCGTTGCCGAGATGGAGGTCCACAGCCGCCGCTCCACCTCGAAGAGGGGCAGGGCCGAGTGGAAGTCGATGCGCACCGTGTCGATCTCCTGGCGGTACGTCATCGTCGGGTCCGCGACCCCGTCCATCCCCTGCAGGACCCCTTGCACATGCCACCCCTGCTCCCGGTAGCGCTCCTCCGAGGCATTCCCCAGCTCGACCGCGTAGACGCCGCCCGACAACCGGTAGGCGAACCGGATCCCCGCCGGCTCGGAGCCGACGAGGCTGGCCGCGTCGCGCAAGGGAGAGGCCGCGAGGGCCTCCTCTAGCGCGCCCGCGAGGTCGCTCACCTTCCCCTTCCTCCAGACGTGGATCGTGAGCCGCCTGGCCATCCCGTCGTACAGGCGCTCGACCTGCTCCACGCCCGGCAGGCCCCGAACGAGGCGAAGGAACGCCTCGCCGTCCTTCCGCGCGAGGCCCGCGGGGAGCCCCTCGAGGAGCACCGTCCCCTCGGGGTCGCGCTCGCGCTGGAAGAAGTACTCGAGGCGGTCCTCGGTGCAGCTCCCGAAGGCGAGGAGGCGGAAGTCCGGGTCGTCCATGACCGCCGCCAGGAACCCCGCGTCCAGCTCCGCCGCGGGGCGGGCCGTGACGAACGTGATCTCGTAGCGCTCGTTCGCCTTGTCCTGTGAGCGCTTGAAGTCCGAGAGGCCCTCCAGGCCGGCGAAGTGCTGGTAGACGCGCACGGCGACCCGCTTCGTGTCCTCGTTTTCGGGGAAGCGGCAGATCGCGACCGTGATCGTGCGCGCCTCGGGGGCGGCGGCGGCGAGGCGCGTCTTCACCTTCTGGGAGAGGCCCGCGAGGACCGACTGCACGGCGGCGATCTCGGCCCCTTCGCGAGCGCGGTCGACGTCGGTCGCGCTGTCTTTCGCCTTCCCGCTCTCGATCGCCAGGATCTCGCCATCCACGGTCCGCCGCACCTTGATCGTGACGTTCGACTCCACGATCGTGTCGCCGGTCGCGGTCGGCTTCGCGATCGATTCGACGCGGACGACCACCATCACCTGGGCGAGGGAGTCCTCGGCGAGCGCCTTCCCGACCGCGCCCGCGCGGGTGTCGTCGTTGAACAGGTCGGCGTCCATCGCGTTGACGCCTCGCCGGACGCGGTCGATCTCGCCCTTGTCGACGACCTTGAACCCCGCGTCGATGAACCCGTTGACCACGGCGGAATAGACGGCCCCCTCGTCATCGACGACCACCGCGACGGTCGGGCGCGATTGCGCGGCGGCCGGTCCGCCGATGGCGACGATCAGGACGAGGACGAGCATGCCCGCGCGATGCGAACCCATCTCAGTCTCCCGCGGCTTAGCGCTTTACGTGTCGGATGGTGAACTTCCTGGAGACCACGTCGAACCCCGCGACGACCTCCGCGACGGCCTTGAACGTGCTCTTCCCCTCGAGGAGGGCCATGTCGATCGACCCCTCGCTCACGCCCCCGATCCCGCGCGTCCCCTGGACCCGCGCGTCGAGGTCCCTGGCCAGGGCCTCGGCGTCGGCGTGGTTCCCCTCCTTCGCGGCCGCGCGCATCCGCTCGACCAGGCGGTCGAGGTCGGCGATCGGCTGCACGGAGGCGAAGACGAAGAGCGTCTCCACGCCCGGCTGGTCGTCCAGGTAGTAGCACCAGCCGTCCGAGGGGAGGACGTACCGCCTCCCGGCCTCGACCGGGTTGGCGAAATCAGGGTCCTTCCCCAAGTGCACCGTCGGGTCGGGGAAGAGGCGTTCGATCGACGACGTCGAGGAGAGGTACAGCACGTAGACGTGCGCGGGCTGGCCGACCTGGACCTTGATCTGGAACTTGTCGAAGTCGCGCAGCGGGCTCCCGTCGGCGAGCTGGAAGGCCTCCCCGAGGACGTCGTACTTCCCGAGCTGCCCCTTCTCCGTCTTCTGGCCGGCGACGGCGATCTCGAGCTGGAGCGTTCGGTCCTCGGAGTGGGAGAACGGGTTTGCGACCTCGGCGTGCGCCATGGGGGAGAGGTCCGTGCCTCGGAGCAACTCGGCCTTCACGACCGATCCGACCGTTCCGCGCACGATCGCCCAGGGGGCGAGCTTCTCGGCGACGAGCTTCACCGCGCCCGGCCCCTCGCCCAGGAGGAGCCGCGCCTCGCGGAACCCCTTCCTCACCTCGTCGGGAGAGCACACCTTCGCGCGTCCCGCGAGGAGTCCCTGCACGGCCTCCGCGACCGCGGCGCCGCGCGCGCTCGCACCGCCCCCCTCGGCCTGGAAGTCGAGCACCGCGATCTTCCCCTGCGCCCCGCCGGCGAGGAGGCCCTCGACCAGCTTCCGCGCCGCCGCCGCCGTCCACGCATCGTGGATCCGCGAGAGGCGGTCGGGGGAGGGGGCGAGCTCCACCCCCTCCGAGAGGTACTTCATCGCGTCGACGGCCGGGTCCTGCACGATTTCGAGGATCCGATCGACCCACCGATCGCACTCCGCGCGGACCGCCTGGTCGATGTTCGCGACGCCCTGCGCCTGGAGGAGCGCCGTCTGCGCCCGGCGCGCCGCGACGAAGTCCCAGCGCCGCGTGGCGAGGTCCACCTGGATCGCAAGCGCCTCACGGTTCGACGGCTCCGCGGCGAGGATCCGCGACAGGTCCGCCTGGGCCTCCTCGTAGCGCCCCTCCGCGGCCGCCTGGCGGACGGCGTCGAGCCCTCCGCCCTGGGCGAGGAGGGGCGCCGAGGCCACGAGCAGGAGGGCGAGCGCGCGCCTCATCGTGGCGATCCGTACCGGGGCGGCAGCGCCGCCTCGATCTCCGCGCGGAGGCGCTGCGCGTCCGTCATGTCGTCGTGCGCGTTCCCCCACTCCGGATGCTCGGGGTCGGGAGTCCCCGTGAGCGGGTGCTTGGAGAGGTCCTGCTGCACCTCGACGCGGACATCCACCCGGCCCGGCCCGATGAGCCGCGCGTGGACGCGGCGACGGACCTTGGAGGTCCCCTCGATCGTCTCCGCCCAGTCGGTGGTCAGGCTCATCGCGGCGTCGTCGACGCCCGAGGCGTGCGCCGGGTAGTGGCGGAAGACGATCGTCTTCGTCGCCTGCCAGGCGGAGTAGGGGTCGACCGCGGCCGGTTGGCTCCGGCACCCGGCGGCCGCCAGGAGGATCGCTGCCAGGGCAATGGGCTTCATTTCTCTTTCCTCGTGAACTGGATCCTCGCCTCTTCCGTGCTCGGACGGGAGGCCGTGAACGCGAGGCCCTCCGACTTGAGGAGCCTCTCCACGCTGTCTCGCAGGTCGAGGAGGCGGCTGCGCGGGTGGTTCACCGAGATCACCAGCGTCCCCTCGCGCGGCGTCACCTGGACGTCGCGGTCGAGGCGGTCGCGCAGGACCCGCACGATCTGGTCCTCCTGCTCGGGCGTGAACCCCGTGAAGGAGAGCTCGACCGCCTCCGTGGGCCGCTCCTGCAGCCTGAGGTACCAGGTCGTCGCCTCCTTCGACATCCGCTCGGAGAGCTGCCCGGCGAGCTCGGCGACCGCCTCCGTCTTCGCGATCGTCACCGTCCGCGACCCGACGGGGCGGGCGATCGAGCCCTGGTCGCTGACGACCACCGCGCCGCGGTCGGCGTCGCGCAGGTGGACCTTGATCCCGACCTGGACCTCCCCGCGGTCGACGCGGAGCTCGTAGATGTCGTACGCGAGCAGCAGGCGGCCGTAGCGGCGGAGGAGCGTCATGGTCCCCTGGTACTTGTCGTCGGGGGCATACTTCGGGTCCTCGACGAGCCGCTTCATGAAGGAGTCCACCTCGACGTCCTGCAGGTTCCGCTCCTCGGCGATCTCGGTACGGACGTCGTCCCACAGGCGCACCTCGAACCCGGCCCCGTCGAACCGGGCGGAGAGGCGGTGCGCGACGTCGGTGAGGAGGTCGGCCTCGACCGCGGCCGTCCCGTGGACCGTGAGGAGCATCTGGTTCCTCGTGATGACGGGCGTGTCCCCGACGCGGTCGACGTCGCGTGCGAGCATCGCGCGATCGACCGTGAAGACGACCTGCGCGCCGATCCGCCGCCCGTCGTCGTAGACCTCCTCGCGGGCGAGGTTCGTCTCCCGGATGTAGTTCTGGCTCTGCGTGAGGAGGTCCTCCATCCGTCCGCGGTTCTGGTCGAACCAGGAGGGGGACTTCGTCTTCTTGATCACGTACGTCAGCGCGTCTCGGCGGAGCTGGTCGTAGAGGTCGACGCGCGCCAGGTCGATCGACTGCGTCACGGCGATGTTGCCGCGCACGAGGAACGTGAACTCGTCGGCCTGAGGCTCGATCCGGTGGCCGTACATCTCATTCCGATCGATGACCACGTCCCGTCGCTCCGGGGGCACGACGACGGGGGGCGGAGCCACCGGCGGGGGAGGCGGCGAGCTGTTGCAACCCGCGACGACGGAGAGGAGGGCGGCCAGGGCGATCGACAGGGGTCTCATCGGTGCCTCCGCGGGATCGAGTGCGGGGAGTGTAGGCCCGTAGGAGCAGGGGCGTCAACGGTCGTCTGGCGACCCAAGGAGCCTTCTCGGTGGGCGGGGCTCCTGGCGCATGGACGTGGCGGGCGCGTACGGGGAAGTCTACCGCGAGAAGCCCATCTGATCCAGGGATCGGGCGGTCACGACGCGGCGCAGGAGGGCGTTCAGCCGGCGCGCGTTGTCGATCGCGGCGATCGTCCTGACGACCTCCGCTGGCAGGCGCCCGAACTTCACTCGGAGCTGGCTGAGCAGCGCTTCCCGCTTGCCCCGCATCTCCCCGCGCTTCTCTCCGCGCCTTTCGCCGATCTCCTCCATCTGATCCGAATACGTCTTTCTCATCTTCCTCACCTCTCGATTCGAAGAGCTCGCAAGCCACCTCTCGAAACGCGCCTTCTCACGGCCTGCCAACGGCAGGTAAGTCTCCACGCAGTCCGCGAGCAGCCTCCTCCGCGCGTCATTCGCCCGGATCCGCGCGAGGGCCCGCACGCACTCCATCCTCCACTCCCGCCGCGTCCGCCCGCCCGGGCTCATGAGCGCAGCCAACGCTGGAGCCAGGGCGTTCGGCCGCCCCACGTACTCCGAGCCATCGAGCCTCGGCAGCCCCACTCGCCAGAACCGGAAGACGGCCACCTCGTCGCCGAGGACCTCCTCGCGGTGGAACGGTCGGTCCAGGCCCCCCTCCGACCTGGCCAACACGAGCGCGATCGGGAAGACGGGACGCCGATGGCGCAGCCGCAGCGCCATGTAGTACTCGTGCATCCGCGCCTCGAACCCCTTCCGCCACCGCGACTCGACCTCCACGTGCACGAGGATCAGTTCCTCCTCGCCGACGCGCGTGCGCACCTGGGCCACCAGGTCAAGCCGTCGCTCCTTCCCGAGCGGGAGGTCCGTGAACACCTTCTTGTCGAGGAACGATACGCTCCCGAGGTCCAGGCGGCTGGCCTTCTCCGGGAAGAAGAGCCGCAGGAAGTCGGCGAAAAAGGTCTTCAGAAGGCCCTTGAACAGCGCGTCGTGCTTCAGACACCCTCTCCCACACGGGCAACGCCGATCGTAGGACGCACGATGTCACCCGTCAAGGCCGTCTGCGACGGGAGCGAGGGGCACCCGGGGCCAGCGTTCGGCTCGCGCCTACCAGCCGGCCCCGGGCTCTTCGGTGTTCGGCTCCGCTCGCGCGGAACCGGGAGACCAGCCTGGAGTCCCTCACGGCACGGGGCGGGAATCCGTGAACGCCCGCCATCGGGCCACGAGACTTCGCAGTCTCCAAGGACTGCTCGCCGCACGGAAGCCGTTGTTGTTGTTCCTGTTGCCCGGGTCGTTCCTGTTGCGGTTGGACCCGCGCAGGTTGGTGTCATTGTTGTTCCACGAGCCCCCGCGCAGCACGCGATACGAGTCACTATCCCGGCCGATCCCCCTTGCCGGAGCCCTGTCGCCAGGCCCCCAGCAGCCGTCCTACCTCCATCACCCGCTCCGAAAAGCCTGCGTAGGACTTCAGGCTTGCGACCTGGAGGTCCTTCGCCAGTCGGAAGAGGAATCGCAGATGGTCCAACGTGGCATCCGCCCGCGAGAGGGAGCGGCCACTTCCCACTGGATCACGAACGGCGCGGACCAGTTGCGCCTGGAACCGAAGCACGGAACGCTCGATGCGATCGGTCAACGAGTGCCGCAGCCGCCGCGGGAACGCAGGGGTCTGTTGGAACACCCACAGGGCGAGCTCGCCCGTCTTCAGGAAGATCGGCGACTCCTTCATGGTCGTTCGCCGCACCTGAGGCGCATCGACCCCAGCACGTCCTTGCGCAGGCCCCACGTGTCCCCGAACGACGCGTGACCGACCCACGCCTGGACGGAGCGCGTCACTTCCGCGGGCGAGAGGCGGCCCGTCGCGAGCCCCTCCCGGAATCGACGAACACGCCTGCGCATCGTGTCCACGTTCCGCCTTCGCAGCCGGAGATGGTCCGTATGCACATGCCACCCAAGGAAGGGGACGCCCTCGCGCGTCGGCGCGATGTAGGTCTTCCGCGGATGGATGACCAGACGCATCCCCGCAAGGAACCGCTCGATCTCGCCGTGCCACCGGTGCAGGGTCGCAGACTCCCCCGCCAGCACCACGAAGTCGTCGCAGTACCGCACGTATCCAGGGGCGCGCAGGACTTCCTTCACGAACCGGTCGAGCGGGTCCAGATAGACGTTCGCGAGGAACTGGCTCGTCTGGTTGCCGATCGGGATCCCCCGAGGTCGAAGGACCGAGAAGAGGTCGTCCCCGGGGAAGTAGACGCGCGGCGCCTCGCCATCCAGGATCCCGGCTCCAGAGGATACGATTCGGCGGACCACATCCATCAGCCGGGGGTCCCGGATCTTCTTCGCAACCAGGGAGATCAGGACCTCGTGGTCCACCGAGGGGAAGAACTTGACGATGTCCGACTTCATGAACCAGCCGTATTGACGGAGGTAGTGCTGGCACCGTCTCACCGCCCGGTGAGTCCCTTTGCCTCGGCGAGAGGCGTACGAGTCTCGCAGGAACCTGGCCTCGTAGATGGGCTCGATCACGTTGCAGAGGGCGTGGTGGACGACCCGGTCCCGGAAGGGGGCCGCACTGATCAGGCGTCTCTTCCCCTCGAATACGTAGAAGCTCCGATATCCCGCAGGCCGCCAGGTGCCCTCGAGAAGCTCCCGCCGGATCCCCGCGAGCTCCAGCTCGAGGTCGTAGTCGAACCGGCGCACATACGCCCGCCCACGTTTCCCCTTCTGCGCCTTCTCGTACGCGACGAGGAGGTTCTCGAACGAGGCGAATTCGTCAAACAGGTGCTTGAACGACTTCAGGGCCTACCCCCGGATTGCGATCGGGAGGGGCCAGCCCCTCCCGAACCCTCCCCCGCGTCATTGTCGGAGAAGCCAGAACGCAGAACGCAGAAACCAGAATGCACCATACCAGGCTCTATCGAGTGGGACTCCTCGCCGCACGGAAGCCGCTGTCGATGTACCTGAAGCCCGGGTCGTACCTGTCGCGGTAGGACCCGCGCAGGCAGGTGTCACTGACGATCCACGAGCCCCCGCGCAGCACGCGATACGAGTCACTGTCAGGCCCGATCGGGTTGCGCATCCCGTCACCGCAGCCACCGTAGTACTTGTCCCCGTACCAGTCCGCGCACCACTCCCACACGTTCCCGCCCATGTCCAGCGCCCCGACCGCGCTCACCCCCGTTGGGAACGACCCTACACGCTTCGTATAGTCACCGCTGTTCACGGACTTCCCGTACTGCGCACGATTCGCGTCCGGCTCCTCGTTCCCCCACGGGTACTTCCTCCCGCTCTTTCCCCTCGCCGCATACTCCCACTGCGCCTCCGTCGGCAGCGCCAGCCCCGCCCAATCGCAGTAGGCCTTCGCGTCCTCCCAGGAGACATCCACCACCGGGTAGTCGTCGTACCTCGCGTCGCCAAAGTAGTTCAGGTATCCGCATCCGTCGGGCGGCTGGGGCGGCTCCTTCCGCCCGGTCGCCTTCACGAAGGCCCGATACTGCGCGTTCGTCACCTCGTACTTCCCGATCAGGTATTCGTCGAGCACCACGCGGTGCACGGGCTTCTGATCGTCGGACCCATCCGCGCTCCCCATCTGGAACTCCCCCGCCGGCACCCGGATCAGCACCATTCCCGTCTTCTTGTGCTCGTACTCCTCGAATCCCTGTGCGTTCTTCCCCAGCGACTTCAAATCCCCGGCGTCCACCGTCCCGCCGCTCGCGGCAGGCGCCGGGGGAACTGGCGCCGGCGCGGACGCAGCGGGGATCTTCGCGAGCACCACAGATGCCGCCGTCGTCGCATCCGCTGTGCCGCGGGCGATGCCGATGACCTGCCCTTCGTCGTCGAGGAGCGGCGCCCCGGCGGGCCATGAGGCGTGCCCGAGCGGCGCCACACCGCCGATGCCGCGGTCGCCGCTGTCGAGCACGAGGCTGGCCTCGTCCACCCTCGAGACGTGAAGCGCGCGCTCCACCCCGACGACCCCCTTCGACTCACTCCCGATGTGCCCCACCACGTACACGCGCGCGCCGACCTTCGCCTCTTTCGCGAGCGTCAGCACACCCCACTCGTTCCCCGGCTCCCCCTCCAGCTCGATCAGGCTCCACCCCTGCGCTTCATGCGCAAGGACCACCCCCTGCACCGCGTACCTCTTCACCCGCGTCGCGTCGTACAGCCCCTCGGCGTCCTTCTCGTACCCGAACTCCGCCTGCGCCTTCTCGTCCGCCGCCACGCGGTACGAGGTCACCATCCGGCTCGTCCCCACCAGGAACCCCGTCGCGAACTCCCCGCCCGCCAGCCTCACCCGGCACACGGCGCGGCTCGCCGCGTAGGCCTTCTCGCTCGCCCGCTTCAGCTCCGCCACCGGCCGCGTCTCCGACGCCTGCGCGGCCGCCGGCGGCGCCGGCGCCCCCGCCCCCTTCCTCGCGCCGAAGAGCGGCTCCCGCGTCGCGAAGAGCGCGTTGAACTCGTGGTCCGGGTGCTGCGCGTACTTCGTCTCCTTCTTCACCTGCTCGTCCACGTAGTCCCACGCCTCGAGCACGCTCACCGCGCCGTCCTGGTCGCGGTCCGCCGCCCCCTTCAGCCCCGCGAGGAGCGCCCAGGTGAACACACCGTGGCCGCCTCCCCACGCCTCGTTCTCCTGCGAGACCTCGCTCCCGATCGACGACGCGAGGAACGCCACCGCCTTCCCGCTCGCCTGCGAGTAGGACTGCCTGAGCGCCTCCATCTGGTCCTGGCCGACGTCCCGCGCGCCCGAGATCCCCTCGCCCGCTCCGCCGCCGTGGCAGGCGTCGACGAGCAGCAGAACCTCCTTGCACGGCACGAACCGCTCGATCACGTCCTTCATCTGCCACATCGGGTAGCCGTCCACGGCGAGCTGGTCCGGGTCGGTATCGGAGGCAAGAAGGAACATGTTCTTCGCCGAGTCCGCCGCCCCGTGGCCGGCGATGAAGATGACCAGGCGGTCGTCGCTGCTCGCCTTCTTCACGAACTCTCCGAGGCCGTACTTGAGATTGCGCAGCGTCGGCGCGCGGTCCGCGACGAGCGCGGACTGGCCCGTGGGGTCCTTCTCGGGGCTGGTGAGGAGGAAGATCCTCTCGCGCGGCGTCGCGCCCCCCGCGGGGTCCATGAGGAACTCGGCGAACGCCCTCGCATCGCGGTCGGCGTACCTCAAGGACCGGACGGAGGCGTTGTCGTACGTGGAGACGCCCACGACGACGGCCCAGGTGCGGTGCTCCTCGGCGCGGGCGGCGAGGGGGAGGAGGAGGAACGCAAGCCAGGCGAGGCGACGCATCGGCAGGCCCTCCAGCGATCGATGTTGTGGCGCACCTCCGTGAGCCACGCGGATGATCGCGCAAGGGCCGGCCCGTGTCAAGGTCAGGGGTCGGCGAGAGAGGCCACTCCTACTTCACGATCGACAACGGCATCGTCTCGTCGAAGTTCCCCGTGAGCAGGGGCGTCTGCTTGCCGTCGGTGGCCTCGCTGCACTTCGAATAGACGAAGTCGTACGCCTCGCGCGGGGTCACGAAGCCATCCTTCGGCGCCTTGTCCGCCGCGCCCTGCAGCGCATCGAGCAGGAAGAAGGTGAACACGCCGTGTCCGCCCCCCCACTTCGCGTCCTCGTACGAATACTGGTTCGCCGAGCAGCTCGAGAGGACCGCGACGCCGTCCTTGGCCCCGGCGAGCCGCTTGAGGAGCTGGGGCGTCAGCTCGGAGTCGCCGCGACGCGCGACGGCGACGCTGCCGCCGAGCGACCCCGCGTGGCAGGCGTCGAGGAGGAGGACGACCTTCCTCGCGCTGGACGTCCGGATCTGCTTCTCGAGCGTGGCCTGCTCGAAGCCGGTGCCGAGCACCTTGCTCTTCTTCGCGTCCTGGAACAGGAGGTAGAGCTCCTCGCCTGTCTTCGGGTCCGGCACGCCGTGCACGGCGAGGTAGATGACTACCGCGTCCTCGGGGGCGGCGCGCGTGAGCGTTTCGTCGAGGGCGGAGATGAACTCCTCGCGCGTCGCCGCTGCCCCCAGGAGCAACTTCAGGCGCTCGGGCGCGATGCCGACGTGCTTCCCTCGCAGGAGGTCCGCCATTGCCGTCGCGTCCCGTTCGGCGTAGGCGAGGTCCTTGATGTCGGGGTCGGCGTAGTCGCCCACTCCCGCCACGAGCGCCCAGATCCGCGGGAGGGCCGTGATCGGCTGCCCGGGCGGGTCGCAGGTCACCTTCACCGTCTGGACGTCGCCGCTGCCGTCCTTCTCCGCGATCCGGACGAGGATCACGTTCTCGCCGCGCGCGAGCGAGACGTCCACGGACAGCGTGCGAGAGTTCCTGTCGTTCGGGTCGTTCGAGAGCGGCGCGACTCCCCCGATCCCGCGATCGCTCAGGAAGACGCGCGACCCGTTCACCTCGACGTTCACGTCGCCGTCTCCGCTACGGAAGCGGATGACCGCGGAGAGGCGGACCGTGGTCGACTTGACCACCTCCCCCTGGCGGGGGCTCGCGATCGTGATCCGCCCGTCCGAGGTGCGCGCGACGACCGTCGCGGGGGTCGGCGTGTCGCGCCCCGTGGAGGGGACATCACCTGCGACCGCCGCTCCCGCCGTCCGCACGGGCCAGAGGAGGATCGTGCGCCCGTTCGCGACGGCCAGGTCGAGGCCGCTCGGGGAGAATGCGACTGGAAGGGGCGCGCCCGCGTCGCAATCGCCCAGCGGGCATTGCAGCTTCTCCTCCCCTCCGGCGACGTCCCAGACCGAGAGCGACGCGGAGAACCGCTCCGACCCGGCCACAGTCTGCCTGACCTGGCCACCCGAGGCGACCAGGTCCGCCCTCGGGCTGAACGCGACGGACATGGCGCACGTCGGCTTCTGGTCCGCGCGCTCGAGCAGGATCCCTCCCACGGCCCACGTCTCCGTGTCCCAGAGCCGCACGCCGTCGAGCCCGGCGGTCGCCATCCGCTCGCCGTCCTGGCTCAGTGCGACGGCCTTCACGGCTCCCGTGTGCGCGGTGAGCGTGGCGACGGCCTTCCCGTCCGCGACGCCCCAGACGCGCACGGTCCCGTCGTCGCTGGCGGAGAGGAGCCACCTGCCGCGCGGGTCGAACGAGAGCGAGTTGATCCGGTCCGTGTGGCCTTCCGCCCGCCACACGAGATCACCGTTCGTCGCGTTCCAGACCCTCACGGAACGGCCCTGGCCACCGGCGGCGATGCGCGTCCCATCGGCGCTCACGGCGACCGTGAAGATCCCCTCGCCCCAAGTCGGGGCGGCCCCATTCAGGGTGGAAAGGCAGGTCCCCGCGGTCGGGTCCCAGACCTTGACGAGGCGGTCGTGGCCGCCCGAGATCAGGCGGCGCCCGTTGGGATCGAATGCGAGCGCGGAGACGCAGGCGGCGTGGGCGTCGAGCGTGCGGAGTTCGCAAGCACGGACGGGGTCCCAGAGCTTGATGAGCTTGTCGCGACTCCCGGAGGCGAGGATGGAGCCATCGGGGGAGAACGCCAGGGCGTGCACGGCGTCCCAGCTCCCGTCCAGCCGGCGCGGCTCGGGGTCCCCGGCGCGCGCCGCTGCCGGGCCGGCGACGCACACGGCGATCAGCGCTCCCCACGCGATCGGGCGAGCTACCCTCATCACCTTCCTTTCCGCTATCTCACGATCGACAACGGCATCGACTCGTCGAAGTTCCCCGTGAGCAGGGGCCTCTGCTTGCCGTCGGTGGCCACGCTGCACTTCGAATAGACGAAGTCGTACGCCTCGCGCGGGGTCACGAAGCCGTCCTTCGGCGCCTTGTCCGCCGCGCCCTGGAGCGCCTCGAGCAGGTAGAAGGTGAACACACCGTGTCCGCCGCCCCACTTCGCGTCCTCGTACGAGTACTGGTTCGCGGAGCAACTCGAGAGGACCGCGACGCCGTCTTTCGCCTCTCCAAGCCGCTTGAGGAGCTGGGGCGTCAGCTCGGAGTCGCCGCGGTGCGCGACGGCGACGCCGCCGCCGAGCGACCCCGCGTGGCAGGCGTCGAGGAGGAGGACGACCTTCCTCGCGCTGGACGTCCGGATCTGCTTCTCGAGCGTGGCCTGCTCGAACCCCGTCCCCAGGACCTTGCTCTTCCTCGCGTCCTGGAACAGGAGGTACAGCTCCTCCCCTGACTTCGGGTCCGGCACGCCGTGCACGGCGAGGTAGATGATCACCGCGTCCTCCGGGGCCGCGCGCGTCAGCGTGTCGTCGAGGGCGGAGATGAACGCCTCGCGCGTCGCCTGGACGCCCAGAAGCGCCTTCATGCGCTCGGGCGGGACGCCCACGTGCTTCCCTCGCAGGAGTTCCGCCATCGCCGCGGCGTCACGTTCCGCGAAGGCGAGGTCCCTGATGTCCGGGTCGGCGTAGTCGCCCACTCCCGCCACGACCGCCCAGATCCGCGGGAGGGCGGCGATCGGCTGCCCGGGCGGGTCGCAGGCCACCTTCACCGTCTGCACGTCGCCGCTGCCGTCCTTCTCCGCGATGCGGACGAGGATCACGTTCTCGCCGCGCGAGAGCGGGACGTCCACGGACAACTTGCGGGAGTTCCGGTCGTTCGGGTCGTTCGCGAGCGGCGTGACGCCTCCAATTCCGCGATCGCTCAGGAAGACGCGCGACCCGTTCACCTCCACGTTCACCTCCCCGTCCCCGCTGCGGAAGCGGATCACGGCGGACAGGCGGATTGTGCCCGACTTGACCACCTCCCCCTCGAGGGGGCTCGTGATGGTGATCCGCCCGTCCGAGCTGCGAGCGACGACGGGGGACGGGGGGGCCGTGTCGCGCCACGTCGCCGGAACCACGCCCACCCCTCCAGCCGTCGGCACGGGCCAGATCAGGATCGTGCGCCCGTTTGCGACCGCGAGCTCGAGGCCGCTCGGCGAGAAGGCGACGGGAAGCGGCGCCCCCGCGTCGAGGTCGCCCAACGGGCGCCGTTCCGTTTCCTCCCCGCTCGCGACGTCCCACACCGAGAGGGCCCCGGACGCGTGCTCGGACCCCGCCACCGTCTGGGTGACCCGTCCTCCGGAGGCGACGAGGTCCGCCCGCGGGCTGAACGCGACCGACATCGCGCCGGTCGGCTTCCGGTCCGCGCGCGACAACAGGATCCCCTTCACGGCCCACGTCCCCGTGTCCCAGAGCCGCACGCCGTCGGCCCCGGCGGTTGCCATCCGCTCGCCGTTCCCGCTCAGCGCGACGGCCTTCACCGCCTGCGCGTGCTCGGTCAGCGTGGCGATGGCCTTTCCGTCCGCGACATCCCAGACGCGCACGGCGTGGTCGTCGCTCGCGGAAACGAGCCACCTCCCGCGTGGGTCGAAGGCGAGCGAGTTGATCCGGTCCGTGTGGCCCTCCGCCTGCCACACGAGATCACCGTTCGTCGCGTTCCAGACCCTCACGGAGCGGCCCTGGCCGCCGGCGGCGATGCGCGTCCCGTCGGCGCTCACGGCGATCGCGAACATCCCCTCGCCCCAGTTCGGTGCGGCCTCGTTCAGCGTGAGGAGGCAGGTCCCGGCGCTCGGGTCCCAGGTCTTCACGAGTCGGTCGTGGCTGCCCGAGACCAGACGCCGACCGCTTCCATCGAATGCGAGCGTGGACACGCAGGCCGTGTGCTCTTCGAGCGTGCGAAGCTCCTTCGCTCGGGCGGGGTCCCAGAGCTTGATGAGCTTGTCGCGGCTCCCCGAGGCGAGAAGGGTGCCGTCAGGCGAGAAGGCCAGGGCGTACACGACGTCCCAGCTCCCTTCGAGCCTGCGCGGCTCGGCGTCCCCGCCGCGCGGCGTCACCGGAGCGGCGGGCTCGGGAGATGGCCCCAGGAATGGAGGCGGGATCGATGGGTCCGGATCGGCGGGCTCGCCGGATGGCTCCGGGAATGAAGGCGGGTCCGACGGGTCCGGAGCAGGGGCCGGCGAAGGGGGACGCGCCGAAGCGGTCGGCGGGCCCGGGACGCGGTCCGGCGCCGCTGAAGGAGCAACCCCACGCACGGCGAGCGCGCCTGCGACGAGGAGCGTCGCGAAGACAAGCGCGAGCCCCACGCGGGATCGGCGGGGGGATCGGGGGGAGGGCGAGGCGCCCTCCGAGTCCTCGGCGGGCGCCTGGGGCCCCTCGAGGGCGGCCGGGCCCCTGGCGACGTCCCCGGGCGTGACAGGGGCATGCACCGGCGTCGCCGCGCGCACCCCTTGACGCCCGTCGGCGGGGCGGGCCGGCGTCCGGGATGCGGGCAGTTCCGTCACCGCGTCCGGTCGCGAGGTCGGGACAGCGCCCCCCGGCGGTGAATCCTGTACGCCCGCGGAATGGGCCTGCGCCACCCACGTGGTCCGTCCTCCCAACACCTTGTCGATGTCGGAGACCAGCGCTTCGGACGTCTGATACCGGTCGTCGGGTAACTTGGCGAGAAGGCGCTGGCAGATCTCCTCCACCCCCGCCGAGAGGCCTGCGCACCTCTCCCGGGCGGCGGGAATCGGCGCGTTGATGTGCTTCCAGAGAAGGGCTGCGTGGTTCGGCGCCTCGTAGGGCGGGCCCCCGGTGACCGTCTCGAACAGGGTTGCGCCCAGGGAATAGAGGTCGGTCCGCGTGTCGCACTCTTCGCCCTTCACCTGCTCCGGGGCGAGGTACAACGGGGTGCCGAGCGTGGCCCCGCTCTGGGTCAACCGATCATCCTCTCCCCCGATCGACTTGACGAGTCCCAGGTCCGTCAGGCGCGCCGTCCCCTCGGGCGTCACGAGGATGTTCTCCGGCTTGATGTCGCGATGGACGAGCTTGTGCCGCGCGGCCTCCCCCAGCGCCTCCGCGATCTGGCGGACGAGGGTCAGGGCCTGACGCTCTTCGAGACGTCCGCTTCGGAGGAGGAGGGCGCGGAGCGACTCCCCCTCGACGAACTCCATCACGAAGAAGTGAACGCCCGAGGTCTCGCCCACATCGTACGCCGCGACGACATTCGGGTGGCGCAGGCGCGCACACGCCTTTGCCTCCCTCTGGAATCGCTGCACGAAGTGGGGGTCTTCCGCCAGGCCCTTCCGGATCACCTTGATCGCCACGAGCCGATCGAGCGAGATCTGGCGCGCCTTGTAGACCTCGCCCATTCCCCCCTCGCCGATCTTGCCGAGGAGGTCGTAGCCCGGGATCCGGGGCAGGGCCTGCCGGGGGGGACCCATCAGGGTGCGGACCTGCGCCTCGGTGAGATGTCCCCGTTGGAAGAGGATCTCCGAGAGGGAGGTCCGAACGCCGATAGCCTCCGCCTGGCGCTGGATCTCGAGGCACTCCTCGATGTGGACCGAGGTGGTGTACCTCGCCTTTACCGCGCTCTGAGCGAATTCGCGGTCGTCCAATCCCGACACGCGCCTCCTCCGATCGTTTCCGCTCTCCGCCAGGGCGGAGGATCGTGCCAAAGGCGCCGTCCCGCGTCAAGGGTGGGAGGACCCATTCGTTGACATCGTCGGGGCGCCTTCCTACGATCCCGCGCGCACGTGGAGGAGGAGACGAGATGAGACACGCCCCGTGGATCGCGCTCCTGGCGATCGTCGCCGGCTGCGACAGCGCGAAGGTGATCCGGGTCAGCTCGGAGCCGCCGAACGCCGAGGTGGTCTTCAACGGCCAGCTCGCCGGCAAGACCCCCTACTCGAAGGAGATCAAGTTCGGCGACGCGGCCTCCGCCGACACGTACGTCTCGATCGAGGGCGAGGTGCGAAAGACGGGGTGGCTTGCCCAGCGGTTCTCCGCCCAGGACAAGCAGCCGAAGTACGACTACCACGTGAAGCTCGTCCAGGACGCCCGCACCTTCCGCATCGACACCACCCCGCCTGGGGCCGAGGTGGAGTTGGGCGGACGCCCCGCGGGGAAGACGCCGTGGAACACCGCCGTCGAATTCCCGTGGGACCCCTCGACGGGCGACTTCCTCCCCCTGCAGGTTCGCCTGACCAGGAAGGGGTTCCGCGAGGCGGCCCTGCAGCTCGACTGGAGCGGCTCGACGCATCTCGAGGCCAGGCTCATGCAGGTCGCGCGGGGGGTGACGCTCCGCTCCGACCCGATCGGCGCGCGGGTGCTGCGCGACGGGGAGGAGATCGGCAGGACGCCGTACCAGGCGGAGCACGAGTTCCCCGTCGACCCGCGCACGGGCGACTTCCGCCCGCTGTCGCTCACGCTCGAGAAGCGCGGGTACGCCACGCAGACCGTCGGCCTCGACCCCGAGGACGCGAACAGCGCCGTCACGCTCGTGCCGTTCCCGAAGTCGTGGAAGCTCGTGACGACCCCCCCCGGCGCGGACATCCTCCAGGGCCAGACGAAGATCGGCGCCACGCCGGCCTCGCTCGAACTCGTGTTCCCGCTCGATCCGAACACGAGCGAGATCACGGCCGTGAAGCTCTCCGTGCAGAAGCTCGGGTTCCGGACCGAGGAGGTCGTCCTCGACTACGACGACCCGGCCTCGAAGGCGATCGCCCTCCAGGAGGTCCCCAAGGAGATCGCGCTCGAGGTCTCCCCGGGCGGCGCGCAGGTGAGCTTCGACGGCGTCCCGGTCGGTGATGCGGCAGACCCGGAGGGGAACGGCGTCGGCCGTCTGACCAGGGACGTCGTCTTCAAGGTGGACGGCGCGGGGAACCTGCTCCCGATCGAGGTTTCGATCACGAAGGAGCGGTACAAGCCGGGCGCGACGAGGATCGCCTATTCCTCGACCGGCCCGTACAAGGTCACCCTCGAGGAGGAGCCGTTCACGACGACGCCGTACTGGGACTACTCGCTCGAGTCCGTCTCCGGGAAGATGCAGGTGAAGGTGAAGTCCTCGGCGGTCCGCTCTCAGTGGGACCCGTCGGAGCGGAAGGGGGCGAAGTCGACGCTCGTGAACCTGACCGAGACGCTCGGGGGGAAGCTCTTCGTCAGGAGCCCCGCGCTCTCGACCGACGGCCAGTCGCTGGTCTTCGAGGTGCACGAGAAGCGGCAGGAGAAGCAGTGCTCGAACCTGCGCATGCTGACGATCGCCTCGCCGAAGGGGATCACGACGATCACGAACGGGTTTACGCTGGACTTCAACCCCTCGTGGGCGCCGGACGGGAACATCTACTACAGCTCGGACCGGAAGGGGAACGGGTTCGCGATCTACCGGCAGAAGCCGGGGGCGCCGGCCCTGACGACGGTCCTCGACTCGGCCGAGAGCAACCTGGGGGTGCAGGCGGCGCCGGTGGGCGACCAGCTTGTATTCGAGAGGTGGACGGGGTTCGCGAAGGACCGCTCGACGATCTACCGTGCGACCACGACGGGCGGGCTGGCGACGCAGCTCCTGGAGGGCGAGTGCCCGAGGTGGTCGCCGCAGGCGGACTGGATCGCCTACTGCGGCTTCGACCCCAGCAGCGGGAAGAGGAAGATCTTCGTGATGCGCCCCGACGGGACGCAGCTCCAGCAGCTCACGAGCGACCCGGAGTCGGAGGACCTGCACCCGTCGTGGTCGCCGGACGGGAGCCGCATCGTGTTCGCCTCGGACCGCGGGCGGGACGAGATCGTGGGGGAGCGGAACTTCGACATCTACATGATCCGCCTGGACGGGACGGACGAGCGGAGGCTGACGGTGAACGCCTCGTGGGACGACTGGCCGATCTTCGACAAGAAGGGGAACATCATCTTCCGATCGAACCGCGGCGGCGGCTGGAACCTGTGGAGGATGGACGTGGCGGAGTAGGCGCCGTGCCGTCGAGCTGGTGACGCTCCTGGCACGGACTCCTCGAGGGGACCGCATGCGCTCCATGGCCGCCACCAGCAAGCTGGCCCTGCCAGCCCTGCTCTGCCTCGGCATCGCCCTCGCCCAGGACACGCAGGAAGGCGCAGACGACGCGAAGGTCGACAGGAAGCCCAACCGCCTCATCCACGAGAAGTCCCCCTACCTCCAACAGCACGCCTACAACCCCGTCGATTGGTACCCGTGGGGGGCCGAGGCCTTCGACAAGGCCAGGAAGGAAGACAAGCCCGTCTTCCTCTCCATCGGCTACTCCACCTGTCACGGGTGCCACCTCATGGAGCGCCAGTCGTTCGAGGATGAGGACGTCGCCGCCTTTCTCAACGGGCACTTCGTGTCGATCAAGGTCGACCGCGAGGAGCGCCTGGACGTCGACGCGATCTACATGAACGCCTGCGTGCGACTCACCGGCGGCTCCGGCCGCTGGCCTGTGTCCGTCTTCCTCACCGCCGACGGGAAGCCGTTTTCCGGGGGCGCCTACTACCCGAGCGAGGACGGCCTCGGCGACCCCGGCTTCCTCGCCATCCTCCAGGCGATCTCCGACGCGTGGATGAAGCACCGAGCCGAGCTCCTCCAGGCGGGCGACCGGCTGGCCAGGATCCTCGACACGAGCGACTACGTCCCCTCGGACGCGCCGCTCGACCTCGCGCCGCTCGACCTCGCCTTCCAACGCTTCGCAGGCGCCTTCGACTCCGAGCAGGGCGGATTCGGCGCGGCGCCGAAGTTCCCCCGCTCCTTCGTCCTAGACCTGTTGCTTCGCTACGCGCAGCGGACCGGCACCCGGGAGGCCCTCTCCCTCGCGGAGTTCACTCTCCAGAGGATGGCCGAGGGAGGCATGTATGACCAGATCGGCGGAGGGTTCCACCGCTACTCCACCGACGTCGAGTGGCGCGTCCCCCACTTCGAGAAGATGCTCTACGACAATGCCCTGCTCTCGCGCACCTACGTTGCCGCGTGGCAGGCGACAGGCAAGGAATCGTATGCCCGCATCGCGCGCGAGTGCCTCGACTACGTCCTCGTCCGCCTCACGTGCCCTGACGGGGGGTTCTACTCCGCCGAGGACTCCGAAAGCGAGGGGGTCGAGGGGAAGTTCTACGTCTGGACGCCGAAGGAGGTCGCCGCCGTGCTCGGGGAGGCCGACGCCGCGGTCGTCTGCTGTGCGTACGGCATCGCGGAGCCGGGGAACTTCCTGGCCTCCGGCATGAGCGCGAGCGTCCCCCACCTCGCGTTCACCGCCGAGCAGGCCTCGGGCCTCCTCGGGACGCCGCTCGCCGAGGTCCAGCGCATCCTCGTCGACGGCCGGAAGAAGCTCTTCGACGCCCGCGCGATGCGGGTCCGCCCGTTCCGCGACGAGAAGATCATCACGTCGTGGAACGGCCTCATGATCTCGGCCATGTCGCGCGCCGGCGCTGCCCTCGACGAGCCGCGCTACGTGGAGGCCGCCCGGCGCGCCGCGACCCTCCTCCTTGAGAAGTCCTGGAAGGACGGCCGCCTCCTCCGCCGCCGCATGGAGGGAGAGGCGCGCTTCCCCGGCTACCTCGAGGACTACGCCTTCCTCTGCGAGGGGCTCCTCGACCTCTACCAGGCGACCTTCGAGGAGCGCTGGCTCGACGAGGCCGTCCGCCTTGGGCGCGAGATGATCCGCCTGTTCTGGAACGAGGAGGAGGGCGGCTTCCACGACACCGGCTCCGACGGCGAGGCGCTCCTCACCCGACCGAGCGACCCGGGCGACGGCGCGATGCCGAGCGGGAACTCGATCGCCGTCGGCGTCCTCGCTCGGCTTGCGCTCGTCACGGGCGACGACGCGCTGCGGAAGAAGGCGGAGTTGACGATCCGCCGCTACCTGCACTACCTCACGCGCGTCCCGACGACCTACCCGCAGATGCTCCAGGGGATGGAGGACCTCCTCACGCCGCGGAAGCGGATCGTCCTCGCCGCGAAGCCCGACGACCCCGCGCTCGCGCCGATGCTGCGCGTGGTGCGCAGGGCGTTCCTGCCGGGAGCCGTGGTCATGCTCCACCCGGGCGGCGACGCGGGGGAGAAGCTCGCGGCGAGGTACCCGCTCCTCGAGGGCCGCGCCCCTGCGGACGGCGTTCGCGCGTTCGTCTGCGAGGGGGCGACGTGCGACCCTCCCGTCTCGACGCCCCTGGAGCTCGAAGGAGCCCTTACTTCGTGGTGAACGACCAGGTCTTCTCGAAGGGCACGTCCTTGATCTTGCACTTCACGGTCGCCGTGTATTTCGTGGCTCTGGCGAGCGCGTGGACGGGGATCATGGCCACGGTGTTGTGCTGGCGCTCGGCGTCGGCGGGGGCCTCGGGGGTCGACAGGTGGACCTCCACGGCCTTCCCCCTCCCGTCGACCAGCGTCGCGGTCGCCTCCGTGATCTTGCTCTCGCGGTCGTACTGCGTGAGCGTGACGGGGTAGCCCGCGTCGCGCGGCGAGTCGGGCGGGAGGGGGTCGGGCGTCTCGCCTCCGAATTCCGTCGGCACGTCGGTCTGGTCGGGCGCGGGGAACACGACCACGCGCTCGACGTCGAGTTCGGTCAGTCCCGACTGAAGGTCGATCACGGTGACCTGGCCCTGCATCAGTCCGACGCCGACCCGCTCCAGGGCGGGCCGGAGCACCGGGATCCTGTGGAACAGCTTGGACATCAGGTCGTCGACGGCGTCGCCGGGATAGCCCCAGCAGATCTCCGAGACCTTCGCCGAGGCGTCTCCCTCGGCGGTGTAGTTGCGGAAGCCGGGAATCTCGGCGTGGAGCTCGACCCCGGGCTTGATCCGGTTCACGTGGATGTAGCCGGCGTGGTTCTGGGCCCACAACGAGGGCCCCGGGTCGAGCTCGACGGCCGGCAGGCCGGCAAGCCCGCGGTACCATGTGATCCGCTCCGCTACCTGCTCGGGGGTGCAGGCGGGCCGGGGCTGCTTCCTGTCGTTCCTGGCGGGACCCTCCTTGGGCGGGTCCTTGGCGGCGGAGTCGGGCGCGGCGCCGCCGGTGGACTGCGCCTGAAGCTCGCCCGCGAGGTCGTCGAGACCGGCCTCCTTGGCCTGCGTGGCGAGCTCGCCGTAGAGCTTCGCGTAGGCCTCGGAGAGCTTCTGCCTCGACTTGCCGCACTCGGCCCGGTCCTCGGCCTCACCGGGGCGGTTTCTCTTCGGCCGGCGCGACTGGAGGTTGTCCCGGTCGCGCGTCCACTTCTCATTTTCGCCGACGAGGGCAATCGCCTTGTCGTACTCCTCGCGCGCCTCCTTGAGGAGGCCCTTGTCGGCGCACCATTCGGCGAGGGCGACGCGCTTCTCGGCCTGGTCGGCGTCGACGGAGCGCCTCTTGGCCTGGATTCGCTTCCTCGCAGCGTCCTTGTCGTCCGCGAGGAGTGCGAGGGAGGCGAGGATGAGGGCGATCACGGGGCCGAGGCGGCGCATGGGTTTCTCCCCGATTGGAAGGAATGAAGGTAGCACCCGGAGCAGACCCCGCGCAAGCGCCCCGACCCTTGCGTTCGGTCGCCGCGACCGGGTAGGATCGCCCGCCGTTCGGCGCCGCAGAACGGCCTGGCAACAAGGAGACACGGATGAGACGGATCGCCGCGATTTGCCTGGTGTCTCTTCTCTCGACTCGCGCCGGCGCGGACGTCGGCCCCAAACCGCGACTGACGGCGTCGGGCTTCGAGGTCCTCGGACAGGACCTCAAGGACCTCCAGGTTGCCATGTCCGCCGAGGAGGTGAACCTGACTCTCGAAGGCAGCGGAGAATCCCAGGAGTCCCTGGGCGTCGAGGCCACTTTCCACATGTTGAACGAAGGACCCGAGGTGACCTTCGAGGAGGGGTTCCCCGTCGGCCCGGTCGACAACATGAAAGGCTTCTCCATCCAAATCGACGGTCAGGCCGTCAAGGCCGAACTCGTGGACCGCAAGGGCGGCAAGGGCGGGGAGGAGGGGGGCGACTTCTGGTACGTCTGGAAGGCGACCTACAAGGCGGGCGCGGAGAGCGTCCGCGTCGTGAGGTACGCAATCGACATCTTCCACTTCAGCGAGTACCGCCACACAGGTTACGTTCTCCACACCGGGGCCGCCTGGAAGGGCCCCATCGGAAAGGCCGTCGTCACGCTACGCTGCAAGGGGACCGTCACCTTCGACAACGTCACCGATCTCGCGCCAAAGCGGGACGTCGCATTCGCGGGCGACGCCTGCGTCTGGACGATGGTGAACCTCGAGCCCACCCCCGCGGACGATGTCTCTATCTCCTACAATGATCGTGAGACCTGGGCGCAGCGAGTCGCGAGCCTGCGGAAAGGGACCGCGACTGCGTGGTCGCCACGACAGGAGCTCGTCTTCGCGCTGGAGGATGCCGCGGGTCGGCAGGCGCGGGAACGCATGACCGAGGCCGAGCTGAACGACTACCTCGCCGCCCTCGCCGACACCATCTCCGAGCTCCAGGAGAAGGAGGGACGCCATGTGCTTCCTTCGACCGAGCCCGAGCAGGTCGACTTCGGCAGCATCCCCCCCGAGGAGGCCGAACAACTCAGGAAGATGATGGGGGCGCAGAAGTCGCCCAGGCCGTACATGCAATCCGACGACGGCGCGGTCCTGACCCGCCTCTTCGATCGCGCCCTGGCCGCAGCGACGGCCCATGCGGACAGCGCCAAGGCCAGGGAAGTCCTCCAGGCCCACGCGAACCTCTGTCAGTGGTTTCTCGACGGAACCCTGTACGCCGACGAGAAGAAGCTCGAGGTACATCCGAGCGTCCGAGAGAGGTTCAAGACCGAGCTCAAGGCCAGCCTCGAAAGGGCCGCGGCCTTGTTGAAGAAGTAGGCTGGAGGCGCCGGCCGGCCCCTCATGCGGGCGGCGGGGCGGCGCGCGCCTCGCGCATCCAGGGGGGCATTCGATGGCCGACGATCCGAACCCCAATGCGGACGCCGGTTCCCCGCCGCTCACCGAGGCCGAGTGCGCATCGGTCAAGATCACCCCTGAGGAGTTCCTCTTCTTCAACCGCCAGCTCGCCTCCATGTGCCGCCTCGACGTCCCGATCGCGGACGGGCTGCAGGCGCTCTCCGGGGAGGTGCAGACGCGCGACCTGGGGAACCTCGTGGACCAATTGCTGCGCGAGGTCACCGACGGCACCCGCCTGAGTGCGGCGGTGCGCAAGTTCCCACGTGTCTTCCCGGACCTGTACGTGGGACTGATCGAGGCGGGCGAAGAGGCGGGGAGCCTGCCGAGGGTGCTCGAGAGCCTCGGCGACTACTCCCTCTCCACGTTCTCCGTGCGGCGGAAGATGCAGACGGCGTTCGTCTATCCCTTCTTCGTCATCTCCGTCGTCACCCTGCTCACGATCATGTTCACCCTCAGCGTCCTCCCGACGCTCGGGACCATGTACAAGTCGCTGAAACGCGAGATGTCCGTCGAGATGCCGGCCCTCTTCGGTGTTTCCCAGTTCGTGAGCGACCATCGCCTCGAATTCGGAGCGGGGATTGTCGCGGCCTGCCTGGGCCTCTGGCTGCTCACGAATCTCCGATGGGTGCGCATCCTGTTCGGCACCCTCGCCATGAACCTCCCCCTGATCGGCGGGGTCGCGCGTCACGGAGCGAACTTCCTCTTCTGTCGGACGCTCGCCCTCCTGCTGCAGTCCGGCCTGCCCGTCCCCCGCAGTCTCGGCTTGATGGAGCGCGTGTTCAAGCGCGGGGTCCTCCACGCCGTCTGTCGGGACATGCACCGGGCCGCGGAGAACGGGGAGAGGATCTCCGACGAGGCGCGGCGCGGCGGGTTCTTCCCCCACACGATGGTCTGGAAGCTCGCGCTGGGCGAGCGGAAGGGCGACCTCCTTCCGTCGCTCGTGGAGCTGGCGCAGTACTACGACGCCGAGACGCAGCTCGCCTCGGAGCGCTTCCAGCGCCTGGTGCCCCCGATCCTGGTGATGCTGATCGGCGCATACGTGGGGCTCTGCTATCTTGCCATCATGTACCCGATCATCGCGCTCATCATCCGGTTGGCCTAGTGTCTTGTCAGGCCATATTCTGTGGGCTGGAGTCGCGCCCGTAAGGGCGCGGTGGATCACGCCCATAAGGGCGTGATCCCGCGGCCGCACGCCCTTACGGGCGTGATCCACCG
>ORMF012036482.1_pt1 | contig 61814 bp, 44 predicted proteins | sample 1779871 | NCBI WGS metagenome assembly ORMF01 (sample SAMEA104232316, study PRJEB22302) | groundwater metagenome | biome: forest; feature: aquifer; material: groundwater | place: USA | collected 2011-08-07 | depth 5.4 m | reverse complement strand
GTGTATAGCAAGAGTTCAGCCGCCCCTACGGGGCTGGACGGCGTAATGGACCCGTGACCCAGGACTTCGTCCTGGGCTACTTTCATTCGCCCCTCCGGGGCTGAGCGGGATTGCTATACAGTAACTCTGAAAATGGGCTAGAGAAAAAGCCTTCAAGAATAATCCGTGCTAGCGCACGCTGATGGTGGCGACCTCCTGGCTGGGCGTGCCTCCAAACAACAGGATCACCTTCACATTGCCACGGCCGCATGTAATTCCCGGAGGCGCGGGAGGAGGAGCCAGATCTGGAACACGGAGGTTGACCTGGATGGCTCCGGCAACCAACTCAGGGGCGCTGCCGGAATAGAGAACTTCCGCCGAGCAAGAACCAATATAGGCCGATGCTGGCAGAGTTTGTGGCAGCGTTCCCCGGACGATGGTGCCGTCATCGGGAACCGGTTCCAGTATTCCTGCGCCGGTAGCAAACAAAACCACCACGGAGCCCGGGCTTGCGGGGGTGGACGGCGTATTGAACGAACCGTCCTGGTTCAACGCCGCAGCCTGGCCACTGCCCGACGAGTTGAGGGTGAAGATGCCGGGATTTGCCCCGGTTACGGGGATTGTTAGAACACTCGACATGACACCCGAATACTCGATTTGCACCTGGGTGGAGGTCTTGCCGGCGAGCGCGAAGGGAGTCACGGCGTTGACCTGATCGGAGCGAACGAATAGGAGTGGCGCGGGAATACCATCAAAGAGCACTTTGGTATTGGCAAGAGAGGTAGGCACGCGTCCGTCAGCATCAAGGCTGGCCGCGACACCGACTGCGGGGCCGATTCCCGAGCCGAAGAAACTGACAATTTCACCGGGCGAGACCAGGTTCGGCGCAAGACTGGCCGTGTTCGCCTCGCACACCAGAGCAAAGGGAGACTGCGCTTCGAGATCGACCTCGGTGAGAAATGCGTCGCCGGCAAATGGGAAAAGATTCGTGGAATCAAAGGTGCGGCCGCCCCCGCCGGGTATGGTTTGCACCGCCCCGCTGGTGACGGGAAAGTTCACAGCGCCAGTAGATCCGGCTATGTAGACTTTTCCCTGCGGGTCTAGCGAGATCGCGGCTCCCATGCTGCCGCCAAGACCGCCGCCGAGGTAACTGGAGTATTTGAGGGAGGTCCCGCCGGCGGTGAGCCGGGCAAGAAAGGCGGCAGGATTGCCGGTTCCGCATCGTAGAACGGCGTCGGCCGTGGTGGGGAAATCGATCCAGCGCCCATTTCCATAGGGCCGGGTTGCGCCGGTAACGTAGGCATCCCCGGACTTGTCCACGGCGATCGCATAGCCGGTATCGGAGCCATTGCCGCCGAATACGCTCGAATACACCAAAGAACTGCCGGTCGGGCTGAGTTGGGTCACAAAGACGTCGCCGCCTTGGATGCCCCGCAACTGGATTGCTGCCGACGTGGCCGGAAAGTTCGTTGCCGTGGTAACGCCGGTGACATAGGCGCCACCGTTGCCATCGATCGCGAGACCGTACGCATAAGTGCTATTGTTGTTGCCGCCCAGATAGGTGGAGTAAGCCAACGCGGTGCCGGTGCCGTTCAGTTTCGCGACGAAGCCCGATACGCCTCCAGTGCGGCGGCTCTGGAAAGCACCGGCAGTGACGGGGAAATCGTCCGATCCGGTAATTCCGGTAATGTATATGCTTCCGGAGGAATCGAGCGCGAGAGCGAACGCGGCATCCTCACCCGATCCGCCCAGAAAGGTCGAATATAGAAGACCGGTGCCGGCGGAATTGATTCGGGCGATAAAGATTTCGGTTGAACCACGAATAGTCGATTGGACCACGCCCTGGGTAATCGGGAAGTTCGGAGACTCCGTGGCGCCGGCGACATAGGCGGTTCCGGATGCGTCCACGGCGATTCCGTAACCCTGGTCGATCCCGGTTCCGCCGAGGTAGCTGGAGTAGACCAAAGCAGACCCGGTGGGATTTAGCTTAGCGACAAAGCCGTCGCCTACGGGACTCGAAAATGGCGGCAGCGAATGGCCTCCCGTGCCTCCGTACTTGGTCTGAAAGGCTCCAGGCGTGACTGGGAAATCCTTGGAGGTGGTTCCCCCGGTGAGATACGCGTTGCCTGCGGCGTCCACGGCAATGGACATGACTGTGTCTCCCTCGGATCCTCCCAGATACGTCGCGTAGAGAAGCGCAGTCCCCTGCGGATTGAGCTTCGCTACAAACGCATCGGTAGCGTCGGTTGCGCTCGGAAAAGTCCGGCCGGGGACGGAACCAGTGGTTTTCGGGAAATCGAGAGAACGGGTGATGCCCGCGAGGTGAATGTTGCCTTCGCGATCGAGCGCAACAGAGAACGCGCCATCGTCGCCGGAGCCACCGAGGAAGGTCGAGTACGATATTACGGGATCGATGATCAGCGGCAAATGGCGATCGTAAGCGCCGATTGCGAAGCGGACCCGGCCGGCCCCGGTCAGCACGTATCGGCCGGAAATCTCGCGGCGCGCATCCCCCTCCGGTTGGTAAACGTGGGGCTTGCGGTGCTGGATGGTTTCGCCTTGCAGAGAGAACACGAGATTGCCGCCGCGGTCGATTTCCATTCCGTCAGCGCCGGAGAAATCGAGCGAAATCGCGGCGGGGTCGGCGCCGGGAGAAACGATGAAATCGTATTCGAGATGGTCACCTTCGCCACGATAGATCAAGTCAATGCCGGGATACACTCGCGCGAACTTGACCGCCGAGTACGTTGCCACATTCGTGGGCCACTTTCCGCGGTCGCCGCCGAAAAGGTAATTGATGGTTCCGGAAAGCGGATCAATTCCAACCGCTCGCGATATTGGCGCCGCTCCAACCGGGTTCATCCGAAGGCTGCCATTCGGAAAGCGAAGGAGCGCTCGCCCGCCATCCATCAGGAAGAGGGTGGATCGAGGTCCGCGTGACAGAAACTGCACTGTCCTGCCAGCCTGGCCTTGGTTGGGTTCGAAAGAGAGCGGAAGCCGTGGGTGGGCTGACCGCGGAACCGCTGGCTCCTCTTGGCGGGTTGCGGATTCGGCGGGCAACATGAAGGTGGACGCCAGCAATAAAATCAATGCTGGGGTCAGGCTTCTGTGATTGGATTGAAGCATCATAGTGACCTCCCAACATGAAGTCCGCCGCGAGTATGCGACAGGGCAAATTAATTTAAGCACGTGAGAGACCACGGCGGGCAAATCAGCGATTTCACACAACAGGCGCGCCGACTCGGCGGGGATGGAAACGGACTTGTGGAAAATAACTCAAAAGTTGGCAAGGGATTAGCAGTCTCACTCAGTTCCGAGACGCCGGTCAGTCGGCCGGATCGCGAACGTGCGGAAAATCGGCCCGCCCCCGGTTAATTCCTCGCGTCGAGCCGCAGAGTTTGAAAAAACCAAACTCTGCGCTACCGGAGGACCCTCCTGCGCCAAGGCTTCGGAGGGCGGACCCTGTTGAGCCGATGCTTCGGGGGACAGGCAGAATGCCTGTCCCTACTTGAACACCTTGACCTCGACGCAATGGTCGAGCGCGGTGGAGATTTTGTCGATGTGAGCGAGCCGGGTAGCGCAGAGTTTGCGCTTTTCAAACTCTGCGGCCCTCGTCAGATTCGCGCGCGTGGGTCCATAGGTAAGACCACTTGATCGATGACCAAGGCGGATTTGGTTGGTATTGGCTTTGCGGGACCTAAAGCCGCAGAGTTTGAAGGGCGCAAACTCTGCGCTACCGAAGCATCATTCGCACTTGACCAGGGCCAGTCCTCGGGACGGGTAACCAGACCCGCCTTCACCGGGTTTCCGTGAATATATTCCACTGTTTCATGGTATTCCTTGGCGGTGCGCACGGCATGATCGAAAAAGCGTCCCTGCCATAGGAGCCCTGATTCTGACCGCCTTCGGTTTATTTGCCGCGTCGAGCTTACCTTGATCGACTCCATCACGTTGGAGATGGTAAGTGGATGGTGTGGATACAAGATGGCGTGCCAGTGGCCGGGAAGCAAAACCCAGGAGGTGATCAGAAAGCCGTGTATCTTCCGGCGCGCGCTCATCGCCTGGGCCAAGCAGTCCAATTCGGATTCCGAGAGTATTCGCCGATTGTGAAAGAGTCGGCAGGTGACGAAGAAGAAACGATTCGACAATACGAGACGGCGCAAGCGCGACATGATATCGGTTATAACACCTCAACCAAAAGCAAAAAAGGCCGCAGAGTTTGAAAAGGCCAAACTCTGCGCTACTTGAACACCTTGACCTCGACGCAATGGTCGAGCGCGGTGGAGATTTTGTCGATGTGATCGAGGTCGCTGGGTAAGAGCGCGTTGAAGCTGACGCCTTTGCCTTTTGCGATGGGCATCCCCGGCGACGTGTGGCCAAAATGGCCTCCGATTCCGACGACGCGGGGATGGATGCACTGCGTCAGCTTGACCTTGGCGCGGCACTTGCGGACGGGGGACTGGAGCCACACCGTGTCGCCGTCGGCGATGCCCTTGGAGTGGGCGACCGTCTCGTTGAGGAGGATGTGGTAAGCGTCGGTCTGCTCGCAAAGTTCGTTGACCCAGGGGTTTTCGTTACCGTAGCCGCCGTAGACGTAGGGAAATTTGAAGTGCACGGCGATGAGGTCGTAGTCCCCTTTTTGAACGGCGTTGAACGAGGGACACGGCATCCAGTCGGAGAGCGGGTTATAGTCCGAGAGGTTCCACTCCAAACCCATGCGGCCGAGCACCTCCTGCAACTCTTCCTTCTTTTGCAACATATGTTCCAGATAGATCGGAAGCCGCGCCTTGAGATACGGGCCGATGTAGGATTCCTCGATGTCTCGCGGAAGGCTGATGACGCCGTGCTCGCGGAACCAGTCGAGGTTGTGATCCTCGCCGAACCACTGGCGCGCCGTGTTGTCGACGATCTCGGCGGCGGGGTAGCGGCGGCCGGGCTGGAGCGCGTAGCCGTCCTTCAGCATGTACGTGTGGTTCAGGAGCCGGTAGAGGTCGCCGAGAATGCCAACGCGGTCGGCGATCTCGACGAGCACGTCCTGCTGGTGACGCATCCCAGGGGGAAGCTCGACCACCGGATGCCGCACCTGCCAGTGAAATGCTTCCTGCCCGCAGGGAGGGATCGAGTGCGCCGCCGAGCCGGTGTTGAAGTCGTAGCGCTCCAGATAAGTGGGGAACGGGAGAACGATGTCGTCGAACAAGTTGGTTTCGTTGATCTCGACGGCGAACCCCGCGATGAACTTCATGGACTGATAGAAGCGCTCCACGGGCTTGATATCGCCGAAGGAACCCATCAAAGAGTTGGTCGGCGTATGGAGCAGCATCTCGATGCCATACGTCAGGCCGTAGGGCGCGCGATCCTCGGAGGTGACGGGCAGCAGCGTATGGAAGTGCGACGCCAGCGGGAATAGCTCTCCCAGGTCCAACCGGATGGGAGTCGTCGGAGTGCGTCCCGGAAATGCCTTGGGATGCGGCAGCGGCAGGATGTGTCCTCCGTCTTCCAGCATGCCGTCGGTACCGCCTTCGGGCGACCACTGGTGCGGATGCTTGCCCGACGCCGCCGTGCTCAGGATGCCACCGGGAACGTTTACGGAGCCCACCACCAAATTCAGCAGCTTCAACGGCCAGCACTGGTGGAAGCCATGCGCGTGGCCCTGCGTCCCCTTGGCCCAATCGACGCAGGCAGGACGAAACGGAAGCTCCACGCCTTCCAGCGTAATCGTCGAGCCGATCGAAGCCGCCTCGCCAAACTCCTTCGCGATGCGCCTGGTAGTCTCCGCCGGGATGGTTGTGATCGCCTCGGTCCGCTCCGGCGAGTAATTCGCGACGTGCTCGCAGAGAGCGTCGAAGCAGGTGCGGCTTGGTTTGCCCTGAGCGCGCAAGGCGTCCTTCACCCAGTCCCCCCGAAGCGTGGGATTGACCAGCGTTGGATCGTCCTGCGCTTTGATCTTGCCATCGGCCAGGTCGAAGATCAGCGGCTGGTGAGTCGTTTCGTCCCGTAGATAGCGCCCGTCCTCGCCGACCAGGTAGGGAGCGTTGGTCTTGTGCTTCAAAAATTTTTCGTCGTAGACTCCAAGCTCGTTCAAGAGCACATGCAACAGGCTCAGAGCAAACGCCGCATCCGTGCCGGGGAGGATGGGAATCCACTCGTTCGCTTTGCTGGCGGCGAAACCGCCGATCGGATCGACCACCACCAGCTTCATGCCGCGCGCGCGTGCCTCCGCCATATCGAGCGCGATGTGATTGTAAGAACCGCGCGCCGAGATGGCGAACTGCGTTCCGACCAGCAGACAATAGTTCGTGTAGTGCAGATCGGGCTGCTGATGAAAGCCGCCGCCGGAGAAGAACTCCACGGGATGGACGACCTTGCCGCAGGTAGGGGACGCCGCGTTCATGATGTGCGGAGTCCCGAAGGCGCTGCCGAACGCCTTCATCCAAAACATGCCGTCCCCTACAGCGTCCCAGCCCTGGATCAGGAATTTCTTGGGGTCGTCACGGATGCGGTTTAACTCAGCGACAACGGTGTCGAGCGCTTCGTCCCAGGAGATCTCTTGCCATCCGGGATCTTCCTCCAAACCCTTTTTCGGGTTGGTCCGCTTCAGCGGGACCTTCACCCGGTTGGGATTATAGAGGTTCATGATTCCGGCCTTGCCTTTGGCGCACATGCGCCCGCGGTTCTGCGGGTTCTCCGGATTGCCCTCGATGCTGACGACTACGCCGTCTTCGACGAGCACGCGGAGACCGCATCCCACGTAGCACATCCCGCACGCCGTCGGAATCCATTTTGCTTCCGTCACTACGGATGCTTCCGCCGCTGGCATCGCTATCCTCCTTCGAACATGGGCAGCATGACCACTTCCACATCGCTATTGCCGAGTTTCGCGGCAAATCCGCCGAGTTCCTTCATATTCTTGCCGTCCAGGAATACCACCATATAGTGGTGGAGCGTCGCCGGGCCGCTGAAAACGCGGCACCGGAACGGATCGCCATAAGTCTTCGACAAAGAGTAAAGCAAGTCGCCCGCCGTGCTGCCCTCCGGAAGTTGGACGACAATATTCCGCTGCCCGGTGAGCGCTGGCAGATCGCCCATGAACTTTACCCGGACCGCGATGGTCGCTTCTTCCGGCATCGGCTCAGCCCTCTTTTTCATGGCGAGCGATCCGGTTGCCCTGGCTGGCGTGAACGCGAGCGGCCGCTCCGGCATACTCCCGCTCCAGGTCGGAGCCGGTCCGGTTCAGCCTGCTCATATCCCGTCCCACCAGCGCCGGCGCGACGTACACTCCAGCCTTCAACACGCAAATCCGGAACAACAGGCCGCCGGTGAGGATGCAGGCTCCGGCCGCGGCCGCCGCCGGAGGGAGCCACAGAATGATCGATAACGGCAGTATCATTCCGACCAAAACGACTCCCAGACGGAACGTCCAGCCGAGCGAATCCATGCTTAACAGCCGCACCGATTCGCCGCCAGGGGAGCCGGCGCGGTCCATGCCGAATAAATAGAGCGAAATCAGAGCCAGGTTCAATACGATGAGTGCGGTTTCAAGTAACTCGACGCCGGGCAGTCCGCCGTTCAACGAAACAAACGGAGAGGCGAGCAGAACGATTCCGCCCGCTCCCATAATGGAGTGAGTGAAGAAAAGAAGCGGCACCAAGGGGGTGTGCCAAAACGGGATGGAGCGTGAGGCGGAAAGAACGAAGCCTGGATAGACGGTAATCAGCATGGCAGAGAGGCCGGCGATGAGCGTTATGATTTTCGCCCCCGGGTCATCGCCGGCCCCCGCAAACCACGAACGATTAGTAAAAGCGGGGGCTATATGAAGACTGCCTGCAACAAGAAATAGCGAAACAAACAGAACGCCGCGGCTGATCCACGACGTGCGCAACCGGAAGATGGCGCGCCACGCCCGCAGTGGATGGCCCAGCTCCATCAACAGAACCACTCCCCCGGCCGCCACCAAACCCAGCGAGAGCAACCCAAGGAACGGCGGCAGATGGAAGAATTCGTAGAGCAGAAAAAGACCGCCGCCCAAGCCGCCCAGGAACAGATCGATCGCCAGCAGCCAGAACCACTCCTGTTGGCTTCGAAGCTCCATGTTGAATCCTTGTGGCATTGCTCCCTCCCGACTCGTCTTCCGGCCGGTTTACGTTAAGTAGTAGAGCGATGGATCGGTCCCCAGCTCTTCGCGCGGCTGAAAGCGGGGCCGTTCCTGAATCAGTTTGCAAATCTCGCTGTGCGGGTCGTTCAAATCGCCGAACACCAAAGCCTTGGTTGGGCAGGTATCGACACAAGCGGGATTCAGCCCCTGGTCGATTCGATGCACGCAGAAGGTGCACTTCTGTGCGGTTCCGGCCTGCCACCGCTGGTATTTCACGTGCTCGAACGGCGTTTCCTGGCCTTTGTAGTAACCTTTCGAATCCTTGGCGATGAAGCGCACCTGGTAGGGGCAGGCGACCACGCAAGCATGGCATCCGATGCATTGGTCCTGGTCGATCAGCACCAGATTGTCTTTGTCGCGTACGTAACTGGCCCCCGTGGGACAGACCGGCACGCAGGGCGGATCGCTGCAATGGTTGCAGCGGAGCGGCATAAAGATCGTGTAGGCCAGCGGGAAGGTTCCCTCTTCCTTTTCCAGCACCCGCATCCAGAAAATTTCCGGAGGAGTGCCGTTCTCGGCCTTGCACGCCATGGTGCAGCTCTGGCAGCCGGTGCAGCGCTTTAGGTCGATGGCCATTCCCCAACGAACTTTGCCCCCTCGAACCGCTTCCCCAACCGGTGCCACTACTGTTTCCAGAACCGTTGCCATGTCCCGCCTCTTCTTCTCCGCCTGCAATCGAAGCGCTCAGCTATTGCCCGCAATACCAGTGAGTTATTTGGATGGACAGGTTGGAAGTAGCACGCCGACGGCCAGAATTCGTTAGCGGCAATTTCAGGGTGAATCGAGCGAAAGCAGCGGCGGGAAGACGGTTCCCAGAGGATTTTATCCACTGGCAGGGGATTCCCACATATCGCAAGTTATTGATTTTACTTATGATGTTAACTTTGGCGGATTTAGGGAGTGTTTTGGCTGCGGCGGCTGAGTCTAACCAGACTGCCGACTGCCTCAACTGCGGCTTAGGGATAATTCACCCAACGGTTGGGTGATTGCCCCCAGCACACCCACTGACTGGATCCATAAGGAAAAGCTGACGCCGGAGGAGAAACTTACCTATTGCAAGACCTGATCCTTGGTTTCGCGCGCCCAGTGGAGCGCGACGGGACCCAGCAGATAAATAAACGCGGGGATCGTCATTGCGGTTACGAAGGAGCCGGTATAAGCAACCAACGCTCCGGTCAAAGCCGGGCCGATGGCCGAAAGCGCACGGCCCGTGGTGAAACAGAACCCAGCGCCCGTTCCTCGCAGGTGCGTTGGGTAAAGCTCCGGCAGATAGATCGGGAAGACCACCCAGCTTCCCAGCGTGAAGAACCCGTTGAGCGGCAGCAGCAAGAACAATGTCCCGAGCGAGTGCGGAATATAGAGCATCATGATCGTGGTAATAAAGCTTCCCACGAAGAAGATGAGCAGCACTCTCTTGCGCCGCCATCCCGTGCCCATAAACAGGAAAATCGGGTAGCATAACAGCGACCCAATCGCCACGAGAATTCTCGAATCGCTGGCGTAGCGGACGATCGTTAGCGGCGAGACGTGCTGGCTTCCCTGTTTCAACAGCTCGCTGATCATGGTGGGCACGAACCAGCCCACGGCCCAGAAGCCAAACGCAATGATCGTCGCCAGCGACGTTCCCACAATCGTATCTCTCCGCAATTCTTTGCTGAAGATCTGTGTCAGGGTGAATTTGCCGCGCAGCGAGGGTTTCTTCTTTCCCGCGGGAGCGTCGGCGCGGCTTCCTCTCTCCGGTGGCGTCGCCGATCCTTCTCGCACTGCAATCCACCGGTCCGACTCCTTGACCCACCAGCGCAGCCCTAACAACAGGAACCCAGGAAACGCGCCGACCAGGAAGATGTATCTCCAGCTATATCCTCCGACCGTATAGTTGATCACCGCCGCCAGGAGACTCCCCATCGAGCTGGCCGATTGCAGAATGACGCCGCCCTTGACGCGCGCGCGCTCCGGCCAGGTCTCGGCGAGCAGCGCCGTGCCCGCGCCCCATTCACCGCCGATGCCCAGAGCCGTGATGAAGCGGTAGATCGCAAACTCCCACCAGGTGTGCGAAAACACCGCCATGCCGGTAAAAACCGAGTAGAGCAGGATGGTGACCATCAGCGCATTCTTGCGCCCGTAGTAGTCGGCATAAATGCCGAAGAGCATTCCGCCCAGCGACCAGCCGATCAGAAAAATCGTGGTGATGACGCCGCCGTACCAGCCTACATCCTGTGTCGAAGAGGAATGCAGCAAGTCCCGAAGCGCCGGAGACAGCGCCAACTGAAGCAGCGACACGTCCATCAGATCGAACATCAAGCCGAGCGACGTCATCAAAAGGACGATCCACTGGTAGCGCGTGATTCCCCGCCACCAAGGCGCCTCCGCCACGCCGATTGCGACCGCCGGAGCGCTTGCCGCCAATTCATTGGGCACGGATGTTTTCATTTCGTATCTGATCGTCTCGGAATCGGCGAGCCGGTTCGGGTTGCGGAATCGACTATACCATCAGCGCTTCAACGCCGGCTCTTCCACTTCCTTGCTGTGCGGCGCTCGCTCCGGGAAGCGGGCGCTGACGTCCAGGTTGAAGACGCGGCGGGCATTCCCGCCCAGGATGTTGCGCTTCGCTTGTTCGGAAAGGAACGGCAGGTCGTAAATTCTGCTCGGGATATCCATATCCCAATGCGGATAATCGGAGGCCCACAAGAGCTGCGTCTCGGCATTCATCATTTTGAAGGAGGTTTGGAGAATGCTCAGGTCGTCGGGAACCTCAAGCGGCTGCGTGGTGTAATACATGTCGCGGAGGTAGTCGCCCGGCAACTTTTTCAGTCCGGGACATTCCGAGCTGCGCATCTTGTATTCGCTGTCCAGCCGCTGCATCAGCCACGGCACCCAGGCGATGCCACCCTCGATCCAGATCACTTTCAGCTTGGGGAAGCGCTCCGGAATTCCATTCGCAATCCAGTTGGCGCAGGCCAGCGCGTTGAACATCGTAAACCCGAAGGCGTGCGCCACCATGAATTTATTGGTGGTCGAAAAAAACCGGTCGCCCCAATTATAGGCGGCGTGGAAGGCGAGCGGCTTGCCCATCTCCTCCAGCAGCCGATAGGTCTTCATATAAGCGTTGTCGTAAACCGCTTTGTACCGGACGGTGGTCACCATGAAGCCCACTACGCCCTTCCGGTTGCCAAACTCCTTGACGGTCCGGTAGGTGGCTTCCGGATCGTTGAACGGCAGGGAGGGCAAGCCGATGATGCGCGGCTCCTGCGGCAGCAACTGCTCCGTCATCCAGCGGTTGTAGGCCCACGACAACTGGTTTTCCACTTCGCTCTCCGGATGCAGGCCCAGCGCCAGCATCGGCGTGGGGAACAGGCACGCATAGTCCACTCCCATGGCGTCCATGCTCCGCAACGTAATCTCGGCGGCGCGCCGTCCCACTCCAGGAGAGGTTTTTTCGTACTTGCGCAGCGAATAGCGCGTGATCCGGCCCGAGAGATTCTGTTCTCCCACACGGCCGGGAAGCAGCGTCGTGACCACGCCCGTTCCCACCGAGGTCTGCAATTTCGCGTTCTGCTTCAGCACGGGATCTTCAATGTAATCGATAATCTCCTTGAGCGACTCCGTTTCGTAATGATGGCAGTCCGAGTCCACGATGAGGAAGTCCTTGTAGCGGTACTCGTCGCGCTGCTTGGCCGCATGGGCCAGGATTTTTGTGGTGTCGGCCTCCTCCACGTCCATGAGATGGTAGTCGCTGCTTGGAAACTTCATACTTACTCCCTTAGATTGCTTGTCCTTATTATACTGGGCCTAACTTTAATTGGACTGATCCGTGCCGCCAAGCTCCCGCCGTCTTTTACAGCGGAATTATTTAGTTAACTCCCTTTCGTTTTCTTCCCCACAAGCTTCAAAGTTTCGATATCAAAATATTCGGTTTGTCTTGTGTTCCGAGAAAACCAAGAGCAATGCGCGGCTTCACCCTCAGTCTTCTGCTCGATCTTTTCGACCGTCATTTCCGGGCCTCCTGATTTGAGGCATACCACATCACCTTTTTTGATTTTGTGTGACATTTACGGTCCTCCACAAGAAAAAAATACTATGGAAAAGCACTTCGGCTTGCAATCGGGAGAAACTGTAAACCGTTAAGCGATGATATAGATTTTCCCGCCCTTTTCCACTATGTCAAACTTGCGAAGATGCCGCGTGCGATCGACCACATATTCGCCGGTGGTCACGTCGTATTCCCAGGCGTGCCACGGGCAGACGATGTGCCACTCGTCGTAATTGAAGCGGTGGGACTGCAAGGTCATGTCCGGGCCGAGGACCTCCTCCACCTTGGGCATCATCAGCCCTTCGCAAGCCGGTCCGCCCTGATGGAGGCAATGGTTTTCGTAGGCGTAGAGCTTCCCTTTCAGACGGTAGACGCCGACCTCGGTTTCGCCCAAGGGATAGACTTTTCTTTCTCCCTCGTTGAGCTCCGATGCTTCGGCTACGAACTGTTCTGTTTTCGACATACTCTTTCCGGTTTCACCACGTGAATTGATTTCGCTACAATCTTAACCCAAATTCCGATTCGCCGCGAACGCCGGGGGAAATTCTTCCCGTTCGGCCCGGCCGCAGAAAACAAATTACAGCGAAACAGCGACAGCGCCGGAACAATACGTCCGCCTGTTCGCTATTCTCTACTCCTAATTCCCTTCCCGCGGCCCTACCCGCCGGCCCGCGCCACGGCCGTCCGCCGCTTGATGAGTTCCGGATAGGTGGAAATCAGGGCGCCCGCCGGCTTCAGATTGTACTCTTCGGCGAAGCGGGAATGAACAAAAATGATCTTCCCGTCGAATACCGTCAGTTGGGGCTGAATCTGCTCGATGGTGTCTTCCGGGACCGTAAGGTAATCCTGGTCCAGCACCACCAGGTCGGCGAGCTTCCCGGTTTCGAGCGAGCCTATCTTGTCTCCCCGCAGAACATAGACGGCGGCCCAGCTCGTCAGCATTCGCAATGCAGTGGGACGGTCCACGCGGTCCTGCGGTCCCCATACCTTCCCGTTGCGATCCTTGCGCGTTACGGCCGCCTGGAGGTCCTGCCAAATATACGATGCGCTGTCGGACTCCAGAACCACCTTCCCTCCGGCGTCCAAAATGCTCTTCAACGGGCTGGGAAAGGTATTGCCGACGTCGTCCCCGTAGGCCCTGGCGAGGTTCGCCGCGGCGTTCACCGAGTGCAGCACATAACAACTCATCGTGACTCCCGTCCGGGCGATGCGCGGAAAGTCCTTGGGGTTGATCATGTCGCAGTGATCCATGGCCCAGCCTTTGGTCGCCTCCGGACCCTTTTCTCTTTGAATCTGCTCGATCATATCGAGCATGTTCGAGTGTGACCGGTCTCCGGCGACGTGATCGTTTGCGACGCGCACCCCTTGGCGTCCGCTTTCCAGAACCCATTCCTTAAAGTAATTCGCTTTGATGGGAGCCGACCTGCCTGCCGCACCCAGGTATTCCTGGTCCGTGTAACACTGGCCCATGGGCCAGTAATTATCCAGCGCGGCATACGTTGTTTTCCGTTTCAGGTTGGTGCAAGCGCGTGAGGTGGAGCCGTCGACGGCGCTAGGCGCCACGGAGCTGACCCAGATCTTGTCGTTCCCCGAGCCGGCCTCGTTCCGGTATTGAGCGATCTCGGCTTTGGGGTTGGCCGCCTGACCAAACACCCATCTCTTGCTGTAACTCAGCCGAAAGGTCATTTGTCCTTTCGATTCCAGCCACTCATAGGCTTTCTCCGCATCTTCGTCCAGGCGAGTGGCCACGGTCGTCATGCCCATGGACGAAATTTCTTCCAGATTTTTCTTGTAAATGGGACCTAACACCTCCGGCGGCCGGGGACCGACGAACTCCTCGACGTAGCGGGTGACCACTTGTTCCACGTGGCCCTCGGGCTTGCCCGACTGGTCAATCCAGTAGCGGCCGTATTTTTTGATCAGATCCCCATGCTTCTTCCAAACGAGGTCGATCGCTTTACCATTGAGCAACGCCCCGTTTGCCAGTGGGATCCCGACAGTAAAAACGGCGGGATTGTTAGGCGTCACCTTATCCAATTCCCGCCGGTTGAGATCGTTGTAAAGAACTTTGAGCTGTTCGCCTCCCCCCTCGCCCATGAACGAGAGCAGATTGTCGAAGTAAATCCATTGGCCGGGCTTGAAATTATACTTGTCCATGATCCCTTTGATCTGGTTCAGGACATCGTCCTTGGTCCGCACGCCTCTCCAATCCACGGGGAACCGCTGCATTTGGACGGGCGAGACGCTTCCGGTATATGCGCTCTCGGCCTGAGATTCGATATGGCGATGCGTGTCGATGATTCCCGGTATGACGGTTCGCCCCTTCAGGTCGATCTTGGACGTATTCGGCCCGGCGAGTTTCAGTACCTCGTCATCCTGCCCGACCGCGGCGATCTTGTTGCCGCTGATGGCGACTGCCTGGGCCATGGAAAAATTGCTGTCCACCGTCACAATTTTCCCGTTGTATAAAATGAGGTCGGCCTTTTGTTGGGCATGCGCTTCCACACCAACAAACGCCAGAACTAAGATTACTAGGAGACTAAAGAGAATCGCAGCACGTTGCTTCGCAAAATAACTCCGATACATAACTGCACCTCCCGAATGCCGAACTGTAAGATACGTAAAAAGACTTCGTGGAATACCGCAGAATCAATATCCGTGAGCCGGTCGCCCAAAAAATAACTTAAACCGCCGGAAGGCGTGTTCCTCTCCGTTAGGAAAAGACCAAGGCCATTCTCGGACGCCAAGGACCGGAGAGCGCCCTTGCTGAAGGCTCAGAGGAGCGGCTTGCAAAATTCGGCGGTGGGGAAATTCGACGTCAGGGCACGGCTTCAGCCGTGCCGCCAAACCGCGAAATGGAAGCGGCTTCAGCCGCTGGGGGCAGGGCCGGAGAGCCAGCAGGCGACAGCAGGAGAGACCCACCTCAGGCGCTAAAGCGCACTTTACGACGTTCGCAACGGCACGACTAAAGTCGTGCCCTGACGAACCCTTCCCGGATTTTTGTAAGTTCCTCAGGAGACTCTCCAGCGTAATGAGTGAGAGGATCAAAAGATCAGCTTCAACCCGAACTGGATCTGCCGGGAGGCAATTCGGGTGCTGGTAATTTGTCCCGCGGTGACCTTGAGCACTCCGTTGCGGTCAAAGACGGACCTGGAAGGAGTCCCGAAGTTGGATCGGTTGAGCAGGTTGAAGAATTCCGCCCGGAACTCGACCGCGGTATTTTCTCCCAACACACTCAGCTTGGTGTCCTTCATTAAGGTGAAGTCCACATTCGCCACTCCCGGATTGATGATCGTATTCCGGCCGAGATTCCCCTGGAATCCGCCCGCTGGATTGCAGGCGGCGGTAAGGCACGTTGCAGGATACGCAAACTGTTTCACATCAAAGTACTGATCGGGATTGCGCGGGCGAACGGGATTGGTGCTGCCCCCTGGTATCACATCCAGGGATGGCCCGTCGACGTAAACCTCCTGGAAGGTCCTGCCGCTTCGGGTCAGCCGGGGCAAGTCTGCCGAGATATTGATGGGGCTTCCCGAGTTGAAGCGGAGAATGCTGCTCAGGCTCCATCCTCCCACGACCGCTCCGGCCACGCCCGTCCGGTTGCGCCCTGGCAGCTCATACACGAGGTTGGTGAAGAAACTGTTCCGGACGTCGAAGGCGGACAGAGCATGGTCTTTTGTCAGCATGTATCCGCGGCGGTCGCCCTCGCCGTAATCGGTGCTTCCGGACCACGTGGAGGTGTCGTCGGTCGACTTGGAGAAGGTATAAGAACTCTGCAACTGGAAGCCCCGGCTGAACCGCTTCGTCATGCTCAAGCGGAGGGCGTGATAATCGGAGGTTCCATCGGAGACTCGCCAGCGCATGCGGTCCCAGTTCGGGTTGGGGAACGGCTGTTCGATCAGGATGAAGCGGCGCATACTGCCGTCCGTATACGGCCGGAACTCGGACGGCGTGGCATTCATCATCAGCGATCCCCGAAACAGGTGAGTGCCGCGCGTGCCGGAATAGCCGGCTTGAACCGAGATGTCGGCCCCGACCTGTTGTTCGAGGTCGAAGCTCCACTTGTAAACGTTGGGCTGCGAGATCCTCCATTGCAACGCATCGGCCTGGGGCTTGGATCCAATGTTGGCGATCAAAGCCGCTCTTTGGGTAACGTAGGCGTTGGGGAAGTCGATGGCGATATTTTGCTGCAGCAGTCCGGCTGCGGAATAGAACGGCGCCATGCGGACCCCAGGGTTGATGTAGTTGCTGGTCAGGACCTGGTCCGGGAAGATGCCGAATCCGGCGCGCACCGAAGTCTTGTGGCTCTTGAATGGAGCCCAGGCCAAGCCGACCCTCGGAACGAAGTTCTTCAGCGAAGGATTCAGGAAATACGGGTCTCCCACGTCGGTCTGACGGTCGGTCATCGTGTAAAGGTGCTCGGGCCGGAGGTCGCGAACCGTGGCGACTTTTCCGTTGACTTCGTGAGGTACGGTAATGAACTCGTACCGCAGACCGATGTTCAGGGTCAGCCCCGGCCGCAGAGAAACGTCGTCTTGCAGGTAAAGGCCAATCAGGTTCTGCCTCCAGCCCCGAATGTCGTCCGAGCCGGGCCGCGTGAAGTTCGACGTGCTGGGGATGCCGCGGAGGAAGTCTTCCACCGTGGCGAAGCCGAAGGAACCGGCCGGGTAAAAGTCCGACCGCTCGTTGAACTGGAACCGCTCAAACTGTCCTCCGAACTTCATCGAGTGGCGGCCTTGCGTGTAAAAAAAGTCTTCCTTGAATTGAAACGTGTTCTGGATATCGATCTTCGGGCTGGTGCTGCTGCCGCCCCATGCCGTGAGCCCCGTAATCGTTATAATTCCCGGGACTGTATCCTCGTCGGTAAAGCTGAACTTCGGAAAGGCAAACCCCGGCAGTCCGATGTCCTTCAGAGTGATGTTGGTGCGGTTCAAGGAGAAGTGGGTTCGCGCCAGCAACTGTGGGGAGAAGATATGCGTTTCCTCAACCGTGGAATAGCGGCTGGCTGTGCCCGATACCTCCGAGGTATTGAATCCGTTCGCTCGAGGCTCATTCTGTTCTGCATTGTCCATGGTGAACCGCGCAAAGACGGAATCGGAGTCGGAAAAGCGGTGGTCGATCTTGGCCATCCAATAATTTTGAGTGGTGGCTTTGGTGGACGCCACCGAATAATAGGCCCTGCCGTCCCCTAGATCCTGCAAGTTGGGAACCGGATAAGCGTCGAGAAAGGGCCGGATGACTGGGTTGACGCCAATGTTCTGCCCCCTCACAATACCCCGCCGCATGTCGAGGCTTGGAACCGTGTTCACGCTGGTCTGCCCCAGCCGCTCCCGCAGTTCCTCCAAGCTTCCGAAGAAGAACGTCTTATCCTTCCGAACCGGCCCCCCGACGGAGAAGCCGAACTGGTTTCTCTTGTATGCCGGTTTGTCTCCGCCGGCAAAGGCATTGTCCTCCCAGCGCGGAGCGTCCAAGTGGTCGTTGCGCAGAAATTCGAAGAGGGAACCGTGCAGTTCGTTGGTGCCGGACTTGGTGATGGCGCTGATCACGCCGCCGGTGTGCCGCCCGTATTCCGCGTCGTAGGCGTTGGTGACCACGCGGAATTCGCGCACTGTTTCCACGCCCGCCATGGTCTGGGCTGCGCTGCCGGAAGCGCCGGCGGCATCATTGATGTCGGCGCCGTCCAGCAAGAACGAGTTGGAGGTGTAACGCTGTCCGACGATGGCCAGCTTTCTGCCAAATCCCTTGGTGGCGCTGCTTTCGCCGGATTCGGCGAAGACGGCTCCGGTTTGCAAGGGAACCAGCTCGATGAAACTGCGGGCGTTGAGAGGAATGTCCCGCATCTGCTTCGGGTCCACCAATCCGCTGACGGTGGCTGTGGTGGTCTCGATGATGGGAGCTTCCCCGGTGACGGTCACGCGCTCGGCGACATCGCCCACCTTTAGCGTGATGTCCACCACGGCATCCCGGCCCACGCTCAGGGTGATCCCTTTGCGCACGCTGGTCTGAAATCCGGCCATTTCCGCCTGGACCTCATACGTGCCAACGGCCAGCGCCGGAAGCCGGTATTCCCCGCGGCTTCCGCTTGCGGTGGTACGGGTGACGCCGGTTTCCACTTGGATCGCCGTCACGGTGGCTCCAGCCACGACCGCCTCCGTTGGATCCTTCACCGTTCCCAGGATCGTTCCGGTGGTCGATTGCGCCTGGAGCGAACCTGCCAAGGCTAAACCAAGCATAAGAATGCGAGCTGTCGGCGCCAAATAAGTCGATCCGCAGAGATCTCTGTGATAATTCATGTCGTTTCTCCCTCTTTCGGTAAACTTGCTCCAGCCTGGATTATTCATGAGACTTCGGAGTTGGAACATGGTAAGCATTGTCTTTTCCCTAGCCCAGGCGTTTACGCCTGGGTGGAAGGATGGCACATCCTGTTCAGCCCCCTTCCAGGGGGCTTTCCCGTTCGACGGAGCGGAAGCCCCCTAAAAGGGGGCTGAAACTACTCTTGCTTTCCCGGTCCCCAGGCGTGAACGCCTGGGCTAGAGAAAGGGAATTGTCGCGGCGGTCTCTGAGGTTCATGAATCATCCAATCAAAACAGCACTCGCAGCGCGAACTGTATCTGCCGGGCCGAAGTTCGGGTGTCGATAATTTGTCCGGCGCTGGGTTGCAATCGCCCGGAGCGATCGTAAACGCTGACGCCGGGGAGTCCAAAGTTGGCGCGGTTCAACAGGTTGAAAAACTCCGCCCGGAATTGGAGGCTGCCACTTTCTCCCATCCAGGGCATCGCCGTGTCCTTCATTAGCGTAAAATCCACGTTGGCGACGCCCGGAGAAATGATGTGGTTTTTCCCCACGTTCCCCTGGAAATAGCCGACTGGATTACATCCGGCGGGATTGGTCCAGCACGCAGGGAGAGCGTAGTTAGAAGTGTTGTAATACTTGTTCGGATTTTGCGTGTACACTTGCCCCTGATCCGCGCCCGGCACGAGATCCAAGGCCGCTCCGTCCACGAACTGCGGCGCGAACGTGGTGGTGCCAACCCTCGCTTGAGGGTTCTGAGCCGTCAACGTGAATGGATTTCCGCTGTTGAATCGCAGAATGCCGCTGACGTTCCATCCTCCGAGCGCTTTTCCCGCCGCTCCCTTCAGGTTGCGCCCCGGAAGGTCCACGATAAAATTCGAGGTCCAACTCTGCCGAACATCGAATCCCGAGAGTCCGTGGTCCTTATTGGTCCGGTATCCGTTGCGGTCGGCGGCGCCGAAATCGCTGCTGCCGGTCCAGGTGGAACTGTCGTCGGTGGATTTGGAAACGGTGTAGGCGCTCTGGAATTGGAAGCCCCTGCTGAATCGTTTGTTTACAGTCAACCGAAACGAGTGGTAATCCGACATCCCGTCGGTGATGCGCCACCGGATGCGGTTAAAGAACGGGTTGGGCAACTCCTGCTGAACCAGGATGAAGCGCCGCCCGTTGCGGATCTCGGAAGGAGTCACATTGAGTTGCAGATTCCCCCGCACCAGATGGATGCCGCGCGTGGCGGAGTAACCGGTTTCGAGCGTCGTGCTTGGAGCGATCTGTTTCTCGATGTCCAGGCCCCATTTCATCACGTAGGGCTGGGAGGCATAGTGGATGAAACCGTCAATCTGCGGTTTCCCTCCCGCCCCCGAAGCCAGCAAGCTCCTCTGAGAAACATAAGTATTGGGAAAATCAATGGTCAGGCCGAGCCGCTGGAAGTCCTGCCGGAACAGATCCGCGGTGGAGTAGTAGGGGGCCGCGCGGACTCCTCCCGACGCGATCGACTCATAATTGGTGAGCTGCTCGAAGAACAAACCGAACCCGCCCCGGACGGATAATTTGCCCCCGCCAAAGGGGTCCCAGGCAAATCCCACGCGCGGCGCAAAGTTTTTGAGCGACGGATTCGTCAGATAGGGATCTCCCAAATCGGTGGTGTCGGGCGTGGCCTTGTAGAGGTGTTCCTCGCGGAGGTCCCAGATATTGGCCACTTTCATGTTGACTTCGTGGGGCGTGGAAACAAACTCGTAGCGTACGCCCAGATTGGCCGTGAACTCCGGCTTCACCTTGATGTCGTCCTGGATGTAGAGCCCGGTCACGTTCTGCCGCCAGCCGCGGATGTTATCGGAGCCCGGCTTGACGAAATTCGCCTGGCTGACATCGTTGCGCATGAACTCCCCCAGGCTGGCGAAAGTAAACGTGCCGCCGGAATGGAAATCGGAGCGCTGGTTAAACTGCGCCCGGTCGAACTCCACTCCGAACTTGAGGGATTGACGTCCCACCGTGTAGTTAAAATCCTCTTTCAGTTGGAAAAGGTTTTGGAGATTCACCTTCGGATTGGTGCTGCTCCCTCCCCAGGCCGAGAGGTTGGTGACGGAGATTCGCCCTGGCACGTCGCTGCCATCGAAGCTAAAAATCGGGGATTTGAAGCCCGACAGTTCCCCGTCAAAGATCCAGAGGTTGGTCCGGCTAAACGAGAAATGAGACCGGCTGAGCAAGGCCGGGGATATGATATGGGCCTCTTCGAGAGTGACGAAGCGGTTCGGACTTCTCAAGACCTCTTCAGTAGTCAGGTCGGGAGTCAGCCGCTCGGCGCGGTCCGAAGTGAACCGGCCGAAGACGGAATCGGAATCCGAGAAACGGTGATCGATCCTCGCGGTGAAATAATTTTGAACCGTGGTTTGGTTGATCGCCTTGGAAAACTGCCCGGCGCCATTATTCCGGTCGAAGGGATAACCTTGGCCCAGGCAGTTCGTAGCGCAAGGGACGTTCGGCTCCGGAAAGGCCAGCAGAAACGGACGCACGGCCGGGGCCACGCCGATGTTCTGGAGCGTGCCGCCGCCGGCCGGAAGCAGACCGTTGCGCATCGAAAAACCGGGAACGTCGTAAACCTGCGTACGCCCCAACCCTTCGCGCAACCCTTCATAGCTCCCGAAAAAGAAGGTTCGGTCTCTCTGGATCGGCCCTCCGAGCGCCCCTCCGAATTGGTTCCTCCGGAAGGCCGGTTTGACACCGCCGAAGGCGTTGGTTTCCCACTTGGACGCATCCAGGTTGTCGTTGCGCAGAAACTCGAAAACAACGCCGTGGAACTGGTTGGTCCCCGATTTGGTGACCGCGCTGACGACGCCGCCGGTGTGCCGCCCGTACTCGGAGTCGTAGGCGTTGGTGATGACCTTGAACTCCCGCACGGTCTCGATTCCCGCCAGCGTCCCGGCGGCGCTGCCTGCCGTATTGGAGACGTCGTTCATCGAGGCCCCGTCCAGCAAGAAAAGGCTGGTGTTGTAGCGCGTGCCGGCGATGGAGAGCTTCTTCCCGTAACCTTTGCTGGCGCTCTGCTCCCCCATCTCCGTGATGGTGGCGTTGGCCTGCAGCGGGATCAGCTCCAGGAAGCTGCGGGAGTTGAGCGGGATGTCCCGCATCTGCTTGGAATCGACCACACCGCCGACCGTGGCGGAGGTGATTTCAATGAGGGGCGCTTCCCCGGTGACCGTCACTTGCTCGGCCACCGCTCCCACCTGGAGCGTAAAGTCCACCACGGCTTCCCGGCCCACGTTGAGAGTGATGCCTTTCCGGATTTCGGTTTGAAATCCGGCCGTCGTGACTTGGACCTCGTAGGAACCAACGGCAAGGCCGGGGATTTGAAATTCCCCGCGGCTGCCGGTGAGGCTGGTGCGCGCAATTCCAGTCTCCATATTGGTCACTGTGACGGTGACCCCTGGCAACACCGCCGCCGATGGATCCTTCACCGTGCCCAGGATCGTTCCGGTGGTAAGTTGCGCCGCGAGGCTGCCTGCCGCCGCGGCCAACAAAATCGAGCAAAGCGCAACTCTCCCAAAAACCGATCGTGTGGAAGCTCGTTCTGAAATCATGGGTGACTCCTTATCGGACGGGGAATTCCTTGTAAGCCTACCGCGTCCAAAACTGACTTCGGTGCGCTTACTTGACCAGAGTAACCCTCGCGTTGTCAAGAAATATTTCAATCAAAACTCTTAGATGCCGTTGCATAACTCGTATTCAGGGATTGTAAGGGCACGGTTTTAACCGTGCCGAAAGAGTGTGGGGAAGCAAGCGGCTTCAGCCGCTGAGGGCCAAGGACAAACCTCAGGGGCTGAAGCCCCCCCTTCTTCCCGTTCCGCGATCGGCACGGTTAAAACCGTGCCCTTACGGGAATACGAAAAGGTTATGCAACAGCTTTTAATCGAAACCTCGGCCGCAGCTCAAACCTTCCGCTCCCGGTGCTGAGCCACGGAGAACTTCGGGTACCAAGTGAGTTCAGCACCCGGACCGAGCGTGGGAGTACGAACATCCAGCAGGTAGGGCCGGCCGTCACGGAGTGTACGGATTGCTTTCGTGATGGCCGGGCGCAACTGCTCGCTGTTGGACACAATCTCGCCGCCAATCCCATATGCCGCAGCCAGCTTGGTGAAATCCACATCGGGATTCCCTAAATGACAAACGTAGTCGCGGCGGGATTGGCCGGCGGGGCCGCCGCGGCCCATGATGTTCCAGCGGCTCTCTTCGTAGCATCGGTTATTGCAGATGACGGTGAGCACCGGGATGTCGTAGCGGGACATGCTCCAGAGGGAATCGGTCTGGCCAAAGAGAAAGCCGCCGTCTCCCTGGAGCGAAACGACCTGACGGTTGGGCAGGGCCAGCTTCACTCCCGCCGAAGCCCCCACGCCCCAGCCGAGGGCACGTCCTTCGGTGCGGCCGATCTTCATCTTGGCGTCGTCGCCGAACGGGAAGAAATTCAAGACCTTGGCTTCCGTTCCCAACTCTTCGACGACGATGGCGTCCGGGTCGAGCTGCTCGTTCAACTCGACCATCAGACGCTGCCAGGGAACCGGCTCGCCGCTGCTGCGCTTGGCCGCGGCCAGGCGGGCCGCCTGCAGGCGCGACGTAATCCCCGAGCACTCCGCGCGGCGTCCGGCCGCCCGCTTTTCGATCTGCTCGCGTGTCGCCATGCTCTTTACGGCTTCGATCAGGGAGCGGGCGACTTGATCGAGATGCCCCAGCAATGCGACCTGCAGAGGCGTGTTGCGGCCGATCGACTCCGGGTCCACGCTGGCGTGGATCACGGGAATGCCATTGGTGTAACGGGAACCAATCGGGAAGCGTGCTCCGAAATTGATGAAGCAGTCGATTTTCCGCGGATAGCGCTTGGTTTCCAGCTCGCCGACCGAGAGCGGATGGAAATTGGGGAAATCGGCGAAGAAGCTGCGCCCCTGCACTACTGGTATGCCCAGCAGCTCGGCCAGCTCGACCAGGGAGGCGCGGGCATGCGTCTGGCTCACCTCGGGCCCCACGTACAACAGAGGCGACGTGGAATCGAGGAGCAGACGCGCGGCGCGCTCGACCTCGCGAGCATCGGGCCGCAATTCCATCGGAATGTCGAAGGCTTGACTGGAAAAGACGGTTGCCGTTATGTTCTCGCGGTATAAAACGTCGCGCGGAATCCGCACATAGGTGGGACCGCTCGGCAGAACACTGGCCACTTTGTAAGCCTGGCGCACCCATTCGGGAATGCGTTGCGGGGTGTGGCCGACCCAGCGCCATTTGGTGTACTGCTTGATCGCCTCCATCCAATCGTCGATATCCTCCATGCTGTCGGTACCTTCGCGGCCCGTCTCGGCGTGATCGCTAAAGAGCACGAGCGGCGTGCGGTCCTTCATCGAATTGAACATATTGGAGGTGGAATGGGGCAGACCAACCCGGCTGTACATTCCAAAGGCAGGCTTGCCGGTAGCTTTGGCGTAGCCGTCGGCGATGGAAACCAACTGGCCTTCCTGAGTAGCCTGGATGAATTGGATTTGCGGCCGGCTTACGAGGGCGTCGCAGAGCGGGCCGAGACCCGAGGCGTTGCTAACGAACATGTAGCGGGCGCCGGCCTCGATCAACTGCTCGGCGAGCAACTCTCCCCCGGTGCCGGTCACCGAGCGGGTGAGAGCGGGAGCCACGTCCGCGCCGGGAACAAACGGCGAGACCGATGCGAGCGCCGACTTGGCGGCCGAAGCGCTGTAGCCTGCCGCGGCCATGCCGGCCAGAAAGCCCCGGCGAGTAAGCTGGGAATTGAGCAAAGCCTTGACCAGATCGCGCATGGTGTCCTCCTAGCGAATCTGCCGAGCCGGCCCGCCACTGGTTCCGCAGCTTGTTTGTTTAGAAAGTTATTGGAAGCTTGTTATCCTCGCTGTTAATAGTGTCCGGGCGCCTTCGGGAGATATTTCCCTTGGGTGAAATCGCTCTCGATTTTCCGCTAAGAGACCACCCCATCGGCCTCTATTGAGGAATTCCGCGCTGCGGTTTTCCACTCTCCAGACGACGGCTGGTTCACTTGCCCTTGTCGGAACCGGAGGACTTTTCGCCCGCCGGTTTCTCTTTCGCGAAATTCTTGGTCAGATATTCGGTCACCGTGCCCACTTCTTCCTCGGTGAGAGCGGCCCCTCGGGCGACCATATCGTTGACCATATCTTCCCATTCTTTCTTACTGAGCTTGGAATTGGTGACAGTCCCGAGGCCGTGACACTGGATGCAGCCGTTTTCGAGGACTTCCTTCCCTTTACCTTCCGGCAACTCCGCTGCGCGAACGACAGAAATCGAGAAACTAAAAAGGACGGCAATCCCCAACAGCCCCACCCACTTCCAACCACACATCGCTTTCAAGGGCATTCTATTTGCCAATTCAATGGAATCAAGTGCCATATGAAAATCCTCCTGCGTCTTACTGTCGATCATGAAATTATCTACGAAGCCAAGAGTTGGACGTATTCAAGTGCAATTTCGTTTCCACTCTATCGGTCACGGCGTTGCCATCTTTCGATGTAAGCGAACGCGGAGGGTAGATGAGGACCGGTTTCCTGGAAAAATGTGCTGTCGAAAAAGAAACCTCCGGTCAGAAGGAAAGTCTCAGGGCGAATTGGATCTGCCGCGAAGTAGTAATGGTCCGGTAAATCTCCCCGGCGGTGGGATTCAACCTGGCGGAGAGGCCGGAAAAAACGATGGTCGAGCTGCGGGGAGGGAGCGCGAAATTGGCGCGGCCGGGAAGGTTGAAGAACTCGGCCCGGAATTGAAGGCGCTTGTCGCCGCCGAGAACCAGGTCCTTCTGCAAGGAGAGATCCATGGTGAAAACGCTGGGTCCCAAGATCGTATCACGCCCCACGTTTCCCAAGGTGCCCGGCTGGGGAGCGCTGAAAACGCAGGGATCGAAAAAGCGATCCGGCCCGCCCAGCGTTTCGCCGGGAGCGACGACACCGGAGCAGCCCTCCGATTGACCCTGGGTCGGATGGTTGCTGGCGCCCGGCCGCAAGTTGGGCCGACTGGGAGCGAACAAATATCCAGGAGTACGGACACTGGCCAGGGGATGAAACGGAGTTCCGGTGCGATAGGAGACCACTCCGCCCAGACGCCATCCGCCGAAGGCCTGGGCCAGCGGGCCGGACTTCAACCAGCGCTGCCCCCTCCCCACGGGAATGGCATAAAAATAGTTGACGGAGAGACGGTGGCGGATGTCGAAGTCGGAAAGGCCCCGGTCCAGGGTGCGCCTCAGGGGATACTGGCGCGTGTAGTTCGAGTTGGCTCCGCTGTTCGATTGCGACGCATCGTCGATCGACTTGCTGAATGTGTAGTTGGCTTGCGCCGAAAACCCTCCCCGCGGGTTCATGCTGGCGGAGATTTGCAGCGCATTATAGAAAGACTGCGCATCGGAGGTATTCAAGCTGATGGAGTTAAATGCCGGGTTGATGGGGCCGTCGTTGGGAGGAAAAAACAGCGAGCCATCCGGCCTCTCGATCACGGTGGGATACAGGTTCGCTTCAAAGCCGCGAAAGAGATGGTTTCCGCGCGCCCCCACATAGGACGCGCGCACGGTGACGCCTGCCGGAAGCGGCTGCTGCAAATTCAGGTTGTACCGCAGCACATCCGGAGTCCGGGTGTGGTCGTAATCGAGAACCGCGATCCCGAAAGGGTTTCGGAGAGTGACGAGCGAGGCGCCGGCCACCGCATCCGGAAAGATTCGGGAAGCGTCGAAATTGGGATTCAGAACTCTCCGATAGAACGGCGCCGAGTTCTTCTGCGGATCGATTGCATATCCGAGGAAAGGATCGTAGTAGATTCCGAAGCCGCCGCTCACCTGAAGTTTTTCGAGGACGGGCGGCGACCAGCTAAATCCCAGGCGGGGAGAGAAATTCAGGAGCGAAGGATTCTTTCCGAGCATCGGGCCGCTTTGCAAAGCAGTATCATGGGCCCAATCGGGCAAAAAGCTGGTCCTCCCATCCCGGTCCTTGATGATGGAGTACGGTTCATACCGCAAACCCAAATCCAGATGCAGCCGCGAACTGGCTTGGTAGCCGTCCTGGAAATATACGCCCACCAGGGTCTCTCGAAATCCCTTCGAATTATCGGAGCCCGGCAAGGCGACCGTCAGTTCGGTGCCTTCGGGACCGGCCAGGAGAAAGCTCTCCAGGCTGTTGAAGGCCCACACGCCCCCCTTGCTGTTGCTGTTGAAGAGGTCCCAACGATAGCGATGAATCTCGACGCCGGCTTTCAGGGTATGCGCTCCCCGCTGGAGAACCACGTCGTCGGCATACTGAAAGCTGTTCAACTTGTTGCTTTCGGGCATGGTATAGGCTGGACCCATGGTGGCAATTCCCGGAATCATAATTTGCCCGAAGTGCGGCGCACCCGGCACAAAGTAAAGCGACCGGGGAATCTCCAGGGAGGAAAGCGCGTCGGTAAACTCCACCGGCCGGGTGTATCCAAAGCGGAAGGAGTTCAGGGTGTGCAGGTTGAAGATGTGCGTCTCGACCAGCGTCAGATACTGCTGGCGGCTGGTGTTGGAGGTCCGGAAGAGGAACAGTTCCTGAGCGCTGACGCTGGTGGCGTCATCGAATGTATACCGCGCAAAGAAGCTGTTATGTTCGGAGAGCTTGTGATCCACCCGGATCGAAAAATAGCTGTCGTTGGTCGGCTGGAAGACCAAGGCCGCATTCTTGCCGACTCGCGCGTCCAGAGACTCCAAGTTGGGAATGGGATAGAGCGCCAGATAGGGCCGAACCGAGGGGCTGACCGGAATGGCGCCCCGACTGACTGCCTCGCGGAAACCAGCGCTCGGCAAGACGGTCGTCTCCGTGACGGTCAGTCGGTCACGCATGGCTTCGTACGTCCCCATGAAAAAAGATCTCTCTTTACGAATTGGCCCGGTCAGAAGAAATCCAAACTGATTTCGCTTGAACGGCGGAGGAATCGCGTCGCGGTCGAAGAAGTTGGGCGCATCCAGTTTGCTGTTGCGCAAGTACTCGAACAACGTGCCGTGAAGTTTGGCGGTCCCCGAACGGGTGATGGAATTCAAAGTGCCGCCGCTGCCCCGGCCGTATTCCGCTCCCGAGGTGGCGGCGAAAACCTGGACCTGCAGGACGGCTTCGGATCCCAACTGGACTCCCCCGGCGCTCTTGGGCACCTGGTTGGCGGAATCCATGATGTTGGTGCCGTCCAGCAGGAAGTTGTTGGAGGTGGGGCGTCCCCCGGCAACGGTGAGATTGCCGCCGCCGACGCCGCGCGAGGAATCTTGCGCGGAGGTATCCGCGATGCCGGCTTCCAGTGTAGCCAGTTGGTTATAACTGCGGCCATTGAGAGGCAAACCGACCAGTTGCAGTTCGCTGATGCGGGTAGCCGAGGCGCCCGCGGAAGGCGACGACGCCCGCTCCAGCACGAACTCCAGTGCCGGCGGATTGCTCTCGCTCGCCTCGACTCCCGGCCGCTTCTGCGCCGCAAACCCCGCGCTGGAAACCTCCAAGTCATAACGGCCGGGCGCCGGAAGAGGGATGGCGAAATTGCCATGGTCGTCGCTTTGGCTGGTACGCTGCAACCCGTTCTTTGGGTTGCGGACCTGGATCGACGCTCCGGGAATCGGCGTTCCCGCCCGGCTCCGAACCACTCCCCGTAAAGCAGTCGCCGTTTCCTGCGCCGTCATGAAGGGAGAAGAGAAAACGATCGGAACTATCGCGGCAATCATTCGACAAGTCAGTCCCTTACCGATGGTCGCGCGGATGCGGAGCATTAAAATACCCTCGAAACTTATGAAAATATTAAGAACCACAGGCGAACGTTTCACTATATACCAACAATAGAGAAGAATCTGCTGTTTGTATTGTGGTGGTGAAGGCCAAGCGGATTCTTCAACCCGACGGAAAGCATCGGGCTTCAGAATGACAGCTCAAAGGTCTATCAAGAAATAAACGCTTAAAAAATCAGTTTCAATCCAAACTGAACCTGCCGGGAGGAGTTGCGCGTGGTGGTGATTCGTCCCGCGGTGTTCAGCTTCTGCCCATTCTGATTGAAAAGGCTGGAAGCGGGGATACCGAAGGCGGGCCGGTTGAATAAGTTATACAACTCGGTCCGGAACTCCAGCATGGTATTTTCTCCCAAGCGAGGCAGGTGGGTATCTTTCATAAGAGTAAAGTCCACATTCGCCGTACCCGGCCCAATCAAGGTATTCCTCCCCAGATTGCCCTGATAGAAAGGAACCGGGAAACTAAACTGACTGACATCGAAATATTGGTTGGGATTCTGCGGAGAGATGGGATTCGTGTTGCCCCCCGGAATCAAATCCAAAGTGCTTCCGCTTACGTAGATCTCTTGGAACGTCCTGCCGCCCTGCACCAGGCGCGGCAACTCCGCCGAAATGTTGAAGGCACTTCCGGAGTTGAAGCGGAGAATGCCGCTGGTGGTCCATCCTCCCAGTAGCGCGCCGGCCGCGCCCGTTAGCTGGCGGCCGGGCAGCTCATACACAAAGTTGCTAGTCCAACTGTGCCGGACGTCGAAGGCGGAAAGAGCGTGGTCTTTTTCCAGCCGGTAAGCGGTACGGTCCGCCGAGAAGTCGCTGCTGCCCGAAAAGGTGGAGGAATCGTCCGTGGACTTGGAAAACGTGTAGTTGCTCTGCATCTGGAAACCCTTGCTGAACTGCTTGTTCACGCCGAAACGGAAAGCGTGATAGGTGGACGTGGCGTCGGTGGTTCGCGTGCGGATGCGGTCCCAATTGGGGTTGGGCAGCGGCTGATCGATCAGGATATAGCGGCGCCCGTTGCGAATCTCCGAGGGCGTCGTGTTCAGCAGCAGATTTCCTCGGAACAAGTGCACGCCGCGCGTGCCGGAATAGCCCGTTTGAATGGAGGTATTCGCCGGCCCTTGCTGCTCCACGTCGAAACTCCACTTGTAGATGGTTGGCTGCTCGACGTTCCATTGGACCAAATCCACCTGGGGCTTGGAGCCGATGTTTTGGATCAAAGCCTGCCGCTGGCTGTAATAGGCGTTCGGAAAGTCGATCGCGAGATTCTGCTGGAGCAGTCCGGCCACGGAAAAAAACGGCGCCACGCGAGTGGTCGCGACGAAGTATTGGTCGGGCAGAATCTGCTCGTGAAAGAAGCCGCCGCCGGCCCGGACGGAAGTCTTCTTGTGTCCGAAGGGAACCCAGGCAAGTCCCACCCGCGGAGCGAAGTTCTTGAGCGACGGGTTCAGGAAATACGGGTTACCGATATCGGTCTGGGTTTCGGTGAGTGTATAGATGTGCGCCGGTCCCATGTCGCGGATGGTGGCCAACTTTCCGTTGACTTCGGTGGGAACCGAAATGAATTCATAGCGCACTCCGGCGTTTAGCGTGAGCCCCGGACGCAGGGAGATATCGTCGTGGACGTACAACCCGGTGAGGTTTTGCCGCATGCCGCGGATGTCGTCCGAGCCGGGCCGGATGAAGTTTGCGGTGCTGGGCTTGTTGTTGAGGAAGTCTTCCAGGCTGGCGAAGGCGAACGTGCCGCCGGAATGGAAGTCGGAGAGCTGGTTGAAGCGGAACCGCTCGAACTGCCCGCCAAACTTGAGGGAGTGGCGGCCCTGCGTGAAAAAGAAGTCTTCCTTGAACTGAAATGCGTTCTGGATATTGACCTTGGGGTTCAGCGTGCTGCCGCCCCAGGCCGTCAGTCCGGAAACGGTGATCCGGCCTGGGACCTCTCCTCCATCGAAGCTGAAGATGGGGAATTTGAAACTTTCCAAGCCCACATCCCTGAGGCTGACGTTCGTGCGGATAAACGAGAAGTGGGTCCGGGCCAGCCACCGGGGAGAGAAAATATGCGTCTCTTCCGTCGTGACATAGCGGGCCGGAGTGGCCGAAACCGCCGATGTGTTGAAGCCCGGAGTCGAGCGCTCCGCGTTGTCCCTGGTGTAGCGTGCAAACAGGGAATCGGAGTCGGAGAACCGGTGATCCACTTTGGCCATCCAATAATTTTGAGTGGTGGGCTGGGTGGCCGCCACCGAGTAGAAAGCTCTCCCGTCCGCAAAGTCCGGCGAATTGGGGAGCGGGTACGCTTCGAGAAATGGCCGGATCACCGGATTGACACCAATGTTCACGCCGCGCACAATTCCGTTCCGCATGGAGAGTCCGGGCACGGTGTAAACGGCGGTCTGCCCCAGCCGCTCCCGCAAGCCTTCATAGCTGCCGAAAAAGAAGGTCTTGTCTTTGCGGATCGGTCCGCCCACAGCGAAGCCGAACTGATTTCTCTTATAGGCAGGTTTGATCCCGCCCCCAAAGGCATTATCTTCCCAGCGCGGAGCGTCGATCTTGGCGTTGCGGAGGAATTCGAAAAGCGATCCGTGGAGTTCGTTGGTCCCCGACTTGGTGATGGCGCTGATGACGCCGCCGGTATGCCTGCCATATTCGGCGTCGTAGGCGTTGGTCACCACGCGAAATTCGCGGACGGTCTCGACGCCGGCCACGGTCGAGGCCGCGCTCCCGGAGCCGCCGGTGGCGTCGTTGATGTCGGCCCCATCCAGCAGAAAGCTGTTCGAGGTATAGCGCGTGCCAACGATGGAAAGCTTGCGTCCGAACCCTTTCACTCCGCTCACCTCGCCGGTTTCGGCGAAGACGGCGCCGGCTTGCAGCGGAACCAGCTCGATAAAACTGCGGGCGTTCAAAGGGATGTCACGCATCTGCTTGGGATCGACTAGTCCGCTGACGGTGGCCGTGGTGGTTTGAATGACGGGAGCTTCCCCGGTCACGGTCACCTGCTCGGTGACGTTGCCCACCTTCAGGCTGAAATCCACCACCGCGTCCTGGCCGACGCTCAGCGTGATGCCCTTGCGCACGACGCTTTCAAATCCCGTGAGTTCCGCTTTGATCTCATAGTTGCCGGCAGACAGGGCAGGGACGCGGTACTCTCCACTGCCACCCGAAACAGTAGTGCGCACGACGCCGGTATCCACGTTCGTCGCGCTGATCGCCACACCGGCCAGCACGGCGCCACTCTGATCCTTGGCGGTTCCGGAGATGTTTCCCGTGGTCATCTGCGGCCAGGCTACAGATTTGAATGCGATGAGAATCAAAAGAAGAGCAAAATAATTTCCCGCCGATCTGCGAGCAATTCCCTGGCAACTCATTGACGCCTCCGTGGCACCGAAAATTGCGACTACGACTTTCCCGATGCGCCGATTTATACACCCGCCGCTCCGTTGAGTCAAACGCTAATTGAAATTACATGGTAAGGAATTGTCTGTTACGAAGCGGAGTTCGCACTGGAGCGAAAAGCAGATTCTTCTCCCGCTCTGCGGGATCAGGATGACTACCAATCCAAAATTGTCTTCGGCCAGCGTGTCAACTGCTAGAAAATCTCCGGAAAATAAAACGTCAGGACCGCATTCAGACGCATATCGGCGATGACCACTTCCTTGTGATTCGGGTCGAGGGCGATTCCGTGGGGTTTCTTGATGACGTGGCTTGGTTTTCCTTCGATCTTCAATCGGGGCGGCATGTCGCCGCTGTCGTTGATGTTCCAGGCCCCGACGTAGGTCCCTTCCGGCTCCGGGGTTTCGCCCGAGGTCATCTGCGTGATGACGATCCAGCCGTTCTTGGGTTGCATTTCCATCTGACGCACGGCGTGCATTCCGGTGTGGGGTCCGCGAATGACGCGCAACGGTTGCACCTCGCCGCTGGCCGTGCGGTCGAAGATAAGCAGGGCCTCGCGGTTGTCTCCATAGGGGCTGCTGTATCCTTTCTTGGCGTCTCCCATGACGGTCCCGGCAAACGCGATGACGTTGTGGATGGGATCGACGGCGATGCCTCCGGCCGTTCTCCATCCATTTTTCGCGGGGCTATGGAATTCCCGGATCGGGGCCACGTCTCCAGTGGCCGTCGCGGCATAGAAAAGGACCTTGGTCGGCTCCGGCGTGATGAGCTCGTCGTGCAGCGGGTCCACTTCCACGGTGTCGGGGTTTTCGAGTAAAGTCTTGGGACCCTGGATGATCCGGATCGGCGCTTCCTGCCCGTTAGCTCCGCCGCGGAAGGTCAAGAGAGCTTGCCCAAAGGGATTTCCTACATAGAACTCATCCCGATTGGGATTGTAGCGGATGCCGTGCATGGTGCGGCTGAGATGGGTGGGTTGTCCATAGATCAGCCGGGTTGGCTTGTCGCCTCCCTTCGCCATCCTGGCGAAGATCGCAATCTGCGCGTGGGCCACTCAGTTGGGCACGATGATCTCGTTGCGCTTGGTGTCGTAGGCGAGCGAGCCGGGGTTGCCGATCTGAAGCGCCGGCATGTTTTCCGCCCCGGACCGGATCACGCGAGACGGAGCCGTGTCGCCGGAGGCCGTTCTGGGATAGACCGTGGCGCGATGATTGCCCATGTTGGCGATCACCAGTTCATTGTGGACCGTATCGACATAGACGCCGGTGGGATTTTTTATTTGGGTCTTGGGTCCTTTCAGGACGCGAGTGGGCGCGGCGTCGCCGTCGTCGGTAACGCGGAAGACCAGAATCGAGTCCCCAGCGTCGTTAGCGACAAAGAGTTCCCCGTGTTCCTGATCCACGTAAACGTGGGACGGCCAGTTCAACATGGTGCCAGGTCCGGTGATCATCCGCACGGGAGCCATATCGCCCTTGGCATCGATCGGATATATGTTGATGGAAGGAGGCTGGAACGTCCCGGAGCCGGGTACGCGGCGATTCTTCATGCTGCCTTGGTTAGAGACGAACATCCATTTGTTCTTGACGTCCAGCGCGATCCCATGAGGATCGGCCAAGCGGACGCGATCGCCTTCGAGACGGCGGAGCGCCTTCTCCTCTCCCTCGGCGGACTTGCGGTAAACCACCACGGCGTTTTCATGCTGCACAGTGACGAAAAGCTCCTGCGCCTCCTCATTCACCGCGATACCATAGGTTCCATGCGGCGTGTGGAGTTGCCGGTCGGGGCTGACGTTTCCTTTGGCGTTGCGCGAGAACACCGACATGGTGTCCAGCGTGTCGTTGTTCACCGAGTAGATGTCGCCGTTCTCGGGATCGACGTAAAGGCCGCAGTTGAACTCCATCTTGGTCGCGGGGCCGCTGATGACTCGCTTGGGTTCCGTCAAGGACGCTTTGGCCGGCGTGTTGGCCATGCGGTCATAGACCATCAGCTGGAAGAGGTTTTCATCTTGCAGGATGATCTCGTTGTTCTTCATGTCCACGGCGACGGCGCTGTAGGTCGGAGACGAATCGCGGATCACCCGCAGCGGCGGACGCACCAGAGAAGTTGACGTGGGAAGATCGGCCTCCGCAGCAGCCGCGGAAGAGACTAGCAGATTCTCCTGCCCGAGCTGTTCCGCCAGCCGACTCTCGCTGCTGGCCGGGACCCACTGGCACATCTCCCCATCCCCCGCCATTTCCGGCAGCGGCTCGACGGAAACCAGTTGCGCCGATCCCGTAGGACGCAACCCGGCCACTCCGGCGGAGGCCCGCAGCCGATGCTCCATCCGCTCGCCCGTGCCCAGCACCCATGCGCCCAGGCCGGCCAGCAGGAATAGAAAAGCGATCACTCTGGTCCTCTGTTGAAATCGGCGTCGCGAGTGGAGCATAGCGTTCTCCTCCCTGGTCATCTTAATGTCATCTCGGTGTCAACTCGATCCATCGTGAATCTGCAAAAACCGCGCGGGAATTTCCATTCGGCCTTCCCATCCGCCCAAAGCATACTTGAATCTCACTAGACGTTCAAGATAAACGCAAGGCAATCGCACGGCAACGGGAGCGGTCAGGAAATCAGAGCCCCGACCGCAAGGGAGGGGTTAAATGAAATCGGAGCCCCTGAGGGGCGAATGAAAGTAGCCCAGGGTTTCAGCCCTGGGCACCGAATGGATCAAAGATTAATTCCGCTCTGCTGAAGGGCAGTTCCAAAGCATCCACTCACTCGCGGCCCCGGTCTAGCTATTGCTTCACCAGTTCCACCCGGCGGTTCTGCGTGCGACCGTCTGGGGTGGCATTGTCGGATACGGGCTTGGTGTCGCCAAAGCCCTCCGTAGTCAGGCGGTCCGCCGCAATCTCTCGCGCAACCAGAACTGTTTTCACGGCCGCGGCCCGGCCCTTGGAAAGCTGCAAGTTGGCGGCCTTGTTGCCGACGTTGTCGGTGTGCCCCTCGATCCGCAGTTTCAAGTCGGCGTTGGTTTTCAGCATCGCCGCCAACTCGTCCAACAGCGCATTGGATTCCGGCTTGATATCGGTCTTGCCGGTGTCGAAGAGGATTCCTCGCAGCGTGAGCTTGCCGGCGGAGTTGAGTTGCTCGGCCATCTGGTCGGAGGAGAATTCCATCTTCTGCTGCATGGCGGCCGTTTCGATAATGCTGAGCGTATACATTTCACCGTTGTTGTTGATGTTGAGCCCGATCCAAACTTCACCGCCTCCCACACCCGGCATCACCATCGTCGCGGAACCACCGCCGCTGCTCACGCGCTCGAACACCGACCGGCCACCTTTTTGCTTGGCTTGGTTTAAATAGTTGCGCGCCATCTCGAGTGGGCTCGCCTTTTTGGCGCCTTCCTTGATGCCGTAATCGATACTCCAGGAACGGCCTTCCACCCGCTTGGTGGTTTCTCCTGGGACATCGAAATCGAAGGCGTCAAAGTCGGTTTCGGTCGCATTGGCGATGACGTATCCGGGCATCCGCGGTATGCGCGGATGATCTTTCCCCGGCTCTTCTTCCTGCGCCCTAGCGCCAATACCGAGCAGGGTCAGGCAAAAAAACATTAAAACCGGTACACGATTGCGAGTGCGCATAATTACTCCTTTTCGAAATCGGCCTCGCGAGTCACACCGTGGAAGGCGTGCTCACAGGGCAGGTAAGTTTTCTTTGACTACGTATAAAGCTTTCTCGAGGTTTCTCGGGTAAGAATTCTTCGGCGCCGGGGCACGGTTCCCATTGGGCAGCTACTGCGCCACGACCTGCACCAGCTTCTGGATGGCGTCCTGCGAGGTCAGAGACCAAGCCCCTCACCATTGGCGTGTGGATCCGTTCTCATTATAAGCCCATTGAGGAAGAGTAGTGACAAATGAATGGCAACGTTGTGTAGCCGCGGTCAATTGGCAGCTTCAATTGGCCGTGGGTTTGTGAATTCCGCCGAAATGCACACGGCGAGCTTGTCCCGAGCGAAGTCGAGGAGCAAAGCTCTCCCCGTGGCTTTCCATCCGCTAGTGTTGATGGTGTTCAATTGATTCGCGCTCAGCAACCTTTTTGTCCCGCAGCTCGCCCTTCTCATATTGCTTCCGGGCTGCGTTAAACGTGGCCTGCGACTTTTCCGCCGAATTCACCGCAAAGGCGGAAAGCAATTGTTCCAGATCCTCGCTCTTGCAGGACGGACACGCCGCCGCGCTTTTCGACGCGGGTAATACCAGCGCCTCGAATTCCTGTCCGCACGCACGGCATTTATATTCGTAGATCGGCATAGTTACATTTCCTATAGCGGGCAGAAAGGGTCTTGAGCAGGTAGCGCAGAGTTTGCGCTTTTCAAACTCTGCGGATTGGCCGGTCATGAAAGAGCCGACAGGTGACGAAGAAGAACCGATCCGACAATATGAGACGGCCCAAGCGCAACACGATATCGATTATAATCCCATGCCATCAACCAAAAGAGCCGCAGAGTTTGAAAAGCGCAAACTCTGCGCTACCCTACTCTTCTGGCTCGTCGAAGGCCGAGTTTCCAAACATCCTGACGTCATTTGACATCGCCGCAACGGTCTCCGAGCTTGCCGTGCGGTCAAGGTCAGTGCGCATGGTGCTGGCGATCTTATCCTTCTGGCGCGACGATATTTTGGCCTGCAAAGCAGCCATGCGTCGTGCTCGGTCCTCAAGGTACTTTCCAAAACCACTAGGCGCGGATCGAGTGCTCGGTGCGATGATCCCGTGCTCCGTTGCTACATGGGGGCCCTGCCACTCTCGGCAGTTCGGCATCTGCACGAATCCGACGAGAATGAGCTTGCACATCTTTACGTAAACAAAGGCCGACTTGTTGTTGGCGACGACGTCCATCTCGACTGCGCGCGCAAGGTAACGGTTCATGTTGGGCGGAAGTTCAGAGCCTTGGGCCTCTGCAATAAGATCGACCGGCAAAAGGTGCAGTTCGAACTCGCCTGGATGCGGCGATCGTTCGAATATCAGATCGCTCCAACTGCGGAGGGCTTCGTCAGCAAGCACAAGTTGTCCGTCGGAAAAGTTCTTAATACCGAGCCCTCGATGAATGAAGAGGACGCGCCAACACACGGATGCGCAGAACTTGGCAAGCCATGGCCCGTACGTGATCTCTGTCGACGTATCGCGATGATATGGTCTGAAGAGGGACCGAGCTGTCTCGTTCTCCCAGACGCTCAATCTAACCTCGCATTCGTCGCACAGAAGTTGCTGCTTGAGGCCGTCCTGAACGCGCAGATTCGGGTCAGCGCCGAAGCGCATATATCCGGTAGCCGAGGATTCAAGAAGCCAATCGAAAACAAAGCGTGGAATGATGTGGCTCTCGCGTAGGGGGCGACTCGAATGGCAGAGGGCGCATGTCTCAACGGGCACAACAGGAAATCGGCCCATGGGATCGGTCCTTCAGCCGGCCAACTCTTGTTAGGCCGGCATTCCACCCGCCAACGTGGGATGCCTAAGACCAGGCACGCTACGATTGCGGTGTGGATCAGTTCTCATTATATTTCCAATTAGCGCGTAGCCACGGCACGCCGTTTGTGCCGTGGGCTTCTTGCCGAAACGAACCCGGAAAATGCCCACGGCATAAAAACATGTTCGCGCCGCTGAACGCAATTGCCCCCGCGCCGCTCAGAGCGCGACTTCCAGCGGTTTAGCCTTGAGCGAGCTGACCCGGAGCACGGAGAAGCCCAGAACATTCCCTTGCGGATCGACCTTCTCCATGACCTGATCGTTTTCCGTTTCCCGGAAGTATCCTTCCTTCTGATCGAAGATGACTTCCAGATAATCGCCTTCCGGATCGTACCAGACCTTCAGGGTTTTGCGTTCCACAGAATCTCCCCTTTCTTTACCGTATCCGTCAAATACGCCGTCAAAACGAAGGCGTCCGCCTTTTTCACCTTCACCACCACGCAAAGGTATTTCTCACCCACGCGCGTTTCAGGGTAGAAGCGGTAGTACAAATGTGCCTCTCCGTCGCTTCTTGATTTTACGACATGTTCCGGGTGAAGTAAGGTTTGTTCGATGGCTGCCTCCATTCCTTTCAATTCCGGGTGTTCCAGAATATGCGCGAGCCGTTCATCGCTAAGTCGAACGGTGTCTCCCCGGTGATCCCGCAGAATTTTCATCACGTCTCCGCGGGTTCATTCTAGACCTTTTCCCCGAAAAGTATATCCCCTTCCCCAGCCCCGAAGGGGCGCCAGATTCTAGCCCTGGGCGCAAGCCCTGGGAACAAATCCCCAAACGAAAAAAGCCCCGGAGGGGCGACAGAAAAACCCGTGTGTCACCACCCGAGCTAATTTCTTCCGTCCCACCGGGGCCAGAACGTTCTCACAAAACGCGCAACGACGCTAGTCTATCCGCCGCCGAAGGCCGTGCCGCCTTCGCGCTGCTTCCGCTGTTTGATCAAATCCGCATAGGTTGAGATCAGCGCCCCTTTCGGCTGCAGGTTGTTTGCCTTGGCGTAATCGGAGTGGACGTAGCGGATTTTTCCGTCGAAGACCACAAACTGCGGTTGGATGGTGTGGATGCTATCGGCGTCGACGGTGAGGTAATCCTTGTCGAGCACCAACAGGTCGGCCAGCTTGCCCTTCTCGATCGAGCCGAGTTTATCGGGCTTCAGCACGTACTCAGCCGCCCAGCTCGTCATCATTCGCAGAGCCGTGGGCCGGTCGATGCGCTCCTGCGGCGCCCATACCTTGCCGTTGCGGTCCTTGCGAGTCACCGCCGCCTCCAGGTCCTCCCAGATATACGAGTTGCTGTCGGATTCCATCACCACTTTGGCTCCGGCGTCCAACATGCTTTTTAGCGGGCTCGGCATGGTGTTGGCCACCTTGTCGCCATAAGCTTTCGCGATCAACGGAGAGCCTTTGATCGAGTGCAGCACATAGCAGCTTACGGTGATCCCGGTGGCCGCGATGCGTTTGAAGTCGGCCGGATTCACCATGTCGCAGTGGTCGAACGCCCAGCCTTTCGTGGCATTCTTTCCGTACTGCTTCTGGATCTGTTCCACCACGTTCAATAGCGTTCCCGTGGCCCGGTCGCCCGCCACGTGGACGTTGGCGAAACGCACGCCATCGCGGCCGCTCGCCAACACCCAGTTCTTGAAGTAATTTTCGGATGGAGTCGCCGACCGTTTCGGCGAGCCTTTGTATTCGCTGTCTACGTGGCATTGGCCCATCGGGAACCAACTGTCGATGACAGTGTAGGTTCCGGTCCGCTTCTGATCGGTGCAGGCCCTGCTGGTGACGCCGTCGACCGCCGTCGGTCCCACGCCCGTCACCCAAATCATGTCGTCGCCGGAGCCGATCTCCTTGGCGTAACTCTTGATGTCTTTCAGGTCGATGACGTTGCCGAACGGCTCGATCTCTCCCACTCCCACGCGGAAGGTCAGCTCGCCTTTGGACTGCATCAGTTTATAGGCGGCCAGGGTGTCTTTGGGAAGGCGGGTGTCGATCATGGTCAGGCCCATCGACGTGTTCTCGTCCATGTTCTTCTTGTACATGATGGCGAGATCGGCGGCAGCCCGGTTATAAGAGTACGAAAGCGCGATGCGGTTCGCCGGAGGCTCCATGTGCCCGTCGGGACGGCCCGTGGCGTCGATCCAGAACCGCCCGTTCTTCTTGATGAAGTCGCCGTACTTGGGCCACAGCAGGTCCATGGCCTTCTTGTTCAGCAGCAACCCGTTGAAGTCCGGGATGCCCAGCGACATCATGGCGGGATTGTTCGGAATGACCTTATCCAGCTCCCACTGGTTCAGATCGTCGTAGAGAATCCGTGCTTGCTCGATGGTGGCCTGATTCTCGCCCAGGAACGGCAGAGCGTTGGCGAAGTAGAGCCATTCTCCCGGCTTGAATTTGTACTTGTCCATGATCCCTTTGACCACGTTGAGGACATCTTCCTTGCTGTTGACGCCGCGCCAGTCCACGATGTAGCGGTGCAGTTGCTCCGCCGTCAGCAAGCCGCCATAGGTCTGCTCGGCGGCCGAGTACATGTGGCGGTGCGTATCAATGAGGCCGGGCACCACCTCGTGGCCCTTCAGGTCGATGACCTGAGTGTTGGGGCCGGCCATCTTCATCACGTCGGCGTTCGATCCCACCGCCGCGATCTTGTTTCCGGTTACGGCCACCGCCTCGGCGGTCGAGAAGTTCTGATCGACGGTGAGAATCTTTCCGTTGTGGAGAATCAGGTCTGCCGAACCCGACTGCTGGGACCTCAACACCAGGGGAGATCCCAAGATAAAAACGCCCAGCACTACCAGCAAGGCGCAACCACTAGCCAAAAATCTCCGATGCATGCAATGCCTCCCGACAAAATTGTGAAATTGGTCTAAACGGTCTCTTGAGCGTCATCCGCTGCGAAATCGAGTGAAACCCGAGTGAAATCGAAGCGCAGCGTCCGCTGGGCGGCGCGGGCTGCCGCTATCGCCTTCAGAAAAAATCTTCCCGCCCCGAGCTGGTATACGATTTCAAGTTGTTTGACGTAAGACTCACGGCGGAGGTTTCTCGCTTTTTTCGCCCCACTTGCAGGCTTCCGAACTTCCGCCCAATCATACGCCGCAGGGTTCTTCAGTTCAAGCCCTATGCTCGCCCCGGTAGTGGGGTCTTAGTGTGCAGATGGGCGGCGCTTTTCTCTCATTTTGTTGGGAATAATCTATCGTAGAGTTCTCGGTATAATGCCAGAAATGATTCACCGGCAGGTGGCTGACCTTCTGGCGGATTTGCGATTATATCGGGCGCAATCGGCTTTATTCTATCGGGGAGGAAAATAGTACCGTTTTCTTCCTCATAATTGAAGAGATTCAGCGCAAGGAAAAACAGCATAAGTTTTAGCTGCATCCATGGGAGTGTTACATCACACTTTGGATCACTGATCCATTCCTTACCCTTTAAGTTAAGCTGCCCGAATCGGAGTTTGAAATCATAGACGGTCGTCTCAACTTGAAAAGTATTCGCGTAAAATGAATTCGGTTCGAAGTCACCCTCTTCATTGTTGGGCAGTTCGTGCTGCGGCGCTTCTGGCATCAAATACTCCTATGCGGCGGGGTTATATTGTTTGTCTTCCGCACCAGTAATAGATGGGTTGATTTGTTGAAATAAAGAAGCATTGACGGATTCCGCCACTTCCGGAAATCCACGCATCCCGAAGATATTCTGATTCTCGTTTTGTGGACGAATCAATTCTTCCAAAGCCGAGGTTTCCTGAGACTTCCCTGCATTCATCTTATCTACCAGAATCGCCGATGCCACTTTCATGGCGTTCGGGTTGCGGATCAAATCACCCATGATGATGCTGCCTTGTGGCGAAGCCTCATTACCACTAACCCGAAACAGATTAGTGAGAAAATCCGACGCATATAGCGCTCCGCGCTCAGGGCGGTCACTGGTGGCGCATGTTAATTGATATGGAGCGCTAGCAGTTGCAAGGACAGCCTCTTCCCGAATCTGTGCTGCCGAATTACTGGCTGCTTCTGCTGCGGGATATAGAAATTCCGCATCATTCTCAATTGTGGTCACATCAAAAGCGTCCTGAGAAAACCCATTTTCCCATCGCAGCATTTCACTAAATGGAACGAATTTCACTTGCAGTCCAACTCTAAACGCTGCGGCCAAGCGAATGAGCGTTTCAATGTTGAATTTCACGGCTCCCGGTGACTCAATTGCGGAAATGCGCGCCTGCTTCATCTCTGCAATCTGGGCTAATTCCTGCTGGGTCCATTCTCTGTGCCTTCGAATGCCGCGAATTTGAGAGGGAAGATTTATATTGAGTTTTGCTCTGATGTAGGATGCCCGCGAAGCGGAATTTTCAAGCAGCTTAGATAGTTTTTTTGATCTGTCGCTCATGTAATCTCCCGTCGCCATTTTTAAGAGCTTTAGACCTCTTGCACGCCGTTTCTATCGCGTCCGTAGGGGTGTAATTTCCTTGTTTGTGATAGCAGCCGCACAGAAGAATTGCCTGTTTGCGGACCGAACCAAATTTCCCGAGTATTCGATATTGTCGATTGTCCGCGACGAATTGCAATTCCCAAATCCTCTCGGGTCTTGCCGCTCCTTTCAAGAATCGTTTCCAACCGATCCAGTTTAGATGGCTCTCGGTCTTGTGGGCGTCCCGTAGCAATCCGTCAAAATCATCTTGAGCTTCTTCCGACAATCCCGAATACCAATCTTCAATTGGGTTCGAGTCATTAGTCGGGTTAGAGTCAATTGGATACACGAAATCCACGAAGCTCCAAACCCTACTATCGGATTCTATCACTTTTTTATTATACGTCAACACTTTTTCCCTTGACATCTTATTATCACTTATTTATTATAAAATTCATGATATTGAATCCAAAAGGAAAAGGCCAGAGAATTAGGTCCCAAAAACCCAACTCCCTGGCCTTCGATTCTGCGGTGAGGTGGCAGAGTGGTCTAATGCTCCAGACTGTAAATCTGGTGGAGCGGTGCCCTGAACACCGTCCTCCCGTCCGTTCGAATCGGACCCTCACCGCCAGTCTAACAACTGCCCTGTTGGTAGTTAGAGCTACCACCCGGGCCGTCCTCAGGCCGAAGCCGAAGAACGGGGTTGCGAAACCCACCGTCATCTTCGCTCCAGGGCTTGAAGAAAGTCAAGGTCAAAATGGCGTACCCCCAATGCCCTTCCCTCAAGGACCGCCGAATCGCCGCCTCCGCCACGCAAATCAACGTCGTTCAGAACTAGTTCGAAGAACTGAAGAAGAAGGTGCCGGCGAGCAAGTAGGGACGGGCATTCCTGCCCGTCCGTGACGAGCCGGGAGGCCCGTCACCACTCAATCCGAGCCGCGACCGGAAAGCGACAAAACCACGGCCGCTTTTTCTCAAAATTTCCGCCTTCTAAAAAATCAGCTTCAGCGCAAACTGTATCTGCCGTGGCGACGTAAGCAAACGGTCCAACTGTCCGGCGGTTGCCAGGGGCGTTGTGACCGCGCGCGCCTGGTCGGCCGTGAAGACGGTGCGGCCGGCGACTGGGAAGATGAAGTTCGGATGGTTCAGACAGTAGCGCCATCTTGCGTACTATTTCTTGTGCCCTAGTTAGCTCACCCCTTGTGGGTAATTCCCGCTTTCGGGTAGAATCAGGCAAATCCGAGGCGGCAAACATGAAGAAGACCGCTGGTTTCTTGCTGCTGATCTTATGCGCCGCGGTTTCCTTCGTCGCAATGTCTCAGGACCGGTCGCATCCTCCGCTGAGGTATTCTCCCGCGGACGTTCCGGAGTTTTACTTCACCCGATTGATATACACCGAGAACGGCTGGCGCGGCAGACGTACCATGAGGAAGCCGCCACCATACACCTGTCCTGAATTCGGTGGAGGTAATTTCTTTCCGCCCCAAGGATGGGGGTGGGCCACGGACTATCCCGGAGCCGATTGCAAGTTCATGGGCGCCGTTCACCGGATCACGGGCATCCGGGTCCATCCCAACCCTAATGTGATCGCGATTATGGATCCCGACCTCTTCAATTTCCCCTACTTGTACGTTGTCGAACCCGGAGGCATGTCTTTGAGCGACGAAGAGGCGGCTCGGCTTCGGGAACACCTGCTGCGTGGTGGATTTCTTCACGTGGACGACTTCTGGGGTCTTCAGCAGAAGGCAAATTTTGAATCCGAGATCAGAAAAGTTTTTCCGGATCGGCCGATTAAGCCCCTGCCATTGACTCACCCGGTGTTTCACACGTTCTACCACGTTGACACCACGATGCAAGTCCCCAACGTGTCCAATGGCTGTTATGGTGGACGAACCTGGGAGCAGCCCGATGATATCCTTCCGGGGACTTATGGGATTTCAGACGACAAGGGCCGGCTCATGGTGGTGATCACATACAACACGGACCTAGGCGATGCGTGGGAATACATGGATTTGCCCTGCTATCCGATAAAGTATTCAGGCCACGCCTACCGCGTTGGGCTTGATTTCATGATCTATGCGATGACACATTGAAGCGCGGTGAGATCGCTCCGTATTGCTTTTTGCTCCCAACGGGAAGAACAGTCGGTTTATCGGGAACTGATCCAAGACCTTGAAGGCAATCCGCTTGACAGTGGATTGCCGGGTCTGCTATTAACCAATTGGCTGATCACCGGCGGATGGCAGTTCCGGCTGCTTCCTGAAAAGCCATAACGACAAACAACACGGGAGGGAGTCACGATGCATAGGATGCGGATCGTCGCCGCTTTATTCCTTGCCATTTCATTCAGCCTGGCGCAAGGCCATGCGCAGCAGAGTGGTCCAATCGTCAAGCTGGATCCGGCCCTCGACGCCATCGTCCCCGCCGGCGCACAACTCGAAAAGCTTCGCGATGGATTCGTATTTCTCGAGGGGCCGGTCTGGGTGCGCAAGGGAGGATATTTGCTGTTCAGCAATATGCCCGAGCACGCCGTCGACAAGTGGTCTCGGGACGGCAAGATTTCGGTCTATCTGGATCTGACGAAGTTCAAGAAGGACGTCGGCCCCACCGACTACCTGTCGTCGGGAACCACGCTCGATCCTCAGGGACGGCTGGTCTACTGCTCGCAGACGGAGCGCGCCATCATGCGCATCGAAAAGAACGGCGAGCGGACCGTTCTGGCGGATCACTACGAAGGAACGCAGATGAATTCTCCCAACGATCTGGTTTATAAGGCCAACGGATCGCTCTATTTCACCGCGCCCGCAAGACCGCCGCTGGCAAAGTTGCCGAGCAGCGTCTACCTTCTCAAGGACGGCAAGCTGCAACTGATTACCATACAGCTTTCCAGTCCCAACGGAATTGCACTTTCGCCCAACGGAAAAATTCTTTATGTCAACGACATCTCGAAGAAAACCGTCTGGGCCTACGACGTGCAGCCCGACGACATGGCTCTCAACCCCCGTGTCTTTTTGGATATGAATTCAGATAGCACGGTCGGAGGACCCGACGGCATGAAGGTCGACAAGAAGGGCAACGTCTACGACAGCGGACCTGGCGGCATCTGGATTGTGTCGCCGGAGGGAAAACACTTGGGCACCATCCTGACGCCGGATCGGGTCTCGAATCTCGCCTTTGGAGACCCCGACGGCAAGTCTCTCTTCATTACGATGCACAACGAGCTCGCCCGCATCCGGCCGAAGAATGAAGGCGTGCGGCCGTAAGGCGGGAGCGTTTTTCCAAATGGTGTAGACCCGCAAATGCAACCGTCAGGGCATGACTAATGGTTTTTGAATTTTTATCTTGTAGCCAGGGGAGTTCGCATCCCAGGCAGCAAAGTCAACCCCTGCGGGGTTGGTCGGAGTCGGTGGGGTCCCGGTTCCGTAGGTTAAAACCTACGGCTATTCACGGTCGGCCCTTTCAGGGCCGGAAGGGTACGATCCGATTACGGCCGGACCCATCGACTGGCTGCAATATATTTTTTCAAAAACCATTAGTCGTGCCGATAGAGGATCGTTTCGGGGCGCTTCAGCGCCTGAGGTGAGTCTTACGCTCTGTGCCGGTAAAGTTTGCAAGACGAACCTCAGCGGCTAAAGCCGTATTGCAGAGCGCCGACTTACGGCATGGCTGAAGCCATGCCCTGACGGAAATCGAGTCTGCACTACCAGTAAAAATGCTTTTGGCTCAACGGAGCCAAATAAACTGCCGAGAGGAACGCATTTTTCAATTCGAGGAGGAACCAATGCTGCGGAATATCAATCCAAGACTGTTGACTCTGATCGCCGTCGTGGCAGTCGCCGTTTCCATTTCTCTGGCGCGAGCCGAGGGCACTGGCAGCATCGCGGGTGTCGTCAAGGACAATACGGGTAAGCCCGCCGTGGGCGCTTCCGTCAAAGTAAAAAACGCGGAACGCGGTGTGGCGTATCTTGTCTTCAGCCAGGATCGGGGCCGCTATAAAGTGTCGAATCTGGCTCCCGGCAAATACACTGTGCAGGCAATGGGAGGCGGATTCGAGAACAATCCCGCCGCAACGGTTGAAGTAGATGGCGCCGTCACCAAGGACCTGGCGTTGAACGCTCCGCAGGACTTCAAGAAAGCGGTTTCCACGACGCAATCGGCGGCGTTTATGCCGGAAGGCGAGGGCAAGACCGTCATCGTTTCCGTCTGCACGGACTGCCACACCAGCGGATTGCAGGAGATCATCTTCTTGCGGAAGAAACCGGAGGAGTGGGCGGCGATCATCGAGAAAATGCAGAACCATCCCTACGGCAACGCCCGCTCGGTGGACCTGACGGCGGAGCAGAAGACCCTGGTGCTGGACTATCTGACGAAGAATTACGGGCCGGATGCGCCGCCGCTCGATACCAAGGGTCTCGTGCCCAAGAGTTATGTGAAAGGCGCGGCGGTGAAGAGTCTGGTCACCGAGTTCGACCTTCCTAAGGGATCAAACGCTCACGATGTAGCGGTGGATTCCCAAGGGATCGGCTGGATCGCCGAGGGCGGACACGGCGTCATTGGGCGCCTGGACCCGAGCACCATGGAATACAAGCGCATCCCTCTGCCGGGAGCGAAGTCGGGCGCGACGGCGATCGCGGTGGACCCGCAGGACCGCATCTGGCTGGGCGATGGAACCAACAACCGGATCGTCGAATACGATCCCAAGTCGGGTGAGTTTTCTATTTTCCCGCTGCCCGGAGCGAGTACCGATCGGAAAAATCTCAACACCATTCGTTTTCATCCCGACGGCACTATCTGGGCCACCGAGATCAGCTCCAATGCCATCGTGCACCTGGACCCGGCCACCAAGAAAGTCAACGAATATCCGGTCCCGGCCGGGATCGCGATGAAGTCGAACGTCAATCCTTATGGGATGGCGATCGATCCGAATCAGTTTGTATGGTTCGCCGAGCGGCGTTCGGACAAAGTCGCCAAGGTGAATCCCAAAACCGGCGAGATCACGGAGTTCGATATACCGACCAAAGGAGCCGTCTTGCGGCGGATGCAAGCCGATATCCACGGCAACCTCTGGTTCGGCGAGTTTGGGGGAGTGGGGAAGCTCGCGATGATCGATTATCGCACCGGAAAGATTACGGAATATCCCACGCCGACGAAGTACTCCGGCGCTTACTCGGTGGACATGGACCGCAAGCGCGACCTGATCTGGGTCAACGAAATGATGGCGGACCAGATCGCCCGCTTCGACCCGCGCACCAAGTCGTTTGTGGAATATCCAATACCAACGCGCTACTCTTCCGTGCGAAGGATTGAAGCCGATCCCAGCAAGCCCTATCGCGTCTGGTATTCCGGGCTGGATGTGGACACGGTCGGGTTTTTGGATGTGATTGAATGATGTGATTGAATAGGGATGCAGGCGAGGCCGGGATACGATGCTAGTGCATTTTGACAATTGGTGAATTCCCCTGCGAGAGGAAGAGAACGCAGTGCAGATCCCTCACTCCGTTCGGGATGACAGCATCGTGCCGTTCGGGATGACAGCATCGTGGTTCGGTATAACGGCGTTGTTCAGGGAGGGAAACGGGATACACCGTTTGGAAAACCGACCTAGCCTTTCGGGGTGGCGTAGTATCCCTTGCGGGCCTGGACGCGCAGGCCGCCCTGATTGACCTTCAGATCGAGTTTTCGGAAGCCGCCGTCGCGGGCCGGATTGGTTGAGGAGTATCCCAGGCTGTATTGGCTGCGCAGTTCGTCGGAGATCTGCTGGAATGCCGCGTGGAGTTCCTTGTCGTTGCGGGCGTTGAAAACGCGTCCTCCGGTTTCGTTGGCCATTTCCTTCAAGGCCCCTTCGCCGTTATATCCAAAGCCGCCGCCGTAGAAGTCGCGGTCCACAAAAAGGATTCCGTAAACGATGGTATCGACCTTCTGGGCCGAGCGGATGGCATCCTGGCGGCTCAGCTTGCTTCCCTGGTCCTGACCGTCGGTAATCAGGATGATGGCCTTGCGGCCGACCTCTTTCTTGAGAACCTCGTCGGCAGCCAGATAGACGGCGTCGTGCATGTGAGTGCCGCCGGTCATCCCGGTGGGAAACGGGCCGTTCATGCCGCCTCCGCCGTTGACATGGATCTCGCCCAGCGCCGTTCGCAGGAAATCGACGCTGCCAGTCAGGTCTTGGAGCAGATCGACGTTCACGTCGAAGCTCATCAGGAACGCGGCGTCCTGCGGGCCGACAATCTGCTGGAGGAAGTCGCCGGCGGCGCGCTGCTCCTCGGGAATCAGGCGCCCCTGGCTTACGCTGGAATCGACCAGCAGACCCAACGTCAGCGGCAGCTTGGTCTCGCGCGAAAAATAAAGGATCGTTTGCGGCTTGCCGTCCTCGCGCAGATCGAAGTCCTGTTTGTTGAGGTTCGAGATCAGCCGCCCCTTGCCGTCGCGCACCGCGCAGAGAATGTTGACGACGGAGACGTCGACCTTGATCGGCTCACCGGCGTCATCGATAGAGCCGGACGTTCGAGGAGAAGTTGTCTGGCGGGAAAACGCAAAAGTTCCGATGCAGAAAACGAGCAGGCAAGAAACGCCGAATTTCGCAGGGGTCATGGGGTTCCATCTCTATTGTAACCCAGCAGCTTGTTGAAATACGCTCGGCCTTTGTCATTCTAAAGAACACACCAAACAGAATCGTGCCCTTGTGATGACCGACGGCCTTGGGTTTCACGGCGTCGAAGGAGAAGTTGCGATTCATTCGCTGACGCGGCGATAGGACGTTTTTTTGACTTGCGCTTTTTTCGCAATCAGCCACAATACTCGTATGCGGCAAAAGACCAAGAAGGTGTATTCATACCAGATCAACTTGATCCCCGAAAAAGAGGGTGGCTATACGGTGGTAGTGCCGCTCCTTCCGGGTTGCGTTTCCTATGGCCGAACGATTGAGGAAGCAACCGAGAACGCCAAGGAAGCCATTTCACTCCACCTTGAAAATCTGGCCGCCCATAAACAGCCGATTCCGGAAGGGCAGGAAGTCCCCGTTTTCACTACGCTGGTTTCCGTCACCCCGTCGCATGTCTAAAGAACTTCCTGCATTAAGAGCGAAGGAAGTAGTCCGCATTCTGGGTAAAGCCGGATTCGTTCCTTGCGGTCAAAAAGGCAGTCATTTGACGCTTTATCGGGAGCAGGATCGCCGCAGTCTTACCGTCCCCATTCACTTCGCCAAGACAGTTCCGAAAGGGACATTGCGCGCGATTATCAAGCAGGCCGGTCTTTCGGTGGTAGAATTCCTTGCCATCCGCTCGTAAAGGCGCCACGGATTGAATAGAAAACCTACCCCCAATGGCGATACCATCGCCCACGAGGAAATTCCGCCGAAAGACAAGGGAGCTTCGGTTTACTTACTCCCGCACCGCCACCCGAAACCGTTCCAACTTCTGAAAATACCTCAGCGTCCGCCGAACATCCTTCATGATCTGCGCCTTTAATTCCTGCGGTGAATCGAACTTCTTCTCGTCGCGCAGACGGTGGAGAAAACTCACTTCCATTCCAGCGGGCGATGGCCCATCCCACGGCTCCAGCAGATGCGTCTCGACGCCTAGTTCCCGCTCGCCGAAGGTGGGGCGCGTGCCGACGTTCGTTACCGAGCGGAGGGGCTTGGACCATTCGCCCGACCCGTGTTTCACCGCGATTTTTGTCCACGTCACGTAGACGCCCGCTGCGGGCAAAATGCCGTTATAGGGACCGAGGTTCAGCGTCGGGACGGTCTGTTTGCTGCCGATCCCAAGGCCGCGCTCGATGGGACCGCGGACGCTGAACGGCCGCCCGAGAAGGCGGTTCGCGAGCGAAACGCTGCCTGCTTCCAGCAGATGGCGAATCTCGGAGCTGCTGACGGTCCTGTTGCGCAGGCTCATGTTGGGGAGAATTTCCGTCGTAAAACCTAGGCGGCGTCCCAACTCTTGCATCACTTGTGGCGTGCCGGCCTGTTTGTGTCCGAAGCGGAAATTTTCTCCGATCACCACGGCCACGGCGTGCAGGGTTTTTCCGAGCACCTCTTCGACAAACTTCTCGGGAGTCCAAAGGGATAATTCGCGGGTGAACGGGAGAATCAGCAGGCGGTCGATGCCGCTCGATTCGAACAGTTCGATTTTGATCGGGAGCGGCGTCAGGAGTTTGGGGGCTTTCTCCGGACGGAGGATTTCGACGGGATGGGGATCGAAAGTGATGGCGATGGAGGTGGCATTCTTTTCCTGCGCGATGCGCCGGATGCGCTGCAACAATTCGCGGTGCGCGAGGTGGATGCCGTCAAAACTGCCGATGGTAGCGACGGAAGGGCCGGCCTGCCGGGCCGCCTCTTCGAGCGAATGAAAAATCTGCATAGATTCAATGGGCGCGGCTCAGTCGGTATCGAACTCCAGACGCATGCCGTCGTAGCAAAGGCGGACGTGCTCCGGAAGCTGGGCGTTGGTCTCCGCGTGCCCCAGGTCGTGCGCGATGTGAGTAAAAAAGGCGCGGCGCGGCCGGATCTTTTCGACCTCCGCCAGAGCCTCCGCCACGGTCATGTGCGTTGGATGGCCAGTGTGGCGCAGCGCGTCGAGGAACACAACGTCCAAGTCCTCCAGAAGCGGGTAGGACGCCTTCGGGATGATGTTGTAGTCGGTGAGATACGCGACACGCCCGAAGCGAAAGCCCAGGACCTCCAAGTATCCGTGCTGCACCTTGACCGGGACGAACTCGAGTCCAAACAGCTCCACCGGCCCCGTGATGAGGTGATCCTGAATCAGCGGAACTCCGCCCCAGGGATAGTTGCCCTCGAATACGTACTTGAACACGCGCCGCAAGCCGTCGAGCGCCGGCTTGTTTCCGTAGATCGGGATGACCTTGGTCTCCTGCAAGTTGAAGGGACGAACGTCGTCGAGGCCCAGGATGTGATCGGCGTGCGAGTGCGTATATATGACTGCATCCAGGCGGTCGAGCTTTTCGCGCAGGGCCTGGAAACGGAAGTCCGGAGTGGTATCGATGACGACTACGCGACCGTTGTAGCGCAGCAGGATCGAGGGCCGTGTGCGGTTATCGTGAGGATCGCTTGAAGTGCAGACGGGACAGCGGCAGGCGATGGTGGGCACGCCCATCGAAGTCCCCGATCCCAGGACAGTCAGCTCGACGCGCATCAGCGGCCCCGCCCCGTTTTGGTCATCTCGACGAAGACCATGTGCAGCTCGTAGAGGCTCCCCTCAAGCAGCCCTTGTTCCTCCTCCGTCAGGTTGCCCTTGGTTTTTGTTTGCAGGATTTCGAGCAGTGTAATCGTCTCTTTCGCCGACGGGAGATCGATCGGGGGGTTCTCGTCCTCGTGACTTTTTACGAGGCCCAATTGATACATCGCGGTCGTGGCGAGCGACATGACCAGATGCTCGAAGCTCACGGGGCCGGGACGCTGCGGACGCGTCCCTTCGCCGGGCGCGGCTGGGCCGGAATCCAGGTGTGACTCGGCGCGCGATGCGCTGGGCTGTTCCGCGGCGGGCGGTTTCGCTTGAGGAGGCGGAGGCGCGGACTCCGGCGCGGGCGTCGGCGCGGCTTCCTCCCGCCGCTCTCCCTCCGGTGTGAATAGCCGCCGGTCGGTAACCTTGAAGCCGCTGGCTTCCTCTTCGCGTTCCCTGTCTGCCCGTTCCCTCTCGGTCCGATCTTTCTCTGGCATCGTGGTGTGGGGCCTTTCCTTCGGGCATGACGCGTCCGTCTCCCGAAAGTCAAAGTTTACATCCTATGCGAGGGGGCGGCAAGACGGGGAGAAAAAGCCCACGGCGAGAAAAGCGTTCACCGTGATGGCTACCAAAGCAACGCCAAGGCAACCCCTCCCTTGCTGTCGGGGCTCTGATTATTTCGCGGAACGCAAGAGGGCCGCTCGCTTACGGTCGCGGCTCGGATTTGGGGAGCATTGGCGGGGCGGATTATTTCACGGGGACTTTGGACTTCAATTCCTCGAACCAGTTCAGGACCACGTTGATTTGGGTGAGCGCGGCTTGCGGCTGGTCGGGGCTCTTAGTCATCAGGAAGCGCTGGCCATCGGGGGAGACAGAGTAAAAGGCGCCGGGTGCTAAGGGAGCGTTCGAACCGTAATTTCCTTCGAAGAGCAACCGGGGCTTCCCCGCGGCGAAGGTGGGCTGCGTCTGGAAATCCACGGCCATCATCTTTTCCCTCTGGCCGCCAGTGCGATAGAAGAGTTCGTTTCCTTTGGGCGACCACGCGTTTTCGGAGCCCCCATCGGTGGAAACCTGCCATTTTCCGCCAGGACCGGGGAAGGGCCGCACATACACCTCATTGCGCCCGGATTCATTGGAGACGTAAGCGATCCAGTGTCCGTCTGGAGAAAACTGCCCTGCGCCTTCTTCAAATGGCGTCTGGAGAAATATGCGGGGTTTCCTATCGCCGTCCAGCGGAAGAACCCACAGGTCACTTCCAGTCTTAGGGTCAATTTCCGTGAATACCAGGAATCGCCCGTCCGGCGAAGAGAAACTCGCGCGCTGTACATTCTGGCTGGTGGTCAATCGTTCCTCTGGACCGCTCCCATCGACTGGTTTCCAAAAGAGGTTGGTGGGTCCCGCTCGATCGGACGGGAACACAATCCGCTTTCCATCTGCCGTCCAATACGCGGCGGTTGCGGCATTATTCCGCTCGAATGTAAGGCGGGTCAGAGTGTCGCGGGCGATATCGTAAATCCATACGTCAGAGCCGATACCTACAGCGATCAGCCTCCCATCAGGTGAAATCCGGGGAGGGCGATATGGATGGGGAGGGGCCGGCAGAGGTTGGGACGCTCCACGCCGGTCCACCCACACCATAGTCACGTTTACAGACTGGGAAGTGCCGGGAATGTAGGCCAGTGTGCCGAAATTGGAAACGCTGAACTGTGCGGTTCCTCCAGTACTGGCCAACACGCCCTCTACAATCGGAGCCGGTGATCCCATAACCTCCAATGTTTGCTGGTCGAATGGCACTGCCATCAATGTCCCCGCATGGTGGTAGACCAGATGTCCCGTCGTAGCGTACCGCGCGTGGGTTCCGCCCCTGAGCAGGATCTTGTGTTCGTTGGAGTCCAGCCGCTGGACCGCTATCTGCGCATCATCATAATTCTGGGAAACACCCACGGTGAACAGGAGGGTCTTGCCATCGGGGAGAAACTGCGGCCAGCGGTGGCTGAATTCGCCCGGCAGGAGAGCGGTCAATAGCTGAGGCTGTCCCCCTGCGGCCGAAACCCTTACAAGCCCAGATAAGTTTGTGGGCGAAAAAACGATCGTGTCATTCGGTCCCCAAGTTGCGCCCGTAGGAGGACCTGCAAAAATGCCTAGCGTCAGCGCCGCTCCCCCGCTAATCGAAATTTTCTTCAATGCTTGACCGCTAAAAAAGCCGATCCATTGACCATCCGGTGAAAAGAAAGGGCTGTCAGCGCCTTCCGTGCCGGCGATAGGGGTCGCCTCTAAAGCATCCATAGCCCTCAGAAAAATCTGCGGGGTTCCCCCGGACCTGCCGCCGATATAGGCGACATTACTACCATTCGGCGACACGACGACTGATTCCATCGCACGCGGCAACAGCGTAGTATTGGCGGGCAGCGGAATTGCGAGGCGCTCGACGGGACGCGCGAATGCAGCAGGTGCAGGTCGCAATTGCCAGACGGCGATGCCGGCGATCACTGCTGCAATGCACGCCACAGCAGCGTACATCTGCCAGCGGCGCGGGGCAGGTGCAGGAGCGTGAACCACGACGGGAGTTGCAATGGACGAGGAAGCGGCGCCGGCTTCTTCGATCTGAATGCGAATCTCTGCTGCATCGCGGGAGCGCTTGGCGGCGTCTTTTTGCAGGCAACGGCGCAACAGGGCGCGGATGGCGGGCGGCGTGGCCTCGGGCAATTCTGTCCAATCCGGCTCGGCCCTCATGACCGCGCCGAGGATGTCAGTGAGGCTTTCGCCCGTGAACGCCTGCTTGCCGGTGAGCAGTTCGTAAAGCACGCAGCCCAGCGCAAATATGTCCGTGCGCTTGTCCACCGCCTTGCCGCGGGCCTGCTCGGGCGACATGTACGACGGGGTCCCCAGGATCACGCCGGGAATGGTCGGGGCGATGCGGAGTGGAAGCGTGGGAGATTGCGAGTCGAGTGGAGTGCTGTCGGGTTCGGCGAGAAATGCCTTTGCCAAACCAAAGTCCAACACCTTCACCCTGCCTTCGGGCGTCACCTTGACGTTGGCGGGCTTCAGGTCGCGATGGATGATGTTCTTCTCGTGGGCGTGGTCGAGGGCGTCACAAATCTGCCGGGCAATGTCGAGAGATTCTTCGAGAGGAAGGCCGGAGGTGTAGGACTCACTCGCCGCGGGACCGCTCCATGACTGTCGCGGCTCGGATTGGGACGCTTCGCGGCGGAGGCGGTCGGCCAGGGTCTCGCCTGGGACATATTCCATCACCAGTGCAACGGTGTCGCCGGATTGTTCGAGACGGTGAATCGCGGCGATGTTGGGGTGATTGAGCGAGGCGAGCACCGTCGCCTCTCGGCGGAAACGTGCGAGCCGCTCGGAGTCGCGAGAGAACCTTTCGGGCAGCACCTTTAATGCTACGTCGCGCTTGAGCTGGGTGTCGTAGCCGCGGTAGACCTCTCCCATGCCGCCCACGCCGATCAGCTCGTGGACCTCGTACTGGCCTAAGCGGGTTCCCTTTCCGAGACTCATGTTACCGCCCCTCGAACAGAAAAGCGGCCTTAGAATACACGCATTGTTCGAGCAAAGCAATTGCATTTCCGCGGCGGGCGGCCGCTAACACAATCCCCGGTTTCAATGGGGTTGGGCGCGTACCAGCGATCTCCCGGCCCGAAAGGGCCGACCGTGAATAGCCGTAGGTTTTAACCGACGGAAATGGAACCAACGGAGCATATGCAACTCCGTAAGGAGTTGACCGGCATCTCCGATTGTCCGGCCCCTTCGGGGCCTTTACCAACTTCCTGAATCCGTTTCCGTAGGTTAAAACCTACGGCTGTTCACGGGATTGCCCTTCGGGCAAGCGGCAAGGAACCTTGCACAAAAAAGGCCCGGCCTGTTATTCCATACCACCCGCACGAATAGTTCTCTATAATAGACAAGAGGCGAGGTTGGCTTGACTCCGAGCGCGCATTTCAATAACATTCAGAAGACTTTATCCTTCCGAATCGGTCTCCAAACCGCAGGGTTGGAGTGTCGTCGTCGGGGGAGAATGACAGAATGGCTGGAACTCGACTAGGCGACTTACTGGTTAAAGCAGGGCTGATCACCGCCGATCAATTGACGAGGGCCCTGGAACAACAGAAGAAAACCAGCGCCCGATTGGGCAGTTGTCTGGTCACCCTGGGATTTATCACCGATGAAGACGTAACCACGTTTCTTTCCCGCCAATACGGCGTTCCTTCGATCAATCTGGCGTATTTCGAAGTGGACCCCAGCGTCGTGAAGCTGGTTCCGGAAGACACCGCGCGGCGCTACGAGATCGTGCCGCTGAGCCGGCTGGGGTCGGCGTTGACCATCGCGATGGTGGACCCCACGAACGTCTTCGCCATGGACGACATCAAGTTCATGACGGGCTTCAACGTGGAGCCGGTGGTGGCGTCGGAAAGCGCCATCAAGGCGGCCATCGACAAGCTCTACGCGGCACCGGCGTCAGGAGACGCCCTGCAAAAGCTGACGGAGGACTTCTCGGAGGGCAGCGACGAGGCCCTGGAGCTGGAGGCCGAAGAGGAGGCCCTGGGAGACTCGGAGCTGGAGAGGGCGGCCGGCGAGGCCCCGGTCGTCAAGCTCGTGGACACCATACTGCGGGAATCGCTTTACCGGGGCGCCAGCGATATTCACATGGAGCCTTACGAAAAGGAATATCGCGTCCGGTTCCGCATCGACGGCGTGATGCATGTGGTGATGAACCCGCCAATCAAGATGAGGGACGGGATCATCTCGCGCATCAAGATCATGTCAAAGCTGGATATCGCCGAAAAGCGGCTGCCCCAGGACGGCCGCATCATGATCAAGCTGACTAAGGACGGCAAGAAACGGACGCTCGATTTCCGCGTGAGCGTCTTGCCCACCTTACACGGCGAAAAAGTAGTCATGCGGTTGCTCGACAAGGAAAACCTGCGCCTGGATATGACCAAGCTGGGTTTCGAGCAGGTGTCGCTGGACAAATTCGAGAAGGCCATCCTGAAGCCCTACGGAATGGTGCTGGTCACCGGACCCACGGGAAGCGGCAAGACCAACACGCTCTATTCCTCCATCGCGCGCCTGAACAAACCGGACACCAACATTGTCACGGCCGAAGATCCGGTCGAATTCCAGTTGGTGGGCGTCAACCAGGTCCAGATGAAGGAACAGATCGGGCTGAACTTCGCGGCCGCCTTGCGCGCCTTTCTGCGGCAGGACCCCAATATCATTCTGGTGGGCGAAATCCGGGACTTTGAGACCGCCGAGGTCGCCATCAAGGCGGCACTCACCGGCCACCTGGTGCTGAGCACGCTCCACACCAACGACGCTCCCTCCACCATCAGCCGACTGATGAACATGGGAATCGAGCCGTTTCTGGTGGCTACTTCAGTGCACCTGATCTGCGCCCAGCGGCTGGTCCGCCGCATCTGCACTATCTGCAAGACGGAAGACAAGGTGCCGCAGCAGACGCTCCTTGACGCCGGCTTTACTCCGGAAGAAGTCAAGCAGCAGGTAAAAGTATACAAGGGCGCCGGATGCGATAAATGCAATCAAAGCGGCTACAAAGGGCGCGCGGGGCTTTACGAGGTAATGGAAGTCAACGACGACATTCGGGAGCTGATCCTGGTGGGCGCCTCGGCGCTCGAGCTCAAAAAGAAAGCCGTCGAAACCGGAATGATCACGCTGCGCCGCAGCGGGCTGATCAAAGCCATGGACGGCGTGACGACGCTGGAGGAAATCATTCGTGAAACGGTATTATAAGGACGGTGAAAAGTGACCCGTGACAAGTGACGAGCAAAAGCAGGAGCGGTGGGGAGAAAGTTCTTTAGAAGGGTTGGCGTCGCATTGATTCTCTGAGCCGTGTTCCTGATGGTAACTTGTCACTCATCACTCGTAACTTTTCCGGGAGGAAACCATGGCCGCAGGGCTCAATGATCTATTGAAGAAGCTGGTGGAACTCAACGGGTCGGACCTCCACATCACGACCAACAGCCCGCCGCGGATTCGCGTGCACGGCCATCTGGACCCGCTCGACATGCCCCCGCTGACCGCGTCGGAGACCAAGCAACTGGCCTACAGCGTTCTCACCGACGCTCAGAAGCACCGCTTCGAGGAGAACCTGGAGCTGGACTTCAGCTTCGGCGTGAAAGGGATGGCGCGCTTCCGCGGCAACCTCTTCAACCAGCGCGGGGCGGTGGCGGCGGTCTTCCGGATCATTCCCTTCGAAATTAAATCCTTCGATCAACTGAGCCTTCCGGCCGTGGTGTCCAAACTTTGCGACCGGCCGCGCGGGCTGATTCTGGTGACCGGCCCGACGGGAAGCGGAAAATCCACCACGCTCGCGGCCATGCTCGATAAGATCAACACCGAGCGCCACGAGCACATGATCACGATCGAGGACCCCATCGAGTTCATGCACCCACACAAGAACTGCCTGGTGAACCAGCGGGAAATCCACTCCGATACGCATTCCTTCGCCAACTCCCTGCGTGCCGCGCTGCGGCAGGACCCGGACGTGGTGCTGATCGGGGAAATGCGCGACCTGGAAACCATCGAGAGCGCCCTGCGCATCGCCGAAACCGGCCACCTCACCTTCGGCACGCTGCATACCAACTCGGCGGCTTCCACCATCAACCGCGTGGTGGACGTGTTTCCCTCTCACCAGCAGCCTCAGATTCGCGCGCAGCTTTCGTTGGTGCTGGAAGGGATTCTCTGCCAGGCCTTGCTGCCGACGGCTTCCGGGCAGGGACGGGCGATGGCGCTGGAGGTCCTGGTACCGAGCGCCGCCATTCGCAACCTGATCCGCGAGGACAAGATACACCAAATCTACTCGGCCATGCAGACCGGCCAGGAAAAATTCGGAATGCAGACGTTCAATCAGGCCCTGGCGACGCTCTACTTCCAGAAGAAGATTACAATGGAGACGGCGATTGCTCGCTCGTCCAATGCCGACGAGCTGCAAGACATGATCAACCGGGGAGTGGGATTGTTGCAGCCGGCCAAACCGGCCGCTGCGGGCCCAGTCAAGAAATAGTTAAGAAATAGGGTCGAGAGCACAGGGGAGGTAAACAAAAGCCATGCCGGTATTTGTATACGAGGGAAAGACGGCCCGGGGGACGAAGGTGGCCGGAGAGCGTATCGCAGATAGCAAGACGGCTCTTACCGCCATGCTCCAGAAAGAACGCATCACCCCATTCAAGGTCAAGGAGAAGGGCAAGGAGTTCGTGATGCCCACCTTCGGCGGCCAGAAGGTCACCGCCAAGGACCTGGCGATCTTCTTCCGCCAGTTCTCCGTAATGATCGATTCCGGCTTGCCTCTGGTGCAATGTCTGGAGATCATCGCCGGCAACCAGGAGAACCTGGCGTTTAAGAAGGTCCTCACCGCCGTGCGGGGCAAAGTCGAAACCGGCTCGACCCTGGCCAACGCCTTCAACGACCACCCCAAGGTCTTCGATCAGCTTATGGTCAACATGATCGAGGCGGGCGAGACCGGCGGTATTCTGGACACCATTCTGCAAAGGCTTTCCGGGTACGTGGAGAAGGCGGTGAAGTTGAAGGCCGCCGTGAAATCGGCCATGATCTACCCGGTCTCGGTGGTGGGCATCGCCGTCTGCGTCATCACGCTGCTGTTGTGGAAAGTAGTTCCCATCTTCGGCAACCTGTTCGCCGGTCTGGGCGTCGAAATGCCGCTCCCCACGCGAATCGTAATGGGCTTGAGCCACGCCATCGCGGTGATCCTGGGATTTCCGTTCGGATTCGTGACGTTCGGGGGGATCATTGGCTTGTACTTCGCCTACAAGGCCTTCTATGCCACGCCAGCCGGACGCTTGACCGTCGACAAGCTCCTGCTGAAACTGCCCGTGATCGGCATGCTGCTCCGGAAGATCGCGGTGGCCCGCTTCACGCGCACCCTGGGAACTCTGATTACCAGCGGCGTTCCGCTGATGGAAGCCTTGTCGATCACGGCGCGCACCAGCGGCAACGCCGTCATCGAAATCACCATCATGAAGGTCCGCAAGGCGGTGGAGGAAGGACGCACCCTGACCGATCCATTGAGGGAGAGCGAAGTCTTCCCCAACATGGTGGTCCAGATGATCGGCGTCGGCGAACAGACCGGAGCCATGGACACCATGCTCCAGAAGATCGCCGACTTCTACGAGGAAGAAGTAGACTCGGCGGTCAAAGACATGCTCACGCTCCTCGAGCCGATGATTATTTCGTTCCTCGGAGTCAGCGTGGGCGGCGTGGTCATCTCCATGTACCTCCCCATGTTCTCGCTGATTGCCAAAATGTCGGGATAAGAGTTGTCGGGGTAAGGGAACGGGCCGGTGCGAGCCTATGGGTCCGAACCGCGCCCGCCAAGTCCAGCGCGCGCATTCCAACCGGCCGGAATCAAAGCACCGCGAGCCGCTGTTGTTTTCCTTGCTATAATAGAGCATGAATGGTACGGGCTCGCCGTTGGTTGTCCCAGAGCGTACCGGCGGCATCCGGAGTCGGCGCCTTCCATCGCAAATGGAAAGAAATCGATTTACCCGGGGGCAAAATTGCATAACGTCACCACGGCACATCTTCAAAAAATGAAAAAGAAGGCGGAGAAGATCGTTATGATCACCGCCTACGATTGTCCGACCGCTGGCCTGGTGGATGAAGCCGGAGTGGATATCATTCTGGTGGGCGATTCGATGGGAAATGTGATTTTGGGTTACGAGAACACGATTCCGGTTACGCTCGACGACATAATCCACCACACCAAGGCTGTCGTGCGCGGAACCCAGCGCGCCATGGTCGCAGCCGACATGCCGTTTCTAACATACCAGACAGGGCCTTCGGATGCCCTGCGGAATGCCGGGCGGCTGTTGCAGGAAGGCGGGGCTGGCGCCGTGAAGCTCGAAGGCGGCTCGGCGGTCTGCCCACAGGTGCGGGCGCTGGTTGAGGCGGGGATTCCCGTGATCGGCCATCTCGGTTTGACGCCGCAGTCCATCCACGTTTTTGGAGGATACAAACTGCAGGGCCGCGAGCCGGAGGAGGCCCGCAAGATTCTGTCCGACGCCCGGGCCCTGGAACAGGCCGGAGCATTCGCGATCGTCCTCGAATGCATTCCCGAGGAGCTGGCCGCACGCGTCACCGCAGCCCTTTCGATTCCCACCATCGGCATCGGCGCCGGCCTCCATTGCGACGGGCAGGTGCTGGTGTTGCACGATATGCTGGGGATTGCCGGAAAGGTGCATCCGCGTTTCGTAAAACAATACGCCCACCTGAGCGAAGCCATCCGCAAGGCCGTGGAACAGTACGCCGAGGAAGTGCGGCAGGAAAAGTTTCCCGATGCCGAGCATTCCTTTTCCGCCGACGAATCCGCCGCGCACCCGGCTCCCATAGCGAACAAGCGATGATCCATAGCGAACAAGCGACGATTCGATGACCCGCGTGATCCAGACCATTGCGACGGCCCGGGAGTGGGTTCGAGAGGCGCGCGCGAGCGGAGAAACGATTGGCCTCGTCCCGACGATGGGTTTTCTGCACGACGGGCACCTGAGCCTGATTCGCCGCGCCCGGCAACGCTCCGGCCGCGTCGTCGCCTCCATTTTCGTCAACCCGCTGCAATTCGGCCCTGGAGAAGATTTCGAGCGATACCCGCGAGCGTTCGAACGCGATCTGGCCTTGCTGGAGCGCGAGGGCGTTAACGCCGTGTTCGCTCCCGCGCCGGGTGAGATGTATCCCTCGCCGCCCACGGTCTCGGTTTCGATCGGCAGGCTGGGCGAGATTCTTTGCGGAGCCTCCCGGCCGGGTCATTTCCGGGGTGTTGCGACGGTGGTTGCGAAGTTGTTTCACATCCTGGAGCCGGACCGGGCGTTTTTCGGCCAGAAAGATGCGCAGCAGGTTGCGGTGATCCGGGCCATGGTCCGGGAATTGAATTTTCCGCTGGAGTTGGAAGTCTGTCCCACGGTGCGCGAACCCGATGGGCTGGCCATGAGTTCCCGCAATGCGTATCTCAGCCCGGAAGAACGCGCGAATGCCACGGTTCTTTTTCGATCGCTCGAACGCGCACGGAGCCTGATCGCCGGCGGCGCCCGCGATGCAGCTAGCGTGGAACGGGAGATGCGAGAGATGATTCAAGCCGTGCCGGGAGCCGAACTCGATTACGCCCGCGTCGTTGATAGCAAAAACCTGGACGACGTGCGGCAGATCCAGAGCGAAGTGCTGGTTGCGGTGGCGGTCCGATTCGGCAAGACGCGCCTGATCGATAACGCGATCCTCGCGCCGGAAAGCAGTGAAAAGTGAGAATCAGCAAGGTCTACACCAAGACGGGCGACCAGGGGCAAACCAGCCTCGTCGACGGAGCGCGTGTCAGCAAGGCGTCGTTGCGAGTGGAGGCTTATGGAGCGGTGGACGAGTTGAACTCATTTCTGGGTCTGGCCCGGAACAAGATCGTCGGCACCGAGATTCAGAAGTTGCTCGAACAGATTCAGAACGACCTGTTCGTTCTGGGCGCCGACCTCGCCACGCCCCAGGAGCCAACCGGCTCCGCGAAACCCTCCATTCGCCGCATCAGCCCGGCCGAGATCGAGATGATCGAGAAAGAGATCGACCACTACAACGCCACGCTTCCGCCCTTGAAGGAGTTTGTTTTGCCCAGTGGAAATGAAACCGGCGCATTGCTGCACGTGGCGCGAGCCGTGGCGCGCCGGGCCGAGCGCGACGCCGTGCGCTTGGCCGAGTCGGAACCCGTGAACCCGCAGGCGGCCATCTTCCTGAATCGCCTCTCGGATTTATTGTTTGTGCTGGCTCGGGTGGCCATCCGCCAGGGCGGATCTTCGGAAGTGTTCGCGCGGTTCCACTAGGGCGCTTTCACAATTGATGTAAACGACCAAATGCAACCGTCAGGGCACGACTTTAGTCGTGCCGATAGAGGATCGGATTCGGCGCGCTTTAGCGCCTGAGGTGAGTCTTTCGTTCTGTGCCGGTAAGGTTTCCAAGACGAACCTCAGCGGCTAAAGCCGTACTGCAGAGCACCGACTTACGGCATGGCTGAAGAGTCTGTGTGATAACTCCGGATTTTCGTAAGGGCACGGTTTCAACCGTGCCGCAACTGCCGCAAAATCAATGCGGGCTTTAGCCCCTGAGGTACGTCCTTTTGAGTTATCACACAGACTCT
>ORMF011883532.1_pt1 | contig 61888 bp, 49 predicted proteins | sample 1779871 | NCBI WGS metagenome assembly ORMF01 (sample SAMEA104232316, study PRJEB22302) | groundwater metagenome | biome: forest; feature: aquifer; material: groundwater | place: USA | collected 2011-08-07 | depth 5.4 m | reverse complement strand
CGTCGCTCGTGGTCGTCGTCGTGGTCGTGGTCGTGGACGGGCGCGGTCCACACCGTCGTCCGAACGATTGACGATTGGCACCAGCCCATCTCGCGCATGCCAAGAACACGCCACGTTTGTCGACAGTCTCGTTTCGGGGGAAGGTGGCGCGCGAAGCGCGCCGGATGGGGGCCTGTCCGTGACCGCCGGAACATCGCTCGGCGCGCGGTGTCATTTGCTTCCGCGAGGTGAGCCCATGTTGCATTCCACTCCTTCGCCGAGGCGTTCGCACGTCCCCGGCACGATGACTCTTGCCATGCGTGCGGTCCAGTCCTTCGACGGGCCGCGCGTTCTGCGTTTGGGCGTGTTGCGCGACGGGCGCAGGGTCGAGGAGCGAATCCTGCGGCGCGCACATTCGCTCACCGTCGGTCGCGGTGAGACCAACACGATCGTCGTGTCCGAGCCGTCGGCTCCCGAGACGAGCGTGGTCATTTCGTCGGACGTCGACGGATACACGCTTCATATTCGCGACGGCATGAACGGCCGGATGGCAGTCGCGCAGGGCGTTCTCTCCCTCGACGACATGGTTCGCGCAGGCCGCGCCGTGCGCACGCCGACGGGCTGGGACCTGCCGATCGACGAGCGATGGCGCGGCAAGGTGTCCCTCGCGGGCGTGACGCTGTTGTTGCAATTCGTCGTGGCGCCCCCGGTCGCTCCGCGGCCCCAGCTACCGTCGACGCTCAAGCATCCGTGGCACAGGCGAATCGACGGCACGTACAACGCGTGCATCGCGATGTTTGTCGCGCTCGCGATCGGGAGCATGAGCTACGTCGAATACCTCTACGATCCGGAGGTCGAAGACGCCGTCGAGAGTGCCCGCACGATCACAGCGGTTCTCGCTCCGCCGCGTACGCCCGAACCGGCACCGACGCCAGCGCCCGCGGTCGTGCCGATCGACAACGCACAAGCGACCAACACGCAGCCCACGGTGCCGACGCCGCGCGACTCCGCACACGACGTCGCGCAGAACGGCCAGCATCGCCCGAATCCGACACTCGAGCCCACGAGCCCGACCGATCGCGATTCGGCGGCCGCGCTCGCCGCGTTGCGAGCGAGCAACGCCGTGGTGCGAGGCTTTGCGAACCAAAACGACTTCGCGGCGATCACCGGCGTGCTCGACACGGGGCACAGCGCGCGCGATCAGATGGCGGGCGGCGGGCTCATGCAGAATTCGATCCATGCGCTCCGCGACGGCATCGCAACCCGCCGGGGATCGAACGACGTGGCGCTGAACCGCAACCGGTTGATTGCGTCGAACGGCCCGGGTGGCGACTTGTTCGGGCCGCATCACGTCGGCGATCCGGGCGTGGACATTCACACCGGCACGCCGACCACCGAGATCATCCGACACGTCACCGTCGTCCCCTTGCCGCCGGATCCGCCGTCGAGTCCGATGTGCCGGGCGCAAGGAGTGTCATCGACGATTCGCACGAACATCTCGGGGATTCGTTGGTGCTACGAGCGCAGCGTTCGTCAGCATCCCGGACTGCAAGGCCGAATGGAACTCGAGTTCACCGTGGGGGCGTCGGGCCGCGCGACGAGTGTGAACGCGAGTGGATTCGACCCGGAGACCGAAGCGTGCGTCGAAGCCCGCGTGCGAGCGTTCGTGTTTCCCGCGTCGACGGAGGCTTGCGACTACAACTTCCCGTTCAACTTTCGTGCGGGCGAGTAGTCGCTCCGCGTTCCGCACTGGAAGCGAGACCCGCACTGCCGCTATGGTCGTCGGGTTCGTCGTCGGCTGCCGCCCGTTCGCACGAACCTCCCGATGGCGAGAATCGAATTCCTGACGAAGTTCGTCGCACGAGTGGAGCACCGGCCCACAGGCTCGCGCCCGACGGAGCCTCATGTGCGTGTCCGATGGCTGGGCACCGCGGGCCACGTCATCGAGACCCCGACCACGACCCTGCTCCTGGATCCATTCCTCACGCGGCCGTCGTTGGTCGATACGGTGTTCCGGCCCGTCGCACCGATTCCCGAGCGGTGGGGCGACTGGTTGCCGGCGCGAATCGACGCCGTTCTGCTCGGACACAGTCACTACGATCACGTGCTCGACGCACCCGAAATCGCGAGACGGACCGAATCGCGCGTCGTCGGTTCGCGCACGACGGCGTCGTGGGCGATGGCGGCCGGTGTTCCCGAGTCCGGCATCGACGTCGTGCCTGCGTCGGGTCGCACATTGCGCATCGGAGACTGCACGGTTCGTTTCGTGCCGAGTCTGCATGGGCGATTCGCCGCGGGACGAGTTCCGTTCGATGGCGAAGTGTTGACGATCCCACGACTGCCCGCGCGTTCGTTCGACTACAAGATGGGGGGGGCATTCGGGATCCACGTCACGACACCGGCGGGCGCGATCTACCACAACGGGAGTGCCGACCTCGTCGACGCGCAACTCGACGGCCTCCACGCCGACGTACTGCTGCTCGGGCTCGCAGGCCGGCATGCGACGCCGCGCTACGTCGAGCGGATGACTGGACTGCTCCGACCGGCCGTTCTCATCCCGACGCACCACGACTACTTCTTTGGCCCGATGGACTCTGGGCCACGATTGCTGCCCGGCATCAACCTTGGCGGCTTTTTCGCCGACGCAGCCCGATGCGCACCGAGCGCGCGAATCGTCACACCGACGTACGCGGACGTCGTTGCACTCCCGATGCAAGGTTCGGTGCGCGACGTCGTTGTGTATGCGTACTGAGAGGCGATTGCGGTGCGCACCCCACTCAGTGCAGGAACATCGTGCTCAGTGCGAGTTGCCAAGTCCCCATCGACAGCCCTGCGAGTGCCCACGCCGCGCGCGACAATGCGACGGAGCGCGCGCTCCGAACCAGCCAGCGCCCGACGAGGGCGAGCGCGAGCGTGATCGGGGCGGCGATGAGTGCGAGCGTCAGTGGCTTTGCGACGAGCTGCTCGATGACTTCTCCGATTCCCAGGCCAAGGATCTTCGGCGACGCCTGGATCAACAGTCGAAAGGCGATGGCCAGCATGGCGAGCCAACCGCACGCCAGCCAGGCCACACCGGCGGCGAGCGAAACCGATGGGAACGATCGCGCGCCGCGAGCTGACTTGCGGCGCTTCCACCACATCGTGGCTCCAGAAATTGCGAGGATGCCCGGGACCAATCCCAGTACGGACCACGAGAGTCGAACCGCGTACTCCGGGACCGCACCGAATCGAGATCCGACGTACCCGAAGTGCAAGGGATCGAGCGTGTCGTACGCGCGCGACAGCCACCGTGCGTGCTGCGCATTCGAACGCTGAACGACGCGACCGGTGCGCGGACCGACGTCGACCCACGAGGCCTCCCGACGCACGAACGCGCTCCCATTGTCGAGAAAGACACGATACTCCGAATCCGCGTCGCCCGTCGGCAGCACCACACTTCGCAGGGACATCCCGGGCAGTGCAGCGAGTGCGATCCGCACGGCGTCGTCGACATTCACGGTCCGCTCCGCCGCGGCGGTCCGCGTGGGTCCAACTGCCGCGGGCGGCGCGCGCAAGAGTTGCGTCGCGTGGGCGCGCTGAATGCGCCGCTGATTCCAGCGACGCACGAACGGCGCGAAGCCTTCGAGACCGAATATTGCGCCGGACACCCCCATGAACAGTGTGAACAGCAGGGACCACAGCGCCATGGAACGGTGCAGAGACGACCAATACGCCCTGCCCGAGCCGCGCAGCGGGGGTGTGCGTAGCGTCGCGAGTCGCTGGCGCATCATGAAGAGTCCAATGCACGACGTGAGCGCGAGAATCGCACCCACGCAACCGACGAACATTCGCCCCCAGACGCCCATCAGCAGGCGAACATGAAACTGTCGTAGGAGGTTGGAGATCGACCCGAGGTTCTCGTCCGATCGGCGACTGCCGGTGACTCGCGCCGTCCGGGGATCCACGAAGACCTGCCGGGTTTCGTCGTTTCGGGTCGTGATGGTCGCGATCATCGCGAACCGCGGACCGTACGCGACTTGGAGATCGTCGAGCGTCGCCCGCGGAAACTCGTGCTCGACGGACGAGCGTACCGCGGCGAACGACTGCGTATGACTCGACGGGCGGACCCGGAGCGCCGGAGTCACGAGCCAGTCGAATTCGTTCTTGAACACCGCGAGTGCGCCACTCCACGAAATCAACAGCAGCAGTCCCCCCGCGATCACACCGATGGTCGAGTGAATTCCGAACCAGCGGCGCCGCGAGACGAAGAGTACGCTGGGCCTTGCGGTGTCTGCCGACCGATCAGCCATGGTGGGTCGGTGTGTCCGTCAGGTCCGGTGCAAGATCGGAGGTCCAGCCGTCGACCCCGTGACGAACGACGATGGCACACGCGTCGGGATCGTGTTCCAGGACGATCCGCGTGTCGTTCGCTTCGCACCGCGCGAGCATCGCGGTCTTCTCGTCGAGCAGCGTCAATGGATGGTTGTCGTACCCCATGCCCCAGCCGGGGCGCACATGCGGTCGCATCGGGAGCACGTCGGCCGGAAACAGAACCGTGACTCCTGCGCCGCTCGCCTCGATTGCGAGCAACCCTTCGGTGTGTCCATCGAATCGGATTGCGCACAGTCCGGGCAAGACGTCGCCAGCGTGCATCCGTCGAACATCGGCAGTCGACGCCTGGGCCAACTCGAACGCTCGGAAGCTCGCACGGTCCTTTGCGGTCGCGCGGTGTGCGTAGTCGAGATGGGCAGAACCGACGTGCAGTCGCGCCCGCGGTATCGCACGTCGCAGCGGGGACGAGTGATCCTCAGGGATGGTGCGCGTCGCGAGACCCCCCGCATGATCCCAGTGCAGATGGGTGAGCACGATGTCGGTCACGGAATCGGGATCGACGTTGTGCGAAGCAAGCACGCGCTCGAGACTCGCGCGATCCAACTGGAATCGATCTCGCTCTTTGTCGCTCCACGCGTCGCCGAGGCCAACGTCGACGACCGCGCGGTAGCCGGCGCGCTGGTTGTCCACCACGAGGATGCGCGCTGCGAGCGCGATCCGATTGTCCGCATCCGCTGGGTTGGTGCGCGACCAGAGACTCTTCGGCACGACACCGAACATGGCGCCTCCGTCGAGCGCGAATCGGTTCGCCACGATGGCACGGATCGAGAGATCGCCCGCGACGAGCGACATGGAGCCTAGAATCGCGCCTGCATCGTCATGCCGAAGCCGAGCTGACTCGGCGCCTGGAAGATTCGGACTTCGCGCGTCCCGCTCGTGTCGACCTGCAGCAGTGTGGCGTTGTTGTCGAGCACGTATTGCACCCAGACCAGCCCCGCCAGAATCGACGAGATGTCCCATCGAAGCGAGGCGCGTGCCGAGAAGATCGGGACGCTGCCTTGCCCAGGCGGAAGGATCGAGAAGTTTCCCGCGCGGCGAATGACCAGCGTTCGCTGGGCTTGCAGCGAGCCCTCGGTCGTCGTCGTGCTGAACGTCGCCGGGAATTGCAGACCCGCCACCAGTTGCGGCAGGAGATTGGCGCGCTGAATTCGGTAGTCGACGCTGAGAGCGAAGAACAACTCGGGCGCCACCGTTGCGTCCGCGGGAATGCTCTGGAACGGAATGAAGCTCGGGACGTTTCGCAGCAGGAACGGTACGTCCCGCAGCAGTCCGGTCAATCCGATGCTCAGATAGTCGTACCGGGCCCGTCCCTGGACGGCTCCCGCGAATGCGGGCTGAATGACCTGCCGCCCGGGGGTATTGATGTCCGACAGATTCTGCCCAAGGGCCGTTCCCTCGACCGACAGCAGCCAACTGAACGCTCCCGGTGTGTACCGCTCGGGCGCAAAAACCTGCATCGGGAAGTCCGGATGATTGCGATACAGCTGCATGTCGATCGACGTCGGCGGCGTGAGATTGTGATTGAACACCAGGCGCGTACTGCCACCGAAGACAAAGACGGGCTCACCGCGGACGCCGGGGAAATCGAATCGCCCCTGCTGGAAAAACCCACCGCTGACGTCGAGTCGAGCGAAGTCGCCGAATCGGTATCCGAGACCGGCGAGTCCCGCGTATTGTGTCTCTTCGACGCGCACGACCTCGATGTCGGCACTCGACGTCACGACGCTGAGTGGAATGACAATCGCGGCTGTCTTGAATCCGGCGTAGAGGGACAGGGGGCCGGAATCAAAGCCGATGCGTAGTCCGGGCGCGCCGCCGACCCGTCGTGGAAATACGTCGTTGCCGCCCCACGACAAGTCCCACAGATAGCCAAGGCGGAATCGGTCGGTATCGAACGGAAAGAACGTGAGGGAGAATCCGTCCGCCGGGCGCGATGGATTGGTTTGATAGAGAAGTCGCAAGTACGTCCCCGCGTCGTAGAACGACCGCTCGAGGTTGCCCGCACCCGACGTCAACTGTGCGAGATCGACCCGAAGTACGAGCGCGGCCTCCGTCTGAATGTTCGGGATGAACCCCGGCGCGCGCGCGTACAGCGCGAGGTGCGTGAGATTCTCGCGGCCGGCGTACCGTGAATTGAGCGCGTCGAAGAAGAGTTGGTACTGCGAGCGGTCGCTGATGCGCGGAAGCGGGGAAACCGGCACGCGTTGGCCCGTGGCCGTGAGAATGTCGTCGTCGCCAAACGTCCACGTGAGTCGCGTGTCGAGGAAGTCGCGAACGACCGGCGGAGTCGGTGCGACCGCCGGGGGCTGCGCCGGCGCAACCGGTGCGGGGGGCGTCGTGGGCGGTTGCGGGGGCGTCGGCGGAACGGGCTCGGTGGGTTGGGTCGGCTGTGCGTTCGGGTCCGGAGTCGTTGGGCCCGGGGTGGTAGTAACCGTCGTAGTCGTGCCGGCGATCGTGTTTGGCGCGCCTGTGGTCGTCGTGGGCGAACCGCCGGCCGGGACTCCCGGGGGGTTGCCCCCCGGCACGGGTGGATTCGGGACGGGCTGAGCGATGGCCGCACTCGCCGCGACGAGCGCGGTGAGGAACGTCGTCGCGGCGGCAAACGTCGCGGGCACGGATCGAGATTTCATCTACGGTTCCTCGGTAACGGAGCGGGGCTGAGTGCAGCTGTCGTTTGCATCGCGGACCATTTGTCCGTCGCCTTGCAGCACCAGGTCATCGATGCACCGCGGCTCGATGATCCAGTTGGGTCCAACTTGCTTGAGCGTGCCCGTGATGGCCACGCCGTGGCGTGCGGTCGCGCCGGCCGGTTGGATCGGGTTGAAGTTCGAGTCGGCGTCGCGTGGCGAAATGACGATTCGCACGCCGGTCGCCGCGGCCATCGGCATGTCGACTGCCAACTGGCCGAATCGAGTCCAACCGGTCCACTCGGAGCAGCCGACGGCTACTTGGCACGCGTTTGCACACTGCGATTCCGGTGGATTCGTGAAGTCGATTCGATTGTCGCCGTCGGCATCGCAATTCGACCGACCGGGAGCGAAGTTGCATGTCGCCAGACCCATGCTTCCGACCGTGCACATCGGGCGATCAGGACCGATGTTCGGCGACAGCGTCACGTCCCGCACGCGAACGACGGAGTTCTCGATGCGTTCGAGCGAGATCGCATCTGCCGTCATGGGAGTGATCTCGACGGCGGCGGGAATCGGACATGCGCCCGACGTCGCGCGATCGACCCACAACCCATCGGGCGCGACGGCCCACGCAGGCTGTCCGAGTTGCGTGGTGCTGACGAACTCCTGAACGCTGCCTTGCAAGAGTGAGAGCCGATCGCACGGGCGTAGCCCCTCGGGCAGTCGAAAGTTGAATGCAAACAGACTGTTGTTGCACGGCATGCCGCCGCACGAGGTGTCCGCCGTGTCGGTCACCCAGAATCCGTCAACGCTGATCCGCGTGACGACCAGCGTTCCCGCCGAAATGCTGACGCGCTCGTTGACCAGTGCCGACGTCGTGCCGCTGCCCTGCACATCCGCAATGCGCGGCGACGCGAAGAAGATCGGCTCGCTGGTGCCGAGTGCATAGCTTCCACCGCGCTCCGAGTCGTCGTTGGCTGCCGCACAGCCGTAGTCCGCGGGAAAATCGGTGCGACCGTCGCCGTCGTCGTCGCGTCCGTTCGCACACTGCGGCATCGCCTCGAGCGCCGCGGGGACGTAGCCCGATTCCTCCGCCGCAATTCGGGTCTCGCCGTAGCTCCGCGAGAACGTCAGTCGCAATCCGTCGACGACGCCGTTGGTCAATTGCACGTTGCGACCCCGAACGTCGGGTCCCTCCAAGCTCTCGAGCGCGCCGGGAGACACATTGACGGAAACCCACGGACGCCCCGACACCGGACTTCCGTCGCTTCGACGCGCCTCGATTCGAACGGTGTACGTGACGCTCGTCGCGGCGTAGGGCCGAGGCATGGCCGGGCTGCCGCGATCCCCAGTCGTGATCGTCACGAATACCGACGCCACGTCGCCTTCACGGTCGCGTCGATCCGGATCGACGATCGGTCCATTGCAGGACCCGAGCGTAACGCCGACCAGCATCGCAAGAGTCCGACGCCCGATGGAGGTCCGACGCGTGGTCATTGTCCACCTCGAGACAGCATCTGCAACCGGCCATCGGCCTGCGCTCCGATGGAGTCGTTCACGCAGGACAGAATTCGACAGGTTTCGCCCGCGCGCGACTGCGCGGCACACAGGCACGCCGCGCGCGACGCTTGCGGCGTCGTCCCCGGCCGATCGATTTCGGGGCAGTCGGTGGCCATCAGCGTCGCGAGGTCATTGCGGCAGGTGCGAAGTACGCATCGGCCGGACATCCCAGCGCAGGTCCCCGTCCGGTCGCCCACGCACATTCGCATCGTGGGATCGAACTCGATCCGCGTCGGGCACGAACACAGATACTCACCCGCTTGTGCCACGGAGTCACAGTCGCTGTCGTTCGCGCACTGTTGCAGTCCGTCGTCTCCGCGCTGCGGATCGCCAGGGTGTGCGTTGCGGTACATCGCCGCGCGTGCCCGTGTCGCGCCACAGGGAATTCCGTTGCGGATGCGATCGATCACGGCGTCGCGTTGTTGCACCAAGGTGTCGACCTGCGTCGTGTTGCGTTGCAGCACGAAGAATCCCGATCCGCCGCCCGCGATGTAGTTGTTGGCCGCAAGGGCATAGTCGGCGTTGGGCTGAATCGGTTGCATGCAAATGTGTGCGCGCGGCTCGCACAGCGAACGACGGTCCGGCCGGACCGTGATCCGATTTCCCGCGGCGTCTCGGTTGCAATCGCTGTCGTTCTCGCAGCACGGGAAGCGCGTAGGGTCTCGTTCACACGAAATGTTCTCGGGAACGTTTTGCAACCCGATGTTGATGGTCTCGGCGCAGGCCGTGAGGCGAAGCGTCTGACCTCCCTCCTGAACCGTATCCGGACGCCCATCGCCGTCGCGATCACAACTCCCGCACGAAATCACGACGCGCGCGCCCGCGATTTGCGCCTGCGAGTTGCAGCCGCGCCCGGACGACCGCCGCGCGACGAAGTCGAACATCTCGATGACCTCGCGGCCTGCCAGAAACATCGTCGTGATCGAATTGTCGAACGGAAATACATTGAACACCTGGTCAACCGAGACGGGCCCCGGAGGAATCGCATCGCGGATGCCGAGTGTGTTGGTCAGGGCAAAGTCCGTCTGGATTCCGAGGCGCAGCCACATCGCGTCCGAGACGAGATTGCCCATCGGCGAGTCGCCGCCGCCGATCGCCGTTCGCGAGACTTCGTCCGGTGCATAGCCGACGAGCGTGTCGAGGTTCGCGAGCGAATCGAGCGATCGCGCGTACGGCTCGAGAAGCCGCGCCATCGTTGGCTCCTCGGGAATCGTGCTGTCGACCGGAAAGAGCGTGAATCGCGAGTCGACGACCTCGTAACGGTTCGCGGCATCGTAGCGCTCCGTGCGACCGGGCTCGATGCGCGCAGCAACGTTCGTGAGAACCACGTCGAGCCGGCCGAGATACTTCATGAACGCGCCAGAGTGCTGGAGCAGTACCGTCCGGGGCGAACACGCCCGGGCGCGGTACCCGGTCGCGAGTGTCCACGATCGCACCGGCGGAGTCGCGAGCGGGCGGGGCGGACACACACCGCTGGCGGAACAACACTCGCTCGACGGGTTGCACGCGGTGGTGCGTTGAACTGCGCCGTCGGCGATCTCGGGCACGAAATGGCTCCCGGCGGCGTCGAACGGCTCGCAGTCCCTGACTTGCTGTGTGGGATTCAGAACAATGTGCAGGTGGCCACCGAGGATCACGTCGAATCCCGTGGTGCGCTGGATCATCTCGACGTCGTCGGAGAGTCCGACGTGCGACAGTCCGACGACGACATCCGCACCGAGACTCCGGACCTGGTCGACGTAGAATTGCGCGGTCTCACGAGTGTTCAGCGGCGTAATGCCCAGTCGGTTCGGCTGGTCGAAAATGGATGTGATCGAAGAGAGATTGCCAAAGCCGATGACCGCGACACGCAATCCGCGAAGATTGAAGATGTGGTACGGCTGCGCAACGCGCGAGAGTTCTGCGGATCCCGTTTGTGTCGGGTCGTCGAAGAGATAGTTCGACGCGAGAACCGGGAACGTCGCCCAGCGACGGTACTGACGCGCGAAGTTGAGCGCACCGCGGTCGAACTCGTGATTGCCGATGACGACGGCGTCGACGCCCGTGTGACCGAGCGCGCGAACCTCGGCCTCGCCGTTGAAGAAGTTGAAGATCGGCGCACCCTGGAAGCAATCGCCCGAGTCCAGATGGAGCAGTCGATCGGCGTGCGCCCGTTCGCGCTGAATGAGCCAGTTCATCCTCGCGGCGCCGCCGAACGGCGCGCGCGACTGGTTCAGCCCGAGGGACGCGTCGGTTGCCGAGACCCGCTGCGTGTACGGGAACAACCGCGAATGCCAATCGGCGGTGTGCAACAACGTGAGACGGACTTCGGTCGGGATCGGCGTGGAATCGCCTGGAGAACCACAGCCGACGGTGGATCCGCACGCAACGACCATCGCAACGACGAGCGCGTGCCGGTACCACACGGGCGAAGCGTATAGCGGGCACTGGGTTCGGGGGGAAGCGGACGTTCGGGCGGCGGGGTGCGCAATTCCTTGCGCACCCGCGAAACGTGCGCTACACCCCACACCACTGTGGTTCAACCACTCATCCACTCGGTGACCGAATGACCGCCGCGGCCCTCAAGCCCGTTGCGAGGAGCAAGGTCGTGGACGGGATCACAGAGCAGATCCGAAATGCGATTCTTTCCGGCCAGTTGCAGCCGGGCGAGAAGCTCCCGGCCGAGCGGGAGCTCGCAGGCCAACTCGGAGTCAACCGGCTGACGCTGCGCGCAGCGCTCTCCCGACTCGAGGCCATCGCGCTGATCGACACGCGCCACGGCACGCGATCGGTCGTGCGGAATTTTCGGGAGAACGCCGGCATCGACACGTTTCCCGACCTGATCCGGTTGTGCCGCGAGAACGACCCTCCGCTCTTCGTGAAGCTTGCGCGCGACGTGTTCGACCTGCGCCGCGCGCTCGCGATCGAGGCGGTCGCGTTCGCTGCGGAACGCCGCACGGACGAAGATCTCGCGGCCATTCGCGCCGCCGTCGCGCTGCAACAAGCACGCATCGGCGACGTCCTGGCGTTTGCGCGGGGCGATCTGCACGTCGCCCGGCTGGTCGTCCGCGCGAGCAAGAACCTCGCGCTCGAAATGCTGCTGAACACCATCATGCGCGTGCCCGAGGACGACCCGATGCTCCTGCGCGCGATGTATCCGTCGCCGCGCGCGCAGTACCGACACTACGACGTCGTGTTGCACCTGATCGAAACCGGTGCCGGCGCGCTCGCACGCGACGCAATGCGGTCGGCGCTCGAAGCCCTCGACCGCGTCACGATGGCCCGACTCGAACGTGAAACCTCCAAGGGAACGCCATGACCATCACCCACATCGAACGCCGCTTCGCGCACACGATCTTCGACACGATCTTTCCCGCCGGCGCGCATCCCGATCTTCCGGACGGCATCGTCGACGTCGGTCTCGACTGGTATCTCGACGACCTGCCGAAACACTTCCCGCCGATGTCGTTTCTCGTGTTCCGGCTCGCGCTCGTGTTCGTTGCGCTGACGCCGCTGTTTACCGTGGGCCGTCCGCGCACGATCCATGGACTCGATCCCGAGGCCCGACTCGTGCACATTGGCCGGCTGCATCACGCCCGCTGGTACCTCGTTCGACAGATGGTCGTGATGATCAAGGCACTCGGCTCGATCCACTACTTCTCGCAGCACGCGGTTCGCCGCCGCGTATTGCACGGCACGCCCGGCGCCACCGTCGTCCCGCTGCGCAAACGTGTCGCGCCCGTCGACGTGGGCGAGTCCACCGAGCGAACCGAAGATCCGTCGCACACGGTTGCGCACGCAGGTGCAGCATGACCGCCGCGATCGATATACGTTCGCACGCCGCGAGTACTGCGGCGCATCCCGGCGCGTACTCCGACGAACTGGCCGATCTTCCGACCGGAAGCGTGATGGACGGTTCGCGTGCTCGGCGCCCCGTTCTCGACGAAGCGGATTTCGTGATCGTCGGGTCGGGCGCATCGGGCGCGACGACTGCGGTTCAACTGTCGGAGGCCGGCTATTCCGTCGTAATCCTGGAGGAGGGCGCGTGGGTGCGCACGCGCGATTTCACCGAGGACCTGTACGGCGCGATGACCCGGATGTTCCGCGGAATGGGCACGAACGTCATGGAGGGGCAGGCGCTGACGCCCATTCTCCAGGGTGCCTGTGTCGGTGGCAGCACGACGATCAACAGTGCCATTGCGTGGCGCGCGCCCGAGGACGTTCTGGGCGACTGGGGCAATCGGTTCGGCATCGCTGAGACGGTGTCGGTCGAGCGACTCGCGCCGCACTACGACGTGCTGGAACACGACTTGAACGTCAGCAAGGTGAGCAACGAGAGCGTGGGGGCCAACAGTTCGCTGCTCGGCGACGCGGCGGCGGCTCTTGGAATGGAGTCTCACCGTATCCAGCGCTACGACGCCGGTTGCGAAGGCAGCTCGGCGTGCCTGACGGGCTGTCGCGGACGCAAGAAGCTCGGAATGAACATCACGTACATCCCGCGTTCGTTGCACGCGGGTGCTCGGATCTACACGTCGGCGCGCGTCGCCCGAGTCGAGCTTCGTGGCGGTCGCGCCGTGGGAGTGCATGCCACGCTCCAGGGGCCGCTGGGTCCGCAGTCGCTCTTCGTTCGAGCACGACGAGGCGTCTTCATCGCAGCGAGCACGATCCAAACGCCGAACCTGCTGCGACGATCGGGCGTGCGGGCGGATGCACTCGGGCGGCACTTCCAAGCCCATCCCGGCGTGTCGATGGCCGGGCGCTTCGAGCAGCGAGTGAACATGGACTTTGGCGCGGCGCAGGGATGGAACTCGCTGCACTTGCTGAAGTCGCATCGAATCAAGCTCGAGTCGCTGATGTTGCCGCCGGAGCTTGCCGCCGCGCGTACGCCGGGATTCGGTCCCGAGATGATGCGGCGCATGGGCGACTACGGTCACATGGCGATCTGGGCGGTGGTCGTCCGCTCGGAGGCGGAGGGACGCGTGAGTGAGCTGTTTGGCGCGGACCGCGTGCGCTTCGGTTTGACCGAGGAAGACCTGCGCCGTGCGCGGCACGGGATGAAAGTGCTGGGCGAGATGATGTTCGCCGTCGGTGCGCGCGAGGTCTGGCCGGGCGTGCATGGGTTGCCGTCGGTGTTGCGAACGCCGGACGAGCTTCGGGTGTTCGACGACGCGCCGCTCGACCAGCGGGCGTACAATTTCATGTCGAGCCATCTATTCGGCGCCGCGCGCATGGGTCCCGACCCGCGCACGTCGGTGGTGGCGCCCGACTTTCAAGTTCACGGTACGCGCGGGCTCTACGTCGTCGACTCGTCGCTGTTCCCCACCAATCTTGGCGTCAACCCGCAGCACACCATCATGGCGATCGCTCGAATGGCCGCGCGACAGGTCGCGGCGCGACCGCACGCCCCGGTCTGACCCGATTGACACGGCCTGCGCGCGCGCACGATGCTCCCCGCAATGACTTCGACCGGGACGGAAGCACCCAAGCCGCGTCGACGCGCCCGCGCGAAGTCGACGCCGGCCGCCCGACCGTCGCCGGGTGGCGCGATTCTGATCACTGGAATCGTCGGACGTCTCGGCAAGCACTTGTGTCGGGTGTTGCATCGCGAGCATCCGGTCATCGGCATCGATCGTCGCGACTTCGCAGACCGGCCGAAGGACGTCGTGTTTCACCAGGTCGACATCCGTCGCAAGAAGATGCGGGACATCTTCCGCGGCGGAAACATCCGCGCGGTGGTTCACCTCGGAATCATGCACGACCCGCGCGCGAGCACGAGCGAACATCACAGTTGGAACGTCGCGGGCTTCGCGAAGATGCTGGAGTACCTCGCGCAGTACCGCGTCCCCAAACTCGTCGTGCTGTCGAGTTCCGACGTGTACGGGCCACGACCCGACAACGCGCAGTTTCTCCCGGAAGAATCTCCGTTGCTCGGGGGTCAGGACTTCGGCGAGATCCGCGACCTGATCGAAGTCGACATGCTCGCGCAGAGCTTCTTCTGGCGGCACCCCGCGACCGAGACCGTGATCCTACGTCCCGTGCACATTCTCGGAAACGTCCGCAACGCGCCGTCGAACTATCTGCGTTTGAACGTCGTGCCGACGTTGATGGGGTTCGATCCCATGGTGCAAGTCGTGCACCAGTCGGATGTCGTGCAGGCCATCGAGCGCGCGCTCGGCGAGGGCGTTCGCGGAATCTTCAACGTTGCGGGACCGGATCCGGTTCCGCTCTCCCGCATGATCAAGATGCTCGGCCGCTCGACGCTGCCCGTGCCGCACATGTTGGCCGACGGGATCTTGCGGCGCATGTGGCGCTATCGCCTCACGAGCTTCCCCGCCCCCGAACTCGATCACATTCGGTACGTGTGCATGGTCGACGACCGTCGCGCGCGCGAACAGATGAACTACGCGCCTACGTTCGGCCTCGAAGAGACGGTGTTTGCCGTCGACGACTCGTAGCGTGTCTCGGCTTCGACGCACTCCGTGGCGTGACCACGGCGACGAGACGCGCGACCTCGGCCCGCATGCGCCGGTCCTCGGCGGCGGTTCGGTGATCCCACCCCAGCAGGTGCAACACTCCGTGGGCGAGAAGGGTTCGCAATTCGGTGTCGAACCCGTGGCCCAGCGCCGCCCCCTGCGCCGCGACGCGTTCGACTGAGATCACGACGTCGCCGATCGCGTCGCCCGCGACGTGCGAGTGTTCCACTTCGCGAAGCGCGAACGCCAGGACGTCCGTCGGTCGATCCTTGCGGCGATATCGTCGATTGAGTGCGTGAATCTCTGCGTCGCCGCACAGCAGAATCGACAGTTCGACCCGAATGAGTCCGAGGTCGGCGAGCATTCGTCGCGCGGCGCGCTCGACCTCGCGGGCCACGGCGGGTCGACGTCCTCTGCCCTGCATCGTTACGGCGACACCCACGACGGGGCCTTCGTACCTCCCGCGGAGTCGAACACGCAACTGCGCGGAGCCCGTTGCGCGCGTGACGCCGCGACGCCATGCTTGCGTCGACGATGTGCGACGGGGTCGTAATTCGGGCGGGGGTCCTGACCGCATGCCTGCTCGTGGCGACGTCGCCGGCCTGGGCGCAGGTCGGATCCCCAGATGCCGGAATTGGCGTCGTGTCGAACGAGGCGAACGAGAGCGAAGTGGATCGCTCGGAGCGCGTCGTGCGAGCGACGGTGCAGGTGACGACTGCGCGCGGAACGAGTCTGGGTCTCGCCGTTGCACCCGACGGGCGCGTCGTGGTCCCGCTTGCGACCGTGCGCGATGCGCCGAGCGTGCGTGTTCGATACGCCGACGGTCGCGAGGACGGCGCGACGATCATGGTCACCGACGAACATTGGGGACTCGCGTTGATCGAACCGCGCGGGGCCGTGTGGCGCGAGGGGCTCCCTGTTGCAGAATCCGCGCGCGCGACGCTGCCGGTGCGTTGGGCGGTGGGTCAACCCGCGAGTTCGCGCAGCGGCGTGCTGCGACGTCGACGAACGTACGTCGCCGCGGATGGCGAACTTCTCCGCGACGCGTGGGAGATCGATCCCGTCCCGGGCGACGCGGCCGCAGGAAGCGGAATCGCGAACGCGCGCGGACAGCTCGTGGGACTGGTCGTGACGCCGAGCGCAAACGTTCCATCGGGCGGCGCCACCGCGCCGTTCGGCGTGCCGGCGTCCATCGTTCGCGAACTGGTCGACCGGGCGGGTCCCTCGACGCGGCCCTGGCTCGGCCTGGTCGCGCGCGAATTGCGGCGAAGTGAATCCCTGCGCGGCACCGTGCACGGCATTCGGGTCACGGATGTCACCGTCGACAGCCCTGCGGCGAGCGCTGGTTTCATCGCGGGCGCAGACGGGGACATCATCGTCGAGGTCGAGCAGCGTGCGATTCGTGCGACCCAGGACCTCGGCGCCGTGCTGCAAGATCACCAGGCAGGCGACATCTTGACGTTTCGCGTCCGGCGGCACGGCACGCGGCAAGATCTCACCGTCACGCTGGGCCAACTGCCCGGCACGCACTGAGAGACGCCGCCGATCACGGCGCGCGCTGCACGTCGCGCCATGCGTTGCCGACGTGGCGGATCGCGCGTTCGAGGGACAGATCCGTCGGATCGCGCTGCTGCGCGAGTGGCAGCAACTCGTTCCACGCGGTGGCCATCGCGCGCCACGATGCGGGAACTTCCGCGTGGTCGGAGAGCGACTGCGTGCATCGTCCTGCGCGCTCGGCAAATGCGAGACGGTCGCGTCGCAGCGCGCGGCGAATTGCCGACTCGACGAACGCCGCGTCGGGTGCAACCGCCGCCCGGTCGAACAGGCACGATGCGAGTTCGGTCAACTCCTCCGCGTCCCGCGAGTGCGCGGGAGACCGCTGGGACTCGCGGTGGCACGAGACGAACACGCACGCGACCGTGATGACGGCCGCCCCCACACGCGGCGCGAGCATCAGTGCCCCGCGTCGCGCGGTCCCGCCACGGCACGGGCCAGATCGGGACGCCCGAGCAACAGCAACCACGCGACGAGTTCTCGCCGGTCCTGGGATCGCACGCGGGCCACGAATCCTTCTGCACCGCCCGTCGCCGCGAGCGCGATTCGCATCGCGTCGTCGCCGGCACTCTGCAGCAACCGCTGCGCGGCGGCACGCGTCGAGTCCCCCGGCGTTCCGTCCGTCGAGCGGCAGACCTCGAGCGCATCTGCCGTCCACGGATCGTGTGCAGTGGCGAGCGGTGCGCAGGGGTCGCCCGCGTCGGCCTCGTGCAACAGAATTGCCGCAGCAAGCGCGGCCGTGCCCCACGTCGGCGCGCCCCGTGCCGCACTGCGCGCATCGGACTCGATGACCCTCGGGTCCCCGGACGATGCGGTGAGCGCGAGTCGAATCCGCACGATGTGCAACGACGCGTCGTCGCGCAGTGCGAGCGCTGCAGCCAGGTCCTGCTCCGCCATGGCCGTGCCGCTCGAGCCGCCGACGGCCCGCGCAACGAACGCCCGCGCAGCGAGCGGAACGACCCCCTGTGGCCAAGCCTGCACCGCGGCGTCGGCCATCGCGAGTGCGCGGTCTCGGTGGGTTCCCGCCGCCGCGGCCGCAATGGCGGACTGTGCCAGCATCGCGGCACCCACTGCGGCGTCGTCGAGCGCGCGCGCGCCCGCGTCGCGCGCGGGGATCACCGTTCCATCGTCCAGTTCGATCGCCGACGACTCGGCGACGACGATGTAGCTCCCAACCAAGCCGCTGGGATCCGCCGGATCGCCCGGTCGCGCGGCCCGCGTTCTTTCCGCGACGTCCGCGCGCCCACCGCTCGTCCGCACCGCGGCGACGATGAGCCGCGCCATGTCCAGCAACGTCACGCGCGCACCGTTCGTGCCCAGCGCTCGCGCGATTCCGTCGATCGATCGCGACGGCGGAACGTCCTCGGCCCGCGTCGCGACGTGCATCGCAGCGCCTCGCAATCGTTCACCGATCCATCGCGCAACGGCACTCGCTCGCGACGCGCCCGTTCCCCCGCTGCGCGCCGCAGCGACGGCCGGTGCCGACGACGCGCCGACATCCCACAGCGGCGGAAGGTCCTCGGGTGCGAGCCCTCGCGCACGACGCAGGTCCGCCAGTGGGTTGGCACCCGGACGGGCACGATGCGTGACGTACCAGACCGTCCCGCCCGCCGATGCGAGCACGAGCAGTCCCACGGCCGCGAGAATCACCCACGGCCGCCCCGCGCGGTTCCCCCCCCCCCCCCCGCCCCCCAGGGGCGGGAGCCCCGTCGCGCGCAGGCAACGCGGGCACCGACGTGCGCTGTCGTCCTCGGTTCGCGCGCCGCAGTGTGCGCATTCCATCGCCATCGGGCCGAACGCATATCATCGCCGTGCGATTCGGCAAGCGCGATCCGCGGGGAGCTTGCGCGGGCGTCCGCGACGCCTGCCGCCGCGACGTGGTAGACGCGACGCGTGTCCCCGATGTCCGCCGAGTCTCGAGCGCTTCGGGCGCCCGGTGCCCAGCGTCCGTGTTCCGTTTGCGGAACGACCGTGGACACGCTTCGCGCACCGTTCGCGGCGCACGTGCGTGGGAGTTTTCGTTTCTATTGCAGCGTCGAATGCCACGCCCGGCGGCTGGACACCCCGCGGAGCGAGATACCGCTCCGTGCGTCCCAACCGGCCCCGCGCGCCGGGCTCGATCGCGATCGGCCGAGCCTCGAGCAGATGGCAGACATGCTCGGATTGCCTCGCGAGTCGCTGCCGCCGGACCTTCGCGCAAGTCCGGCACCGCGGGCACCAAACGCCGAGGAATCCGACCCGTCGTTGGAACGCTCGCAGGCCGTCACACCGTCCGCAGTGCCGACGATTCTCGCGTGGATCGGCGCCCTGGGCATCGTCCTCGCGACGGTCGCGCGATGGTCGTTCGAGGCGTCGAATTCCGTTGCACTCGCCATCGCGTTCGTCGCGTTGGCACTCACGGTCGGATCGTTTCTTCGTGCGATCGCATCGATTGCGCCCGGCACCGGTCCGCGCTGGCCGTGGGCGATCTCGTGCGTGAGCGCGCTCATCGTGGCCGCCGACGGCATGCGCACCGGCTCGACGCACGCGCGTGCCGTTGGAATCTGCGACGCCGCGCTGGTGCTCGGCGCGACGGACGTCGTCATGGCGCTCGCGATCCGCGCGGGTGCGCGCGCGTTTTCGCGGGTGCGTGCGCTCGCGAATTCACTCCCACCGCGCGCGCGAGTCGTCCGTCCGCTGGGAAGTGAACTGCGACCGGCGGCTCGCGTTCGCGCTGGCGAAGAAGTGGAAGTGCTCTCCGGGGACGTTGTCCCGGTCGACGGAATCGTCCGATCGGGCGAGGGCACGGTGCTGCTCGCGCTGGGGACCTCTCCTGCGTCTCGCGCGGTGGGAGACACGATGCTCGCGGGCACGCGCGTCGTCGCGGGATCGTTCACGCTGCTCGCGACGCGTGCGGGCGACGACGTGGCGCTGGCGCGCGCGGCAAGGTCCCTCGGTCCCGGGAGCGTGGCGCCGCGGACGCTGCGATGGGCGGACCGTGTATCCGTGGCCGTGCCGATGGTCGTGATCGCATTGGCACTCGCGGGGGCGCTCGCGCAGCGCTGGGGCGGCGGACGCGCGTGGCTGGGAGTGTTTGCACTCGCGGTGGCGGCCGCGCCGCTCGGCTTGTCCGGGCTGCTCGCGCGCGTGCCGCTCGCGGACGCGGTTGCGGTCGCAGGCGCGCGGGCAATTCTCTATCGAGAACTCGCTGCGCTCGAAACTGCGGCCACGGTCGAGAGCGCGGTCTTGTGCGTTCGCGGAACCGTGACGGTGGGCCAGCTCGAAGTGTCCGACGTCGTGTCCGTTGGGCGCTACGGGGAAGAAGAACTCGTCGCGCTCGCGTGCGGGCTCGAAGACGTTGCGGGCGACCAGCCGTTTGCACGCGGACTCCGCGCGCTCGCGACGTTCCGGAAGATCCGGCCGGCCACCGTGCGTCGGCCCACGTTCGCGCCGGGCGCGGGAGTCGCTGCGGTCGATGCGCGCGGCGACGCCGTGGCCATCGGCTCCCGGGCGTTGCTATTGGCCGAGGGCGTGAGCGTGGCGGCGGCCGAGGAGGTCGCGCAGGCCATCGAGCATCAGCGTCGCACCGCCGTGTTCGTGGCGATCGCGGGTCGCGTCGAGGGGGTCATTGGTTTCGAGGACGCGTTGCGTGCGGACGCGCGCCCCGCAGTGCAATCGCTGATCGACGCGGACTACGACGTCGTGCTGATGTCGGGCGTCGGGCGCGAGACGCTCGAGGCGATCGGTCAAGCGCTGGACGTCGGAAACCTGCGTCCCGAAGTGCAGCCCGACGAGCGCGCGAGTGTCGTTCGCACGATCAGCGAAGTGGCAGGCGGTGTTGCGGTCGTCGGACACGTGGACCGTGACGGTGCCGCGCTCGGGGCCGCGGACGTTGCCGTCACGCTGCGTGCGGCGGGCACGGCGGGATCGGAAACGGGGATCTCGGTCGCGTCCGACGACTTGCGCGACGCGGCGGCGGCGCTTCGCATCGCGCGACTCGCGCGGCGGCGAGCACTGCGCGCGACGAACACCGCAGCCGCAGCGTCCCTCCTCGCGTGCGCGACGCTCGTCCTCGCGCCTGGCGTCGGGGCCGACGGCGCGGCGGCCGGCATCGCGTTGGTCGCGATCGCGAGCGCGATTGCGCTGCGAGTGGGCGCTGAGGTCGGTGCGTCGGCTCCTACGGAACGCGACACAACACCAGTTTGAGATAATCCCCCTCGGGGAACGCCGGCAGTCGCGGGTGGTCCTCGGGCGCGCCCCACGCATCGACGATTTGCACGGGTCGCGTGGCGCTCGACGCCGCCGATGCGAGGGTCTCGCGGAATCTCGCCGAGTCGACGTGGCTCGAGCACGACCCTGCGAGGTACATCCCGCCCGGGACAAGCACACCGACGCACGCCGCATGGAGCGCGCGATACGCTTGGAGCGCGCGCGGCACCGCCTCCTCGCTCGGCGCGAAGCTCGGCGGGTCCGCGATGACCAGGTCGTAACGGGCTCGACGTCCGCGCAGCGCCGCGAGTACGTCCATTGCGTCGCCGACGGTGAACTCGTGCGCGGCCGGGTCGACGTCGTTGGCGCGAAACGTCTCCTCGGCGAGCGCGATTGCGGGCGCTGCGAGATCGACCGAGTGAACATGCGACGCTCCGCCGATCGCGGCGGCGATGGAAAAGCCCCCCGTGTACGCGTAGAGGTTCAAGACGCGTTTTCCCTCGCTGCGCTGACGGACGCGATGGCGCGACGTTCGCTGATCGAGAAACAGTCCCGTCTTCTGGCCGCGGAACAAATCGACCGGCAACCGCACGCCACGCTCCCGGACGATCACGATGTCGTCGGGAGCTTGACCGTACACGACGTCGACCGTCGCCCGCGTGTGCCGGCTTGACGGATCGTCGGCGTCGGGGCGCGGGTGGCGACGGGCGGTGCGTGCGAGCAGCGTTCCCACGCCGCGGGCGTCGAGCGCGGGACGCAGCGCGTCGACGAACGAACTCAGCCATGCCGCACTCGCGGCGCCATCGGCTCTCACGACGGCGACGGCGCCGTACACGTCGCACACGAACCCGGGCATCCGATCGCCTTCGCCATGAAGCAGTCGATAGGCGTCAGTTTCCGCGGGAACGCACACGTCGCGCCACGCGCACGCCGACGAAATCCGCGACGCGAACATCGTCGTGCCGATCGATTCGTCGCGCAGCGTGAAGATCCGAACACCGATCGGTCCGTCGTCGCACAGGCCCCGTCCGACGAATCGACCGCGCGTATCCGCGACCCGCACCTCGGTCCCCGCGTCCGGCAGCGGCTCGACCGCGTCGCGGTATACCCACGGGTGTCCCTCGCGCAGCGCACGATCGACGGGCTTGTGCAATCGCACGGTCGGTGGCTCTCGCTCCGGCATCAGACCTCGCGATGTTCTACCAAAACGCGCGCCAACGTGGCGGACGGGTGTGCGGGCGCACTACGATCCGTCCGTGATGACCCGGCTACGGTGGCTGACGGCGGGCGAATCGCACGGGCCCGCGCTCGTGGTGATCGTCGAGGGAATGCCTGCGGGGCTGCCGATTGGCGCATCGGACGTCGATCGCGACCTGGCGCGACGGCAACAGGGCTACGGCCGCGGCGGGCGAATGAAGATCGAGCACGATCACTGCGAGATTCAATCCGGAGTACGAGGCGGCGAGACGCTCGGCAGTCCCATCGCGCTGCGCATTGCCAATCGCGACTTCGCGAACTGGACCGACCGCATGGGCGCAGAGCCCTTCGCAACGCCACCCGAACGCGTGACCCGGCCACGACCCGGTCACGCGGACCTCGCGGGCGGGCTGAAATACGATCGCCGGGATCTGCGCGACGTTCTCGAACGTGCCAGCGCGCGGGAGACCGCGGCGCGGGTTGCGGCCGGGGCACTTGCGCGCGTGCTTCTTCGCGCGTGCGGCGTGGAGGTCGCGAGCCGTGTCGTCGCAATCGCGGGCGTGTGCGACACGGCCGAACGAACGCCGGAATCGCTCGTGCGGTTTCGCGACGCGATCGATGATTCGTCGCTGCGCGTCATGGATCCCGAGATCGAGGCGAAAATGCGCGAGAGGATCTACACGCTCTCCCACGACGGCGACACGGCCGGTGGGATCGTCGAGGCGGTTGCGATCGGCGTTCCCCCCGGGCTCGGCAGCTACGTGCAGTGGGACCGCAAGCTCGACGGGCGCATCGCGCAGGCGATCGCGAGCGTGCATGCGATCAAGGCCGTGGAGATCGGCGACGGATGGGGCTCGGCGGCGCGGGAGGGCTCGGCGGTCCACGACGCGATCGGATACGATGCCAATGCGCGGAGGTTCACGCACGCGACGAATCGCGCGGGTGGCCTCGAGGGCGGTGTGAGCAACGGCGAGCCCGTGGTCGTGCGCGCCGCGATGAAACCGATTCCAACGCTGCGCAAGCCGCTCGCGTCGGTGGACATCGATTCGAAAGCGCCGACCGACGCTGCGCACGAACGAAGCGACGTGTGTGCCGTGCCGGCGGCGTCGGTGGTCGTCGAAGCCATGCTTGCCCTCGTGCTGGCCGACGCGCTGCTCGAGAAATTCGCGAGCGACTCGATGACCGAACTCGCGCGAGCGCTGGCGGGCTACCGCGCGCAAGTCGAGGCGTACTGAGCATGCGCAGCGTCTATCTCATGGGTCCCCCCGGCTGCGGGAAAACCGCCGTTGGCCTCGCGTTGTCCAAACGGCTCGCGCTGCCCTTCGTCGACACCGATCGCGAGATCGAACGCGAGGCGCGCGCGACGATCGCATCGCTCTTTCGTCGCGAAGGTGAAACCGGATTCCGTGCGCGCGAGCGGCGCGTGATGATCTCGTTGCTTGAACGCGCGACACCGTGCGTCGTTGCCGTCGGTGGCGGTGCGTTGGTTCCCACGGATCTTCGTCACGCCGCCCTCCGCCGAACGTGGGTGCTCTCGCTCGCGGCGGCCACTCCGACGCTTTTTGCGCGGATCGGCACCCGCGGCGCCGGGCGTCCGCTCCTCGCGGGCGACGTCGCGGCGCGTCTCGAGGTTCTCGTCGCGTCGCGGGCCGACGCGTACGCCGAAGCCCACGGAGTCATCGACGCCGAGCGACCGATTGCCGAAATGGTCGAGCAGTGCGTTCGGGTCACACGCGCACTCGCTCGCGACGACGTTCAGGTGGTCCCGCTGGGGCGTCGCACGTACGGGATCCACTTCGGACCGCTCGATCGCTTCGGCACCGAGCTGCGTACGCACGCGCCGTCGTCGTCGATCCTGGTCACCGACCGTCGCGTCGCAGCGCTCACGCGGCACGCCCGCGCTCGCTGGCCCGTCGAGTTTGCGGACACCGTGACTCTCGCACCGCCGGGCGAGCGTGCGAAGACGCTGCGCTCCGTTCAACGCATGTGGGACGCCGCCCTCGCGGCGCGAATCGATCGCGACGCCATGCTCGTCGGTGTGGGCGGTGGTGTCGTGATGGACCTGACGGGTTTCGCCGCCGCGACCCTCCTGCGCGGCGTTCGTTTCGCCAGCGCACCCACGACGTTGCTCGCCATGGCCGACGCGAGCGTCGGGGGAAAGACCGGCTTCGACCACGCGCGCGGGAAGAACCTGCTGGGCGCGTTTCATCATCCGTCGGTGGTCTGGTGCGACCCGTCGCTCATCGCGACGCAGTCACACCACGAACAACTCTCGGGCCTCGCGGAGATCGCCAAGATCGCCGCGGTACGCGACCCCGCGCTCTTCGAGCGATTGCGACACGACGCGCACGCACTCGCCCGCTTCGACTCCGCGCCGCTCCGTCGCGCGCTCGGCGCGGCCATTCAGTCCAAGATCGACGTCGTTGCCGACGACGAGCGGGAGCACGGGCTGCGGTCGATCCTGAATTTCGGCCACACGTTCGGCCACGCCATCGAACGGGCCGCGAAGTACCGCGTGCCGCACGGCCTTTGCGTTGCGCTCGGAATGCGCGCGGCGCTCGAACTCGGCCGGCGTCTCGGGACCACTCCCGCCGTCGTCGCGGCGGACGCAAACCAGCTGCTGACGGACCTCGGACTCCCCAGCCGGCTGCCGCGTGGTCTGTCCCTGTCGGCCGTGGCCAACTTCGTGCGAACGGACAAGAAACGCCGCGGCCGCCGCCTGCGATTCGTCCTTCTGACCCGCGCGGGCGGCGCCGTCGTCGAGGCGGTGGACGAGGCCCGCGCGATGGCCGCCCTCGGCTCTCTGCGCGAAATTCGCGCCCGACCGTGACCGGCGGTACCATCCCCTCCATGCGTTCCGTCATGAACCGTTCTCGGTTGGCCTTGGGCTCGATCGTCTGTGGGCTGCTTGCCCTCGTCGGGAGCGCGTGCGCACCCAACGAAGTGTCGTTCTACATCCGGCAGGCGCAGGTTCCGCAGGCAACCGGGATGGGCGGAATGTGTACGGTGACTGGCGATCCGTCCGCGCTGATGAGCCAGGAGGGGACGATGGACCTCGCGTTCACCACCTCCTACTTCATCAGCCCGCTCTACGTGAACCAATTGGTCGGCTACGCGGACCCCATGGCGCTGCGGGCCGAGACCCGTGGAATCTTCGTCGAGGGGGCGGACATCTACCTGTACAACACGACGCCGCCGGACCCCTACGCGCACGAAGGCGCCATGAATCTTCTGGCGTCCACGACGGTGTATACGTCTACGTTCGTTCCCGCCGGCTCGAGCCAGGGCCTAGGGTATGCCGTGGGCGGGCTCGAAATCATTTCGCCCAGTATCCCCGGTCTGGCAGCGTCGCTCCGCGCATCGTGTGTGCTTCAACCCGTCGACTCGCGGCCGGAGTGCCCGCCGCGCATCGTTCGGGGTGCCAGCATGCGCATCGTCGCAGTGATCCGGCCGTTTGGGCACACGCAGGGCGGCATTCGGTTGCAGGGCGCGGAGTTCCGCTACTCCATCAACACGTGCTGCGGCTGTCTGCTCCGGTTCCCCGCCGCAGCGGATTCGTCGATGCACCCCGGTCCCGACTGCAACGAAGGCGCCCCGGACCCCTCGTGCTCTTTTGGGCAAGATCGCTCACTCGATTGCCGCTTGTGCTCGCAGAGCGACCCGCTGTGCCAGCCCCCTGGATACACACCGGCCGGAAGCACGATGCCGTGCGCGCGCTGACCGCGCGGGGGTAGCCAGTGTTCTGTCCGGGCTGCGGCGTTCCCAACGGTGACGACGCGAAGTTCTGCAATCAGTGCGGCGTGCGGATCGCATCGATGTCGCCGGTGGGTGGTGTCACCGCCGGTGGCGTTCCCACCCGCAGTGTGCGCGCGACTCCGGGGCCTGCTCAGGCGTCGCCAGGAGCGTGGGCCTCCGGCGAGGGCACGGGGTCGAGCCTGCAGCTACCGATGGTGGGGCCGTCCCGCAGGACACTCACGATCGCCGGCATCGCGATCGCACTTCTCGGCGTGCTCGTGGGCACCGCGATTGCGTGGCGTGCGTTCCGTCGTCCCGCGTCGATTGCGGCCGCACCGCCCGCGACGGTGCCCGAAACGAACGTCACACTCGTCGAGCTTCCGCACGCGCTGCCGAACACGTCGACCGTTGCTGCTGCCGCCGCTGCCGACGGCGGATCCCGCGTCGCGCGCGGCACGCACGCACGGCCGCCCGCGACGAGCTTGGACGGTGGCGTTCGCCCTCCGGCCAGTGTCGCTGCGCGTGCGACGGCCGTTGCGGCGATTCCGCGAGCCGGTACTCGCCCGACGGTCACGGCGTCACGTTTGCGAGATGCTGCAGCGGCGACTGCTGCCGCCCCGGGAGAACCGCCTCCCGCGGCGGGAGAACCGCCAGCCGAATTGCCACCGGTCGAGTCTCCAGCGTCCGCCGGAGGCGATCCCGGACCCACCGTCGGCGGCTTCCGCGAAGGCGGCGACACGACCGACGCGACGGGACACATGGACCCATCGGTGTTCATGTTCGTCTACCGTCATTACCGCAGCCAGATCGCTACGTGCCACGCGAACGCCGCGCGTGGGCACGAGATCGTCGGGATGATCCGCGTCCGAATCCGACTCGGTGAGGATGGCACCGTGCGAACTGCGCGGATCGTGCAAGACACCGCGCGCGATGCGGGGATGGCGCAATGCGTGCTCAGTTCCGTGCGCGCTTGGCGCTACCCGCAGCCCGAGGGCGGCGAAGTGGAATTCGAGTATCCGTTCGCGTTCGGCAACTGAGCACAACCCCATGTCGCCGCCGCTCGTGTCGGTGCTGCTCCCGTTTCGAAACAACGGTGCGACGCTCGAACTGGCGCTGCGAAGCGTGCTCGCAGAGGGCGACGTTCCGATCGAGATCATCGCCGTCGACGACGGATCAACCGACGAGAGCGGCGCAGTGCTTCGCCGCGTGGCCGAACGAGACCCGCGTGTGCGCACGCTCGCGACGGGGGGTGTGGGCATCGTCGGCGCGCTTTCGTCGGGCCTCGACGCCGCGCGTGGGAAGTGGATCGCGCGAATGGACGGCGACGACGAGTCGCTGCCGGGGCGGTGGCGCGCGCAGATCGACGCGCTCGAACGCGACGAACGCCTGGGAGTGATTGGCACGCGCGTCGAGGCGTTTCCGGCGGAGTGCGTCCTCGGTGGAATGCAGCGCTACGTCACGTGGCTGAACGCGACCGTGTCCGCCGACGACCACGCGCGCGAGATGTTCGTCGAGTCGCCGCTGTGCCATCCGAGCGTGATGCTTCGTCGCGAAGCGCTTCTCTCGGTCGGCGCATGGCGCGAGTGCATGTGGGCGGAAGACTACGACCTGTGGCTGCGGCTCGACGCGGCCGGTTGGCGTCTGGCGAAAGTGCCGGAGGTCTTCCTGCGCTGGCGCCAGGGCTCCGGACGCCTGACGTTTGCCGACCCACGCTACGCACGCGATCGCTTCCTCGAAGCGAAGGGTCACTATCTCGCGCCGCGGCTGATTCGCCTCGCGCGGACCGTCGTCGTGTGGGGCGCCGGTCCGGTGGGTCGGCGGCTTGCGCGCGCACTCGAAAGGGGCGGCGTGCGTGCGTCGGCGTTCGTGGACGTCGATCCGCGCAAGATCGGCAGGGTTGCGCGCGGTGTGCGCATCGTCGCAGCCGACGCCCTCGTGCGCGGCGGTCCGCGGCCCTATGTGGTTGTCGCCGTCGGGTCCCTCGGCGCTCGGGCGTTGATTCGCAGCGCACTCGTGCAGCTCGGCTACCGAGAGACGGACGACTTCGTGTGTGCGGCGTAGCAGGCGCTCACGCCGCCCCGGGGGTTGCTCGTCGACGCTGACTTCGAGGTTGACGTCGACATCATCAACATCAACATCGACATCAACATCAACATCAACGGGAACACCACCGTCGACGTGATCCTGATCGTTGCTCAGGTCCGCGCGTGGGAGATAGCAGATTTTCCCGGCGTCAAACTCGATGGTGGCGTTGAGGTTCAGGTTGAGGTTCAGGTCAACGTCAACGATGACGTAACGTCGACGTGGTTCGACGAAATGGGTTGGAACGCGAACGCTTGCTTTGTTTGTCAGCTAGCGCGCTGAAGGGCGAAAACCCAGATGTCGTAGATCGTGTGCGTCCACGCAGCGATCGCGAAACCTCGCACGCGATAGATCACGCCGAACAAGACGCCCGCGAGCAAACGAAAGATGAACACTCGCGCAGAGAACGGGTCGCCCAACGGTCCGAGATGGTGAACGAGCGAGAACAGCGTCGACGACGCCAGCAGCGAAACTACGACGGCGGCCGCCACCGGAATCCCGACACGCTTCAACAGCCATACGCCGCCCGCGAAGAGGCCCGCACGGAAGATCAGTTCCTCGTGAAGCCCGGCGCCGCATGACGCGACGATGTCACCGAGGAACGACGACGATCCCGGCGCGCCCATGGGGAGCCGGCCCTGAACATAGATGATGAGCGGGCCCACGACGGACGCGTACACGAGACTTTCTAGCAGCACGGGGACGAACAGCTTGGGGTGCAGCTTCTCGCGTTTGCGCGCCCACAGAACCGCGATCATCAGCACGGCGCCGACGGAGAGTGCGATCGCGCCGAACGTCAGGCGCGATCCGTTGGTCCATTGCAGAACCGTGCCGGTCACGAAGTCCACGCCGTTGCGAACCCACGTGCACCCGACACCCGGCGCGCAGCGCATCTGCGCGAGAACGCCGACCTGGTAAATGAGATACAGCGGCATCACCAGGAACAAGCTGGTGAGCGGGTCGACGCGATGAAACCACCGCCGCGGCGCCTTCGCGCCGTCCCCCGCCGCGGGGCCGGCCTTCGGCGCGCGATCAGCCGCGCCCGCGCGAGGGGCCTTGGGCTCGAGTCGTTCGGGGCTCATGGCATCGATAGCGTGCCACGGAAACGCCCGGGTTGCCCGAAGGATTCCCGTGCGTCGTTGCAAGGCTGCGCGCGTCGCGTGTACGGTCCGCTCGATGCGCTATTGGGTCGAGATTGGCGGACGCGAACGCGAAGTCCACGTCGAGCCGCAACCGGACGGTCGGACCCGGGTGCGAGTCGACGGCCGCGAACTTCAAGTCGATCGCGTGGCGTTCAGTGCGCGCGAACTGATGGTGCGAGTCGACGGCCGAATCATGGACATGACGGTCGAGGGATCGCCGCCGCTGCTCGGCATCGTCGCGTCCGGACGGCGGACGTACGTGCGGGCCGAGAGCGACCGGATGCGCGCTGCGTCGCGAGCGCAAAGTGCTGGGACCACGCGCCGCGAGCGCGACGTTCGAGCGCCGATGCCTGGCCGAATCGTGAAGCTGCTCGTCCAGATCGGCGACGTCGTCGAGCCCGGACACGCCGTCGTGGTCGTCGAGGCGATGAAGATGGAAAACGAAGTTCGCGCGAAAAACGGCGGAACCGTAGCAAAGATTCACTGTGCCGCCGGCGACACGGTCGCAGCGAATGGCGTTCTCGTTTCGTTCGAATAGCGCGTGCGCACGCCGGCGCGGTTTCGAACACGGAACATTGAACGGGGAGTTCGGGAGGTACGGAGTTGTTTGAATTTGCAGGGATCGACGTCGCGCTTCCCGCCGACCGGTTGAAATCCTCCGCTCCGAACAACCAATTTCTCCCGCCCTCCCCGCCTCCCAGTTCAATCGTCTGGCTTGCAGGAAGCGGCTGGCGTCAGCCGATGCCGTAGTCCTTGATCTTGTACAGCAACGCCCGGTGCGAGATTTCTAACAACTCGGCCGCGCGCGTGCGATTGCCGCGTGTCTTCTCCAGCGCCCGACGGATCAACACGTCCTCGATCACGCGAACCGTTCGCTTGATCGACAAGTCGCCCTTGGCGAGTTCCGCGGCGACTGGATCGACGGGCTCCCGAACGGCGTCCGGCAGGTCGCCGACGCGCAGGGTCGTTCCCTCGGCGAGGACCATCGCGCGCTCCATCGTATTCTCGAGTTCGCGAACGTTGCCCGGCCAGTCGTAGTCGTAGAGCAACTTGGCCGCTTGCGGTTCGATTCCCTCGATGTGTGTGCCGAGCTTGGCGTTGTAGCGCTCGAGAAAGTGCTCGTAGAGTAGCGGCGTGTCCTCCCGACGCGTGCGCAACGGCGGGATCGTGATGGTCAAGACGTTCAGCCGGTAGAACAAGTCTTCTCGAAATCGCGAGGCCTTCACTTCGGCCGTGAGGTCACGCACCGTCGCCGCGATGACCCGCACGTCGGCCTTGCGGTCGGCGGTCTCGCCCAACCTACGAAACGTGGACTCTTGCAAGATGCGCAGCATCTTCACTTGGAGCCCGAGCGGAAGCTCGCCGACCTCGTCGAGGAACAACGTGCCGCCCTCGGCTTCTTCGAACAAGCCCCGCTTGTCGTGGTGCGCGTCCGTGAACGCGCCGCGGCGGTGGCCGAACAGTTCGCTCTCGAGCAGCGCCTCCGGGATCGCCCCGCAGTTGATCGCGACGAACGGCTTTTGCGCGCGCGGCGATCGCCGGTGCAGCGAGCGCGCAACGAGTTCCTTGCCGACGCCCGACTCGCCAGTGATCAGCACTGTGGTCTTGAACTGCGCCGCCTTTGCGATCGTCTGAAACACACGTTTCATCGCGTCGCTCTTGGCCATCAAGTCGTCGAACGAGTGCTCCGTCTGAAGCGCCGCGCGCAGCTCTCGATTCGACCGGCGCAGCGACTCGCGTTCGGACGCCTTGCGCAAGACCAGCACGAGTTCCTCGGGCTTGAACGGCTTGGCGACGTAGTCGTACGCACCCGCCTTGATGGCCTCGAGGGCCTGGTCGACCGAACCGTACGCGCTCATCACCACGACAGTGATCGACGGGCGGGTCGCACGGACGCTCGCGAGCAGTTCCAGCCCACTCTTGCCCGGCATGCGCACGTCGGTGACGATGAAGTCGAACGCTTCCCGTGCGAGAATCTCGAGCGCCTCGTCGGCACTCGCCGCCGCGTCGGTCTCGAAGCCCTGCTTCCGAAGATACGTCCGCAGTGCGAGCCGAACGTTTTCTTCGTCGTCGACAAGCAGGACCCGCGGCATCGCGCGGAACCTAGCACGGCCGGCCCACCCATCGGCCGCGACCCCGCGCGAGCTCCTGGCAGGCACGATCGCCAACTCCGTTGGCAGGGTAAGGTGCCGAAGTTGGCGGTTCGCGGGGTGAATTTTCGCAAAGCGACGAGATTTTGAAGCGATTCGCCGCTGGCGCCGGGTTTGCTGTGTATCAACCGACAGACGGGGTTGACCCTTCGCCCGTGCGGTCGGTAAGCTCTGGTCTCTGTCGAATTCTGCAGTCCTGTTGTTTCGTGGAGGTCGTTCCGATGCTCGTTTCGAGTCGCTCGAGCCGCTGGTTGGCGGCGGGTTCTCTCATGACGGTGCTTGGTCTGGGTGCCGCGGGGTGCATTGACCGCCCCGCAGCGGTGATCTCACCGCGCACGCAGTCGGGCGTATCCGTCGTCGTGGAAAACAACGCGATCGATACTGTCGACCTGCTCATGGTCGTCGACAACTCGAATTCGATGCGTGAAAACCAGACGAACATCGTGGCGCAGCTGCGCCCGTTGATCGAAACGCTGACCAGTCCGCCCGACAACAACATGGACGGACGTCCCGACTACCCCGCCGTGCGCGACCTGCACGTCGGCGTCGTCTCGACGGACCTCGGAACGCCTGGCGCGACGGTGCCGGGTTGCGCAAATTCTGACGTGGGCGACGATGGGTTGCTCAACCCGATTCGAAACGGCCAGGCCCTCGCGCGCCACCAGCCGTGGACGGGCGCTCCGATGGGCTTCCGCCCGGATGACTGCATGCGACCCGACCAGTTCCCGTCGTTCATCGCGTTCTCTTCGGGCTCGACGAACGTCATGCAGTTCACGCACGACTTTCATTGCAACGTCGCGCTCTACGTGAACGGTTGCGGTCTCGAGCAGCCGCTCGAAGCCGCATACCGCGCCGTCGTCTGGCACCGCGCCGACGACCGTCCGGGGAACATGGATCCGAACGCGGGCTTCCTGCGCGAGAACGCGCTGCTCGCCATTCTCGTGCTGTCCGACGAAGAAGACGGCTCCGTCCGTGACTGTCGCTTTGCCGAGCCGGGCGTGCCGTGCAACGAGGCCATCGACGTCTTCCAGATGGGTTCCACCCGCTGGGGCGCGCCGAACTTGAACATGCGCTTCTACATGTACCAGCCCGGACGCGACCAGGATCCGACCTGGCCGGTCGAGCGGTATGTCGACGCACGAAATCCCGCGCGCGGCTACCTGAGCGTGAAGCCCGGTCACCCAGAGCGCGTGTTGTTCGCCGCGATCGCGGGCGTGCCGCTTGCGCTTCCCACGCGCATGCTCGGCGGCGTTGCGATCACCGATTGGGACGCGCTCCTCGGGACGCCCGATGCGATGGATCGCGAAAACTACCTCACGCGCAATGCGATGTCGGCGATCGACACGATGAGCACCGAGGGCCCGATCTCGATGCGCCAGGCCAACCAGGACATGAATTGCCCCGATCGCGTGGTTCCGTCGTGTCGTCGCGAAGGCAGCACGTACGATCCGGCGCGACCGCCCTGCAATCCGACCGAGCAGTACTTTGCGTGGCCGTCGCGACGCATCGTCGAGGTTGCTCGACGCTTCGACGAGTCGCCGCTGTGCAATGGCGCGCCGTGTCGCAACGGCCTGGTGACGTCGATCTGCCGGAACAACTACACCGCCGCGATGCGCGAGATCATCAACAAGATTCAGTCGCGACTCGCGGGTCGTTGCCTTCCACGTATTCTGCAGCAGCGCCCGCTCGACCCGGCTGCGACGCCTGTGCGATGCACCGGCAACTGCTTCGTCGACTGCATCGTCCGCGAGTCCCTCGTGGCGGGAAGCACGTGCGACCCGACGCACGCGCGCCGTCCGGCGCTCGACGGCAACGGTCGTCCCGTCCTTGATCCGGCGGATTCGACGCGGGTCCTGTGCGACGTCGCACAGCTCCCGACGAACCCGGATGGCACTCCCGTGACGTCCGCGAACGGTTGCTACAGCGTCGGATGTGACCCGGCGACGGATCAGGCCACCGTCCCCGGAGCTGGCTTCTACTACGACACCAGCCCCGATCCGTCCGAGCCGAACTGCCGGCAGCGGATTACGTTCACCAGCAACGCGAGCACGCCCAACGGAGCGCGCGTCCGACTGGAATGCATCCAGAGCATCACCGGAACGATGTAGTCGATCGTCGCGGCTGACCTCGAACAAGAGACCCCCGGCTGGGCGATCGCCCTCCGGGGGTTTCGTGTATGATCGACTTGGTTCAACGCGAGCGTTGGGAGGCGTTCATGAATCGGGCACGTGCGCGCGAGCGGTCGTGGGTCTTGTTCGTCGCGAGTGCGGTCACGCTGCCGCTGGGTGGTTGCAGCGATCCCGTTGATCCGCCGGACGTGCGCGATGTCCCCCGCGACCTGGGAATCGACGCCGTCGTCGGCCCCGACATCGTCCGTCCGCCGAGCGACACCGGCGCCGAGGGCGGCTGCGCCACCGGCCAGACGATGTGCGGGAACACGTGCGTCGACACGCAGAGCGACAACAGCAACTGCGGCACGTGTCGAACCTCGTGCCCCACCGGGGTCGGTTGCGCCGCGGGCTCGTGCAGCTGCATGGCTCCCAGACTGGCGTGTGCCGGTTCGTGCGTCGAAGCGCAAAGCGACCCGATGAACTGCGGTCGCTGCGGCCGAGTGTGCCCCATGGGCCAGATGTGCGTCGCGGGCGCGTGCACCCTGCGTTGCACTGCGCCCCAAACTCTGTGCGATCGCTTCGGTGTGCTGACCTGCGCCAACCTCGAGACCGACTCGATGAACTGTGGCGTGTGCGGTGCAGCGTGCGGCATGGGGTACATGTGCGTGACCGGACGGTGCCAGTGCTTCGCACCTCGAACGGCGTGCGGCGGCGTGTGCATCGACGTGACGACCGACCCGATGAACTGCGGCTTCTGCGGCAATTCGTGTGGCGTGGGCGGAACGTGCGCGGGCGGCATGTGCACGTGCGCGACGGGTGGCACACGCTGCGGAGCGACCTGCGCGGACTTGATGACCGATGGAAATCACTGTGGCGCGTGCGGCAACGCGTGCCCGCGAACGCAGACGTGCGTCGGTGGACGGTGTACGTGTCCGACGGCGCGCACACCGTGCGGTGCGCTATGCGTCGACGTCATGACCGACACGAACAACTGCGGCATGTGCGGCACCACGTGTCCGCCGTCGGCGTCTTGCACCGCAGGCGCGTGTCGCTGTCCGGGCGGCGGGACGGCGTGCGGCGGGGTGTGCACGAACCTGGACACCGACGTGAACAATTGCGGCGCATGCGCGAATTCGTGCGGCGTCGGCGGAGCGTGCGCGATGGGCCGCTGCACGTGCGCCATGGGCTACATGATGTGCGGCGCCGCGTGCACCGACGTCCGCTTCGATCGGCTCAACTGCGGCGGGTGCGGGACCGTGTGTCCCGGCACCCAGGTGTGCTTGATGGGCATGTGCAGCTCCGCGCCACCGACCCGGTACATGATGATGGCCGGTCCAGCGACTCTCGCGTTCGTCGACGCATGCGCGGCGCCGGGGAGCACCACGGTTCTTGCCGGCTCCGACGATGGCTCCTCGCCTTCGAGTCTGCCCTTCCCGTTCCGCTACTGGGCGACGAACCTCGCGATGGGCGCCGGCGTGACGGTGTCGTCCAACGGGCACATCTTCCTGAACACCACGACCGGCGGCGCATCGTTGAGTGGGTCGATTCCGCCGGGCAGCTACAACGGCATGATCGCGGCGCACTGGAGTGACAACTACCAGCGCAGCGGAGTGTGCGTCGCCACGGTCGGCTCGGCTCCCAACCGGCGGTACGTCGTCGAGTGGAACGATTGTGGGTACTGCTGTCCCGCGACCGCGGGAACCAATCTGACCTTCGAGATCATTCTCAACGAAGGCACGAACATCATCGACATGATCTACCAGACGATGACCGGCGCACGTGGGGCGGGGATTGGGCTGACCGACCTCGCGCCGCCCAACCAACTCACCGGCTGTCCCGTGGGCACACCATCGTGCGTGCCGACGGCCGGTCAGCGCATCCGGTTCGTTCCGATCCCATAAACCTGGGACCCGGCGCTACCGCCCGAATTCCGCCCACATCTCGATTTGTGCGCGCCCGGTTGCGAGCACCGAGTCTCCGAACACGAGTCCGCCGGCGAGTTCGAGTCGCACGCCCAACGCACGGCTGACACTCCAGTGCAGTCCCGCCGCGGCCGTGGCGGTCGGCACGACGGCGCGCGGAATCCACGCACCGACATCGAACCCAACCACCGGCGTCACCGCAGCCCCCGGAATCACGCGGGTGCGAAATCCCGACAACACGATGCAGCAGCCTCCGTTTGCGGGCACGGCCGTCCACGAAGCCACGAGTTCGTGCGCGCCGCGCCAGACGATCCCGACGCGCCCACCCATCATCGGTGTCGCGCCCGTGGCGCTCGCACTCGACCCTCCCGTCGCCGCGACGCCTCCGACGATCGCGACGATCCCCGCGACGTCGCGCACGCCGGTGCGAGGCGGACCCGCGGAGCCCACCGGGACGACGCGCCGCGATTCCGGCTCATCGACGGCGATCCACGCGTCCATTGGCGCTGCCTGCGCCGTGTCGAGCACAACGTCGTCTCCGGGAAGCCACTCGTCTCGCCGCGCCGCGATGCGCGTGCCGCCGATGCGAAGAACGATGCTGTGCACTCCGGGCAGCACCGCGACTCGATGCGACAGCAGCGACCGGGTGCGGTCTTCACCGTCGATTTCGAGCGTCGCTTCGACCGGCGCGCTGCGGATCTCGACGAGTGCAAGCCCCGCCGCGAGCCGCGCCAGCGTCTGCTCGATTTCCGCCCGGTGCGTTTCGACCCACTCGTCGCCCTGCGCGCGAGCGGCGTCCGCGAGCATTTCGTAGCCGTCGATGGCGTCCCCGAAGTGAACCACTTCGAGCGCTTCGAGCACACGAGCGCTCGCGCGCCGCGACAGCTCCCACGCCATTCGATATCGCATGCGCGCCCCGGCGTGATCGCCCTCGTTGTGGTGCACTCGCGCTTCCGCGAGCAGCGCACGCGCCGCGTCGAGCGACTGTGCCGCCGCCGTCCCGACGCACACGGTCATGGCGCAGCCGACCGCACATGCGAGTCGCCACGCCGCTGCGCGCGGGCGACCGCCCAACTTCAAGCAAAGCATAGGACGCCATCGTACGCCGCGACCCGCCCTCGCGCCATCAGCCGCCGCGAAGAGTCTTCAGCACCGCCACGAAGTCCGCGGGCAGCTCGCTGCGGACACGCACGGGTTCGCGATCGGCCACCGGGTGTTCGAACCCGAGGGACTGCGCGTGCAGCATCAGTCGTGGGGCAGGCGCGCGCGCCGCGTTGCTCCCGCGCGTGTACACAGGCTCGCCGAGGATCGCGTGGCCCGCGTGGGCGAGATGGATCCGAATCTGGTGCGTGCGACCTGTCTCGAGCGTGCAGGAAAGCAGCGTCGCGCGATGGCTGCCGGTGCCCACACGCTCGATGACCTCGGCATGCGTCACGGCCCGCTGTCCCATGCCAGGCTGTTTCGCGACGCCGCGCAGTCCGTCGCCGCGGTTCTCGACGAGCCACGCGTCGAACGTCGTGCGCGATTGCGTCACGTGGCCCGCGACCAGCGCGAGGTACGTCCGATCGATCGTGTGCTGACGAAACAGCGACGCAAGGTGGCGCTTGCCGAGCCACGTCCGCGCGAACACGACGGCGCCGGACGTTTCCTTGTCGATCCGGTGCACGACGAACAGCGGCGCGTTCGCGGGCGCGTCGAAGCGGCGGTGCAGCGCCACGCGCGCGGCGTCGACGAGCGTTCCGCGCTCGCCGGGTTCGTACGGCACCGTGGCGATCCCCGACGGTTTGTCCACGACGACGAAGTGCGGATCGACCAGGAGAAAGTCGACTTCACCGCGATCGGTCGGCGCCGGCGTGTGCGCAGGACGCGCGTACACGGTCACGCGCGTTCGTGCGTCGATGCGCTGCGCGTCGTCGAGGCACACGGAGTCGTTCACCGTCACGCGCCCGGCCCGGATCCACTCCTTCGCCGTGTTCCAGGGCACCGCGGCCCCGACGCGCACGGCGGCCCCCAGCGTTCCCCCCCCCGCGACGATCGTCCACTCCGCGAGCGCGCCACCGCGCGTCGCGTTGCCCGCGCGCTTCGGACGCTTTTCGGGGTCACTCACCGACGGCATGATACACTCCGCTTCCCCGGGGCCACGCCGTGAAGATCTGTCCGACTTGTGGATTGCGCTATCCCAACGAGCAATCCAATTGCTTCGTCGACCGCGCGAAGCTCGAGGAAGCGCCGGATCCACACATCGGTCAGCTGATCGGCGGGCGATACCGTATCGAGGCGCTGCTCGGCGAGGGCGGAATGGCCACGGTCTACCGCGCGCGCCAGACGCTTCAGGACAAGCCCGTCGCGATCAAGTTGTTCCGCAAGGAACTCGCACAGGACGCGAAGTTGCGCGAGCGCTTCCGCCGCGAAGCCACGAGTGCGGCGCGGCTCGCGCACCCGAACATCATCGAGATCAACGACTCGGGCGACACCGAGGACGGTCAACCGTACCTGGTGATGGAGTACCTGGTCGGCGAGTCGCTCGAGGGATTGATCTCGCACGGAAGGCTTCCGCTCAATCGCGCGGTGGACATCATCTTGCAGATGCTCGGCGCTCTGTCTCGCGCGCACGACTTTCAAGTGATCCACCGCGATCTGAAGCCCGACAACATCTTCATCTGTCGCGCACCTGACGGCAGCGATCACGTGAAGATCCTCGATTTCGGCATTGCACGGTCGATGCACGATCCGCGGCTCACGGGCACGGGCGAGGTCTTCGGCACGCCGCAGTACATGGCGCCCGAGCGGATCACGACGATCGACGCCGGTCCGAGTGCGGACATCTATGCGGTCGGCGTGATGCTGTTTGAACTCTGCACGGGACGGCTTCCGTTCGAAGCCAACGACGTTCCCGGGTACTTGCTGAAGCACATGCGCGATCAGCCGCCGCAGCCGCGTTCGATCGAGCCGGCGATTCCGCCCGATCTCGACGATCTCATCCTCCGGTTGCTGTTGAAAGATCCCGCCAAGCGCCCCGTCGACGCGCACGCGGTCGTCAAGGAACTGTCCGCGATCGCCGCGAGACTCCCGCGACCGAAGCCCGTCGCGATGCGTGTCGAAGCAATGCCGACGCCGATCGAGGGCGTGAAGATCGCGCGGCCGGTTGCGGGTACGCTCGCGCCTGCGACGCTGGAGCGTTGGCAGCGGCGCGTGATGGTGTTCGGCAAGATGCTCGAGCGCGCGTTCCCGGGTGGAAACGGTCCACCGAATCTTTCGAAACTGCTCGAGCGTGTCACCGCGAACGTCGCGCAGATGACCGACGTGCGGCAACGATCGATGAAGGACCAGGCACGGTTGGAGGGCATCACGACTCGCACGCGCGAGGCGCAGGGTCGCTTCGGTCGTGCGATGGACACGCTCGGTCAGGACCTGTCGCGGGTTCGAAGCGAGCTGCAGAAGGCACGCGAGATCGAGCAGCAGTACGCACAGACTCTCAAGGCCGGCGCCGGGCCGTTTGCGGCCCTGCACGCACGCATTGTTCGTGCGCCGCCGACGCCGAGCAACGAGATCGCCGAACTCTACCGTTCCGCACTGCAAGCGCTCGAGCAGGCGCTCACCGCCGAGAAAGAGGGCGGGCGGGCCGTGTCGTACCGCGAGGCGAAGGACCGCGAGGCCAACGACATCGATTTTCAGATCCAGGAGCTGCGCGCGCAGTTGGAGCGATTGTCCAAGGCGAGCGAGGACGAGCGGGCCCAGGTTCAGCGCGAAATCGAGACCATGGGGGCCACGATGGGCGGGATCGAACAAGCGCTGATCCAGGACGCCAGTTCGCTCGCACAGGCGCTTCGAAGCCGGCCCGACCTCGCGGACTTGTTCTCCGAGCTCGAAGCCGACGCGGCGTAGCTGGCCGCGTAATTCCTGGACATATGCTCAGTCTCGGTCGCGGCCAGCAGGAAACGCGCTTCGGGCCCCGAAATGGGGTTTTCGCCAGGCGACGAATGGGTGTATGGAACGCCGCGTCTGGCCGGCACGTATTATGTCGGTAGCACGAAGGTTCAACGACAAGAGGTAGAGGTAATGGAACTCAATCGATCGCGTAGGATTCAGGGCATTGTGGTCATCGGCGCAGCGATGCTCGGCATGTTGTTGCCGGGTTGTGGCGGAAGCTCGAGCGGTGCTGCTGATCCAGCGGCCACCACGCAGTCGTCCGCGACCGCGTCGTCGGGCAGCACCACGACGCCCGCCGGCGACACCACCACGACGGCAACGGCATCGACGGGCGCAAACCCGTGCAACGCCGCGGCGACCACGCCGGCCGCGAACCCGTGTGGCGGAGCTGCTGCCACCACGCCGGCAGCCACCACGCCAGACGCAGCGGCCACGCCGGCTGCAACGACCCCGGCTGCGACCACGCCGGCCGCGACGACGCCCGCTGCGACCACGCCGGCCGCAACGACGCCTGCCGCAACGCCGCACCGTCGCCGCGGTCGTTAGTCCAGTCGTCGCCTAAGGGCGCGACATGGATTGGCACTACCTCGGGCACGCCATGTGGCTCGCCGATCTCGGCGACGTCCGCATTCTGTTCGATCCTTTGATCGACGGACTCCATCATGGTGGCGTGTTCGAGGTGGAGCCCCCTCGTTCGATCGACGTGTCGGCGCTACGGCCCGACTTCGTCGTCGTGTCCCATCAACACAGCGATCACTTCGACGTGCCCAGCCTTCGCGCGCTCGCGCAGTTGGACCCAGACACCGTTGTGATGACCGCAGACACCCTCGTCGAGCAAACCGCTCGGCGTCTCGGGTTTCGCACGGTCGTCGCTGTCGAGACGTTTTCACGCATCGACCTGAACGGCGCGCGCCTCGCGTCGACACCGTCGTACACCGGCGACGCGGTCGAGTGGGGAATGCTCGTGGAGACACGGCACGGCGTCGCGTGGAACCAGATCGACTCGTACCACCCGCGGCCCGAGCAAGTGCAAACGACGCTCGCGAGCGCGTCGAAGATCTTCGAGCGCGACCTGACCGAAGGCCTGGCGCTCGCGTTCGTTCGTTGGCAGCCCGTGCTCGAGACGCAAGGGCCGCTCGGCGAGCGACCGGGGTTTCCGTTCGAAGAGTACGCGCAGGCCCTCGCGCGCATTGCCGCGACGCGCGCGCGCGCGGTGGTTCCCGCCGCGGCGGGTGTTCGGCAGACGGCGCCGTACGCGTTCATGAATCACTACGTGTATCCCGTGCCGCAGCGCAGGGTGTTGCGCGACCTCGTCGCCCGGGTGCCGGGCATCCGCGCGTTTCCCGCGACGATCGGCGGAACGTACTCCGTTCGCGACGGCGAGCCCGGCTACGATCCGAAGGGTGCGCACGGTCTGGTCACCGTCCCGACGGGGGATCCGGGCCCGATCGCGACGATGTTCCGGCCGTACGAGATGCCCGCGGTCGTCGATCCGAATCCCGATGGGCAGGACGAGACGGCGATGCGCGTTCGCGTGGCGCGATGGATGGGCGAAGATCTCGCGCCGGCGCTCGCCGCGAATTGGAGCGCGATGCGGGTGCGGGCGACGTTGCGGTTCGTCGTGGAAGTCGTGTTTCCGTCGCACGTGGATGTGTTCACGATCGCGTTCGACGCGCACGGTGCGCGCGTGTCGCGTGAACTCGACGACGACTTCGACGCGATGAACACGATCGCGGGCTCGCTGCTCGTCGATGTGATCGAAGGCCGGCGACAGTGGGGCGATCCGCTGCTGGGCGGAATGCTGCGCGCCGTGGTGCGTGCGTACGACATGAACGAAGAGGGCCTGTTGCCGGCGACGGTGAGCCCGACGTTTCTGTACTACGCGATCGGATACGACGAGAGCGTGAGGCGGGCGACGGAGTGGCAGGTGAAGCGGGCGATGGGGGAGGGGTAGGGACGCGCGTCGGAGGGGGATCGATCACGATCACGATCACGACTAGGACCACGACGACGATGGCGAGCACGTGAGGGCCGCGGCAGACGCGAATTGTAATCGCGACAAGCTTGCATAAAGCGTCAAAGTGGGGGAATATGGAAATATGTCCCTATTGGTCCAAAACGGAAATCGTGTACTTCCGTGTCATTTGGGTCGGTACGAGCTGCTGAGCGAGATTGCGGCCGGGGGGATGGCCAGCGTGTACCTCGCCCGGGTGGTGGGCGCGGCGGGGTTCGAGCGGACGGTCGCGGTGAAGTGTTGCCATCCGCACCTGCGCACGGATCCGGAATTCGTCGCGATGTTCCTCGACGAAGCGCGGCTCGCGGCGCGGATTCATCACCCGAACGTCGTTGCGACACTCGACGTCGACGACTCAGACGATCTCTATCTCGTCATGGAATTCGTCGAAGGGGACCGTCTGTCGGCGTTGTCGCACGCCGTGATTCGGGCGGGCACCCGACTGTCCACCCCGGTCGTGCTCCGGATGATGCTCGACTCGCTCGCCGGACTCGACGCTGCCCACGCGCTTCGGGACGAGGGAGGTCAACTCCTCGGGCTCGTGCATCGTGACGTGTCGCCGCAGAACATCCTCGTCGGGATCGACGGCGTGACCCGGATCACCGACTTCGGCATCGCCCGAGCGCGCGCGCGCGCGGCCGTGACGCGCGACGGGATGGTCAAGGGCAAGATCGCGTACATGGCGCCCGAGCAGTTTTCGGGCAGCGCCGCGACGCCAGCCGCCGACGTGTTTGCCGCGGGCGTCGTGTGCTGGCAGCTGCTCGCGGGGCGGCCGCTGTTCCAAGCGGAGACCGACGCGGCGACCGTCATGGCGGTGCTGCGGCGATCGATTCCACCGCCGTCCCGAGTGCACGGCGATCTTCCGCACGCGCTCGACGAGATCCTGCGGCAGGCGCTCGCTCGCGATGTGACCGCGCGGTTCGCGAGTGCAGCGGCGTTCGCCGAAGCCATCGAACAATCGGGGCTCGCCGTTGCGTCGCATCGGGCGGTCGCACGCGCGGTGGAGGCACACCTCGGGGACCAGATCGCGTTGCGGCGTCGCCTCGCCGCCGACGTTCGCGTGGCGTCCGCTCGCGCCGGCCGAAAGATTGCGCCGCCCGGCGCGCGCACAAACGCTTCAGTCGCCGGTGCAGAACGGGGGCCCGACGATTCACTCGTGCTCGAGTTGCGCACGCTGCGGCATGACGGGTGGATCCGTCCGTCCGTTCCGCCCGATCGACCGGGCGCACCGCCGGCGAACGCTCGACAACGATCGCGGGGCGTCGTCGCACTCGCGACCCTGACGGCGTGCGTGTTCGCGTTCTCGTTCGCGGCGTTCAACTTCGTCTCGCTTCGACCGAGGACGGCGCCCCCAGTGCTCGCGATGCACGAACGAACGACGGTGCAGCGTGCGCCGACGCGCGACGACTCGGGGATGCCGGGAGCGACGGACGCGCAGGATTCCGCGAGTCCGCCTGCGAGACCGGCGCTGCGGCTTCGCGCTGCGGGCGTCGTGCCGAACGAACACGGCGGGGGTTCTCCTGCGGTCGGCGGTGCGACTGCAGATCGCGCGGCGCGAAGTGCGCACGGGCACGCGCGTCACGCGAGGCACCGACATCGGGGAGTGCGATGGCCGTGGAGCGGGGTGTACGAGGGGCGGTGATGGGCAGCGACCGGTGAGAATCAGTCCGTGAACTCGATGGCGCCGTCGCGGATGCGGCCGTGGCGGAGGCTCAGCAGGTCGAGGAGGTAGTTTTGATACAACCTCCACGGAGCGCGCGCGCCTTGTTTCGGCAGCGATGCAATCGAGCGCTGGACGTAGCCGGACGTGAAGTTGATCAGCGGCTCTTCGTGCGTACCCGCTGCACTGCGACGCGCGACGCACACGCGATGGCCATGGCGCTCCATGTGATTGAGCAGCCGGCACGCGAACTCGCAGACGAGATCGCACTTCAGCGTCCACGACGCGTTCGTGTAGCCCATTGCGAACGCGAGATTGGGCACGTCGCTCAGCATCGTCCCGCGGTAGTTCAGGTGCTTGCTCATGTCGACGGGCTTGCCGTCCATCTCCAACGTGGCGTTGCCGAGGAGCTGCAAACGCAGGCCGGTGGCGGTGACGATCAGATCCGCGTCGAGGGTCTTGCCCGAGCGAAGCAGCAGCCCGGTCTCCGTGAACGCCTCGATCTGGTCGGTGACGACGTCGGCCCGGCCGCGCTTCATCGCGTCGAACAAGTCGCCGTCGGGCACGAAGCACAGGCGCTGGTCCCACGGCTGGTAGCTCGGCGTGAAGTGCGTTTGAACGTCGAAATCGCGGCCGAGCCCCTGCCGTACGCTGCCGACGATCAGCTTTTTCGCACGATCGGGAAAGCGACGACAGAAATTGAAGAACGCCATTCCCAGCGCGACGTTCTTCCAGCGCGTGAGACCGTACGCCGTGTCGTCCGAGACCTTGCCGCGCAGCCAGTGTGCCAGTGGATCGACGGCGGGCCGCGAGAGCACGTACGTCGGCGATCGCTGAAGCATCGTCACGTGGGCGGCCTTCTCCGCCAGCGTCGGCACAAGCGTCACGGCCGTTGCGCCGCTGCCGATGACCACCACGCGCTTGTCGACGTAGTCGATGTCGTCGGTCCAGAACTGCGGGTGCACGATGCGTCCGCGGAAGCGCTCGGTGCCGGGGAAATCGGGCGTGTAGCCCTTCGCGTAGTCGTAGTAGCCGCTGCACCACAGAACGAAGTTGCACGTGAGCTGCACGGTTTCGCCCGTGTCGGCGCGCGTGACGTCGATCGTCCATCGCGCCGTCTTGCTCGACCACGACGCCCGAACGACCCGGTGACCGAAGCGGATCTTCTTGTCGATGCCGTACGCACGCGCGGTGTCACGGACGTACTCGAGAATGGACGGCCCGTCGGCGATGGCCTTCGCGCCGGTCCACGGGCGAAACGAATACCCGAGCGTGTACATGTCCGAGTCGGATCGAATGCCGGGGTAGCGAAACAGATCCCACGTTCCGCCGATCGCGTCGCGCGCTTCGAGAATGGCGTACGTGCGGCGCGGGCAGTTCGCTTGCAGGTGGTAGCCCGCGGCGATGCCGGAGAGACCGGCGCCCACGACCAGGACGTCGAAGTGTTCGGGAGTCATGGGTGCGGGGAAGGATACGACGGGGGGAGCGCGCGGGGCAGGGGAAGCGGGAAGCGGGGGGCGGGGGGAGAGTGGGAGTCAGAGTCAGAGAACAGGAAGACCCGGAGGTGGGAAGGAATTTTGGGGGGGGTCGGACGCGGCGTGCAGACGATGTTGCGGCTGCGCTCGTGGCGCCCCGGCCACGGCCACGACCACGACTACGACCACGGCCACGGACGAACTCGGCGATCGATTGCTCGCGGGGATTCTTGCGCGAAGGGACTGAAGCTCGACCACAGATTCTCGCTGCGGGACTTCAGCTCAACGTCGCCCGGGCGATCACCTCCACGGCGCGAGTGGCGTCGCAGCCGTTGAGCCCGGCGCCCCAGGCAGCATTGGCCTCGATCAGCGCCCAGCCGCGACCTTCGATGTACCCGATGTCGAGCACGCAGGCGGTGGGCAGCTCCAACGACGGAAGCATCGCAATCAGTGCGCGCGTTGCAGCGTCCACGTCGCCCTCGCCCTCGTAGCACGCTGCGGTCCGAACGGATCGATCGAGGATGAACGCTCGAACTTCGTTCGCGAAGTGCACGACTTCCGAGCAGAGCACGGCGGTGTCAGACGGGAGGCCGCGCGTTTCGTGCGCGAGCGACGCGGCGTCCGCCCAGACTCCCGCGCGGAACTGCTTCGGGACGACGGGCTTGACGAATCGGGGCCACGGGCCGCACAGCGCGTGATCGAGCGACGCCAGCGTGACGTCGCGGCGAAGCGCATCGGCGGGAGCGCGCGCGAGCAAATCGTCCGCGGGTGAAACGAGAGTCACGCCGAGCTGCTCCGCGACGACCAGAGCAAACGTGTCTGGTCCGTACACGACGGCGCCGGGCGTCGGCGCGACTTCCCAGAATCGATCGAGCCGCTGCACGCCGCCGCCGCGGTGTTCGAACGCGTGAGCCACCGCGTCGCGTTCGACATCGGGCTTTGCCGGGATCAGGAGCGTGCGACCGTACACGGTGAGAGTGTAGCGCGGGCGCGGGGCAGCGAAAGCGATGGGCCGAAGGAGAGCGGGAGTCAGAGCACAGGAAGACGCGCAGGTGGGAAGGATGTGTTCCACGGCGCAGACTCGGTGGGTGCTCACCGTCCCACAGCTCTCAGACTTCGGAAGTTGCAAGATGAAACAAGCCGCGCCCGACCTTCATCTGTTCGACGGAGTTGTCGCGGACCGTGTCCTGACCGCGATGCGAGCTGCATCGGAAATGCTGGCGCGCGCGGGCGTGCGGCATGCGCTCTGCGGCGGCCTCGCCATCGGGGCACATGGCTACGCACGCGCAACGAAGGACGTCGATTTCCTGGTGGGTCGCACTGGCGCCTCCGACACGCAGCCCCTGACGAACGCTGGTACCATCAGCGCGTGGACCGTCCCGGAGGCAAGCGTTCAGTCGTCGCGAAGGCAAACCCTTCGCGGTTCGGACTCGTCGTCGCGGCCTCGTGCCTCATTGCGGCCGTCCAGGCTTGCCCCGGAGCGGGCGGCCAGATCGCAGATGCCAGAGACGAACCGCGCAGCGACGTCCAGTATGCACCAACCGACGCCGGCGAAGTCGGAGACGGTGCCGATGCGCGCGACTCCGGACTGCCTTGCCTCGCCGATCCGACCATCGACGCTGACCGCGACGGCTTCATCTCGTGCGACGAGTTGGGACGCTGGGCCCGCGTGTCGGGCGGGCCGCCAGGAGACCCGCGCCAAATGTGCCTGCCGTGCGCAGCCGAGGGGCCATTCGGATTCACGTGCGACACGATTTTCCCGGCCGAGTGTTCGGGAGACGCAGGTTTTCGCGCGTGGCTCACGGCACACTGCGACCGCTGGGGCGGGCTACTCCGCGTGGACATCGGCTACTGTCCGATGCGTTGACGGACTGCGTCTGTCTGTCGCGCACTGCGTGATCGCACACGGCCTCCGGTTTGGACGCGCGGCCCATGCGGCGCAACCACACGCAATCGCGTTCAAGGAGCACCTGTCGGCCACCTCGCGCAACACGGCAGCACACTCGTGGTCGAACGAGCCTTCGACGACACTCTGCGCCTCTGACACGGCCTCCGCGTGCCTGCCGTCCGTCGAGAGCGTAGTCGTGGGCGGCCACGAAGCCCATCGCTTCCTCGTACAGCTGCACTGTAGCCGCTTCGTCGCGTTCGCTCCGCTTCGCCATGCCGCGGGTGGAGTGTACCATTCACGTACGCAGCCGATGACGCATCGATGGCTCACAGTGTTCGTCGCGTGGAGCGCGTTGGTCGCGATCGTGCTCGCGTTTGCGCCGCGAGCACGCGCGCAGCACACGCGGCGACCTGTTCACGGTGTCGACGCACGCTTGTAGTCTAGGTGCGACTCGCGTACGTATTTCGATCGCGATGGAGTTCCCCGCGCGCGCGAGCAGGTCGGCCGTCGCGCTCGCGCTTGGCGGCACCGCCGCTGCGCTTCTCATCGCACAAGCGAGCATACGCACTGCGAGCGCGCAGAGTCGTGCGTCGGTTCGTCTCGAATACGCGCGTGCGGCTGGTGCCGAGCGGTGCCCGGACGAAGAGGATTTTCGCGGCGCGGTGCGAGCGCGGATCGGGCGCGATCCGTTTGAGCCCGCGGCCGGGCCCGTCCTACGGGTCGAAATCGCGCGACGGGACGGCGGACTGACGGCGTCGGTGCGCGTCGAATCTTCGAGCGGGCAGCTCCTCGGGACGCGCCTGTTGCGCTCGCGCGGCGGCGATTGTCACGAGATCATTCAGTCGACGACCCTGGCCGTGAGCATGGCGCTCGACCTGCTGCCGCGCGATGCTCTCAGTGCGGCGACACCCAGCGTCGACTCCGGTGTCGCGCTCGGATCGATTCCAGACGCCGCGCCGACCGAACCGGACGATCCCGACAACGCGGACCGGGGCAATGATCTGCGGCATGATTCCGCCGTTGCCGACCACACTACCGATGCGAACGATGATCGTCTAGACATCGGTCACGACGTCGTCCGCCGTGTCGACCCGGCGCGTCGGCCCGCAGTGTCGATGGCGTTCGGTGTCGAGGGTTCGGCGGGACTCGGGCCGACCGCAGCGGCCGGTCCGTTCATCGGATTGGGCATTCGTTGGCCGCGGCTCTCGATGTGGATCGAAGGCCGCATCGAACCGCCGATCGTCGCAACCTTTCCTCCGCACGGCAGCATCGAGTCGTGGCAAATCCAGCTCGCGTGGGTCACCTGCCTGCACGTCGGGCCGTTCGGCGGCTGTGGATTGTTCGTTGTGTCGAATGTTCGAGGCGTCGGGCGCGCCGTGGACCAACCGCACGATGATTCCGTGCTGGCGGCACATGCGGGGCTCCGAGCGTTGCTCGAGTGGAGTGTCGTTACTCGTGTGCGCCTTCGCGTGCACGTCGACGGACTCGTGCCCCTTCGACGTGCGATCTTTCGTCTCGATGGCGTCGACGTCTGGACAGCTCCATGGATCGCGGGATCGTTGGGGCTGTCGGTGTCGATCGAATGGTGATGGGATTCCCTTCGCACTCCGGTACAATTCGTCCCGGCGGCGACCCCGGAAATGCCCGAGAAAACGAGCGCGCTCGCGGATTCATACTGGCGCACCGTGGCGCCCGAAACGGCCTGGATCCATCGGCAGGTGCGTCGACTTGGAGTCCGCGACGCCGACCTCGACGACGCAACGCAGGAAGTCCTCGTCGACCTCTACCGCAAATGGGAGTCATTCGAGACCGGTCGCTCGCTGAGAGCCTGGGTGTTCGGTTTCGTCGTGAACGTCGTGGGCAACTATTTGCGTCGGCCGCACATCCGACGTGAGGATCTCACCGACGAGTTGGAAGCCCCCGATGGTCGCCCGGGCGCGGACGAGCAGATCGCGAGCGCCGAGTCTCGTGCGTTGGTAGTCGAGGCCTTGCACTCTGTCGACTTCGAGCGCAGATCCGTGTTCGTCATGTCCGAAATCGAGGAACTCCCGATGTCGGAAATCGCCACGACGCTCGCGATCCCCGTAAATACTGCGTATTCGCGCTTGCGATTGGCACGCCGTGAATTTGCAGCGGCCGTTCATCGCATCAAGCTACGTCGAGGCGAACCATGAGCAACATCGACGACGAACCGCTCTCGCCGGAGCTTCGTGCTCTTCTCGAGCGCGAGCGCGCGCCGGCCGCTCTTTCGCCAGAACACGTGGCGCGCATTCACGATGCAGTGCGAGCCCGCATTCTTCCACCCGTCGGCGACGGTGGCGATGGCGGTCCATCCGCGCACGACCGTGGTCCGCCAAACAGTGAAGCGGGCGTCCCGGAAGCACCGGCCTCCGTGGGCCGTGTGGCGCGCCGGTGGCTCGAGCGCGCGGCGCTTCTTGCGATTGGCGGGTTGGTCGGCGCGGGGATCCATGCGGCGGCGGCGTCCCATCCGGCGTTCCAGTCCGTCATGCGGTCGCGGCACGACCGCACGTCGAGCGAAGGCCAGTGGTCCGCCCCCGTCGAGAGTACTTTCCGACCCTCCACTCCGCCGACGCCCGCCGCGGTCGCGCCGCCGCTCCCCGCGAGTGCACAGGCGGACGAGCACGACGGACCCGCCGCGACGGTGGCGGCACTCTCGACGAGCCGCCTGCCAATGGCAAGGACACCGGTCGCGGACGATCTCCACGAACGCGACCGGTCGCTGGCGCAAGAGCGCGTCTTGATCGAGTCGGCGAGCAGCGCGTTCGCGCGACGTCGATACGACGACGCACTCGAGGCCACCGCCGAACACGCGCAACGCTTTGTGCGAGGGCAACTCGTCGAAGAGCGGGAGTCGATCCGGATCCGGGCACTCGCCGCGTCAGGCCAAACGGAAGAAGCATGGGCACGCGCAGAAGTGTTCAGGTCCCGTTTCCCCGCATCGATGTTCCGCGCGCTCGTCGACCAGGCCGTGCGGGATCCGCGGGCAGTTCGTTGACTCGTTCCAGAACGCCACGTCGAATCGATGCGATGGCGCGGGGCTCGAGCGCAACTTGGATGCGCTCGCGAGCGACTGCAGTGGCGATCCGCGACGGGAGCGGCGACTCGCGCCTGCGGCGCTCAGGGGCGCTCACGTTGGCCTCCGCGATCTCTTGGGCGCAAGCGCGTCGAACGCCACGACGAATGCGGCCCTCGCGCGGCGTCGAGCGGCCGCGAGGTCCCCACGGTCGCCGCCGCAAACGAACACGGCGTCCTCATCGCTCATCCGCTCGATCTCGCACACGAGAAACGTGAGCCGATCGACGAATGGAAGCGCGTCGAGCGCGCGAAGCACACGGCTCCGTGTCGAGCCGGCGCGGGACGAACTGAACTCTAGGGACGCCAGTGCGCGATCGGCGGCGAGTCTCATGAGCCACGGCCGAATCGATCGATCGGCAATCCTCGTTTGCTCGACGGACCACTGGCGCCACGCGCTCGCGAGGACGTCAGCGGAGGCGTCGTCGAGAATGTGTGGAGGTACCCCGAGCCGCCCGAGTTGCTGCACAACCCAGGCGGTGTCGGGACCCACGCTGCGCCAGAAGGAGTCATCGCGAGACACCGGATGTGGGGAGTCCGCGGGAGAGTGCCGGAGTCGTCACGGAAAGTGCCCGCCGGTCGTTCAGGGAATGTCGCAGGTCGACGCGGTCGACCAAGTGCCACCGGTCATTGTCGCGTGGCGGCCGTTGCCGGACGAGTCGGCGACGGCGGTTCCGGATCCCTCGTCGAAGTGATAGAGCGCGAGCGTGCTCGGGTCCGACGCGGGGAATCTCGCCGGAACGAACGTCGCGGAATAGCGAGCGGTGCTGGACAAGCGAACCTCGTCGATGATTCCGTCGAACACGAAACCCGTCCACCCCATTGCGATCGAACATGTTCGGGCGGGAACACCGCTGGTTCCGCCGCCGACTCTCGTCCCATCGACGAACACGCTGTTCCCCGCGGGCGTGTAGACAACGGCAACGTGAACCCAGCGTCGCGCGCCGACCGCGTACGAGACGCGCGACGCGACCGGCGGAGCGGGCGTGCCGTGGGCCAACACGCTCCCGGTCCCCGCGAGACGTTCGTAGTTGTAATTGAGCGAGAATCCGTCGAACCCGCACGTCTCCCACGCCCGTAGGAGCCATCCCTCCGGCGACGTTGCTGAGTTCGCGAACACCCAGGCTTCGATGGTGAATCCCGATGCGCCGCCGAATGACATCACCGGAGTCGTGACCAACGGCGAGGCGACCGCCCGACATCCACGGCACGCCCCGTCGACGCACGCGCGCCCGGCGGTGCACACGCTTCCGCACGCACCGCAGTTCAGCGAATCCGTCGCGAGCACAACGCACGCTCCGCCGCACGCGGACTCGCCCGTTCCACATCGGCGGGGCACTTCGCACGTCGACGACGTCGACCAAGAGCCGCCCGTCATCGTCGCATGTCGCCCGTTGCCGGACGAGTCCACGATCGTTGTTCCAGTGCCTTCCTCCATGTGATAGAGCGCGAGCGTATTTGCATCGGACGTCGGAAACCTGGACGGCACAAATGATCCAGAGTAGCGCGCGATGCTGGACAGTCGTACTTCATCGACGAGTCCGTCGAATACGAAACCGGACCACCCGATCGCAATCGCACAGGTGCGACTCGGCACGCCGGTGGTGCCGCCACCGACCCGCATCCCGTCAACGAACACGCTGTTTGCGCTGTCCGTGTACACGACCGCGACGTGAACCCAACGTCGTACGCCCACGGCGTACGAAACACGCGACCCCACGCCCGGCGCGGGCGTTCCATGGGCCAGCACGCTACCGGTTCCCGTGAGGCGCTCGTAGTTGTAGTTGAGCGAGAACCCGTCGAGACCGCACGACTCCCAAGCGCGTAGCAACCATGCCTCGGGCGATGTCGCGGAGTTCGCATAGATCCACGCCTCCATTGTGAAGCCCGACGGGCCCCCGAATGACATCACCGGTGTGGTGATCAGCGGTGACGAAACGGACCGACATGCGCGGCAGGCACCGTCCTCGCACGATCGCCCGGATGCACACGCGTTCCCGCACGATCCGCAGTTCGCAGGGTCCGCGGCGAGACTCACACACACACCCGCACATCGCGTCTGGCCCGCAGCGCACGCCGTCGAGCTGTCGGTGCCAGTTTCTGCGGCCGCATCGACATCATCGCGGGCGTCGAGCGCCGCGCTTACATCCGCAGTGTCTGACGTGTCCACGGCGGCGTCGAGCGGACTGGGAACGTCGACTGCGGCATCCGCGTCTGCCTCTGCGTCGAACGCGGTGGCAGCGTCAGCATCCGCGGGCGGCACGTTGTCCAGCTCGCCGGGGGTGTCGAACCCGATGTCGGTTAAGGCGTCTGATGTGTCGCGCTGATCGCCGCTGTCGGCCGTGTCTGGTCGGGATGTCGACGGACCGCAACCCACACCCACCGGAATCAAGGCGCCGAGGGCGGCGAGTCCAAATGTCGGCCCGAACCCCTGTCGACGAGCAGCTCCAACTTTCAACGAGTCCTCCGATCGCGTTCACCAAGCGCAGTCCCCAATCACGGGGATTGCCTCGCCGAGTATCCGCTTTGGAATTGGCAACTCGTCACGAAATCGCCTGGCCGTAGTCCCAGGAATTCTGTGCCGGCTGGTTCGGCCCTTTCGCTCGTCCGTGGTGCACCGATTCTACCCGCTCGCGGGGCCGCTTCGCGTACGCTCCCCGCCATGCGGGCGCAGCTTCGAATGGCGTTCCTTGCGGTCACAGTTCTCTTCCCCCTCTGCGCATGCACGACGTCGCTCGATGGCGGAATGAACACGCCCTGCGCTGACGGCGGGACGGCGTGCATCGCCGACACCGGGGCTCGCACGTGCGCGGTGCTGTCGGCGGATCGCTCGAACTGTGGAGGATGCTTCAACAGCTGCGCCGCGGGCGAAGACTGCGTCGGCGGCGACTGCCTCGTGCGCGCGTGCCACGCACCACCGATCGGCGCGTCCGCGTGGCACTGCGGCCTCTGGCTCAGCGCCCAAGGCCACGCGTCGGCCGCGATGTATCCCGACGCAATGTGCCGCAATGCACTCGCGCCGGTGACACTCCTCTACGATACCGCATCGAGCGATCTTGCACGCGACTGCACGCATTCGCTGCACTTCATCCTGGCAGCGCGCCACGCCCGGATCGACTATGCACCGGCGGTTACGGCGTGCCCCGCGTCGACGACGTATCGATTCGAAGTCGTGGGCCGGATCAACCAGACACAGCAACGCAATCTCATCGTAACCGCGAGGTTCGGGGACCAGCTCGACGTATCGTTCGTGCGTTGGATTTGGAATGGCCCAAGGGAGGCCGGCGGCGACATCCTCTTCGCAGACCTACGGACCGACATGACGGAAAGCACGCGCCCCTGGGGCGGTTCGATCGGCTCCGATTCGAACTGGTTCCGGATGACACTGGATATCGATCCAGGGCGAGACCAGGTGTTCGTGCGTCTCGAGCGGCCGGGGATGCCAACGCTCGAACACACCGCGATGCGCGCGATTCCTGATGGAATCGTCCCGGCGTTTCGAATGGAGTCATGGGGCAACTGTGACGCCAGCAACCGGATCCCCATCGACGCCGAAGTGCTGGGCGTTCGCTTCACGCCGGACGTCTACGCTCAATAGCCACGCTCGGAGACCGCGCGGAATGTCTCACGCTGCCCCGCCGTCGCCGCCAATCACCCGCGCGAGTTCCACACGACTGCGCACTCCCAACGTTCGATACACGCGTTTGACGTACTCACGCGCGCTCGCGTGCGTGAGGTTCATCTCGTCGGCTATCTGCTTGTCGCCGAGCCCGCGAACGACGAGATCGGCTACGCGCCTAAGCCGCGGGGACAGCCGGGTCGCGGGAGTCGAACTACTCTCGGCGCGATTGCCCGGTGTCGCGACGACAAACAACCATGCAGTACGACCGTTGACGTCCAACTGCGCGGCGGGCACGGGTGCATTTTCCCGGCCAGCGATCCCGGCTCGAACCGTGGCGTCCGCGAGGGCCGGGACACACCGCGCGGGCCCGTTCGCATAGAGGACACGACCCATCCCGTCGAACAAGAACGCTGCGTCCGACAGCACGTCGAGGACGTTGGTGAGCCCGCTGCGCCGACGTGATGCGCTGCCGAGCCATTGGACCGTGTCGGCCGTGCGTGTGAGTTGCGGCTGGAGAAACCGCAGCAGCGTGGCGTCCCGAACCGTCGGCTCGCGCGACCCGTCTGCGAGAAACACGTTGAAGCTCGTGAGGCGCCCCGCGGAAATGGAACGATTCAGACGCACCGTCGGCCCCAAACCGTGGCGATGGAACACGTCCACGAATGCCGCCGCATACTCCGGATCGTCTCTCCTCCACCGGACGAACGGTCGCACGACGCGATTGCGGTCCGGATCCAGGCGACACGGCGAATACACTCGGCTCCGAATCGGAAGTAGTTCGCGAGCCATCGCCTCCGCCGCGTCGACCGAGCAACCACCACCACCTGCCCGTACGAGGAATTCGTCATCCCCGTGACCCCACGCACCGACCATCGCCGCACAGTGCGGCATCGCGGTGACCAACGCCTCCGCGCACGCGACCCAGACCGAGTCTCGCCTCCACGCGTCGGCGAGGATTGCTCGGCCGCGATGGACTCGTTCGAGGTCTCCGGAGCTGAGGAGCGTCGTCTCCGTCGCGTATGCCTCGTTCACGGCGCTGACTCCGTCACCGGACGCAATTGCACCTCGCGAACCCATTTCGTCACGCAAGAAACGAACTCGTCGTGGGCCTCGATCCACGGGAAATGCCCGCAGTTCGCAAACACCATCGCGCGAGCGCGAGGGATGCTCGCGGCCATCTCTACCGTCAGGAACGCTGGACACATCAAGTCGCAATCGCCAGCGACTGCCAAGGTTGGAACGCCCACGTCGGCGAGGGATCCGCGAAAGTCGGACGCCGCCATGCACGCCATGTGGCGCAGTGCCGGTTCTGGACGCACCGGGAGGGAATCGAAAAACGCGTCGCGCGATTTCGGTTCGAGATTGGCAAAGACCAGCGGACTCAATGCCCGCAGTTGTGCTGCGAATTCCAGCTGGTTCACACTCGGCGGTGACACGAGCGCCGCAAGCGCCGCGTCCGGAGCGCCGCGCGCGCGAGCGTGCTCCAGGATTCGCCCGCCGTCCGCGACCCACGCAGCAGCTCCGCCGATCGTGACGAGCCCGCGCAGGCGCTGCGGGCGCATGACGGCGTATCCGAGGGCGATGAAAGCGCCGAAGGAGTGACCCATCAGCACAAACTGATCGGCGCCGACGTGCTCCGCAATTCGGTCGATGTCATCGTACAGACGCTCGAGCGTCGGCGGCGCGTCGGCTCGGTCGGTCGAGCGATGGAAGCCACGAATGTCGACGAACACGAGTTTCAATACGGACCCGAGCGCGTCGAGGCCCGGTCGCAGGTAGTCGAGTGTTTGTCCCGCGCCATGGAGCACGACGCACGCCGGGCCATCGCCGCAAGTCTCGAAGTAGAGCGAGTCTCCGTCAACATCGAGATACGGCACCGTCGCCTCCCCATTTGCCGCGCAGCGCGTGGTCGCGCCCCGCAACGAAATCACGGTCCCGAGCCACCCCGTGACCGCGGTCGAGACAAGAACGGACAAACGTCTTGTGAAGTTTACCCCCGAGCCGATTTTGCGGTCATGACTATCGCAAACTGACGATCGTTCGTGGAATACGTAGAAATGCGGGGAAGCGCGCGACCACCCCGCAATTCAGATGCGCAGTGTCCGCATTTGCGGACGTCGACGCAGGGGACGCGACGCCGGCAACGTATCGGCGTGGCGGGACGGGGACACGAACCTTCGTTGTTCGAACAGTCGCACGCGCTGTGCTGCGCCGGGCGGTCGTCGACGCCAGCCCCGCGCGAAACGGTCGATACCCGACGAGTGTCGCGAAGCCAAGTGCTCGCGCTTCTCCCGGACGCGCTCGATCTGCTTCCGTCGATCGTCATGATCGTGGGGCGCGGAGCATCCCTCGAGTTCGCAAACGCTGCCGGCCGAATTGCGCTCGCCCGCGGGAACGTCTTGAGTGTCAATCGCGGACGTGTCGTTGGCGCGACCGCAGAGTCCGACAGAATGTGGCGCGAGGCGCTCGATGAGGTCATGCGTGAGGACGCCTGTTCCGAAGCGTCGAGCGCGACGCCGACGACGAGGCGCTGCGTCGCGTTGCCCGCCCCCGGTGAAGTACAGCCGTGGATCCTGGCGTTGAGCCGTGGCCCCAACACCGAGTCTGGACCTCACGGGTTGCCTACTGCGACCGTGTTCGCGAACGACCCCGACGCGCAAGCGAGCCTCGATCCGATCGAGATGCGTCAGCTCTTCGGGCTCACGCAGACCGAGTGCCGTGTCGCGGAGCGCATCGTGAATGCGCGGGCGCCGCGCGACGCCGCGGAGGACGAAGGAATGAGTTGGCACACCGCGCGGCAGCACCTGAAGAGCATCTTCGGCAAGACGCAGGTGACGAGTCAGCTCGAGTTGATGCGGAGATTGCTTGGTGAGCTGCCCGGTGTGCGGAGAGGCGCATGCGGGCACCGAGAGTAGCGACGCAACATCGCAACCCACCCCGCGACCTCATCGTGTTGTTTCGGCTACCTCGCCAGCGAGTACCCGAAGTTCGCTGGTGGTGGGTCTCGTCCATCAAGGCGTGGCATCGGCGTCGCGGAGACGCCGCCAGCAGCGCCCGGGTAGACAAAGACGCTGCCTACCGTCGAATTGTTGCAGTAGTCTCCGACGACGAGGTCCGCGAGTCGGTCGCCGTCGAGATCTCCGGACGCTGAGAGCGCAAATCCGAACGTGCCGGTACACGCGCCGGTAACCGCGGGCTCGACTACGACGCGCGTGAGCGGCAGGGTCGAGAGTCCTGTCAGTGAGCCGACGAAGAGGTACACGCGGCCCAACGTGGGAGCCACTGCTGGCGCCGCGATCGCAACGTCAGCAAACCCATCCGCGTCGAAATCGCCGACCGTCGTGGTGATGCCAAAATCGCCAGCCGGGCCGCTCGGAGCGGAGATTACGGTGGGCGTTCCGCAGCCGACGGACGAGATGCCCGCCCCCGGCAAGACGATCGCTCGACCAAGCGACGACGAGAACATTCGTTCGCCGACGACCAGGTCGCCTCGCCCATCGCCGTTGAAGTCGCCGCCGGAGACGCTCCCTCCGAAGTAGTTTCTGGTGTCAGCGCCGTCCGTACCGCAGCCGACGGGCGCCGCGGCGAAGCCCGCCGCCGAACCGGTGTAGATAAAGATTCTGCCGCCCGGATGTCCGGCGCACTGCTCCGGTGCGCCGACGACGAGATCGGGATATCCGTTCGCATCGAGGTCCACATTGGCAGCGAACGCCCGACCGAAACCGCACCCGGTGCCCTCGGGCGACGGGAGTTCTCGCGTCGCGGGTACCACGGACGCGCCCGTGGCGGACCCTTGGAAGAAATACAATCGACCGATCCCCGAACCCGTGTTCGCCGCGACGACGATGTCGCCGTAGCCATCACTGTCGATGTCGCCTGCACCGGCGAGGAATTGCCCGAAACCAGCGCCGCCGCCAGCGGTGCTTGGAATTGTCGTCGCAGGCGTTGGCACAGGTCCGAGGCCGGCGCCGCTGCCATGGTAGACGTAGACCTCTCCCGTGTTCCCAGCGACTCCGCTCGCGCCGACGGCGACGTCCCCAAAACCGTCGCCGTTTACGTCGCCGACAAACGCCATCCCCGTGCCGAAATCGCCCCCGCGCGGCGGAACGAGAGCTGACGACGGAGCAGCGACTGCGCTGATCGCGCCGCCGCGAACGCCGTGAAACACGTACGCGCGACCTGCCTGGCTGGCCGCTCGATTGGCGCCGACGACGATGTCCCGCAGGCCGTCGCCGTTGACGTCGACCACGAATCCCGCTTCCGGGGGGCCGCCGGTTGGCGTAACCGCGATGCTCGGGTTTCGCTCGGGGACGAAGAACTCCCACGTGGCGCTGATCGAGGTGCCAACCAAGGTGCCCTGACGGCCCCTCGCGCGCCAGAAGATTGGCCCGGGACGCAGGTCAGTGGTGATGGTCAGCCGATTGCCCGCTATGGGGAGCGTCGACACGACCATTCCGGCGGAGCAAGCGCGATCGAGGCAGATGTCGACTTCCGCGCCGTCGCTTGGCGAGACGTTCCGCCAGACCAGAGTTGGTTGCCGCGACGTCAGCATCGCGGTCGAGATCGGTGCCACGAGTTCCGGCGCCGGCGGCGCACGCACGCACACTCCAGCCGAACAAAGCTGCAGCGACGTACACATGGTGCCGCAGGCGCCACAGTGACTCCGGTCCGTAGCAGTGTCGACGCAAAGCGCGGCACAAAATGTAAGACCCGCTGCGCAAATGCATGTGCCCCCAACGCACGTCCGTGGAGAAGCGCAGACGGCCCCGCAGGCTCCGCAGTTCGATGGATCTGTGAGCCGGTCGACGCAGGCCGCGCCACAAATCATGCGTGGCGACGAGCACACGTCCATCGGCACGTCGACCGGTCCTGAATCGGCGTCCACGATGACGACGTCCACGACGTCGGGTCCGATGACCTCCACGGCGTCCACCGCATCCACGGCATCGACCGCATCTACGACCTCGACAACGTCGATCGAGTCGACCGCAACCGGGACGTCAACCGAAGCGTCGAACACGTCAATGCCGCCGCTGTCGACCGCAGCCTCGCCGGGCACATCAGTTCCAGTGTCCGTGACGATCGCCGGACCACAGGCCGCGATGCCTACGACGAGAGCGACTGCAAATGCGATTCGAATGCTTGGCATTGTTCATGTCCCCTTTTGCGGCCGTTCCGAATGCGACGCTGCTTGCCGCGAGTCACTGAAGTCACTGACTCACGGGCGCGACTCTCCGACGAGCGCGTGGGCCGGACATGCCCCATCTGGGGGAGTCGCGGCGAGACGCAGTCGCTTCCGGCGTCGCGCTGGGCCGCACGTCGCTCGCCATCCCCCACCTGGGGGATCCACACCCGGACGCACACCCGATAGGTTGTCGAACGCGCGACGGGCGCAGAGGGGTCTCCGATGTCGGACCACGCGACGGCGCTCTCGGCCGGAACACTCTTCGGCAAGTACAAGATCGTCCGCCTTCTCGGCGAAGGCGGAATGGGCGCCGTCTACGAAGCGGTGCACACCGAGCTGGAAAAGCGCGTCGCGCTCAAGACGTTGCACCGCGAGTACTCGATGAACGCCGACGCCCGCGCACGGTTCATTCGTGAGGGCCGCGCGGCGTCGAAGATCCGGCACCCGCATGTCGTCGACGTCACGGATGTGGGCACGCAGGACGGCATGCCGTTCATGGTCATGGCGTTTCTCGAGGGCGAGAGCCTCGAGGCACTCCTCGAGCGCGAGCGTGCGCTACCCGTCGAGCGCGTCGCCGACATCCTGCTCCCCGTATGCGACGCCCTCGCGACTGCACACGCCGCCGGCATCGTGCACCGCGACCTCAAGCCGGCGAACATCTTCATGACGCGACAGGCCGTCGGAACGCCCATCCCGATCGTCGTCGACTTCGGAATCGCGAAGCTGAACGATGGGATCGGCGTCAAGACGCAAGGTTCCATGGGCACCGTGCTGTACATGTCGCCCGAGCAGATGCGCCACAGCGGCGACGTCGACGCACGGACCGATCAGTATTCGATCGGCGTCGTGCTGTACGAGGCGGTCACGGGACGACGACCGGTCGAAGGCACCGACTTCGGTCCGGTGGTGGTCGCCGTCATGGAGGGCACGTACCGGCCGCCACGCGAAATTCGCCCCGACATTCCGCCCGGATTCGAGTCGATCGTGCTGCGCGCGATGTCGGTCGATCGCGAGCGGCGGTTTTCGTCCATGCGCGCGCTCGGCGCGGCGTTGCTGCCGTTCACGAGCGCGAAGGTGCGCATGGTGTGGGGCGAGGCCTTCTCGAAGCGACTGACGAGCGGCGAGTTCGCGGATCCCGACGACGAGACCGAGCGGGCGCCCGTCGGCGTTCGACAACCGATGGACGCCGAGACAGCTCTAGGGGCCGCGATCTCCGCGGCTACTACGCCCGCGGCACCCAGCGCGGGCACCGAGCATGCGCCGTTAGCGTCGATCGGAAACACGACGCTCGGCGGCGCCGCGACATCGTTGTCCTCGGAGTTCGGCGCCGCATCGAGCCGGCGCGGACGCCGAGTGCCAATCGTTGCGTTCGGATCGGCGATCGTACTGTCGGGAATCGTGGCGGCCACGTGGATCACCCTGCATCAGCCGCGCGCGGACCGCCGCGCCGCCGCGGGAACGCGAGCGCCTGCACCTGTGAGCGCGGTTCCGTCGCCGGAAACTCACCTGTCGGGCGCGATCCCAGCCGCCGCATCGACGGCGAGTCCCACGCCCGCGGCGACGACGACGAGCGCAGTGAACGGACCCGACGGCGCGACGACTGCCTCGAACCCTCCGCTACCGACCGGCGTCGCGAACGCGGACACATCACCGACCCACATCGCGGTGGGACCACGCGAGTCAGGGGGTTCCCGCGTTGATCCCGGTCCTCGCGGCTCGACGCACGCAAGCCGCCGAACTTCGAGCGCGCCGACGACCGCTGGAACGAGTGCCGGCGTGCCCCCTCCCGCCGCTGGATCCGCGGCCTCGACTCACCCGCCACCCGAGACCGGCCGACCCTCAACTCAGACCATCAACAACATCGACAACTCCATTCGCAAATGATCGCAACACACCACACCACTCAGTTGAAGCTGGCGATGACGACTCTTGCGCTCGCCACGACGTTCGGCGTTCCGGCGCTCGCACAGCAGGCCTGCAGCGACGACGACCTCGTGAATCAAGGGTACGCGCAGGTCGATCAACATCGTCTCGAGGAGGCGCTCGCCGTGTTCCGGCAGGCGTGGGAGCGTTGCCATCAACCGCGCGCGCAGGCGCAGGTTGCGCTGACCGAGGCGCAGCTCGGGATGTGGGTGGAGGCCGCGCAGCACCTCGAGAGCGCACTTCGCGCGACGGGGGACGCGTGGATTCAGCAGAGGCGACCGCGACTCGAGCAGCAGCGCGACACGGTCCTGGCGCACGTCGGCCGCGTGCGCATTCGAGGGAACGTCGACGGCGCCGACGTGCGAGTCAACGGCACGTCGATTGGCACGCTGCCCATGACTGAACCTGTCTGGGTCCTCTCCGGCGACGCGACGATCGAAGTCCGCGCCGCCGCTCACGTACCGCAGTCGCGGCGCGTCGTCATCGGCGCCAACGGACTGACGCAAGAGACGTTCACACTCGCGCCCGCCGCAGCGGGCGCTGACACGACGCTGTCGCACGACGCCGCTCCATCGACATCGGCCGCGGGAACGGCGACGCCACCGCAGGCGGGCGCCGCGAGCGACCGCACAGCCGCGCAAGGCGGACCGTTCATCGGCCTCGGCGTGGGAGCGGCCGTGCTCGCGGCGGGCGGACTCGTCATGGGCCTCGCCGCGTGGCGCGTGGGGACGGGCGCAGCGGAGTCGTACAACAACCCGATCAACGCGTGTTTGGGAACGAGCGCGATCGCGGAAACGTCGTCAATCTGCGCTGACGCGCGCGCCACGGCGGGATCAATGGGAACGCTGGAAGTCACCGGGCTCGTCGCGGCCGGAGTGTTCGGCGCGGCGAGTGCAGTGTTGTTCGGTCTCGGCGCCGGCGGCGGGAGTCGCGGGCGCAACGGAGTGTCCGGCAACGTGCAGGATCATCGATCACGTTCGACCGGCCGGTGCGTTTTCGGCCCGTGGTCGGCCGCATGCCAGTACCAGTTCTAGGGAGAGCGTCGATGCGTGGAGTATCTCGTTGGGTAGCGATCGGCCTTGTCGCATCGTCGACTGCGTGCATCCCCGCGCTGCGGAGCGGCCCGTTGGACGGCGGACCCGGTGATGTCCAGTCGAGCGATGCAGCGGACGCCGCGTTGCATGGCGACGTACCGACAATCGACGGCGACGGCGGAGTCGACGTGCCGGCGAGCGACGTTCCAAACAACGATGTGTTGAGGGACGGCAGCGCCGACGGCCCGATGGATATCGCATGCCCGGCCGGCGAGACTCGATGTGCGGGCGGTTGCGTCGACACGCAGACCAGCACCGTGCACTGCGGTGCTTGCGGAACCGCGTGTCCCATCATTGCGAACGCGACGCCCAGCTGTGCGGCCGGCGTCTGCGCGAACTCGTGCAACGCGATGTTCGGCGATTGCGACACGATGACGGCGAACGGATGTGAGGCGGACCTAGGCGCCAGTCCCGTCCACTGCGGCGCGTGCGGGAACGCGTGCGCCGCAGGTCAGGAGTGTCTCGGTATTGCCGTTCGGTGTGGATATCGCAGCACGGGCGCGGAGGGCGACTACAACCCGCCGACGACCGGGAGCGACGTGCTCGCGCCCGGCGTTCACCATTTCCGGACCATCAACATCCGACCGGGAGTCACGGTTTCGATGAGCAGCGGTTCAGGGATACTCGAACTTCGCGCGACGGGAGACGTCGTGATCGGCGGCGTGATCGACGTCAGTGGCGGCGCCGGCGGTCCCGGCGGCACAGCATGCTCTGGCACGTCACTCTTCGGAGGCGGATCGGGTGGCGTGACCGGCAACGTGAGCGGTTCGGGAACGGTATTCGCAGGAGGACCGGCGCCGGGCGGGACCGGTGGAGTGGGGACTGGCACGGCGGGCGGTGCGGGCTCACCTCACGACAGCGCGACCGGTGGTGGCGGCGGAATGAACGGCGGAGGGGGGGGCGGCGGCTGCTACTATGGTGGCGGCGGTGG
>ORMF010254907.1_pt1 | contig 61897 bp, 47 predicted proteins | sample 1779871 | NCBI WGS metagenome assembly ORMF01 (sample SAMEA104232316, study PRJEB22302) | groundwater metagenome | biome: forest; feature: aquifer; material: groundwater | place: USA | collected 2011-08-07 | depth 5.4 m | reverse complement strand
CACTACATCGTTGGGGGAGCAGTGGCCGCTGCTGTGTGCGCTACAGCCCATCTACTCCGCCCTGGTTAAGGAATTCGTGATCGAGGTGCCGGCCAGCCCGCTGATCCAGGATGGGCAGTCGCCGTCGCCGGAGGCCGTGGAGCAGGCGCAGAGCTGGCTCCAGCAGGTCGACGCTCAGATCCAGGTGCATCAACTGCGCCAATTCCTGCAAACCACCGCCCTGGCCAATGAAGCCGTTCTTCGCGATCTGCTTACTCATCACCTTCACAAGGCCGTCAAGGCATCGAGCGACCGCGACAAGATTGACTTCCTGCTCGTCCAGTACTTTTCGCTGTGCGCGCCCTCGGGCCTGGAAGATGCCGATGTCGACCTGGACTACGTAGCGCAGGTTCTGGAACCGGCGCTCGGTCCGCAGCAACCGAAACTACCGATCTGGTTGAACTCGCTCGACACGCTGATGCAGTCCGCCGCCAAGTGCCGGCGCCTCAGTGAACTGCTCCACAGCGGAGTCCTGGAGCAGGGGCGCAAACTCAAGATGCAGTGCGGTGACCGTTACTTCGATCCTTCGGCGATGGTGGCCTTTGCCCGCTTCAGCTTCATGATGCGCCGCGTGTTCTTCCGTCTGATGCATGGCGATCTGAACGCCATCCTCGACGGGTTGCGCGAGCTGGAACGCCGCGGCGTCAAGACTCTCGATTGCCGCCGCGCCCAGTTCTCCGCCGACGAGCCCACTACGCGCCTGCGCATGATCTGCCAGTCTTGGAAAGTGATGTTCCATGCCGAATACTCCTCGGGGCAGCCGTTGCGCATGCTGGTCGATCTGCGGGCCGCGGTGGATGACGCCCTTCGGGGTGCGGGAGCACGCAAGGGCGCAGCGCGCGCCGCCTCCGCATCGTCCAAAGGTACCGGTGGTGGAGAGCACAGCTAGTACCGTGCGAAGTGCGACCATGAAACTCAATCGCCCCACGGTGCTGATTCTCTCGAGCGACCCCGCCTTCTCCCGGGAACTAACCGAGAGCTGGCCCAAGGGCGGCGAGGCTCCGGAGTTTGTCCTGCTCGAAGAGGATCTCTGCCGCGAACTCCAACGCGACACTTACGACCTTGCGATCGCCGATGCGGTCAACCCCGAGAAGCGCGCGAACCTGAGACAAGCCTTGGCCGCTGCCGGGAAGCCTGCCATTGTGGTCCATTCCGACGCCTCCGCCGATTCTTGCAGCCTCCACGGCCCGATTCTCGAGTTGCGGCACGGCCCCCAGTTATGGCCCGCGATGCCCGCTCTGCTGGGCCGCGAAATCCTTCGCCGCGCGCAGGCCGAGTCGCGCGCCTCCGAGTCTGACCGGCTGCACGCTGCGGCCGACGCCGAAGCGACCCTCGGACGCTTCATGGTCGAGATGTACCACACCGTCAATAACGCCCTTACGTCAGTACTGGGTAATGCCGAGTTACTGTTGCTCGAGCCCGGACTCCCGGCCCCAGTGCTGGCCCAGGCCGACACCATCCGCAACATGGCTCTTCGCCTCCACGAGGTTTTTCAGCGCTTTTCCTCCATCGAGAAAGAACTCAGCGTAGTCGCGCGCGAGTCTGGCAAAGGGATCGGCCAGGCCCGCGTGGCCGCCAGCGGATACTAAAAGCCTCTGACAAAACACCGGATTCACAACTTGCGAAAAAATTCCGAGATCCGGCAAGTTCTCGGGAGGGCACGGCTTTCAGCCGTGCCGCAGCAGCCGAATAAGTAGTCGGGCTTCAGCCCCCGAGGGCGCGTTTTTGGGGTGACGCAGCGCTTGGAGCCTGCGGCAAGCCATTCAGCTGCCTACAGTGTAACCTCGGCGGCTGAAGCCGGCATTGATTTGCCGAACTTATGGCACGACTGAAGTCGTGCCCTCCCGAACATCTGCCGGTCTCAACTACTCCGGTAACGCACCTTTCAACCCGCATGCTTATGCGACCGGGGGTATCATGGCCGACATGTTCTCGAACAAAGCTGTCGATCGAAGGTCCGCGTTAGCAACTCTTGGTTCTGCCGGTTTAGGATTGCTGGCTATGCAATGGGCGCCTGTTTATGCGGTGGACCTCAAAAGCGACACGCTGGGCAAGCTCTTGCCGCAATTCAACGACAAATCGCGCGACCAGCTGCTCCGCTTGCTGAAGGGTCCCGGATTCAGCGGACACATCCCCGCGTCTGAAGTTGTCTCGCTTGCCGATCGCGAGCGCAAGACCGTTGATGCCCTGATGGTTGAGCTGCTTCCGCTGGCCCGGACATATGCTCGTCCCCCGATCTCAAACTATTTTGTGGGGGCTGTGGCACGCGGCCTTAGCGGGAACCTGTATCTTGGCGCCAATATCGAACTACCCGGCCACTCTCTGGGCTTCTCGGTTCATGGGGAACAGTTTGCTCTGTCGAATGCGTACATGCACTCCGAGCAAGGCGTTTCCGCGATTGCGGTGACGGCCGCGCCTTGTGGTCATTGCCGGCAGTTTATGAATGAAATGTCGCCCACCGGCGACATTCAAGTACTGATCGCGGGAAACTCTCCCGTAACGCTTGCTTCCCTCTTGCCCCTGGCCTTCGGCCCCAAGGACCTCGGTTTCAAAGACGGTGCTCTCCCCGTGAGAGAGGTCAATCTGGCGCGGCCGAAAGGGATTTCCGATGAGCTGACCCTTGCAGCCCTGGAGGCCGCCCGCAAGTCATACGCTCCCTATACCAAGGCTCATTCGGGAATTGCGATCGGGACCCAATCCGGGCACATCTACAAAGGCGCGTACATCGAGAACGCCGCTTTCAACCCAAGTCTGTCTCCGCTACAAACAGCGCTCGCCGCCTGGATCGTCGCCGGAGAAGACAGCTCAGCGATTGCAAGAGTTGTTCTAGTCGAGATGGAAAACGCTCAGATCAGCCAGAAAAGCGTTACGGAAGCTGCTCTGAGTGCCATTGCTCCTGGCGCCAGGCTGCAAGTGGTGATGACAACGATCACAGTGTAGATCTGGTTAGCGTTCGCCCATGGTGGAGTTCTCCAAGACAAGTCGCGATTCTGTGCCCCCCTGGGCCGAGTGGATGACGCGCTGGCCGGGGACCGCGCTCGCCTTCCTGTGGGGATTCGCAGAAGGCACGCTCTTCTTCATTCTGCCCGATGTGCCGCTCTCGTTCGTGGCGCTATTTCGTCCGCGGCGCGCCTTGCTGCACATAGCCGCGATTGTTGTTGGTGCGGTGCTGGCCGGGGCGGTGATGTTCAGCTGGTCAGTTCGCAGCGTTGATGCTCGCAATGCCGTGGCGCGCGTACCCGCAGTTTCTCCGGCCATGTTCGAGCGCGCCGACCGCGACTTCAATCAGTACGGTATCTGGGGCGCGAGCCTAGGCCCAATGCGGGGCATCCCCTACAAGGTCTATGCGGTCGAAGCACCGGCGCATTCGGCGTTGTGGCCGTTTTTGCTGGTGACGATCCCGGCGCGGCTCTGGCGATTGCTGGTAGTGTGGCTGGGTTTCGCGGGAACTGGAGCCGTGCTACGCAAACTCGGCCGCACTTCGCTGGCGCCTGCCCTGCATGCGACCTTTTGGGTCGTGACGTACGTTATCTACTGGACGACGGTGGAGTAGTTCCCCACTGACCAGGTTTTCACGCGGTGTGGGGACGGGTTGTCCTGCGAAGAAATTGGTTATCCGTGGGAACTTTTCTGCTGCTTGTGACATTACAGGTTATGAAAGAAACTTCAGGGGCCGCAGGTTTGGAGGAACGTGGCGCCGACTACCATCAGTGATGAAGCCTTGATGCTGGAGTTTCAGGGCGGATCGCGCGAGGCGTTTGAACAGCTGTTTGCTCGCTATCGCGGACCCCTCTACGGATACTTCCGGCGGCGGCTGAATGGTGACCAGCGCGCCGAGGATCTGACGCAGGATACTTTCCTGGCGGTGATCCGTGCAGTTGATCGCTACGAACCGCGGGCCTTGTTTCGGACTTACCTCTATAGCATCGGGATGAACCTGCTGGCGGCGGAGCGGCGAAAACAACATCGCGATTCGCCTCCGGTTACGCCCGCTCCAGAGCCTGCAACCCACGGCGCCCCGGACGCTGCGCTATGGGTTCGTCAGGCGCTGGAGAAGCTCGACGAATCGGAACGCGAAATCCTGATGCTGCGCGAGTATGAGCAGCTCAGTTATGCCGAGATTGCAGAGTTGCTGAAGCTGCCAGTGAACACAGTCCGATCGCGGCTGTTTCGATCCCGGATGGCGCTGCGGGGATACCTGGAGCCGGCGCGAAAACTCCATGACGCCGCGGGGCAGAGCGAGGCACCGGAGGGAGTGAAACTGGCGGGGGCAGAAGGTGAGGCCATATGAACAAGATCACGCATCCGATCGAACCCGAAGAGCTGATGGCCTACCTCGACGGGGAACTCCCGGCGGACCGCGCGACAGCAACCGCAGCGCATCTGGGCGAGTGTACGGAATGCCAGAGTCTTATCAGCGATCTGCGGGGTGTGTCTGAGGCACTTGGGAGTTGGAAGGTTGTGACGCCTGAGTTGCAGATCCCACAGGCAATCGCAGCTGCGCGCAGCGAAAGCAAACCCGAACCGACAAGAAACGGTGGCACCAAAGCGCTAACTTGGCGAGAGATTCTGGGAGTCCGCTGGCAGAACGCCGAGTGGATCGGAGTTGTGGCGGTCGTTCTCTTGGTTGTGGTCGGCACCGTGAGGTTTATAGGCGGCAACGCGAACAATGTGTTTAGTCAGGTTCAACCTTCGATCAGTGAAACGAATTCAAGTGCCAATAGGGACCAAATGGCGGTGCGCGCGTCTCAAGAGGTAAGACCACCAGCCACGTCGGCAGAAGGGAAGCCGCCGGTAAACTTCGGTGCTTCGCAACGAGACAAATCAGTGGTTGCACGAGAGGCAGTCGTCAACGGCCCGATGATCATCCGCACGGCCCAGCTGAGCCTGATCACGAAGGAGTTCGACCAGGCGCGCACGGCTCTAGAGGTAGCACTGAAGCGGCACCGCGGCTATGTCGGCGACTTGAAGATCGGCGGCGCGACGGGCAGTGGCCGTACACTCAACGCGACCTTGCGCGTTCCCGCGGATCAACTCGATGCCACTTTGTCCGAGCTGAAGGCCCTCGGCCGGGTCGAATCCGAATCGCAGAGCGGCCAGGATGTGACTTCGCAATACGTGGACCTTCAGGCGCGACTCGCCAACGCCCGCAACACCGAGCAGCGGCTGACCGATCTGCTGCGCAACCGCACCGGCAAGCTGTCGGATGTGCTTGAAGTCGAACAGGAAGTGGATCGGGTGCGCGGCGAAATCGAACAGATGGAAGCCGAAAGAAAGAACATGTCGAACCAGGTGAGCTATGCAACCCTGAATGCGACCATCACCGAAGATTACAAAGCCCAGTTACAGGTGGTGCCGCCATCGACGTCGACTCGCCTTAGCAACGCCGCTGTTGAGGGATACAAGAGCATGGTGGATGGACTCGTCAGCGTGGCTCTATTCCTACTCGAGAATGGCCCCAGTCTGCTGCTCTGGATCGCGATCCTGTTCCTCCCTGCCAGACTGGTCTGGAAAAAGGCGCGGCGAAGTTTTGCGCAGTGACCTATTCGATCGGCGGACCGGAGACCAGGCAATCATCCGCCGATCCGCTGGCGTCCAACCTGATCACTGCGGTCTCATCGGAACAGAATGCTCTGACGCCTGTCTGATGGCGCGCCAGGGGATAGGCCACCACCTGATACTTGTGGCCGTCAGTTTCAGAGTTGACACAGTTCCGCAGTTCAAATCGGTAACCATACTTTTCGCCGGAGGCGAGGCGGTCGTCGATAAGCTGTGCGTGATCGGCGGAGGGCGCGGAGGAGCCACTTCCACCCAGAGCAGAGAGACTGCACGTGAATCCGACTTTTGGGTATTCAGATTGGTAGGAGATCTCAGCCGTGTTGAGGGTCCTCACGCCAGCGACCGCTGAGGATTCGTTCGCAGCTATCCGTGCGCGCAGCAGATTCGGAATGGCAATGGCCGCGATGATGAGAACGAAGGGAATGATTGCAAAGGCTCCGTATCCCATGACCAGGCCGGCGGTGGCCATTCCGTTCCCCTTCAGCCGACCGTTGCTCTTGCGGATCTCGGAGCGCGACATGTGGCCGAGGATGATGGCGACAATCGCAATCGGAAACAACACCAAGCCGAAGATTCCTGTCAGCAGACTCGCGAGTGCCTTTCCGCTGGTTTCTCCGTTTTCGGTTGGCAATGCCACTTGCGCGGGAGCGGGATTGGGCTGGGCAGTTGCCGGCGCGCCGCAGCGATCGCAAAACTGGCTGCTCTCCTGAAGCGTGGCACCGCACTTTGCGCAGAACATAGCTTCTCCTTATCGATCGTCATCGAAACGCGAAGACAACCTACTCTTGAGGAGCAGGTTCGTCAACGTGGAAGATGCGGGATTCGTATCAGGGCATGCCTTCAGGCGTGCCGAAAGCGCTTTAGAATAAATCCGCCTTCAGGGGTGCCTTTGGCTGCGGCGCTGGTCCGGTCCGCGTAGTCAGCTCTTGCACCGGGCGATACGAGCTTGTCAGCCGCGGATATCACACCTGTACCAACCGGGCACGCGCTTTCTTGCACGCCCGGACCAAATCCTCGTCCAAGGTAGCAAGTGGCAATCTGCTATCCAGAGCCAGATCGAGGTAAGCTGCATCGTACGCAGTCAAGCCGTGCTCGCGGCTGAGGTGCTGAATCCTGCCAAACACAACTCCGGCGGGAAACTGTTCCAGCACGATGGGGAGCGTTGCCAGGTCATCGAGGAAACTTCGCACCAACTCTTTAGAAATGCGCTTGCGTTTTTCTCCAACCAGCAAGGCGTTCAGAACCTCGTGCGGCCAGAATGAGGGTACCAGTGCGGTGTCGCCATGCTTGAACATGCCGGCGACATGCTGCGCCATGGCAGCATTCTCATCGGGAAAACACCACATGAGGACGACGGAAGCGTCGAGGACAAACCGGCTCACCGGCGTCCTTCATTGATTAGATCTTTGATTTTGAGCCCACGCAAAGACAACCTGTGGCGCTTGCCGAAACTCGCCAGTCGCTTCGCCGCTTCCACTGCGGAACCGTTCTGGGCCGACATGCGCTTTTTCAGCAGCGCTCCCAGCAGCCGCGAAACGCTTGTATCCTGGCGTGCCGCCTCGATCCGAGCCCACTGGGCTACGTCTTCTTCCAGGGTCACGGTTACGTTGCGCAGGCGACGAGGGGACGACACGAATCTAGTGTAACACGGGCTTCGTGTCTTTTGGCGAACAAGAATTTGAAGCTTGTTTTAGAAAGGTTGCGGCAGGCCCTTCTGGTCCCTCCGTGGGCGATGCAGGTGCCAGCATTCGCGGACAGGAGTGTCCGCGCTACACATGCGTCCTACGCGAACAAGAACTCTTTTGTTCGCAACTCCTTAATTGTGTCTCTGAGCTTCGCCGCCTTCTCGAATTCAAACCGCTTGGCGGCTTCTCGCATGTCGCTTTCTAACTTGGCGATGTAGGCGTCCAACTCTTCCTGCGATTTTAGTTCCGGGATGCCTTCGGCTTCGGAGGCGGTCAGATCGATGTAGTCGGCGCCTATGATCGCGACTAGTGTCATGTCCAAGGGGCGGACGATCGACTCGGGCGTGATTCCGTTCTCTTCGTTGTAGGCTTGCTGGATGGCGCGGCGGCGGTTGGTCTCGTCGAGCGCTTTTTTCATGGAGTCCGTCATGCGGTCGGCATACCAGATCGCTCGTCCATTCAGGTTGCGCGCGCAGCGGCCGCTGGTTTGGATGAGCGATCCGGCTGAGCGCAGGAAGCCTTCTTTGTCGGCGTCGAGAATCGCGACCAGCGAAACCTCGGGCAGGTCGAGTCCTTCGCGCAGCAGGTTGATCCCGATCAGCACGTCGAATTCTCCGCGGCGCAGATCGCGCAGGATCTTCACGCGCTCGAGCGTCTCAATCTCGGAGTGCATGTAGCGGCACTTCACGCCCACTTCGCTGTAGTACTCGGCCAGGTCTTCGGACATGCGCTTGGTGAGAGTAGTGACCAGCACGCGCTCGCCGATCTCGGCCCGGCGCCGGATTTCATGCAGCAGGTCGTCGATCTGACCCTTGACCGGGCGCACCTCGACCGGAGGATCAATCAGGCCCGTCGGACGGATGATCTGCTCCACCACCACGCCCGCCGACTTGGTCAGCTCATACGGACCGGGCGTGGCCGAGACATACACGGCCTGGTTGGTGCGGTGCTCGAACTCCTCGAACGTCAGCGGACGGTTGTCGAGCGCCGATGGCATGCGGAAGCCGTATTCGACCAGCGTCTGCTTGCGGGAGCGGTCGCCGTGATACATGCCGTGCAGTTGCGGCACCGTCTGGTGCGACTCATCAATGAAGAGCAGGAAGTCGCGCGGGAAATAATCGAGCAGCGTTGGCGGCGGCTCGCCGGGAAGGCGTCCGGTGAAATGCCGCGAGTAGTTTTCGATGCCGTGGCAGTAGCCCATCGCCTTGATCATTTCCAGGTCGTACATCACGCGTTGGTGGATACGCTGCGCTTCCACCGCGCGGCCCTGCTTCTCGAGTTCCACTTCCCACCACGCTAGTTCTTGCTTGATCGAAGTGACAGCCGAGGCCCGCGTCTCTTCTTTCATCACGTAGTGCGTCTTGGGATAAATCGGCAACCGCATGTAGCGCTGCTTGACCGTGCCGAACAGGGGATCGATCTGCGAGAGCGATTCGACTTCGTCGCCGAACATCTCGATGCGATAGGCCATGTCGTCGTAGGTGGGATGGATTTCGATGACGTCGCCGCGCACGCGAAATGTGCCGCGGCGGAAGTCGCCCTCGGTGCGCTCGTAGAGAATCTCGACCAGCTTCTTGGTAATGTCCTGGCGTTTGATCTTCTGGCCTTTTTCAAGGAACAGGAGCATGCCGTAATAGGCTTCGGGCGATCCCAAACCGTAGATGCAACTGACCGAGGCGACGATCAGGCAGTCACGGCGCTCGAACAGCGACCGCGTCGCCGAGAGCCGCAACTTGTCGAGTTCATCGTTAATAGTGGCTTCCTTCTCGATATAGAGGTCGGCCGCCGGGACGTAGGCTTCGGGCTGGTAGTAGTCGTAGTAGGAGACAAAGTACTCGACCGCGTTGTGCGGAAAGAAGCTTTTGAACTCGTGGTAAAGCTGCGCCGCCAGGGTCTTGTTGTGGGCCATCACCAGGGCGGGACGATTCGCCGCCTCGATCACCTTGGCCATGGTGTAGGTCTTGCCGGACCCGGTCACTCCCAGCAGAACCTGGTGCTGTTCGCGGTCGAAAACGCCCCGGGTGAGGCTCTCGATGGCTCTGCCCTGGTCGCCTTGGGGCCGATAAGTGCTGGCTAGCTTGAATTCCACTTCTCCATTATAGGGTGGGGTGCTGAGATTCTCGAACGGCTCTGCCCGTAGCACCTTCGTGTAATCATTCCCCGTCAGGTCGCCGGTTCTGGCACATTTGTCCTAAGGTATTTCACTTAGGGCCTGAGCAAAACTTCAACGCGCCTCCGGCGGGACCCGATTCAATCGCGTTTTTCACCGCAAAATATGCGGGCTACGGATTTTCACACGGAGTTAACGGTTTTCCGTAGATTTGGCCGCGCGGATGCTGAAGTAAGTTCAAGACCCGAATTCCAGGTGCGCATCGGATCCTGAGTGCTGCCCAGCGCACGGGCGGCATCCCTTGCGCAGCCCGCGAGGTGCAGTCCATGGACGAACAGATCAGCCGAGTGGGGCGCCGGGAGCAGCAGATCGTCGATCTCCTTCTCCAAGGTTGCGATAACTCAGAGATTGCGCGGGATCTGAAGATCGCCGAGCGCACCGTGAAAGCGCACTTCAACCGTTTGTTTCTGCGTTTTGGTATCGAAGGCGGCATCAAGCGCGTGAAGCTAGCCACTATGCTCTACAGGAGACAGCTATGGTCGGAGAAACAGTCAACCCTCGCGGACCCAGCCCAAGAGAACAGGCCATCATCCAACTCGTCGCCGAAGGCTGCAAGAACCGGGAAATTGCGGATTCCCTCGGCACTACCGAACACGTCATCAAGAATTATCTCCGCGTAATTTACGACAAGCTCGGCCTGTGGAACCGGGTCGAGTTGGCGCTCTGGTATGAGGCCCGGCAGCACGAGCAGGCCTACCAGGCGTAAGGTCGTCAGTACCAAAAATTGAGGTGAGCCACGAACGCAGGCACCGCCAACCGGTTGCCTGCGTTTTTGTTAAGTGGTGTTGCGCGAGACGGAGTCCGACCGACGAGTCTTACTCGCAGGCGGCGCGCCCTGCCGGCTCGAACTGGTCCATCTGCGCTTCGCGCTGGGTGGTGACGCGGCCGCCGGGCGTTTTGCCATATTGCTCTTCGCCGGCGCAGTAGTACAAAGCAGTCTGCGGATCCACCCACACCTGAATGTTCGGACTGCCACGGCGCGGCGGCGCGTCCGGCGCCTCGGCCAGCCCCAGGCTCACCAGTGCCTTTTCCCACGGACGCAAGCGCGGTTTTCGCTGGGCGCCGGGAGCGGGCGTCGCGGAGAGCACCCACAACATGGCAAATGTGGACACGATGATGGCCACCACCAGATAAAGGTCGGCGCGGTGGAAGCGCAGCTTCAGACGCAGGTCCCGGAGACTCCAGGGCGCCGCCGTGGCCTCTTCGTCGCTGGTTTCCTGCAAAGGGGATTCGACATCCGGGATCGACCGGGGCGTCCGAGCCGCTGGCCTCAGGTCTGCCAGGGCAGCGCCCGGCCACTCGCGCTCCACTTCCGCATCGGCGGGGCCAGCGGTTTCCTCTGCCGGATCCGGGATCTCCGGCGCATCGGCAAAACGGGGCGCCGGAATTTCAGCTGCGATCGGCGCCTCCCGTCCTTCGGTCGAACGCTCCGGCCACAAGCCCTGTTCCTGGCTCATCAGCCACAACGACGCCCACTTGCGCTGCATCTGCTCGCCCGGACGCAGTTCCTCTCCCGCACACCGCCCGCAGAGCCGTTCGCCTTCTTTGAGGGGAGCGCCACACTGTCCGCAAACGTGCTCCGGCGGCAAGGCGCGCTTCCGCTTGGCATTGTGCTCCTGAATCGTAAAGGCGGCGGCCAGCATGTCCTGAAAGGACTGCTCGTCAAGCTTCAGTTTGGGCCGGCTAGAGGACATGGGAATCGGAAGGGAGGGCAGCCCGGGCTGCCTTCATTGTAGTGCAACTGTGGGTCCATGAGACAGGAAAAGGGGGCGGCCGGCAGCTCCAACTTACGGCAGAACGCTGGCTGGCAGGTTCCCAGATCTGCTGCCCGAGGCCTGACCTGTTACCTACATGCTGGCTGGACGTACCCCTTGGTTCCCGTTTCCGGATTCCACTATGGGAAACGATTCATGAGGGCACTCTCAACAAGCCCGGATGAAATCTGAAGAACAGAGTGTAAATGCAGCTTTTGCAAGGCCTTAGAGATCGGCGAATATTTGGCGAACAGCGTGCACCTGCTTCCGGCGGGTCGCGACCCCATGACTGAACCGAAGGAGCAGACGAAACGCCCATGATTAATCTCAACGAAATCAAGATTACGCCCCGTGACCAGCAGGTGTTACGACTGCTGGTCCAGGGTTGCAGCAACAAAGAGATCGCCAGCCAGCTGAACATCAGCCCGCGCACCGTGAAGCAGCACCTCCGCACGTTGTTTCTGCGCGCCGGGATCAAGGAAGGCCGGAAGCGGGTGAAACTCGCCACCGCCATGTTCATTAAGGAGCAGGTGCAGCCATGCAACCGCGTGATCGGCTAACCACCAAAGAGATTCAGGTCGCAACCCTGGTCTGGCAGGGTCTCACCAACCGGGACATCGCCGGGGTGCTCGGCACCAGCGAACAGGTGGTGAAGAACTACTTGCGTACCGCCTTCGACAAACTGGGCGTATGGACGCGGCTCGAACTGGCGCTCTATGTGGCCAGCCACGGCGGGGCCACCTGGCATCTGGAACTCGGGCTGGCGCCGCTGCCGCCTCGAAGCGATTGGAAGGGTCGTCACGCGGAGGAAGGAGTCCCGATCCCGGATGGCAAGGGCAAAGCGGCCGTCGCGGCGCGCGGGACTTAGGAGTGCTACCCGCCCCCAGTTACTCCAGTTACTCCGGGGACGCGGCTGCCAGGCTCTGTCAAAAACAGCGCCGCTTGTCACTGCGTCAGCACCAGCCGATGATTGAGCAGCAAAGCTTACCCATCGGCGGGAAGGAAGGCTGGCAGTGAGGCGCAATCGTCCCGATTTCCCTTACGGAAACCTATTTCACACCGCTCGCCGGGGCGGGCTTTTCCGAAGGCCACGGACGCTCCCGAGGAGAACTCTCTAAGTAGCTTGCTTTCAGAGAGTTCTCCTTCTGGAGTCGAGCCCGCAGAAATCTTCTGGAGCGGCCCCGATGCCGGCCATCTCGGTAATGAAATTGCTCGATTACTTACGGACCCGTTCGACCCTTTTGTCGGTTGTCCCACAGAAACTGAGGTAGGTATGGGATACAAAGAAACTTTCTGGATGGCCTGCGACTCGACTGAGCAGCTGCGCGCCGAATACGGCCCCTTCCACACCCGCCCGGAAGCCGAAACCGAAGCCCGCAAGCTCGGCTTCGGATACCTGCTCCGCTACGAACACATCCTGGGCCCGAACGAAGAAATCGAAGAAGTGCGCTGCGTCTTTATCGAGCTCCCGGACACCCCGTCTACTCTCAAAGCGGGCGTCACCTTCCATACCCGCTGTGCCACCTGTGGCGAGGCCGCAACCCACGACCTGTCGTGGCAAGCCGAGGTCTGGGCCGACATCCACGAATTCGAACACTCCCGCCACAAAGTGAGACTCTTCGAGCACGCGGTTGGCGAAGGGTTGCGCGAGATCGGGGATTGGAGAGGGTTCGCGGCGTAAGTCGGAGTGGGGCGGGCACCCGGCTACTTCCTCTGGCGGGTGGGCCACTTCTCCCGCGTCATAAGTACTCGGGTGCCCCTCAATAATACGAAGGCTCTGTCAAGGGCATAGTGATCCTGGGCGGTGCGTGAGCACCGCTGGGTGTGCCAGAGAGGTTGAGGACCAAGACCCTGGAACATCACGCTTGTTTCCCGCCGTCAACGATTCGCTCTCGCCGTGCGAGCTTTATGGGCGATCAACAGGAAGCCCTTGGCGTTGGCATCTTTTTCCAGCGACAGGAACTGGGTTCGCGCAGCGGCTGAATTGCCGGACTTGTTCAACACTTCACCCAGAGCGAGCCTGGCTTCGAACTGAAGGGCGACAAAGCCATCATGTTTGGCCTCTAGCATGCTGGCCTCAAGTGATTTGACTGCTTCCATCGTTTTTCCGGCGACGGATTGAACCTGCGCGTCAGCGATCTCTGCAGCAATCCGGCTGACGCGATCCTCGCTGTTTGCCATCAGCTTCTGATCCTGAGAGACCACCTGTTGCGCGTCGGCGAGCTTACTTTGGGCAAGCAATGAGCGAATCAGGATGACATCACTCTCGATCTGGGCCTCTGGCTCCGATTGTGCGGCGTACCCAGTCCGTGCTTGGCGTACTTCTTTCTCGGCGTCGGAGGCGCGTCCTTCTTCTAGCGAGAGCTCCGCCAATCGGACTCGGCTGTCGAAGAGTTCCCTGGCATACCCATGTTCATTCTGTCGCAAGGCCAGAGCTGCATCATGCTGCTTTCGTGCACCGGCAAGGTCACCTTTTGTCATCAGTATGTTTCCCAGACCAAACAGCGAGTAGCTGGCAACAAAATCCGGCCCGGGTCCTTTCGACATGCCGAGTGCCTCCGTGTAGAGCTTCTGAGCTGTGGTTAAGCCTCCCGCCAGCAGTTCCAAGTCTCCGAGTTCGAGGGTGACTCCTTGAATCCGTTGTTTGGAACTGGTCGTGCGAAGAACTGCGCGACTCTCCTGCGCTGACTTTATTGCTCCGGCAACGTTGCCTTCAGCTGCAAGGACGTTCGCCATGTTAATGAGGCAGCCAGCTTGCAGAGATTTATCGCCGAAGTGTATTGCGTGCGGAAGCGCCTGCTGAAAATAACCTTTGGCCTGCGCCAAATGTCCTTGATCTTTTTCTGCAAGACCCAGGTTGTGTAGCGTCAGCGCGATTTCCCGGGGACCACCGACCTCACGATACAGAGTCAAAGCACGCTGGTTGTAGTCCACCGAGCCGGGAAGGTCTCTTTGGAAAAGCAAAACATTTGCGATCGCCGACAAACTGCCTGCCTCCCCATATTTGTTTCCCAGTTCTCGGCGGATTTGCAGAGCCCTCTCGAAGTTCTTCCTGGCGCTGTCCAGATCGCCCTGAGTGGCGAGCAAGATTCCGGCGTTGCTCAACACCCGCGCCTCGCCATTGCGGTTGCCGGCAGCCGCAAACAGCCTCTGCGCTTCCGAGAAGAGTTCTTTGGCCTTTTCGGGCTCATTCAACCAGTTGTAAGCATGAGCTTCTTGACCGAGTGCCTCGGCCAGCAGTAAACGCGCGCCCTGGGCCTTCCCCTTTTGTGCGGCCCGATTGGCTGCTTCTGCTTCACCTTTGTGGTCCTGATGGGCATTGGCGACACCGCCTTCGGCAAGATCAATGCGCGGGTCCTCCCCGACCGGAGCGGGCAGCTTGCGCAATTCCGCAATTGTGCTCAGTGCGTCATCCAACTTTCCGGCTTCGGTCTGAGATCCTGCCAAACTTAAGCCGTAGTCGAGGTTGTCGGGAAAAAACTTGAAGAGTGTGCGATAGACTTCAATGGCTTTGTCGGCTTCTTCCGCCATGTCGTAGGAGCGCCCCTCGACCCAGAGGCTATTCTCGCGCGGTAGCTGGCTGGCAAGATCGGATGCTTTCTTGGCCTCATCCTTGGCTTTCTCCCGATAGCCGAGGTACGCCCACGCGTCAGCAAGCGCCGAATGCGCAAGGGCATAATTGGGGTCAGAAGCGACAGCCTTTTCCAACGAGTCTCGTGCCGCTCCGGCATCGAAGGTACGTAGCTTCGCTAAACCTTCAGCGTACAAGCGCATCGCGTCCGGGTTCGACGGCAGGGAGGCTTGAACACTCGCCGATTCGGCCGGGGAGATACCAGAAATGCCCAATTTCTTGCGCAAGTCGGCGCCGGCACGCGTTACCAAATCGGGCAGAGAGGTCTCGTTCCCGGTTTCAGCAAGTGATGCCACAGTTTCGCCCAGGGCGGCATCCTGGACGCGCAGGTCAAGTCGAATGTTGTGGCCCGGATCGCTCAAATCCAGGTAAGAGCCAACTACCACGAAATCGGTACCCAAGTTCTTGTACACACGGTTGAGGGTCTCTCGGGAGAGTGAATCGTCCTCCCGCAGTGACAGGTTGATCTTTGTTTGCGCGACGTTCTCCCCGGGAATTGCACGCAGTCTTCCACCGGCGGCCAATTCCGTGGTCAGCATCTCCGCGAGTGCGGTGGAGAGCCATGCGGTATCCGGACGAGCGGACAGATTCTTGAATCCGAGCACAGCTACGGAACGGCGTCCGCGCGATCTCTTACTGACCAGTTCCGCACGGGCTCTCTCGCCGGCCCGGTGTTCTTCATAGACCGAGAATCCGACCGCCGCGAACAGAATAAGGACGACTGTCGCACTAGCGATCACTTCCGTTTTGCGTCGCCGCGCGAACTTCGAAGCGCGGTATGCCAGCGTGCTCGGCCGCGCCTTGATGGGCCGGTGTTCGAGGTGGCGTTGGATATCCTGCTCAAAATCCTCCACCGACGCATAGCGTCGCTGCCGATCCTTCTGCAGCGCCTTCAACAAAATATTGTCCAGGTCGCCCCGCAGGTTTCGGCGCAGCCTCGCCGGATCCCCTTCGCGCGTGCGGCTCACGCCCTCAGCCGTTTTCGTCACGGTGGTTCCGTCGGGAAGCTTTTCGGTTTCTATCCGATCGATCGCGGTGCTGGGGGATTCCGGTTCCTGCTCGCAGATGGCGCGCTCGATTTCGGCGGGGGTACGCTGCTTCAAACGATAGGGACGATGCCCGGTCAGCAGTTCGTAGAGCACGACGCCGAGTGAATACACGTCGGTAGCTGCGGTCACCGGCTCTCCGCGAACTTGTTCCGGACTGGCATAGGCCGGCGTCAGATGGCGAGTGGCGGTTCGAGTGACCACTGCCTCCGATGGATCCTGGGCACTCAGCACCTTGGCGATGCCGAAGTCCAGCAGCTTGGGCGTGCCGTCATCGGTAACAAGAATATTGTTGGGTTTGAGGTCCCGGTGGATGACGTGGCTCTGGTGGGCGCACCGCACCGCTTCGCATACCGCGAAGAACAAACGCACGCGCTGCTCGACCGTCAGCTTGTGCGCGTCGCAGTATTCATTGATGGGGCGACCGTCAACGTAATCCATCACCAGGTACGGCAGCCCTTCATCCGTACTTCCACCGTCGAGCAACTTCACGATGTTGGGATGGTCAAGCACCGCCAGCGTCTGGCGCTCGTTGCGAAATCGCCTCAGCAGCTCTGCATTGTCGAGGTCGGGCCGCAGGAGCTTGATCGCCACCTGCTTACGGAATTCTTCGTCGGCGCGGGAAGCCCGATACACCGAAGCCATGCCGCCGAACCCAATCCGTCGCTCGATGCGGTAGGCGCCAATCCGCCGCCCCAGCATGGGATCGTCGGCTTCGTTTGGCGGTTGTCCCGGCGAAGGCGATGAAACCGCCTGGAATACTTCGGAAGTAGCAGCGCCATTGCCTTCGGCCGCTGCCAGCAGCGATTGCACCTCGGCCCGCAGCGATTCATCACCGCCGCATGCCTCACGAAGCAGTGCGCCGCGGGCTTCAGGCTCGCATTCCAGGGCTAGACTGAAGGCTTGTTTTATCTGCTGCCAGCGCTCGGGAGTCAGTGCGTTTCGGGCTCCATCACGAACGGGCTCTGGCTGCGGCTTATTGGCTCCGCCGTCATCCATAAGAGCAGAATGTGGGTAACATCTAGCGATATCGAGGGAAGGAGCCGACGCCGCCTATGAGGGGCAGAGTATATACCCGACCGGGATGCTTGCAAAGCGGCGATTTCGCCCCTCCAGTTGATCCCATCTTGCCCCGTTTTGCACGTTTCTAGATCGAGGACGGCAATCCGCGCACCGGCTGCAATCCAGTCTCCGGACTTCACTAATGGGGTGTATAGTGTCGCCGGCTTTCTGGCGACTCCGGAAAGCGCTGGCCTCGCTTGTTTTCGACCTCCGAGGGTGTTGCTCATGAACCAATCTTCCATGGACGTGACCTTGTTGCTGAAGGAGCTTTCTCGAGGCAACCAGGACGCTCTGGCAGAGCTGATCCCGGCGGTGTACGACGAACTACGCAGGCTGGCAGCGTACTATCTCCGCCAGGAGCGAAGCGACCACACTCTGCAGGCAACCGCCCTGGTTCACGAAGCCTACCTGCGCCTGGTGGATCAGCGACACGTGGACTGGAAAAACCGCAACCACTTCTTCGGAGTCGCTGCGCACTTGATGCGGCGCGTTCTGTTGATGCATGCCCGAGAACACCGCGCCGCCAAGCGTGGCGGTTCGGCGCACAAGATCTCGCTTGACGAGACGGCGATCTTTTCTCAGGCGAAAGCAGACGATCTGGTCTTTCTGGACGAACTGCTCAACCGGCTGGCGACTCTTGACCCCCAACAGGAACGGATCGTCGAAATGCGCTTTTTTGCCGGCCTCTCGGTGGAGGAAACGGCCGACCTGATGGGCATTTCGACTGCGACCGTGAAACGCGATTGGGCCATGGCCAAGGCCTGGCTGGCACGGGAAATGGGCTTACCTGTAAAGCGGGGAGCGGCTTCGGGCTGAGCAGTCTTGCGCCTGGATGATTTTGGTGTGAGCTCTTTTTTGCCTTCTTGGCACGTTATAAGGTGAGGCGCGTGCGACAAACCGAGGATGGTTGTTGCCACGCACCCTTCCCCAACAACGTGAAAAATCCAGGAAGGAGAATCGTGATGACAACCAACTTTGTACGTGCCCTGCTGGTGCTGGGCGCCACCTTCGTACTGGCCCTGGCTCCCCTGCAGGCCGAGGCCAGCCACTGTTCCAACGCCGGTCAGGCGGGGAACTGGGCTTACACCTACACCGGAACTATCTTTACCAAGAACGGACCACTGCCGACCGCCTCGGTGGGCCGCTTTAGCCAGGATGAGGCGGGAAACGTCACCGGCAGCCAGAACCGAAGCGTGGCTGGAAACTCCGGGGTGGAAGACATTTCCGGGAACGTCACAGTGAATCGAGACTGCACGGCCAGCGCGACCATCAACGTGCTCGTAAACGGACAACTGCAGCGTACCGCTGGCCTGGCTCTGGTCTACGACAACAACAAAAATCATGCCCGCATGATTTTCCAATCACTGACGCTACCGGATGGCACCAATGTCCCGGTGGTGATCACCATCGATGCGAACAGATTGTTTAGCAAGGATTGACGGCGAGGGCAGAACGGCGACACGTTTTGCCAGACGACAGAAAAGTCGGCGCGTCATTGATAGTGCCAGTTTGCTCTTCCAGCGTCAACGATGCGCCGCCACAACCAGTCCACTAAGGAGGACTATCATGATCAGCAAGGGAATCTTCGCAGCTTTGACCCTGTTCTTTCTGGCGGTGGCGCCTAATCTTCACGCCGCCAAATGCTCGAACGCGTCCCTGAAGGGAACTTATGCCTATTCCGGCCAGGGCTTCCAAGAGGTAACCCCGGATATCAGCCCGGCGGGTTTTGTCCCCTTTTCCCAGACCGGCCTGATTGTCTATGACGGCCAAGGGAATATCCTCTCCGGGACGTTCACCATCTCCAGCACAACTGCCAACGGCGGACTTTCCCGTGGGGAGTTGGGGACTGGAACCTACAGCGTGAACCCGGACTGCAGCGGGACGGCCTTCCTCATCATTTTCAACCTTAACTTCGACATTGTGGTTCAGAGCCCGGCAAGACACACGTTCATTAACACCGATGCCGTTGCTCCTGATTTAATCCCGTTCCTCACCGTTTACTCGCTCCAGAAGATTGTAGGAGAAAAGGAAACGTCGGAGACGAGGTGAGAGCGCGGCCTCACTGGCACGCAGCTTCCGACGATCATCGCTGTTGAGGCCCGGAAACTATTCACGAAGGAAGGAGCTTAAAAGCGCATTGCTTTCACCGACTGCGCCGGGTGCCCTAGGTCTCGCGGTTTTCGAGACCTGGGCCCACTTCACTCCCCGGACTGCTTGCTCTCCTCCATCATCAAACTGCGCAGCGCGCGATTGATCCGGGTCTGGTAGCCGCGCCCCTGCCTTTGGAACCAGGCCAGCACATCGGCGTCCAGACGCAACGTCACCGGCTTCTTGACCGGCTTTTACAGTCCCGCCAGCTCCGCCGGCAGATTGCGCGGGCGCTTCCCTTCACTGGCTGAAGCCCGGAGGCTGGCAATCCTTCGCCGCTTGGTAACTCGTTTCCGTTGTTTAATTTGACGAACTATATACATATAGTAATGTCCGTATAAGTTCGCCAGTACAAATGTTCCACGTGGAACATTTCGCAAATCCGCCCGCCAAACCACAAGAAGGGACACGCGGATTGCCCCCGCGCTCACCGTCTCAGCTTGGCCGCTGCCGCTTCGTCCAGCATCCACGCGAGTCTGCCGTCCGGCTGCACTTGTTGCGCCGGAAACGGCGGCGTGCTCTTGCCTTCCAGAACTTGGCGCACCATGTCGGCCTTGTCCGGTCCGCTCGCGAGGAACATAACTTCCGCTGCGTGGTTGAGCACCGGGAAGGTAAAGGTGATGCGGTGCGTCTGGAACTTCTGCACCCAGTTTGCGATCACCAGCCGGGATTGTTCCTTCAGACCTTCGGAATCGGGGAACAGGGAAGCGGTGTGGCCGTCGGGACCCATCCCGAGCAGGATCAGATCGAAGCGCGGGAACTCGCCGGGGCGCAATCGGAAGAAGCTCCTGAGTTTTTCTTCGTAGTCGGCCGCGGCCGCGGCAGCATCGGGATTTTCCGCTCGCACGCGATAGACATTGCCGGTGGGAATGGGGACCTTGGTCAGCAACGCTTCATTCACCATCCGGTAGTTGCTGTCGGAGTCGGTGGGTGGAACGTGACGCTCGTCGCCAAAAAACAGAAAAGTGCGACTCCAGGAAAAATCCGCGTAGTTCTTCGCAAGCAGGGAATAGAGACTGCGGGGCGTTGAGCCGCCGGAGAGCGCGACTGTAAAGCGTTCCCGCTCAGTGATGGCAGCGCGGCCCAGGCGAACGAACTCCTCCGCCGCGCCACGAAAGAGATCGGCGGGCGTGGGCAGCACCCGGATAGTTCGACTGGGAGGCATAGGAGATTTTGTAATTTGGCAATCGGGTAATTTGGTAATTTGGCGATTTTGCATTTCGCTGACGCCGGGCGGTGCAGCTCAATTACAAATTACAAAATTATCCGATTACCAAATTACACAATCGCCCGCCAAGGTCATTTCTCGAAGTTTCTCCAGCTCCGCCCGTCGCGTTCCAACAGTTCGTCGGCTTCTTTCGGACCCCAGGCGCCGGAAGCGTAGTTGGGAAAATTGCGCGGGGGCAGCGCCTTCCAGACGTCGAGCATGGGAGTGACGATGCTCCATCCCGCCTCCACCATGTCGGCGCGCTGGAAGAGCGTCGCGTCGCCGATCATGCAGTCGTGCAGCAGGCGCTCGTAGCCGGTTGAGGCAGTCTGCCCGAAATAGTCGGCGTACTTGAAATCCATATCCACTTCGCCCAGGTGCATGGCCGGTCCGGGTGTCTTGGCGGCGAAGCGTAAGGAAATGCCCTCTTCCGGTTGGATGTGCATGACGAGCTGGTTGGGCATCAAGTCTTCCACCTGGGTCTCGCGAAACAAGACGAAGGGAGCGCGCCGAAACTCGATGACCACGTGGGTGTTGCGGCTGGCCATCCGCTTGCCGGTGCGCAAAAAGAAGGGAACTCCCGCCCATCGCCAGTTGTCGATCAGCAGCTTCATGGCGACGAAGGTCTCGGTTTTTGAATCGGGAGGAACGCCGGGCTCGGCGCGGTAGGCGGGCAGGCGCTGACCGTTCACCACGCCTTCTCCATACTGCCCGCGGACGGTCTTACTGAGCACGTCTTCGGAAGTGAAGGGCTGGATCGCATGCAGGATCTTGGCCTGCTCATCGCGAACCGCATTCGCCTCAAACGAAATGGGAGGCTCCATCGCGCTCAGGGTGATGAGCTGCATGATGTGGTTGGGCACCATGTCGCGCAGGGCTCCCGCGGTGTCGTAGTAGCCGCCGCGTTTCTCGACGCCCACGGTTTCGGCCACGGAAATCTGCACGTTGTCAATGTAGCGGCGGTTCCAGATGGGTTCGAAAATTCCGTTGGCGAAGCGGAACGCCAAAATGTTCTGGACCGTTTCCTTACCCAGGTAGTGGTCAATGCGGTAGATCTGGCGCTCACTGGCAACTTTCAGAAGCTTCTGGTTCAGCGTCCGTGCGGATTCCAGGTCGTGGCCGAAGGGCTTTTCAATAATCACACGCCGCCACTGGCCGTTCTCCTCCTTCATCAAGTCCACTTTGGCGAGGCGCTCCACGATGTCACAGAAGAAATCCGGCGCAGTGGCCAAATAGAAGAAGACGTTCCCGTGGGTGGAGTGGTCTTTCTCCACTGTCGACAGTGTCTCTTTCAGGCGGTCGTAGGTTGCGGGATCGTCAAAATTTCCGGAAACATAGTGCAGGCGGCGCACGAACCATTCCCATAAATCCGGGTCCACGGCGCCGGTCGCGAACTGCTTGAAATCTTCGGAGAGCTTCTTGCGCGCTTCGTCGTTGGTCATGGGAGCGCGCCCCACACCCACCACGGCGAATTCGCGCGACAGCAATTGCTGGCTGGCCAGGTTGTACAGGGCGGGGATGAGCTTTCGCCGGGTGAGATCGCCGGTGACGCCGAAGATCACCATCACGCAGGGATCTGCCGTGCGCCCGACGCGCGGTTTCGCGGGAGTGGGTAGAGCCTCTGTCAGAGCCATGGCTGTCCTGTCATCGAAGTTGTAAGCGTCTGCTACGCGGTTTTTGATTGTGATTTGGGCTCGACGTGCCCGCCGAACTTCTGCCGCATGGCAGAGAGCATTTTCTCGGCGAAGGTGTGTTCCTGCCGCGAGCGGAAGCGCGTGTACAATGCCGCCGAGAGCACTTCGGCTGGAACCGCTTCGTCAATGGCGGCCTGGATTGTCCAGCGCCCCTCGCCCGAATCCTGCACGAATCCGCTGTATTCGGAGAGCGAAGGACTTTCGGCCAGCGCGATCGCCGTCAGGTCGAGCAGCCAGGAACTGACCACGCTGCCGCGCCGCCAGACCTCGGCGATGTCGGCCAGGTTCAAATCGTAGCGAATATCTTCCGGAAGCTCTTTGCTGGTCGCGTTCTTGAAAATGTCGAAGCCTTCGGCGTAGGCCTGCATCATCCCGTACTCGATTCCGTTGTGGACCATCTTGACGAAGTGCCCGGAACCGGAAGGCCCGCAGTGGATGTAACCCTCTTCGGCGGTGCCGGCCATCTTCTCGCGGCCCGGAGTGCGCGGAATATCTCCGCGGCCGGGCGCCAGCGTTTTGAAGATCGGATCCAGGCGGCTGACCGCTTCTTTCGGCCCGCCGAGCATCATGCAATAGCCGCGCTCCAGTCCCCAGACGCCGCCGCTGGTGCCGACATCCACGTAGTGAACGCCTTTTGCTTTGCAGATCCGGGAACGGCGCACGTCGTCCTTGAAATACGAGTTGCCGCCGTCAATGATGACGTCGCCAGGCTGCATGTGCTGTAGAAGAGACTGCACTGTATTTTCGGTGGGACCGCCCGCGGGCACCATGACCCAGGCGGCGCGCGGAGGGCTCAACTTGCCGATCAGATCCTCCAGCGAAGACGACGCCACTGCGCCTTCGCCCGCTAATTGCTTGACAGCTTCGGGACTCAGATCGGAAACCACCAACTGGTGTCCGCCGCGCAGCAGGCGCCGCGTCATGTTGGCGCCCATGCGCCCCAGCCCTACCATTCCTAGTTGCATTCTCGCTCCTTGAACGCTCAGGGGCTAAAGCCCAGTTTCAAAACAAAGCCTTAATGCAGCGCTGAAGCGCTGCTCCACCCAATGGCTAAGCCGTGCCCTCCCGAATCTTTGTGGTGGCTTCTCATACAAGAACCTGCTTCACCAGTTCGGCTAGATTACTAAGGCCGGCCTTAACGTCCGGGCCGAGATGGACGCGCAACGCTCTGCGATGGCGCTCGGCTAGAACTGCAAAGTCGCCGCGAGCCTGCGCGGCTTTGACGGCGCCGAAAGTGTACTTCTGTTCGGGAACCGGCAGATCCTGCGCATCGTCGCAGGTAATCTGGAGGACGACGCCGCTGTTCGGGCCGCCCTTGTACCCCTGTCCTGTGGAGTGCAGAAAACGCGGCCCGAATCCGAGACAGGTCGCGACATGCTTGCGGTCGCGGACGGCCGTTCGCAATCCCTGCAAGAGAGACTCGTGCTCCGCATTCATTTCTACGTAGGCCAGCACCGCGAAGTAATCGCCGGCGCCGAGGCGCGCCAGGTGCGCGCGCAGATAGCTCTTGAGCGAACGGTCGGCGCCGGCCGCCTTCGCCAGGGCCGCAGCGTTCTTCTCGTCGGTGAAGAGCTTGAAGCCACCCTCTTCCAGCACCGGTTTCTCGGCAGGAAGCGAACCGCTGGCTTCATACTGGGTAGTCAGCTTCTTGGTTTCGATCTTGCTGGCTTCCACGTCGGGCTGATTGAAGGCGTTGATTCCGAGGATCGATCCTGCCACCGCGGTCGCAATCTCCCAGCGGAAGAATTCCTGGCCAAGGTTGTAAGTGTCGGCCATCGCGATGCGCACTACGGTGTGTCCGGCTTTTTCTAGCGCAGCTACTTTGGCGTCCTGTGCCGCGTCCGGCGCGGTTTCCAGCCGGACGTAGGCGAAGATGCGGTCGTTGCCATAGACTTCCGGCGCCGCCAACGCTTCGCGGTCCACCGGAATAATGCCATTGCCCAGCTTGCCGGTGGACTCGGCAATCAACTGCTCGAGCCACGCGCCCAGGTCAGAAATTCCGGGAGACGTGATGATTGTTATCTTGTCGCGCCCCATCTGCGCTGCTGTGCCGAGGATCAGCCCCAGCATCACGCCCGGATTGTCGGCCACGGGAGCGTTCGGCTGGCACGCCTGCACCATTTCCTCGGTGCGATGCAGGAACTTCTCGGTATCGAGTCCCATGGCCGCCGCCGGCACCATGCCGAAGTTCGAGAGCGCCGAGTACCGCCCGCCAATCGAGGAGAGTCCGTAGAAGATATGCCGGAAGTGGTCGCGCTCGGCGACCTGCTGCATCTTTGAGCCGGGATCGGTGATCGCGATGAAGCGGCTGCCCGCCTTTTCTGCGCCCAGCACTTGCTTCACGCGCTCAAAGAAATACTGTTTGTAGATGTTGGGCTCGAGCGTGCTGCCCGACTTGCTGGAAACAATAAAGAGAGTATTGGCGAGGTCGATCTTTTCTTCGGTGTGCCTGATCTGAGCGGGATCGGTGGAATCGAGCACGTGCAGACGCGGGAACCCTTGCTGCTGGCCGAAAGTGAGCGTCAAGACCTCGGGGCAGAGACTCGATCCGCCCATGCCCAGCAGCAGGATGTCGCGGAAGCCGGCGTTCTTTACTTCCGCTGCCAGCTCTTCTAGTTTGCCGATATGGGCGAGCTGTTCCTCGGTGATGTCGAGCCAGCCCAGCCAGTTCGCTTCATCCTCACCGGTCCAGAGCGAAGCGTCGCGCTCCCACAGCCGCCTTACTTTGCCGCCGGCCCGCCAGTCGTTAAGGTTTTTTTTTACCGCAGCGTCCAAATCAGACGGAAGGTTTGCGCTTTGTTGGTTGACGTTGGATGCGCCCGGGCGCTTGGTGTTCTTCTCCACCGCTTGCAGCAACTGGTCGAAGGCGTCGGCAAACAGCTTTACGCCGTCTTTGGTCAGCTTGCCGGTAACTTCCTTCATCGAAATGCCGACTGCCGCCAGATCGCCCATTGTCTTACGCGCCCCAGGGAGATCCTCCGTGAGACTCAGGCGCGGTTTGCCGTGATCGCGGAAGGCTTCGACGGTCGCGGGCGGAAGCGTGTCTACGGTATCCGGCCCGATCAGTTCCTCGGCGTACATCACATCGCGGTACGCCGGATTCTTGGTGCTGGTGCTGGCCCACAGCACGCGCTGCGTTTGCGCGCCTTTTGCTGCCAGCGCCTTCCAGCGTGGTGTCGAGAATATTTTCTGGTAAGACTCGTAGGTCAACTTGCCGTTGGCAATGGCGATTTTACCCAGCAGTCCTTGCAGTTTCGCCTTGCGCGCCGGGTCCGTTTCCTTCTTGATCTGCTCATTCAGCAGCGAGTCCACCAGCGAGTCAATGCGGCTGATGAAGAAACTGGCCACGCTCGCGACCCTGCTCACGTCTCCACCGCCGGCCGCGTACGTCTCAAGCGCGTCAACGTACGTCTGCGCCACCTGTTCGTACACATCCTGGGCAAAAAGCAACGTAATGTTGATATTGATGCCTTCGCTCAGCATCTGGCGGATCGCGGGCATCCCTTCGGGAGTTCCCGGGATCTTGATCATCACATTCTCGCGCGCCACCAGTTTCCACAAACGGCGCGCCTCTGCGATGGTGCCTTGAGTGTCGTTCGCAAGATACGGGGAAACTTCCAGGCTCACGTAACCGTCGCGCCGTTTTGTGCTCTGGTACACAGGCCGAAGCAGGTCGGCAGCGTTCTGGATGTCGCGAATGGCGAGCAGTTCGTAACGGCCCTTGACGTCAAGATCGGTACGGTTGGCCAGCGAGTCGAGAAAATCCTGATAGAGCGTGCTGCCGGCAATGGCCTTTTCGAAAATCGACGGATTCGAAGTCATCCCCCGGAGTCCATCTTCCTCGATCAAACGCTTGAGTTCGCCGCCGGTCAGCAGATCGCGGCGGATGTAGTCGAGCCAGATGGACTGGCCGAGCGTCTGAAGCTGTTTCAAGGGGTTGACGGCTTTACTGGTTTCCAGAGTTTCGACGGGATTCATGACCTCTCCTTACTACTGGCGGCGCACGTTACAGATTCGAAGACATCTCATATGTTCCGAAGGAGTAACTGCCCTATCCCTCCGGGGCTAAAGCCCAATCTTTATGGGGCTCCGGGCGGCACGGCTGAAGCCATGCCCTCCCGAGAACGGGGCTCCGGGCGGCACGGCTGAAGCCATGCCCTCCCGAGAACGGGGCTCCGGGCGGCAACGCGGAAGCCGTGCCCTCCCCAAAGCGGTTTAGGAGATAGCTTCTCATTACTTTGCGACCAATTCACGGGCCGCTTGGGCGACCGCGTCGACCGTGAATCCAAACTTCTTTAGCACGTCTTTGAGCGGGGCCGAAGCGCCAAAGGTACGCATGCCGATGACACGTCCTTTCGTGCCGACATATTGTGCCCAGCCGAAAGTTGAGGCCGCTTCTACCGCCAGTCGCGCCGTGACCTCGGGCGGAAGCACCTGGTCGCGGTAACTCTGGTCCTGATGCTCAAAAATATCCCAGGACGGCATGCTTACCACGCGGGCCCGGATGCCTTCCTGCTTCAACTTCTCATAGGCCTCGATACAGAGGCTTACTTCGCTGCCACTCGCGATCAGGATGACCTGGGGCTTGCCGCCATCTGCGTCGGCCAGGACGTACGCTCCGCGAGCCACGCCCGCTGCCGGCGCATACTTCGTGCGGTCGAAGGTGGGGACCGCCTGCCGCGTCAACACCAGAACGGCCGGTTCATCATGCAGCTTCATGATTACTTTGTACGCCTCCACCACTTCATTGGCATCGGCCGGCCGGAGCACCGTCAAGCCGGGAACCGCCCGCAGCGTCGCCAGTTGCTCGATCGGCTGATGAGTTGGACCGTCCTCGCCCAGCCCGATGGAATCGTGCGTGAAGATCCAGATCGCCGGTATCTCCATGAGAGCCGATAGCCGCATCGCCGGCTTCATGTAATCGGTGAAGATGAAGAACGTCGAGCCGTAGGGGCGGATCTTGCACAGCGTCATCCCGTTCACGATCGCACCCATCCCATGCTCGCGGATGCCGAAGTGAAAGTTGCGCCCGTGGTGCTGGCCCGCTGCAAAGTCTCCGGCGCCGTCGAAAGTGAGCCGGGTCTTGGTAGAGGGGTATAAATCCGCGGCGCCGCCCATCAGCCAGGGGACGTTCTTCGCGAGCGCGTTCAGAACTTTGGAGCCCGAATCACGGGTTGCCAGTCCTTTTGCGTCGGCCGGAAAGCTGGGCAGATCCTTGTCCCAGGCGTCGGGAAGCTGCTGGCGCTGCATGCGGGTTAGCTGGTCCGTCAGATCGGGGTACTGCTTGCTGTAGTTGTTGAACAGTGTCGTCCACTGCTCGCGCAGCTGCTTTCCGCGTTTTCCGATGCCGTCGCGAAAATGCTCCCGGACTCCGTCCGGCACCAGGAAGTGGGCGTCTTCCGGCCATCCGTAAAAACGCTTGGCCAGCCGGACTTCTTCTTCGCCCAGCGCCTCGCCGTGCGCTTCCTTCGTGTCCTGACGGTTGGGGGCTCCGTAGCCAATGTGGCTGTCGACGACGATCAGATTGGGACGGTCCTGGACCCGGAGCGCGTGATTGTATGCGTTCGACAGTTCTCCAAGATCGTTGGCGTCGTGCACATGGGTCACATCCCATCCGTAACTCTTGAATCGTGCCGCCACGTCCTCGCTGAAGGCGAGCTCGGTCTTGCCTTCAATGGTGATGTGATTGTTGTCGTAGAGCCAGCACAGGTTCGAAAGCTTCAGGTGCCCGGCGACCGACGCCGCTTCCGACGAGACGCCCTCCATCAGGTCGCCATCTCCGCAGAATACCCAGACGTTGTAATTGAACAGCTCAAATCCCGGGCGGTTGAAATGCGCTGCCAGCCATTTCCCAGCGATCGCCATGCCCACGCTGGTCGCCACGCCCTGGCCGAGCGGGCCGGTCGTCGTCTCTACGCCCGTGGCCAAGCCATATTCAGGATGTCCCGGTGTCTTGCTGTCGAGCTGGCGGAATCGCTTGATCTCGTCGAGCGAAACCGAGAGTTCGGCGAGCACTTCGCCTTTCGAATTCGCGGCCCGCACGCCCGCCAGGTGGAGCAGCGAGTACAGCAGCATGGAGGCGTGTCCGTTGGAGAGCACGAAGCGGTCGCGGTTCGGCCACAGCGGATCTTCCGGGTCGTAGCGCAAGAACTGTTGCCAGAGGGCGTACGCTGCGGGCGCCAGCGCCATCGGCGTCCCCGGATGCCCGGAGTTCGCCTGCTGCACGCCATCCATTGAGAGCGTGCGAATGGTGTTGATACTGAGCAGATCGATCTGTGTGCCGGTGGCTACAGCCTGGTCACTGACGGCCATCAATTTCCCCCTCGCAAGTTCCCACGTGATTCCCGTGGCACGCCATTAGAGGAAGGGCGGGCAAATTCGGTACAAGGACCGTGCCTTCCCTGGCGGAGCCTCGATTTTACACCGGGGCTAAGGCACGGCACAGCGGTGTCCGGCACGAAAGGCGAGGGGTTCTCACACCTTAGGACCTGTGGATAAGCTCCAGTTCGAATCCTGGCGGCTCGAATCGGGATAGCTCTTGTATGGGTATTTCAACTTGGCATGTCTATAAGGATAAAGATGACCAGACCGCCGGCGTCTTCACAACGACGGGATCAGCAACGCCCGCTTTCTCGCTTGCCGCAACAGCCTCTTCGTAGGTCTTACCAATCGCTACGACGCGGCTCTCGTCATCTGAGAGCGCTACCCAGGAATCGGGGGGAGCGGATCGTAAAGCTTCGACGCGGGCATGCTGCATGGCTGGCATAGAATCACCCTCTACTCCTTACATCACTATACGCGTGAGAATACTTTAGGGTTTCACCAAGGGTCAAGTTACCTGCTCGAAGCGCTTTGTTCCCAGCAAGTTGGCGAGCTGAGTTACGTCAGGTAGATCTTGTTTTGGCTGACCTTATGCTGGAGCGTGGAGGCCAGCAGATCCACGTCGTTGGCGGACAGGCTCACCACTCCCGGCTCGAGTACTGGGACGCGGTTGCTTCCGACGGCATCGCGCCGCACCTGGATGAGCAAGGCCTGCATGGCATCGGCATCGTATTTCTGGGGTGTCATGCGGATCAGTTCCTGCAACGCAATCCCCAGTGGCAAGGGTTCACGGTAGGGACGCGCGCTGACCATGGCGTCGAAGGTGTCAGCCAGGGCCACAATCCGGACTGCTTGCGGCATCTCGTCCTGGTGCATCCCGTCCGGGTAGCCGGTTCCATCCCCGCGCTCATGATGCCAGCGCACAATTTCCGGAATCTGCGGCCAGGGGAACTGCACGTTGCTGACGATCTGATGTCCCACCACGGTATGATCGGCCATCTCCCGAAACTCTTCCGGATCGAGCGACGAGGGCTTGCTGAACAGACGCTTGTCAACCGCCACTTTGCCGATGTCATGCAGGTACCCGGCGGAACGCAGAGAGCCCACGTCGCCCGACGCCATCCCCATCGCTTCCCCGATCGCCTGGGCGTAGCGCCCGACCCGCAGCGAGTGTCCGTGGATGTTTACGTGCTTGACGTCAATGGCGGCGGCGAAGGCTTCGAGCGCGTTGTCGTAGAAACCGTGCAGCGACGCGAGCAGCCGCAGGTTCTCTGAGACGCGCTGCGCCAGCGTCTGGCTGAGGGTGTGGTTCTGGATGGCCAGCGCCACATAGCTGCTGATCAGTTGCAAAGCATCGAGCGCGTCTTCTTCATAGGGGGCGTCGCCGGGCTGCCTGCCCAAGGCAATCGCTCCCACCAGCTTGCTCCGCACCTTCAGCGGACAGATGCACTTGAACAATTCGGGAGCGACGTTGCCGTTGGAACTGAGGAAGACGTCGTAGGTGCCGCTGTTCAGCAACACCGGACCGATGGCCGCGGTCAGGGTGTGAACGTGACGGGGGAGCAGCGGGATCAGCGACGGCTCGGGCAGCAGCGCGAATCCCTGCGCGTCCACCGAGGTCAGCAACGAGGGCCGTTCGCCGAATGAGAACAGAACGGCTTCGCGCGCGCCCGCGGCCTCAAGAACGGCCGTGAGCATGGTGCGCGCGGTCTGGCTGAAGTCGCGGTCCGCGGTCAGTTCCGGACCCAGATCCGCCAGCGCTTCCACCGTGCGTAACAGCTTTTTTAGATTGGTTCCCTGCAATGCCTCGCGCGGAGGTGCATGCTGAGAAACCAGAGCGTTATCAGCGTAGCATGCGCTACACAACCCTCCGTGTTGGTTAGTTTGGTGCAATGAAAATGCACTCGGGAAGCGCATGCGAAGAACAAAGTCTGATGATCTCAGGCGGTTTTGTTTTGACACGTGACGCCGGCCGCGTCTTTTGATAGACTCGGGCTCTCTTCCCCGTGAGGAGCCCTCGTCAACTGTAGTTTGGGCTCGCGTCTCGCTGGTCCTGCTTTCCCACCGGAGCGCTCCTCGACCCCAGTACGTCAACGCCAGGAGTCTTGCCATGTGCTCGCCCGCGGGAAATCTTGCCTCCGTCTTATTGTTCTTTTTCTCTTTGATTTGCACGACGATTTGCACGACGCAAACAGCGCGGGCTCAATCTCAAGCCCGATCCCATGCACAATCCGCCGGGCCGGGTCCCATGGCCCAGGTCGCCCGCGACTATGCCTGGCGCCCGGCTCGCGCCGACGTTCTGCCGCAAGCGCAAGGCGTGAAAGTGGGAGACAAAGTGCCGGTGAAGGTTGTGCTCCTGGACGCCAGCGGCAAGCTAACCAATGCCATGGAGAAAACAGCTCTCATCCTCGAAGCCACCGGCCCTTCCGGCAAAACAGTGAGCGAGAACCTGGAAGTCGCTCCCGGAGCGAGTTTTGTGGACCTCGCCCTCCCGGCGATGGAGCCAGGACTGACCAGGCTGATTGTCCGCCAACCCCAGGACCAGATTCTGGAAAGTTCCAACTTCGTGCTGATCACTCCCGTTCAGCTCCCACCTCCCGGCCCACACCTGATGTTTCGGGTTTCAGGCGAGCGTGATTCCAACGTGCGCGCCGACCGAATCAGCTATGAGCGGATTGCCGTCTATTACATGGACTCGCAGCCGGCCAGATTTCCGATCCAGGTCTGGCTGACATGGGACCACGGGGAAGTGAAGCCCAACCCCTTGATCATCAAGAGGGGGGAACGCTTCGCCGAAGCGCATTGGACCTCGGGCTGGCCGGTCGCAAGCGCAAAGGTGGCCATTGCCGACATCAAGCCCGCCACTGCCTTGAGCGGCGCGCGCGCGGCGACTATCAATTTCGTCGAACCTGTAGCCGGAGTCGCCATCTTCAATCCTCCGGCCACCATGAGCATTGTGGACGCCTACACTCTCCATGCGCGCTTCTACGATCTTGCCGGCAACTTCATTAAGACTTCCGACAAACGCAAGGTCACGGTTTCCACCCGCAGTCCGATCGTGCGCTTCAAGCCGGACACACGGGAGACGGATTGGGACTTTGCAACCGACTTGATCCCGACCGGCTGGGGGGAGGCCAAGATCGAGGTCGCGACCCCGGGCTATCCCCCTTTCACGCACACGGTCGCGATCACGTACCTGGCGGTCGTATGGGTGTGCCTTGGAGGTGGGCTGCTGGGAGCTCTGGCCGACGTGCTCACCAGCCGGAACGCGCGGCGGAGCTGGCGAACTTGCGCGAGGTTCATCGCCGGAATTGCGGCTGCGCTGCTGGCCTGCTGGGCCTATGTGGTGCTTGCTCTTCCGGATGCGCCTGCCGGCATTCTCCACAGCCGGGTTGCGGTTCTGGGCGTGTCTCTGGTGGGGGGCTGGGCGTACACATTTGTTTTCCGCAAAGTGGCCGCTGCGTTGGGCATGGAGGTTTGAGCCAGATGCGTCCTCGAGCGCGGCGCTGGTTACTTTAGGAGAGCCGGGAACCCGATTTGGATGAGCCTTCTCCCGGCCCATGTCTTAAGATCTTCGCTAAACAGTATTTATTTTCGAGGCGAGGTTTTCATGGGTCGTTCGTACCTGCGTCTGATGACGCTCGCGGTGGCGGGCAGTGGCCTGGCTCCCCTGGTTACTGTTTTCGCCAGCCGCTACCTGCAGGACGGCGGCCTGCCCTGGCTTGATTTGCCGGTTTACCTGCTGATCGCGGTTGCCATGGTCGTTCTGGCCCTGGTTGTTGGAAGGCTCCTTCGTCGGCTGGAAGGCCCTATGGAAAGCGCAGCTGCCGGGCAGGCTGCATATCTGCTGGAGGAACTGCCGGAACGCTGGGTCACCCGTGCCATTTTCTCCGCTGCGGCGCTCAGCCTGTTCCTCGAACTAGCCGTGATCCGCTGGCAGGCCACTGTCTTTCCGTTTTTCTCGTTTTACAAGAACCTGTCTTTGCTCTCCTGCTTCGCGGGACTGGGCCTGGGCTACGCCCTGGGACGCCGCGATCGCGTGCCGTTGTTCCTGACCTTGCCGCTTCTCTGCTGGCAGTTTCTGCTGATGATCGGCATGCGCTATGGCCTGACCTACGGGCAGTTCCAGAGTTTGAATGTCTTGCCCTTTCGTGAACAGCTGAACATGGGCTTGCCCAAAGCACCCCAGTTCTACTACGGACTACAGACCTACTTCGTGCTGGCCGTCGTCTTCTTGCTGACGGCCCTCGCGTTCATTCCCATTGGCCAGTTGTGCGGGCGTTTGATGGAGCGCCGCGAAAAACTGGCCGCCTATGGTTTCAATCTGCTCGGCAGCCTGGCCGGCGTTTTGTTGATGTTCCTGGTGAGCGCCTTCTGGACGCCTCCGGCGGTGTGGTTCCTGATCGCTTTCTCACTCCTGCTCTGCTTCTCCGTCCGGAAGAAGTCTGTGCTCACACTCGGCGCCGTCTCGGCCGTGGTCGCGCTGCTCATCCTGGAATGGCCGGTCAGCTCAACTTTGCAGAAAATCTATTCCCCGTATCAACTGCTGGAAGTGGGACGCAACGACACCGGCCTGATGGAAATCCGCGCGGCCGGGCACTACTACCAGAAGGTCTACGATTTCTCGACCAGCGCCGACACTTTGCCCGCCAATTCCTTTATCCGCAAAGCGCGAGACTATTACGACCTGCCGTACAGGATTTTGGACCGGCCGAAGGATGTGGCCGTGGTCGGCGCCGGCACGGGGAATGACGTGGCCGCAGCCCTGCGCGGCGGCGCCGAACGCGTGGACGCGATTGAGATCGACCCCGCCATTCTCATGCTGGGCCGCGATGGCCACCCCGAGCACCCTTACAGCAACGAAAAAGTTCACGCGGTGGTGAACGATGCCCGCTCTTTCCTGCGCACCACCGATCGGAAATATGACCTGATCGTTTTCGGACTGCTGGACTCGCACACGCTGCTCAGCCAGGCGTCCAGTGTGCGGCTCGATTCCTTCGTCTATACCTTGCAGGCCATGCGCGAAGCGCGCGCGCGTTTGAAGCCGCACGGGATGATCTCGCTCGCCTTTTCTGTGCTCAACGATCCGCTCGGGCGCAAGATCTATCTGATGCTTCAGGAAGCCTTCGACGGTTATCCGCCGCTTTGCATCCAGGTTGGTTACGACGCCGGCGTGGTGTTTCTCGAGACGGCCGATCACCAACTCGACCTGCCGCCTGGTTTGATCGCGCAGCGAGGCTTCTTCGACCGCAGCGCGACCTACGCGAATCCCGCGATTCGCGCCGACGTCTCCACCGACGACTGGCCTTTCTTCTACATGCCGGCTCGCGTCTATCCGTTTTCGTATCTGGTAATGGTCGCCCTGGTGCTGGCGCTTTCACTGCTCCTGTTCTTCAATTTTCTTCCGGAGCGATCAAGTTCCGGTAACTTTCCCTTCTTCCTGCTGGGCGCCGGATTCATGCTGGTCGAGACCAAGGGCATCACCGAACTCGGGCTCACTTTCGGCAACTCCTGGCAAGTGATCGGAGTCGTGATTGCCGGAATTATGGTGATGGCGTTCTTTGCCAACTGGGTCGTGCAGCGCTTCGCGATTTCCAGGCCGCTCATGTCGTACGGGTTGCTGCTGGCCGCGCTCGTTATCGGCTGGTGGGTGGCCAGGAGCGGAGGATTGCCCTCTACCGTCGCCGGCCGCGTGGGCACCGCCCTCTTACTCACTTCTCCGCTCTTCTTCTCCGGCATTGTCTTCTCCACGTTGTTGAAAGCGCGCGGAGAAATATCGGGCGTGATGTCGGCGAACCTGTTTGGGGCGATGTGCGGAGGACTCCTCGAGTACAACTCCATGTACTTCGGATTCCAGTTCCTCTACCTGATGGCTGCGGGATTGTATCTGCTGGCGTTCGTCTGGGAACTTGCGGGTTCGAGATGGGAAAGGGCGCCGGTTGGAGCAAGAAGTGTGTCGGCAGCAGTGGTTGGGAGATGATCCCTTCTGCTGCACGCCTTACACTCCGACCGGGAACGGCTTGCTGTGCGCCTCCGAGCTGACCGAGAGCCCGGCGAAGCGGCCTTGCAGCAGCGACATCAGGCCGGTGCACCAGTAGCCAATTACGAAGAGCAGCAGGAAGGGAACCGTGATGTAGTTCTCGTTGTCAATCGCGTAGTAGACGGTCAGCGCGAAGTAGGTTCCCACCAGCAGTTCCAGCCATGGCACCCATCCCAGGCGCTTGCGGTACTTGGCGGCGGCGACTCTGTCTTTTTTTGATTCGACGCGGTATTTGGGGGTCCGCGCGAAGGCCGTTTGTTTCCCGGCCAGCGCTTCGAGCACCGCGCGCGTGTTGGTAATGGTCAGCCCGATCCCCAGCGCCATCAGAAATGGCAGGTAGAGAAACGTCCGCCGCCAGGTCTTCGGAAAAAGTTCCTTCTGCGAAACCAGGTAGAAGCTGGAGATCGAAAACGTCGAAGCCATGAACAACGGCAGATCAATGTAGAGCATCTGAAACCAGCCTTGGTAGAAACGAATGACCATCGCCGGCAGCAGCAGCACTGAAAGCACAATCATCAGCGGATAGCTGAGATTGGCCGTCAGGTGATACCAGGCTTCGACCTTGACGGAGCGGGGCACGTCGCTGATGAAAACCTTGGGCAGAATTTTCTTCGATACCTGGATAAGGCCCTTGGCCCAGCGCGCCTGTTGCGTCTTGAACGCCGTCATTTCGACCGGCAACTCTGCCGGACATTCCACGTCTTGCAGGTAGAGAAATTTCCATCCCTTGAGTTGCGCGCGATAGGAAAGATCGGTGTCTTCGGTCAGCGTGTCGTGCTCCCAGCCCCCAGCTTCGTCGATGGCGGTGCGCCGCCACATGCCTGCCGTGCCGTTGAAGTTGAAAAAGACGCCGCTGCGCGCGCGTCCGGAGTGCTCCAGTACGAAGTGGCCGTCGAGTAGGATCGCTTCGACTTCGGTCAGGAGCGAGTAGTTGCGGTTGATGTGGGTCCAGCGCGTCTGCACCATCCCGATCTTCGGATTCGTGAAATGGTGGATGCACTTGAGCAGAAACTCGGGCGGCGGCACGAAATCGGCGTCGAAGATGGCGACGAACTCGCCCTTGGCCGTCTTCAGACCGTCGGCCAGCGCGCCCGCCTTGTAGCCTTCGCGATGGTCGCGGTGGAGATAGCTGACCGGGTGTCCGAGCGCGGCGTAGCGTTCCACCTGGGCGCGCGCAACTTCGATGGTTTCGTCGGTGGAATCGTCGAGCAGCTGAATGTCGAGTTTCTCGCGCGGGTAGTCCAGCTTGCACACCGCGTCCAGCAGACGGTCCACCACGTATTGCTCGTTGAAGATGGGCAGCTGAACTGTAACCCGCGGTAGGTCGTCGAAATAAGCTGCTGGATCCGTGGTCTTGTTCTTCTTGTGCTTGTAATAAAGATAGACCAGCCAATAGCGGTGCGCGCCATACGTCGCCAGCACGATCAAAACGATGAAATACGGAATCAGCAGCGCCAGGTCGAATCCGTTGACCTGATAGAGCCCCTGAAAGGTCTTATCCAGAAAATGCTGCCGGATGTAGGGGAGCACACCCTTGGGAGCAGACGCCAGCGCGAACACGGCAGTTGTGAGGGGCCCAGTCATGAATTCAGCAGGACGGCGAGGGGCGAATGAACATTGTACCTGATGGGTGGTGGTCGGCCTTCAGCTGGAGGCATTGCCGGGACCTGGGATCTGAGACCTGACACCTGCTCTTCTACTGCCACTCGTCTCCCACTGGCGAGACCTTCAACTCGATCTTCTGTTGCGAGCCTTCTTCGATCTTGAGCGCCACTTCATTCGATTCCTGCGACTTGAGGAATGCGGGATCGCCGTAGAGCCCGTCGTCCAGGTCCTGCCAGGCGAATACCGCGTAGCTGCCGGGGGCGAGGCCGCGAATCGCAAAGTGTCCGTTCTGATCGGCGGCGCCGACGCCAAAACGCTCGTGGATCTTGCGGTATTTTTCTTCGGGGACCGCGACCACGGTCGCGTTGGCGGCGGGCTTGTCTCGATCCAGAACGGCGCCTTCGAGAACCCCGCCCTTGGAACTCATTACCAGCTCGACGGAGGCCGGACCTGTGACTGTGAACCCGGTGTCTGCATTGCTGCTGCCGAGAGTCACAGACTTGAGGAAGCTGTCGGAGTCGGCGCCGGTGTTGACCTGCACGGTGTAGTTTCCAGGAACCACTCCTGTCCACTGGATGTTGCCGAAGCGATCCGCTTGCGCGACCGAAGTGCGTCCAAATGAGTAGGACGAGTTGCTATCGTCCGGGTCACGCTCTGGCTGAAAGTACATTGAATACGACGTTATATCTCGCGGGGCCCGACCATCGAATCGAAGGTGGCCGGTGACGGTGAACGGCCGAACCGGGACGAGCTTGACGCCTTCCACATCGGCGGCAACGACGGTGACACTTTGGCGCGCGCTCAGCAGCTCCCCTTCCGAACCGGCGTACGCCACAATGAAGTAGGAGCCGGGTGTAACGCCCCGAATCTCGAACTGGCCGTCGGCGGAGACGTCGGCCCCGTTCATCGCCGGACTCAGACTCTTGGAGATAAGTTGCACGCCGGGTTTCTGGTTGGCGGGAATACCGGTCAACATTCCACGGATCCGATAGCTCCGCGCGGGCACCAGCGAGAAGTTTATCGGCATCTCGTCGCCGGCACGGAGATCGATGGCAGCGGCTTGCGAGGCATCGTTCGTGCCCGGATAGTACGTAGTCAAGTAGGCCCAATCCGGCTTGCTGTCAGGGTCGTGTGGGTCCTGGGATGCGTGCACAAAATTGCGAAGGTCGGGTGGCGGGACGACGGCGACGAAGTATTGGCCGGGGAAAAGGCCCGAAAATCGATATTCGCCCAGGTCGTTGGTGCGGTCCTCACCGGCCACCTCGGGCCCGCGCGACTTGCCCGGCCGTTTCTTCAGCAGCGAAACTTGGTAATACGGCAGCGGCTCGCCATCCTCATCCACTACTTTTCCGGTAATCACCGCCGACGGCAGCATTTGAAGCAGAAGATCGCCGATCTCCTGTCCCGCTTGCACGCTCAGGATCGAGCCTTCCGCCTGGTGGCCGCGGAGGTTGATCTGATGGAATCCGGTTTTCTCCAGCATGAGCCGGTATCGTCCCGGCTGGATTTTTTCGATGCGAAAGCGGCCTTCGGAGTCGGTGTCGGCGGTGTAGTTGCCGCCCGTCTTCTGGTCTTCGGCGATGAGATGGAGCAGAACTTTCTTGAGCGGCTGGCTACCAGGCTCTTTCACTACCATACCGGTGAGGGAGGCGAAATTTGGGGGCGGGTCAGACTGGTGCGCTCTTGCCCCGGCCAGGACGCCGAGCATGCAGAAGACGAGAACGAAAAAGCGTTTCATGACTCGGATCGACTTGAGGGCAACCAATGGTAGAGACGTGGCTTGCCGCGTCTCCTCTCGACGCGTGAGACGCAGCAAGCTGCGTCTCTACAGAAGGATTTTGCCCGTACACCCGGGCCCGAACACTCAGTTCAGGAAATACGTCCGATAGAGCGTATCCCGCTGCGCGGGCCGGAAGCCGGCATCGCGTATGATGCGGCGCAACTCTTCTTCGGTTGTGCAGTTGTTTACGCCCGCCGCCCGCACTACGTTTTCCTCCAGCATCACCGAGCCGACGTCGTTTCCGCCAAAGCGCAGGCCCATCTGGCACACTTTCAGCCCCTGCGTCACCCAGCTCGATTGCACATTCAGGAAGTTCGAGAGGTAGAGGCGCGAGATCGCCAGCACTTTCAGATATTCGACCGCTGTAGCTTCGTCCCAGTGTCGTCCGCCGAGCGCGGTGTTGGCGGGCTGGAAGCTCCACGGGATGAACGCGGTGAATCCGCCAGTCTCTTCCTGCAATTCGTAGAGCCGCTGGAAGTGGTTGACGCGGTGCTCGACTGATTCGCCGACGCCAAACATCATAGTGGCCGTCGTGCGCATGCCGAGTTGATGGGCAGTGCGATGCACCAGCAGCCAGTCTTCGGTCAGACACTTCAGGCGGGCAATTTTGTGCCGAACTTCATCGTCGAGAATTTCCGCCCCGCCACCCGGGATCGAATCCAGCCCCGCGTCGCGCAGGCGGGCAATTGTATCGCGCACGCTGAGGGCGCTGTATTCGGCGATCGCCAGAATCTCCGACGCTGAATAGCAGTGCAGGTGAATCTTCGGAAAGCGCTGTTTGATGCCGCGCAGCATCTGCTCATGCCACTCGATCTTGAGATCGGGATGGAGACCGCCCTGCATCAGCACGCCCGTGCCGCCCAGTTCCACTGTCTCCTGGATCTTGTCGTAGATGGTGTCGAAATCGAGGATGTAGCCCTCTTGGGCGCGCGGTCCCTTCAACGGACGATAAAACGCGCAGAACGTGCAGTACTCCGTGCAGAAGTTGGTGTAGTTAATGTTGCGGTCAATGATGTAGGTGACCGTGCCCTCGGGATGGAGGCGGCGGCGAACCGCATCGGCCTCCATGCCGATCCCGATGAGGTCATCGGACTGAAACATCTCCAGAGCCTGCTGTTTGGTCAGGGACATAGTGAGAATCACAGGTGTCAGTGACAATTCTAGCGGAACGCGCCGGAGGCTCCAAACGTCCGTGCCCAGCGGTTACTGGAGGAGACCCGACAGCGCGCGGAAGAACTGTGACGGGGTCGCGATGCGCAACCCGGTTCGGTTTGCCACAGTGCGGTTGAAGTGCTTTGTGTTGTGAGTGAGCAGCCAGTCCGGCTTGCTGGCGATCGCGGAGAGCAGAATGGGGACATCGGCCTCGTGACGGATGAGATGCCGGCTGGAACGCACCAGGGACATCGTTGGATATGGCACCAGTTCCGGGCTGGTTAGCCGAATGAGGCGCTGATAGTCGTCTAGGAGCTGCTCCGCCTCCGGAAGCGAAAGGCGGCCGGCATATAGCAACATATTTTCCTGCACTTCATCGCGGACGGCTTCGGCCAGGACCAACCGGCAAACCTTGGCGGCGCAAAGCGAGAGCACAGCTTTGTCCAAGCCCCAGGGGGAAACAATGCCGCCGGTTAGAACGTTGGAATCCAGAAACAACCGGATCCGACTCAGTCCTTTCATTTTCTGCGGCGTGTCGGGCGCGGAACAGAAGCCAGCCTGCCGTAGCGGCGCTGGAAGACGAGTTTGCGGGCCCGAGGCAAACTCGCCAGCATCGCCTTGGGAGAGATTCCCGCGCCGGCAAGTGCCGCGCTTACTCTTGCGCAGAGGCGTTCGAAGCGTTGCTGTTGCGGCAAAAGAATCAGGCCGTCACCAAGTCGCAAAACCGCAAAGGGCGCGCCGGTCCCCAGCCCGAGATCCTCACGGAACTGCTTGGGGACGGTCAGTTGTCCTTTTTCGCCGATCTTCGCGGTCGTCAGGTATTTGAGAGGTGTTCCGTGAGAGGCCATAGATTGCTCCGGTAGGAATATCCTACCCGAAGTACGGCGACAGGGGCCAGTTACTTTTGTTGCATCAAGTATCGCAATGGCGGCGGCGATGGCAAGGCCCCGATCTCGTGACTGTATCGGTAGAAGAGCTCTAGCCCCTCCAGGCAAGGCGGGTCGAGATAGTAGTGGATGTTGTGGGTCAGGTAGGCGCGAATCATTTCAGCTGGCAGGCTCAACCGGGGCGCCCACTCTTGCACGATACTCTCCAGATTCTTCGGGCTCAGTCCGTGGTCGCGCGATTTCCTGAAAGCATCGGCGATGGCGGCCCTATCTTGTCCCGCGAGCGCTTGTCCGCGAATTGCCCAGAAAGCGAACACGAACGACTTGCCCGTGCGCGCGACCCATTCTTGCGCTAAATCAAGCGTGACATAACGCGTACGATCTACCTGCAGCGCGGGGTCTCCGATCAACAACGCGGCATCGCTGTTGGCCAGCATGTTCTCAAGGTCCGGAGACCTGGGGACATAATCGCGTACTCCTCCCAGCCACTTCGCAAACAGAATTTTTGTCAGCGCGACCGAAGTCATCGAAGAAGTGTCCAGAGCTACGCTCCGCACTTGCGCCACCGGCATTTTGCTGACCAGCAGAATCGACCGTACCGCGCGCCGCGCCGCGATCGCCACGTCCGGAATGATGACCAGATCGGAGATGGTCGCGTAAGCCGCGGCTGGGATGATGCCGATGTCAGCCGCCCCCGTCCGCAGCGCTTCGGCGCAAGCGGAGGGGATGGTGTAGGAAATATCGAAATCCACGCCCGCCTCGCCGTGCTCAAAGTCCCACAATAGAGGGGCCGTGTTGAGGTAGGAAATGGCCGAAATCTTCAACCGGCTCATCGGTTTACGAATTCTAACAAAAGTGGTGTGCGCGCCCTCACAGACAGCCCCTTGCGCCGACGGTAGAGTCCGGGGCATCATGTCGAGCCCTGTCCTTACCAGCTCTAATTCTGCATCGCAACCGGCTTCCTACTGGCTGGCCCTCGCGTTGACGCCGGGCCTGGGTCCCACGCGCGTTAGAAAGCTGGTGGAGCACTTCGGCAGCGCGGAACGCGTGTTCCACGCCAGCCTCACCGAATTGGAAGCGACCGGGATACCGGTCGTCTCGGCGCAGTCGCTGGCGACCGGCAAGTCGCTCGAACTTGCCCAGCAGGAATGCGCCAAGGCCGCCGAGTGCGGCGCAAAAATTATTGCTCTCGACGATCCCGCTTACCCGCCGCGCCTGAAGGAAATCTACGATCCGCCGGTGGTGCTCTTCGTGCGCGGAAGCGTCGAAGTGCTTTCGAGTCCCGGCATCGCGATGGTCGGCACGCGCCATCCGACTCCCTATGGCTTGGGCATGGCCGAGCGCCTGTCGAAGGATCTCGCCGCGCGCGGACTCGTCATCATCAGTGGTATGGCGCGCGGTGTGGACACGGCGTCGCATCGGGGCGCGCTCGCCGCCAATGGCAAAACTGTCGCCGTGTTCGGTACCGGCATCGACGTGATCTATCCCAAAGAGAACAACCGTATCTCGGAACAGATACTGTCGCTGGGCGGAGCGCTAATTTCCGAGTTTCCGGTGGGCACATTCGCCGCGCCGCAGAATTTTCCCATCCGCAACCGCATCATCAGCGGCATGTCGGTCGGCGTGCTGGTGGTGGAAGCCGCAGAATATAGCGGAACCCGCATCACCTCACGCTGCGCCCTCGAACAGAACCGCGACGTGTACGCGGTTCCCGGCAACGTCACCAACAAGAACTCCTGGGGACCCAACACGTTAATCAAGCAAGGCGCCAAGCTGGTGGCGACCTGGGAAGACGTTTGGGAAGAGCTTCCTACGGATGTGCAAGTTACCCTCAATTCCGGCCGCGATGAATCCTCGCCGCCCGAAACTGCATCTCTATTCCCCGACGACGCCACCTCGCCGCACGAGAGAAAGATCCTGAGGCTGCTGAAGGCCGACGAGTCCGTCCACATCGACCAGATCGTGGAAACGCTCGAGACAGAAATGTCCTCCTCGGAGATCTTCGCCGCACTGTTTGAGCTGGAGCTGGACGGGAAAGTGAGGCAGATGCCGGGGAAGAATTTTGTTAAGGCATTTTGAATGAATTAGATGGCGATCTATTTGAATAAGTATTGACATATTCATTATGGTTGTGACATCCTAAATGCAATACGACGCGAACGCTTTCAAAGTGACGATCATTTTCCCGAAGAGGTACCCCGATGCGCGCCCGATTACTGCGAGCGTCTGGAGCGGAATGACGGCCGAGCTTCGAGAGCTGGAAAGTGATTTCACCGAGGTTCCGCTCAGGGGTGAGTGGAGAAGCGAGGACGATGACGATAGCCGCATGTACTTCATGACCGTGTCGGACATCGATCGCGTGGAAGCGCTCCAGAAGTTTGTCGGGCGATGGCGCCTGCCGTTTCGGCAGCGCGCCATGTACTTTGACTATCATCCCGTCCGCTTCGACCTGATCGAAGATTGATCACGCAACGCGCTCGCCCATCGAGAGGGCACGATGATGGTTGAGAACCCGGTGACCAAAGACAGGTTTGAGCTGACCCAGGCAGAAGCCGAGTTTTTCGCCCGTGCGCTGAGCAAGTTTCGCGAGAACGTGGACTGGTCTGCATTCGAGAGCTTCGCATTCAATCCAGGTTCGCCGATTTATGCTCGCCGAAAATCTTACGGTCGGCTGGTGATGGATCCGCTCTATCGGGCGCTCCAGGACATGTGGCTGCAACTGGGCGTGAATCAGGGAGAAGTTCAGGACGATCGCACGCAAGGAGAGAAATCGTTTTGCCACGCGGCGGACCAAGGGCGGGAGCAGGCCGGCCGGCGACCTGCAACACGTACCGTACTCCGGTGACTTGGCGGTTGCCCGCCGACCTTCTGGTGCGTATCGGCAACCACGCCCGTGCCGGCAGCATGAGCGTTACGGCCTGGGTGGAGGGCGCTCTCACAGAAGCCGTAAAAAGCAAGAAGCCGGGACGAGCGCGCAGGCATCCATCTGCATCGCGTGGTAGTCCGGAATCTGCTGAGTGAACTGTAACGTCGAACCCGCACTTTGATATCCGGTCTCGGAAGCAACCGCCGGACGCTGTTGCGTTTGGCCATTTCCTGTCCTCCGTGGTAGCTTCGAAACAATGAAAGGGTACAACTGACACCATTGCCCAAAGGCCTAGTCATCGTCGAATCGCCAGCCAAGGCGAAAACCATCCAGAAATATCTGGGCACGGGATTCACGGTGGATGCTTCTTACGGCCACGTGAAGGACCTGCCTAAGAGCAGTCTCGGTGTCGACGTGGAAAACGACTTCGAGACCGAATATGTCGTTATCCCCGGTAAAGAAAAGGTCCTGGCCCGACTGAAGAAGCTGGCGCAGTCGGCCGACACCATCTATCTGGCGCCTGACCCGGACCGCGAAGGGGAAGCGATTGCCGCCCATCTAGCCGACGAGCTCGGCAACGAAACCGGCAAGGGAAAAAAGAAGGCGAAGGCGAAGGGAAAGAGCGACACCGGGGCGAAGACAAAAGAGGGCGGTGACGGCGAACGCATCCGCCGCGTTACCTTTAATGAAATCACCCAGCGGGCGGTGAAAGCCGCTTTCGAGCACCCGCGCGATATCGATCGCAACCTGGTGGACGCACAGCAGGCCCGCCGTGTGCTGGATCGGTTGGTGGGATATCAGGTCTCTCCTCTTTTGTGGGATAAGGTGCGGCGTGGCATCTCCGCCGGCCGCGTGCAGACGGTCGCGCTCCGTCTGATCGTTGACCGCGAGCGCGACATCAAGGCGTTCGAGAAAAAAGAGTACTGGACGATTGACGCTCATCTCGCCGCCCTCAAACCGCCGACTTTCGATGCCCGCTTCCTGGGCAAGGGCGAAGAGAAGATTGAGGTTACAAACGGCGAGGACGCGGAGAAGATCCGCGCCGCCCTCGAAAACGCTGACTGGGTCGTCCGATCGGCCGAGAAAAAAGAACGCCGGCGCAACCCGACTCCGCCCTTCACCACCAGCAAGCTGCAACAGGACTCCTCCCGCAAGCTGCGTTTCAGCGTGAAGCGCACCATGATGATCGCGCAGCGCCTGTACGAAGGCATCGAACTGGGCGAAGAAGGACTGGTCGGCCTGATCACTTACATGCGTACCGATTCGACCCGCGTCTCGCTCGACGCGATCACGGAAGTCCGCGAGTACGTCACCAAAGAATACGGCGCCAATTATCTGCCTGAGTCGCCGAACACTTACAAAGAGAAGAAGGAAGCGCAGGCCGCGCACGAGGCGATTCGTCCGACTTCGGCCATGCGGCATCCCGACCAGGTCAAGCAGTACCTACAGGAAGATGAATTCAAGGTTTATAAGCTGATCTGGCAGCGCTTTGTGGCCTCGCAGATGAACCCGGCGGTATTCGATCAGACGACTGTCGACATTGATGCCAAGTCCGGAACCGAGCTGTTCTGGTTCCGCGTCACCGGCTCAGTTCCGAAGTTCGACGGCTTCCTGAAAGTGTACGAGGAGGCGAAGGACGCAAAAGACGAGGAAGACGAGGAACTGAAGCACAAGCTGCCGCCGCTTGAAGCTGGTCAGAAGCTGACGCTGAAAGAACTGAAGCCGGAGCAGCACTTCACCGAGCCGCCTCCACGCTACAACGAGGCGTCGCTCGTCAAAGAACTTGAAGAGCGTGGCATCGGCCGGCCTTCCACGTATGCCACCATTCTGAGCACCATCCAGGAACGCCAGTACGCGACCAAGACCGGCGGGAAGTTTATCCCGACGGAAATCGGCCTGGTCGTAACCGACCTGCTGGTGGAGAACTTCAAGGACATTTTCGACTTCCAATACACCGCGCGCCTGGAAGAAGAGCTCGACGAGATTGAAGAAGGCAAGGAAAAGTGGACCGACACGCTCGCCGAGTTTTACAAGAAGTTCGCCAAGGATCTCCGATACGCGGAGAAGCACATGGAAAACATCAAGCGTATGGAGAAGCCGACCGACGAAAAGTGCGAGCGCTGCGGCGCGCCGCTCGTGATCAAGTGGGGCAAGCACGGATCGTTTTACGCGTGCAGCACCTACGACAAGGAAAATCCGAACAGCTGCACCTTCACCAAAGAAAATCCCATCAACCTGCCCGATCTCGATTCGGCCGACTTGCAGGAAACCACGCAGGAGGAATACTGCGAGAACTGCGGCCGCGTCATGGTGCTCAAGCGCGGACGCTTCGGCCAGTTCATGGCCTGCACCGGCTATCCCGATTGCAAGACCACGCGCCGGCTGGACCAGGGCAAGCGAGTGCCCGACATCCCACTCGATGAGAAGTGTCCGGACTGCGGCCGTAACCTGATCATCCGCCACGGCCGCTACGGCGAGTTTACGTCGTGCAGCGGATATCCAGACTGCAAGTACGTGAAACAGAATTTCATCGGCGTGAAGTGTCCGGATTGCAAGGAAGGCGACCTGGTGGAAAAGCGCGCGCGCAAGGGCAACACCTTCTACGGATGCTCGCGCTATCCGAAGTGTAAGTTCACCTCGGCGGCGAAACCGATCCCCGAGAAGTGCCCCGATTGCGGCAGCGAGTACCTGGTCGAGCGCATGCGCAAAGACGGGCCGGTGATCGCGTGTCCGAACAAAGAGTGCGACTACGAGCGCGCGGTTGAAGGCGTAGCGATCGGCGCTGAGAAAGACGGATAGATTCGAGTGTAATCATCGAAGAGTAGCGCCGCCCCTTCGGCCAAGGCCTCAGGGCAGGCTCGCCGGCAAGATGCCGGCGCTACATAGGAGGCGACAACGATGGCAGAAAAAGCGACGGCACATGATGCTCAGGTAGTGATGCAACTCTACGATCTGCGCCGCGAGGCGGAGATGCGCAAGGCGCGCAAATGGTTTGTGGAAGAGTTCTGGCCACAGAGCGCCGATGACTTCGTGAAAATCGGCAACGCGTTTCCCAGTCAGCACAATTCCTGGCTGCGCCAGGTGGGCGGCTATTGGGATATGGCCGCCGCGCTCGTTCTGCACGGAGCCGTGAACGAGGAATTGTTTCTGCAACCCGGCATCAGCGGGGAAATGTTCTTCATTTTTGCGAAAGTCTATCCTTTTCTTTCCGATGTGCGGCAGAAGATGAACAATCCCGACGCCTTCGCCAACATCGAGAAGGTTACGACCGGTTCGGAGACGGCGCGCAAGCGGTTGGAACGCATGGTGACGATGCTGGCGCAGCGTAGCAAGACGATGGCGAAGAAGAAGGGCAAGAAGCGCTAGACCCACCAATCTGCCTTCGAGCGCTGCCTACTGGCGGTCAAGTCTCAGGGGCGACGCCGACACCTGTGGCGCTGTCTACGGGCAGTTGACACCCCATTCGCGGATAGGGCCGAGACCGCGCTTCTGCTATCCTAATTTGCTGTGCGGATGCTCTGGTGGTTTCTCATCCTCGGAGCCAGTGCGGCGGTGGTCGTGTTGGTGGCGATGTTGCTGTACGTGCAGGTGCGGCATCAGATGAAGCGTCCCGCTACCAGCTCGAAGCCAAAACTCGACGACCGGAACCAGCCTCCTGCGGAGGGTTGATCCACCGCGCGGAAAGGATTAACGATGGCAAAAGTGGCGACGCAAACGCTCGAACGGCCGAGCAGAACCGTGGAATGGGCCAAGCAGGCGAGCATCGTGATCGGCGCCAGCCTGGTCGTAGCCCTCTGCGCGCGCGTGACGGTGCCGCTGCCATTCACACCGGTTCCGCTGACACTACAGAACCTCGGCGTGCTGGTTGTCGGATTGCTCCTCGGATCGCGCCGCGGTTTCGCCGCGCTTGCACTTTATTTGGTGGAGGGCGCGTCCGGTCTACCCGTTTTCAATCCTGTGGGCCCGGGTGGGATCGCGCAGATCGTCGGACCCACCGGCGGATTCCTCATGGCCTATCCGCTGGTCGCGTTTGTCGCAGGATGGATCTACGAACAGACCTCGCGCCGCTTCGTATGGGCGGCGCTGGCTGGTTTCGCAGGCGAAGTCGTGCTCTTCGCCGGCGGCCTGGGCTGGCTGGCCGTGCTGACTCACTCCCTGTCGCAGGCGATCCGTTGGGGTCTCTACTGGTTCGTCTTCGCAGAAGTGATCAAGATCCTGATGGCGGCCGAGTTCGCCGAACGCTGGAACAGAAAGCTCAGTGCCAAAAACTAAGAGCTGAGAGCCTGTTACGTATATGAGTACTGTGTCCGCTCCCGTTCGCGAAATCTCCGTGGCCCACAGCCCGGACTCCGACGACGCCTTCATGTTCTACGGTCTGGCGACGAACAAAGTCCGCGTGCCCGGCTTGCGCTTCACCCACACGCTGTGCGATATCGAAACGCTGAATCAGAAGGCGCAGGAAGGTGTCTACGACGTGACGGCGGTTTCGTTCCACGCCTACCCCTACATTCAGGACAACTACGCCCTGATGTCCTGTGGCGGCAGCGTGGGCGACGGCTACGGCCCGATGATTGTCTCGCCGCGTCCTTTCACTCAGACTGAGATCAAGAAGATAAAGATCGCAGTACCGGGAAAGCTGACGACGGCCTATCTCGCCTTGAAGCTCTTCGCTCCGGGAATCGAAGTCGAGGTGGTGCCGTTCGACCAGATCATCCCCCAGATCCTCGAGGGCAAGTACGAGGCCGGACTCATCATCCATGAAGGCCAGCTGACATACTCCAAGGTCGGACTGCAACGTGTAGTTGATCTTGGGAAATGGTGGCAAAGAGTGACCGGCCTGCCATTGCCGCTGGGCGGCAATGCGATAAGGCGCTCGCTCGGCCTTGAGACCATGGCGAGCGTGACCCAGGCATTGCGCGACAGCATCCAGTACGCAATCGATCACCGCGACGAAGCCCTCGCCTACGCCATGCAATTCGCCCGCGATCTCGACACGCAACTCGCCGACAAATTCGTCGGCATGTACGTCAACGAGCGCACCCTGGACTACGGAGAAGACGGCCGCGAAGCCGTCCGGCGACTGCTGGATATGGGGCACAAGGCGGGAATCATTCCGCAGACGCCGCGCGTGGAGTGGGTGTGAGGGGCTGTGAGCTCCGAGGCACTCTGGTTCTCGTATCGTCCCCGATATGTGTCCAGGTTCCTCCGCCTGGCCTACACATGACTCACTTTCTCACTTGAGTTCCTTTTCAGCTTCGACCAGAAACTGAATGGTAGTAGCTGTGAGATGGAGCATATAGCTGGCGTAGTGCGGCGGCACATCCACAATTGTCGCCCCTTGGCCGTGACCTGCGAGCTTGTTTCGAACGGTCGGAATTCCGCTCTCAAGAGTGGCACGAAAAGCAGAAACGTGCGATTGAATTAAATCGGGGATCAGTTTGTGCAGAAAGCAAACTTCAATTAAAGCCTTGGCCGTATCGGTAGATTTGAAAGGCCACTTCCTTTTTGTGCAGATAGCCTTCATCGTGCTCTCGAACGCTTTAAGGCATTCGATCAGGCATTCTTTGGTATTGCCGTGACGATAATGTTCAAATGCTTTTAAGAATTCCGCATTTGCACCCGCATAATTCTTGTCCGAAAGCAATACGAGGGTAGGCTTGATAGCTTCAGAGTGGAGAAACTGCTGAGTCAACTCGAATGATTAAGCCCGACTCGAACTGATAGCCGACACCATGCCACCGAAACCGCTCATTCAGTTCATCTATCGCTTCGGCCGCGCCGGTGATGGAGCCTAATCGATACCTTGCATTGCCGTCCCGCAGCAGTGTATCTATATATCGAAACGAAAGCTCGATGACGTCTAGTGCGTTCTCGGTGCCACAGGTTTCCAGATACTTTCTCAGCTTGTCTTCGGCGGAGACGTACGACTCGTCAACTAGATCAAAACACCCGTATTCCCTGCAAAGCTTGTCGTGAAGGGCTGTATAGGTCTCCCCTGCCATATCAGGGTAGTTTTTTTGGTGTCCAAGTGTGTCTCCCCAGATATGAATCACTTGAACTCGCAGAGGTAGGGGAATGCGGTCATACGTAAACACGTCGGGCACGTCTCCGCGTAATATTTTCTGCCTTTTGGAAAAAATCTCGTATTTTGCCATTTTTGAAGTCTTTACCGCGCAACTCTGATTATAGATGTGAACTAAGGATGAGGATGGAAGCGCAACCACCAGATGAAACCACATAGGTCAACGCGCGACTCGAAAGGGCCTCATCCATGATTCCTAAGAAAGGAGCCCGTGACCGTCAGGGGATGAAGCCCGCATTCTTGGCGGGTCTTGGCGGCACGGCTGAAGCCGTTCCCTTCCACAAACTTTTCCCTACTTCACTCTCTCCGCAAACTCAAACACCGGATCCACATCCACCGGCACATCTGACGCCGCTTTCAGGGCCGTCTTCAACTCCTCCGGCATCTGACCATACTTCTTGAACCAGCTCTCCGCGCGTTCGCGATCGCCAGTGGCTTCGATCTCAAGCAGTTCTTTCGCCAGGTCCGCCAGAGCGCCGGGCATCTTGTCGAAGTCAATAGCGTAGCGGCCGTTCGCATTGCGCCGAATCGCGCCGCGCTCTGAAAGATAGTTAAACTCCATCATCTCGGCCTGGCCGTGTGCCTCGGCGGTGCCGAAGCGCACGGTGCGAAAGATTCCGCCTACGTACGATGCGTAGAACTCTTGCAGCTTTTCCTTGGGCAGAGCGCCGTGGTCCACCAGCCATTTCAAGCTGAACATGCCGCAGACGTCGGCTTTGGCTTCTTCCAGTCCGCTGAACTGGTGGCCGATCGCTTCGCGGATGCTGACTTTGCCCGCGGCCGTCCGCGCAAACGCTGGGCCCAGGCCGTGACAGATTTCGTGCATGATCGTGCTTTGCAGATAGCCTTCGCCGCTGACTTTGGCTGCCTGCGCCGGTTCCATCAGCTTGCGCGCGACCGGCAGGATCACGTAGTGCACGCGTGCATCCATGAAGTTCTTGAAGAAAAGTTTCTTGCTGCCTTTTTGTTCGTGCACACGCGGATCGTTGGGTAGATTGTCGGCAACTGCCTGGTATCCGTGCGTCAGATCGCCTGCGCGGAAGGGTGTGTCCATGACTTCCATCGGTGTCTCCAAGCCGCGCTTTGAGGGGCGATCTTCCTCAGGCAGCGGCAGCGCGTCCTGAATGTCTGCTACATACTTCTGGAAGAGTTCCAGCTTCTTGCTCTCGCGCTCGTTGCGCACCATGACCGCCGCCCCGTACGAGCCTTTCACTCCGAGCAGGCTATCGAGATACGTTTCATATGGCGCAAAGATGATGTCGAATTTCGGATTCTTCAAATCGAGCCACGCCAGATCGCTCGGAAAGTAGTCGTCGCTGAGCAGCGCATCGGCTCGCAGTTCGAGGAATTTCGCGAACGCCGGATCGTCACTCAGCTTGGCCGCATCCCGCAGCGCTTTGGCTGCCGGCTCCAGGAACGAGCGGTACGCAATGTGATAGGGAACAGCCTCCAGCTTTCCGTCTTTCCAGCGGACAATCGTGAACTGGTCGTAGATCGCTGCCTTCTGATCGGGATGTTCTTTGACGTATTGCTCGATCTGTTCGCGCGTCAGGCCCGCCGGATAAAATCCGCGGCCGGGAGGCATCGGGTCCGTGCCGACGAACGGCTTGTTTTCGTCAATCAGATCGAAGCGGGAAGCGTTCAGCTTCAGGTAAGTACGCAGCTTCACGTCGCTAGGATTCGTGCTCGACGCCAGCGACTGATACAACGCCAGCGCTTCCGGATCGCTCTGCCGCCAGAAAATGCTTTCCAGATACCCGCAAGCCTCCACCAGTTTCCGCACCAACTGCTGCTCGCGGGCAGTCAGGCCCGCCCTGTTGAAAGGCATATGCACCCGGCGGAACTTGGCCAGGCGCTGGTCCAGGTCGGGAGCGACCTTCAATCCCGCCGAGGCCGGACCTTTGGCCGCCGAGCCGGTCATGCTGCGGGTTTTCTTTCGTTGAGCGGAACCAGAAATAGACATCAGGAGAATGAGAACAATCAGGAGCCCGTGATTTTTCATTGAATGCATTTAATTTTACCAAACTCGCGATGCCGCCCGGAGGCGCTATCATGGAACACATGGCCGGGGAGAATGGCGCCCAGACCCTGTTCATCGACGCCGATGACACGCTCTGGGAAAACAACATCTATTTTGAGCGCGCCATCGGCCGCTTCATTTCTTTCCTGAATCACCGCGAGTACTCGCCTGAGCAGGTTCGGGAAGTGCTGAACGCGGCCGAGCGGGACTCCATCGTAAAGCACGGATACGGGCTGCACAGCTTTGCCCACTCACTGGTCGCGACCTTCGAGAAGTTGTCGGTCGAGCCCGTCACGCCCGAACTGCACGACCGCATCCGCAGTTTCGCCCACCAGATTTCCGAGCATCCGGTGGAGATTCTGGCGGGCGTCCCGGAAACCCTCGCCTATCTTGCGGCGCGGCACCACGTCATCCTGATGACCAAAGGGAACGCCGTCGAGCAAGCGGGGAAGGTCGAACGTTCGGGGCTGAAAGACTACTTTGAGTCAGTCGAGATCGTCCCCGAGAAGGAAGAGCAGACCTACCGCTCAGCGATTGCCAAGTACGCGCTACAGCCGGACCGCACCTGGATGATCGGGAACAGCCCGAAGTCCGACATCAACCCGGCGCTGGCTGCGGGACTGCATGCCGTTTTCGTGCCCCACGGCAACACCTGGATTCTCGAGCATGACGAACTGGCAACGGCTCCGGCGCCGCAGCGCTTGCTGGTGGTAGAACGCTTCGCGGACCTGCGGGCATATTTCTAAGAGCCGGTCGTGAGAATCGATTCGGGAGGGCACGGCTTTTAGCCGTGCCGCAGAAGCTGCGTAGGAACTGGGCTTCAGCCCCTGAGGGCCTGATCACGACGCCACGCGATTCGTTCCCATGCCCTTCGCGTCACTGCACCGTGAAGTTAATCATGTTCGAGTTCTTACCCCCGGACCGCACGTACACCGGAAACATTCCGGCAGTCATGACATTCAGCATGGAAACCTGGGCCGTCACCTTCGTGCCCGTGCCATAGGAAGAGGGAAGCGCCGCCCCGTTCCAGTACACGACTGAGTCGGTGCCGAAGGCGCTGCCATTCACGGTCAAGGTGAAGGCGGGATCGCCGGCGGTTGCCATGTTGGGTGCGAGGCTGGTGATGTTGGGCGCTCCAGCGCCGCCACCCATGTTAGATCCATAACCACCGCATCCCGCGATGAGCAGGGCGATGGTGACGAGAAGCCCGAGACCGATGCGTGACATAGTTACCTCCGAAACGGGCTTGCAATTCTTGCTCAGTGTAAGCCGCCGCAGCGACGATGTCATCGGTTTGTCATTTTCCGGTTGAATCGAAGCGGAACTCCGGTGCCGCGCTGGACCGGTCATTTGTTAGAATTCCTGCTTCTCAGTCCAGGAGCCCTTCATGCGAAAGCTCGTGCTCGTTCTGTGTGCTGCCTTCATCTCCCTTGGTCACGCCCAATCGGCCCCGCTGCTTTTACGCCAGCCGACGGTCAACAAGACCGAGATTGTCTTCACCTATGGCGGCGATCTGTGGTCGGTCGCCCGCGACGGCGGCGAAGCGCGCCGCTTGACCTCCGCGCTCGGTACCAACATCGACGCGAGGTTTTCGCCGGATGGCTCGATGATCGCCTTCACCGGCCACTACGCCGGCAATCGGGACGTGTATGTGATGCCGGCCGGCGGCGGCCAGCCCAAGCGTTTGACCTATCACCCGGCAGCGGACGAAGTCATCGGCTGGACTCCGGACGGCAAGAGCGTTCTGTTTCGTTCTACCCGCCACGGCTATTACCGCTTCAACAACCAACTCTTTACCGTCCCGGTGACCGGCGGCCCTGCTACCGAACTCCCGCTGCCGATCGCGGAAGAAGGCGCGCTCTCGCCCGACGGTACCCACCTTGCCTATGTTCCTCACGGACAATGGCAGCCGGCCTGGAAACACTATCGCGGTGGACAGACCACTCCCATCTGGATCGCCGATCTGAAGGATTCCTCAGTCCAGAAAGTCCCGCGCGATAATTCCAACGACTTCAACCCCATGTGGGTAGGCAACACGATCTACTTTCTCTCCGACCGCAACGGTGCTGTGAGTCTGTTCGCCTACGACCTCGGCACGAAGCAAGTGCGCGAAGCGGTGAAGAATGACGGCTTCGATTTCAAATCGGCTTCCGCCGGACCCGATGCCATCGTGATCGAGCAGTTCGGCGCGCTGAAGCTTTACGATCTGAACTCCGGCCAGGTGAAGACCGTGAGCGTGAAGGTCAGCGGCGATCTGCCGGAGCTGCGCCCGCAGTTTGTGAAGGTCGAGCCTGGGCGTCTTCGCAACCTCAACCTGTCGCCGGCCGGCGTACGCGTTGTGGCCGAGGCCTGGGGCGAAATTTTCACCATCCCCTCGGACAAGGGGGACATCCGCAATCTCACGCAAAGCCCGGCCGTGGCGGACCGCGATCCGGCCTGGTCGCCGGATGGAAAGTGGATCTGCTATTTCTCCGACGAGCCCGGCGAATACGAGCTGCAAATCCGCGAGCAGAACGGCATGGGAGCGGTGAAGCACATCAGCCTCGGCAATCCGCCGTCATATTTCTATACGCCGGTGTGGTCGCCCGACAGCAAGAAGATCGCCTACACCGACAAGCGGCTGAACGTCTGGATCGCCGACATCGCCACCGGCAAGCTCACCAAGGCGGATACCGATCGCTACGACACGCCCTTTCGAAATTTGGCTCCGGCCTGGTCGCCGGACAGCAAGTGGCTCACCTATACCAAGCAGCTTGCCAACCATCTGCGCGCGGTGGTCGTGTACTCGCTCGACCAAGCCAAGGCATTTCAGATATCCGACGGGCTCAGCGACGCGGAATACGCCAGCTTCGACAAGAACGGGAAGTATCTCTACTTTACGGCCAGCACCGACGTCGGACTGGGACAGAGCTGGCTCGACATGTCGAGCCTGGATCATCCGCAGACCCGCAGTGTGTACGTCGCCGTGCTGCGCAAGGAAGATCCCTCGCCCCTCGCACCCGAGAGTGACGAAGAAAAGATGAAGGAAGCGAAGGAGGAGGCGAAGAAAGACGAAGCCGCCGCCAAGCCGGGCAAGTCGAAGGAAAAAGCCGCCGAAACTGCGAAAGACGAAGCGAAAGACGACAAGGACAAGAAAAAGGATGAGCCGGTCGAAGTGCGGATTGACATGGACGGCATCGGGCAGCGGATTTTGGCACTTCCCATCCCGGCGAAGAACTACGTAAACATGTCTGCCGGCGCGACCGGCATTCTCTTTCTCGCCGAAGGGCCGTCCGTGATCAAAGAGAGCGATATCGAGGATTTGAAGTTTACCCTCCAGAAATTCGATTTGAGCAAGCGCAAAGTGGACAAGTTCCTCGACGAAGTGAATGACTACATTCTGTCCGCCGATGGCAGCAAGCTCCTCTACCGCAAGGGTGAGCAGTTCGCGATTGCCTCCACTGCCGAACCGCCCAGCGGCGACAAAAGTGGACCGCCTAAGCCCGGCGAAGGCCCTCTGAAGCTCGACGCCATGCAGGTCCGTATCGAGCCGCGCGCCCTGTGGAAACAGCAGTATCACGAGGGCTGGCGCATCGAGCGCGATTTTCTGTATGACCCCAACCATCACGGCCTAGACCTCGCCAAGGCGGAAAAGAAATATGCGCCCTTCGTGGAGGCCCTTGGTTCGCGCGACGAACTGAACTACCTGTTCGAGGACGCCCTCGGCGAAATCCAGCTCGGGCATGTCTTTGTCGGAGGCGGATACCGTCCCGAAATCAAACAAGTAAAGACCGGCTTGCTCGGCGCCGATTACGCCATCGAGAACGACCGCTATCGCGTGACCCGCGTGTACAACGGCGAAAACTGGAACCCCGACCTGCAAGCGCCGCTCACGCAGCCGGGCGTCAACGCGAAGGCTGGCGAGTACATCCTGGCGGTGGCCGGACGCGATCTGCATGGCGCCGACGACATCGACAGCTTCTTCGAAGGCACCGCAGGCAAGCAGGTGCTGCTTAAAGTTGGGCCCACGCCCGACGGCAAAGGCTCGCGCGAAGTCACGGTGGTTCCGATCGACAGCGAAATCGGACTGCGGCGCCTGGCGTGGGTGGAAGGCAACCGCCGCAAGGTTGACGAACTCACCGGCGGACGCGTCGCTTATGTTCACCTTCCGAACACCGCCAGCGGAGGTTTCTCCAGCTTCAATCGCTACTACTTCGCCCAGGTCGGCAGGGAAGCCGCAATCCTTGACGAGCGTTTCAACGAAGGCGGGGATCTCGCCGACTACATCATCGACTCCCTGCGCCGTCCGCTGATGAGCCTGGCGACCACGCGCGAAGGCGAAGACTTCACCAGCCCCGGCGCCGCGATCTACGGCCCGAAAGTAATGATCATCAACGAAATGGCCGGCTCCGGCGGAGACGCCCAGCCCTGGTATTTCCGCAAAGCGGGCATCGGCCCGCTGGTCGGAAAACAAACCTGGGGCGGACTGGTCGGCATATGGGGTTATCCCGAGTTCATCGACGGCGGCGGCGTGACCGCTCCGCGCGGCGCCATCTACGGACTGAACGGAGACTGGGAAGTCGAAGGCCACGGCATTCCGCCCGACTACGACGTGGATCTCGATCCCGCTGCCGTCCGCCAGGGACACGATCCGCAATTGGAGAAAGCGGTTGCGGTTGTGCTGGATCTGCTCAACAAGCACCCGCTGCCTAAGTACAAGAAGCCGCCCTATCCGAACCATCACCAGGGGGATGAGTTAGTGAGGTGATGACCGGTTTTAGCCGACGAATAGCGCTGCGAACAGCGCTATGCTTGAGTCTGTGGGAAGGGCGCGACTCTTAGTCGTGCAATCGAATGCGCGTAGCGGAGCGGCTTCGGCCGCTGAGGGTCGCACGCCTCAAGCATTTGATGGGTGCGCCGGACGCGGCCCCAAAGCGCCGCTATTCCATGGAAAGCCTATGGGCTCTTCGTGCCTCGTCGTTGACGGGGAACATGAATCGAGTCAGAACCCGCGGGCGGGGGCGCCCGCGCCACACACGCCAAAAAGGGCGGCGGACAAGAGTGTCCGCCCCACATGGGCTTAAAAGACGCAGGCCGGGAATACCGGAATTGCTTCCGGTCCCGGCCTGCGCTTCGTTCAACTTGTGAGCCGACTTAGTTCGTCGGAGCTGGAGTGGCGCTGGTGGAGCTCGCGGTGGTAGCGGGCACTGGGCCAGCGTTGGGCGCGTTCGCACCGTAGCGCGTTAAACGCGGGAAGAAGGGCGTCACTTCGAATGGCATTTTGTCGCGGGCCGAGGTGATGGCGACCGGCTGCGCTTTGACCATTTCGACTTTGTCGTCCCAGGCATTGAGCTTTACGCGTCCGCCCAGAGGCAGAGCTGCGATCTGGTCCAGCTTATTCCAGTCGAGCGCCGGAGCCGAGGTGGCGAGCTGCGACATGCGGGTGACGGTGCCGTTTTCGGAGATGTTGTTGCCGAGGTGCGCTTGCAGCAGAGCGGCCAGTTGTGGAGCGCGCGTTTGCAGCACCTTGATGAACAGGCCGGCCGCATCGAGCTTTTGCGCGTAGGGCGAGTTCTTCAACATCTCGATGGCCTTCTTGTCGGCGGCTGCTTCCTCTTCGGGAATGTGCTTGAAGCCGAGGTTCTGGTACGTCCCCTCGTCGGAGAACAGCATGCGGTCATTGAAAGCGTACTGGCCGCCGAGGTTGTGTCCCAGGACGATGTGCGCCAGTTCATGCGAAAGCACGGCAGCCAGGCTGGCCTCGTCGGGCAGCACGTCGATCATGCCGCGGCTGATGACAATCGTGTTGCCCACGCTGAAGGTCTCGAGCGGGGACGTGATCAGCACACGCGTACGAATCGGGCGCGGCAACTCGATATTGTTGGTGATCTGCAGGTTGTTAACGACGGTCTGGAGGACTTTGTCCAGTTCGCCTTCGGGCGCCAGTAATCCAGAGCGCTCCAGGCGTTCCAGAACGTTGTCTTCGGCCTGCTGCTGCCATTCGCGTTGCGCGGCCAGCGGAGTGGCATCCTGCGCGGAAGGCGTATCGTCTTTCACGCTGTCCACGCGTATCTGCGTCAGCTCGTCATTGGCAGTGCCGGTCCTCAGGTTGTATCCCCACATGCGAGTCTGGGCCTTGAACGCGATCTTGTTCTTGGCGCCGGCGGTGAAATCGCCTTCTTCGCTGTAGATGTACGTCGGAACCCAGTAGCCGGGGATCAGGTTCAAACGCCAGCTATCCATGTGAAAGTAGTAGGTGTTGCGCGCAGGGTGGGTGTAAGTGCCGTTCAGGCGGACGATGTTGAATTCCTGGTCCTCAACCCAAATGCGGCCAAGAAAGCGGCCTTTGCCCGCGTCTTTCTTGGGCGTGACGTCGAACACCAGCGAGCGGACGTCGCCGAGGAACTCGCGGCGCACGTAGCGGAACTCATAGTGCTGGCGATCGAAGGCGTTGCGGTCGGCGTAGATCATCCAGGAGAAGCCCAGCGGCTGGTACTGGAACTTGAACATCTTGGTGACGCCGCCCAGCAGGCGCTTCTCCATGCCGTCCTCTTTGTCTTTCAGGTAGTCGGAGCGGTCGATGGAATCGCTCAGGTCCATGCGCCCGAGGAAGTAGCGGTCATCCTTGGGGATGGGACCCAGCTGCGGATCCTGGGTGAGGTTTTGCAGATAGGTTTCGACCACGGGCGTGCGCGGGGTCAGCATCTTGATGAGACCCTTCTCGCGCTCGATGACGCGGTCCACGACCTGATCCATGGTGACGGGCGCGGCCTGCGCGATGGGGGGGGCGGGCTGGGCCGGCGCCGGTTGGCTCGCCGAAATGGGCTGCTGAGTTGTGGGTGCAGGTGCCGATTGCTGAGCCGCTGTCGCGATCGTCAGGACTAGCAGGGCCAGGACCATCCAGTTCAATGTGCGCATGACTCTCATCTCCAAGAATTTCAGTAAGCCAACTGAAACACCACGTGCACGATCGCCGTGGAGTCCATTGGTTGTCCGTTCCGCATCGCCGGCTTGAAACGCATCTTGTTGGCGGCTGCGATGGCGGTCTCATCGAGCCCGTGGCCCAGACTGCGGACCACACGATTAACGTGCAACTGTCCACTGGCGCTGAACAAGACCTCGAGCAGCACCTCACCTTCAAGCTTCAGATTGCGAGCCTCCTCGGTATAAGCCGGGTTGGGCTTGAAAGTGATTTCAACCGGAGTCGTGGGCGGACCACTGTCCAGGTTCCGCTGGGCGGCAGGCTTGGCTGGCGCGATTTCCTGCGCGCCAAAGCCGGAGGCCTGCACTCCGCGGCCACTGCTGCGGCCATCCCCTTTTCCAGGAGTTGCGATCCCAGTTCCGAAATCGGCACTGGCGACCGTTCCCTTGATTCCTTTGGCCCCGCCCGAGCCATTACCGTTGCCCGGTCCCACCGGCATGTCGAACGAACCGGCGGCGGCCGCCACCAGCTTGGCGTTGGCCTTGCTGTTTTCATTCGGCTTCAGGCCGTTGGGGTCTCCAAACCCGCCCGTCTGCACCTTTTGGATAGGAGCGTTGACCGTGGGCGTTACTGAGCTGCCCGCAAAGTCGCCCGTGTGGATCAGCACTGGACGCGCTCCACCGGGAATCGGCTTGAGAACGGCTGGCGCGAAATTGTTCAGCGCCACTTTGGGCGGCTCAATTTCCTGCTGATGCGGCTTGGGCGCGCGAATCTCCTTAGGAACGACCAGTTTTGGAGCCTCGAATACGGGCGCTGGTTTCAGCAGCTTGGCATGCACCGGCAGAGGCTTCGGCGGCGGAGGCGGCTCAGGCCTGAGCGCGGGCAACGGAATCAGTTCCGTTACGTGAAAGTTCAGACCAGTCTGTAGCTCTTCCGGCATGAGCAACCCGAAAAGCAGGAACAGCAAAATCAGCGCGCTCAGCAGACCATAGCTGGCCGCGAAAGTCCGCCAATCCCACTTTTTCTCGGGCAAAAGGCCGAGCTGAAAGCCGCGATTGTACGTAGGCATGCCTTGACTCCAAAATGGGGACCCAAGCTGGGGAGAGTGCTCGGGGTTGGAGTCTTCACATTAGGGGATGATTAGGCGGGGGTAAACGTGTCTCATGCGCGTGTCCTTTGGTAACCAGTCGGAGGGCGCAACCGACGATCTGGTTACCTTTCAGTTACGTGCTTGCGTTGGGCAAAGAAATAAAAGACCGGAATTCCCGCCAGAATAGCGAGTGTTCCGTAGGCCGAATTGGGCAGATTGTCCTTAAAGGTGAAGTACAGGAGCAGGGCCGAGACCGCCACGAATACCACCGGAACCACGGGATAACCCCAAACCCGATAGGGCCGGTCGGCTTGCGGGTCGCGGTAGCGAAAAACAAAGACCGTGCTGCCCGCGATCATGTAAAAGAGCCACTCGGCAAAGATCGCGAGCGAAAAAAACTGCCGGAAATTTCCTCCCAGCAGCAAGAGAATGATGGCCAGCGCGCACTGCACCACGATGGCGACCGAGGGAGTGCGGAAGCGGGGATGGACCTCGGCGAGGGACTTGAAAAAATATCCGTCGCGGGCCATGGCAAAGGGGACGCGGGCCCCGCTCATGATGGTGCCGTTCAGAGTCACCAGCATGGAAACGGCCATGGCGGCGGAAACCAGGCCGGCGCCGGTGCGTCCCAGTACGAGAGCGACCGCTTCTGAAGCAGGCCGTTCGGAAGCAGCAACCGCCGACGCGGGAAGCACGTACTGCACGGCTGCGTTGACGAGGATGTAGAGCAGTCCCACGGTCGCTACACCCCAGATAAGAGCCAGCGGTACGTTGCGCTGGGGATTACGGATCTCACCGGCCACCATGTTCAGGTCGTTCCAGCCGTCATAGGCCCAGAGGGCGGCCACCAGCGCGAGGAAAAATCCGGACACACCACCCTTGGCTCCGACGAATTCCGTCGCAAAATTCGACCACGACCCGCCGCTGTAAGAGAAGCCGACGGCCACGATCCCAAGAATCGTGGCGACCTTGAGCAGAGTGAACAGGAACTGGAACTCTCCCGCCTTGCGTACGCCGATATAGTTCAGCCAGGAAATCAGGATGGCGGCTCCGATGGCGACTAACTGTCCATAGGTGATCGTGAAAGGGTGGGTCAGGAGTGGGGAAGAGAAGAAAGAAAAGACCGGGAACGTACCGAGGATGCGGACGAGGCCGGTGGTGATGGTGGCAATCGAAGCGGGCTTGGCGATCAGGAACCAGGTCCAGGCGTAGAGAAAACCGAGGAGGGGGCCGTAGGCGTCGCGGACATAGACATACTCCCCGCCAGCCTGCGGTTTCATGGCCCCTAGTTCGGCATAAGTGAGCGCGCCGAAGAACGAGAGAACGCCGCCGACCATCCAGGCCAGATAGACGAGGCGGGCCGAGCCGACGGCCTGCATCATCTCGGCAGGAACAAGAAAGATGCCGCTCCCAATGATGGTGCCGACAACCACCGCGCCGGCATGGGAGAGGCCGAGATCGCGGGCTAGTTCGGGGCGTTGGGCAGTGGGCATTGTGAGTGCTGACGAAAAGATTCTAACCGCAGAGTACGCGGAGGTCGCGGAGAAATGCGGATCATCTTTCCCTGACTTCTCTGCGGCCTCAGCGTCCTCTGCGGTTCAAGCTTTTGACTCAACTTTCCATAGCAAGCTGGTCGCGTATCCGACCGCGAACGTCACCGTCGTGCCGATCGCAACCCACCAAGTCCAGGGAACGTGCGATCCAAGCCACAAGTAGAGCTCAATCCCGAATCCGCAAATCATGCCGACGATCGCGCCGTTCTGGCTGGCGCGTTTTGTCAGCACTCCAAGCAGGAACACTCCCAGGAGCGCGCCGTAGGCAACTGACGCGATCTGGAGGCCGACTTCGACCACGCGCCCGACGCGATGCAGGGCAATCACAGCCAACGCGAACAGCACCACCGCCCACACCACCGTCGCCAGACGCGAGAGCTGGAGCCGCCTGCTCTCGTCCAAGTTCGGCCGGAAGCGGAGATACAAATCCATCATCGAACTCGACGAGAGCGAATTGAGCGCCGCGCTCAGGTTCGACATAGCCGCCGCAAGAATTGCCGCGATCAGCAAACCGGCGATCCCGTGGGGCATGTGGCTGACGATGAACGTGGGATAGATGCGGTCGGCCTTTCCAAAGGTCGAAGAAGGCATCTGGTAGTAGGCGAACAGCATCACGCCGACCAGGAGAAACAACGCAAACTGAAACAGAATCGCCGCGCCGCTCGAGAGCAGCGCCAGCGTCGACTGCCGCTGATTGCGGGCGGCCAGCAGTCTTTGCACAATCAACTGATCGGTGCCGTGGCTCGCGGTGGTCAGAAACGCTCCGCCGATGATGCCCGCCCACAGTGTGTAGGGTTTCGATAGATCCAGATAGGGAAAGCGCAGACTGACGGGCGCGTCAAAGATCTGGAATTTGTGGAAGCTGCTGGCGATGTCATGCACGGAACTCCAGCCTCCGGGCACCAGATGCAGAATGGTGACCAGTCCTACCAGAGTTCCGCCGACATAGATAAAAGTCTGCACCACGTCAGTCCAGATGACCGCCGCCAGTCCGCCTTCGAAGGTATAGATCAGCGTAAGCAGGGTAATGATCGCGATGGAAGCAATCTCGCCAGTCCCGAGCGCAATCGAGACCACGATGGATACGGCGTAAACGCGCACTCCTTCCGCCGCCGCGCGGGTCAGTAGAAATAGCACGGCCGTCACCGTGCGTAGCTGCGGCCCAAAGCGGCGCTCGATGAGTTGGTAGGCGGTGTAGAGGTCGCCGCGAAAATAATGCGGCAGGAGGACAAAACTAATAATGATGCGTCCGACCACGTACCCCATAACCACTTGCAGGAAGGTCAGGTTCGAGTCGTAGGCGAGTCCGGGAATGCTGATGATGGTGAGAGTGCTGGTTTCCGCCGCCACGATCGAAAGCGAAATCGCCCACCAGGGGATGTTGCGGTCGGCAAGGAAGTAGTCCCGCATCGACCGCTGCCGCTTGCGAAAACGCAGACCGAAAAGCGTGATCCCGGCCAGATAGACGGCAATGATGACGAGATCGAGGGGGCTAAGTCGCAAACGCAATTCCTTCCAGCTACCGATGCTGTCGGTTGTAGAGACGCGGCTTGCCGCGTCTCACTGTCCGCAGCATTGTACAAGGCGATTGCAGAGGTCAGAGGT